>Ga0326728_10002401_pt1 | contig 62537 bp, 67 predicted proteins | sample MB3enrmetagenome_FD_207602 | JGI IMG/M metagenome (GOLD analysis project Ga0326728, IMG submission 207602) | Lab enriched peat soil microbial communities from McLean, Ithaca, NY, United States - MB31MN | ecosystem: Environmental > Terrestrial > Soil > Wetlands > Peat | place: USA: New York... | reverse complement strand
GAACTCCGGCAATCTCATTACCATCCATGAGCGACCGCTTCATTTTTACCAGGTACCGTACTGACTGTTACCATTGCCGGCAGGTGGCAGACCAGATCATCAAGGCGGTTCCGTACCAGGCACAGGTTGCTTGCGACAACTGTGGTGCGACCCGGGTATTCGTGCCACGGAACGAGGATGTGGACGCCGCGGGGATTTACACGAAACTCGGGAAGTACGATATCTGGGAACTCCGACAGGATGCGACCTGCCGGCACTGTGAAGTGACCGGGCCTCACGATATCACCGTCAGTTCCCGCCACCTTACGGTACGTTGCCGGAACTGCAGGTTTACTCACTTCTATAAGTTCGATCTCGAGTATATCGCAAAAGATAAGCTGAACATATCGTAGTTTCCTGCACGTCGCGGAACGGATGACCGCAATGTCATCCCGGCGGGATTACCGGAATAGCCCGGGTCAGCTTCAGGCCGGCGAGTCGAGCATCGGGTAGGTGTTCGCGTACCGTTCGAGGACGTGCTCGAGACGTGATCGAGTTTTTGTGTTTTTCGCGAGCAAAAAGAAGATGATCTCATTATCCGTGATGGTGACCGGTTCAGAACCGGTGAGTTCTGCCAGCTGTGCGCACCGGTTCTTGGTGTATCTTGCCCTCGTTACCCGGGGGAAGTGCTGGTAGATCATTATGACCGATCCTGTGTCGATACGGTCGTATATTTTTTTAACTTCTGCCAAGAGCAGGTGTTTGACCGTTGGCTGCCGCTCTTCAAGACCGGTGTCGGGGTCAAGAAAGACCAGAGATTTTTTCGGGAGCGATTCAAACACGGATTGGAAGTAGTGATCGCGTTTCTCATGGCTGAATGGATGCTGGTGAAAGATGTCGACAAGTATATTCTCTTTCTGGAAATAGGTGCGGATCGCGGAAAAATATTCAAGATCGCCTTCGATTTCCTGCAGGTGCTCCATGTGTGCAAGAAGGTCCCGGTTCTGGCTGCCAGCTTTTCCTTCCTTGAGTGCACGGTCAAGATCCTTTTTCGTGCTCTTCCTTTTGCTCCCACTTTGCTCAGATTCGGTCAGCATCGGCACGAATGTGAAGCTCGCGAGCTCCGGCAGCGATTTCATGATATGCCGCACGAGGTCGAACTTGAAAAGATCCCGCGTGTCGCCGAAATATGCCCGGTTCATCCAGTTATCCTCATGCGGTGATATTTGGGTAAAGGTTCAAAAAGGTTGTGAAATGCAGCCGGCACCTGATTGCCGGCGATATGGCAACGGTCCTCACCTGAATTTCCAAATCCCGGTAACGGAATCACACAACGACAATTCCGAATAAAACCAACAGGATAGCGGATGGAAGGGGATTCTGGTAAGAGATTAAAAAAAAGTTATTTTTCTTCCAGGACCATCGTGATCGCTTTCTTCGGGCACTCGTTGGCGCAGATACCGCAACCCTTGCAGAAGTCGAGGTCGACCTCGAGCTCGCTGTCGATCGCGTTGTCCGGGCAATACATCGCGCAGAGCCCGCATTCGTTGCATTTCTCCTTGTCGACGACCGGGCGGAAGACCCGCCACGAGCCGGTCCTGCCGGCTGCGCCTTGCTTTGGCCGGCTCATCGCAAGCCGGCTCCGCTCTTGTGAAGGACTCATGCACTTACCTCATGGTATGCAGCTTCTGCAGCTTTTACGTTGCGCTCATCGGAGAACATCTCACGGATGGCCTGTTTCGCGGATGCGACCGTGATGATCCCCATCTTCGCGAGCGCGCCGAGGACCGGCGTGTTGAGGATCGGGCTGCCGGCCACAACAAGGTTTTCCCGAAGCGCGATACCGGTGAGGTCCACATAACGGCTCGAAAAGGCGTCGAACTGGCGGGGATGGGCGCTGTTGACCAGCACGCTGCCGCCTTTCTTGAGCCCGGCGAGTACATCGACCACATCCATCACACTCGCATCGAGCACCACGACGAGGTCCGGAGCACGGATCTGGCTGTATACCTTGATCGGGTGGTCATCGATCCGGACGAAGGAGACGACCGGCGCCCCCCGGCGCTCTGCGCCGTAGAACGGGCATGCGGTCGCGTACTTGCCATCGTGGAGCGCCGCCATCGCGAGGAGACGGGCCGCGGTCACTCCTCCCTGCCCCCCGCGGGAATGGATCCGGATCTCAAACATGGTCGTTCACCCCGAACCATGACTCTTCCCCGATCCGCCGGTGCCGGACAAAGTCTGCAATATCATCATAGGTGACTTCCTGCCCGCCGATGCCGGCAATCACGCTGAAGACCTCCGCACGGTTCTTTGCCATGATAGCATTCGCGATGACGCCGCCGAACCCAAACGAGTAATCGCGGTCGATCACGACAACTTCTTTCCCTGCGAGGTCAAGCTTCGGGAACGGGCGGAACCAGCGGAGGCGCATCGATCCCGCTTTTATGCCCTCTTTGCGCAGGTTATCGATTGCAACCTCAGCCTCCTTGCCCAGCGTGCCGAGGGCGACGACGACCACGTCAGCGTCTTCGCAGCGGTACTCCTCGGTGAAGCCATAATTCCGGCCAAAGCGTTTCGCGAAATCCTCCTGGGTATCCCGGATCACGTTTGCCGAGTCACGCATCGAGCGCTCGATATCCCACCGGAACCGGAAGTAATCGGCCGGCCCGGTCAGCGGTCCATAACCGGCTGGATTCTTGGGATCGATCGCATGCGGCAGCCGGATCTGCGGGATGAAGTCCCCGGGCTCCACCGTGTCGAGAGACTGCATGATGTGGGAGAGCGAAAAGCCGTCGAGATTCACCATCACCGGCAGCAGCACATCGTTGTGCTCCGCAATGCGGAATGCCATCAGCACCGTATCGTAGGCCTCCTGCACGGTCGCAGCATAAACCTGAAGCCAGCCGGTATCCCTTTCCTGCAGCGCGTCCGTGTGCTCCGCCCAGATATTCCATCCGGGGCCAAGCGCCCGGTTCACGTTTGCCATCACGATGGGCAGGCGTGCGCCCGCCGCCCAGTTCGTCATCTCGTGCATGTACAGCAGGCCGTGGGAGCTTGTGGCGGTGAATGTCCGCACACCGGTGATGCTCGCCCCGATGCACGCGGCCATTGCGGAGTGCTCGCTTTCTACGGGGATATAACAGCTGGCGAGCTGGCCGCCCGTGACGTAGTCCGCGATGCTCTCGACGATCTCGGTCTGGGGGGTGATCGGGTAGGCAGCGACGACCGCTGGTTTTGCCTGAAGGACGGCCTCTGCCACCGCCTTGTTGCCGGTCGCGATCTTCTTCATGCCCCTGCCTCCTCGGCCGCGAGCCGTTTGAGGTTATCCGCGATCCGCTGTTTGAGGATCCCGACAGTTTTTGCATCAATACCTTTGAACCTTCCCTGCGGGCCAAGGTAATCTTCAAGTGGGATCGGTTTTCTCATCGCCGCCTTTGAGGGGCCGCTGATGATGAGCTTGCCATACTCGCGCTCGTACAGCACCCACATACCGGATTTCACCGCGAGCCTGCCCATCTCGACCGTCTTTTCGGTCGGGTACCGCCAGCCGGGCGGGCAGGGGGCGAGGATATGGATGAACGTCGGCCCCCGGAACGTGAGCGCCTTTTCGACTTTCCTAAGGATATCCTGCGGGTACGCGCTGCATGCGGTTGCCTGGTAGGGCGGGTGGTGGGCGGCGACAATCGCGTCGATGTCCTTTTTGTCGTCGGTCTTGCCGGTCGGCGTGGTAGTGGTCCGTGCACCAAGCGGGGTTGCACCGGACCGCTGCATGCCGGTGTTGCCGTAGGCCTCGTTGTCGTAACAGATATAGAGGAAATCGGTGCCGCGCTCGAACGCGCCGGAGAGCGACTGGATACCAATGTCGAGCGTGCCACCGTCTCCGGCATATACGATCACGTTGGTCTTTTTGCCGGCTGCCCGGAACGCGTTGCTCATGCCGGAGGCGCATGCTGCGGCAGCGGCAAACGCGATATTATAGACCGGGACGTTCATGGCAGTATCCGGGTAAATGCCCTGGATGACGCTCGTGCAGCAGGCAGGCACGACCAGCACGGTGTCGGGCCCTGCCGCCTTGAACACGTAGCGCAGCGAGAGGGACGAGCTGCACCCTGCGCACGCAGAGGTGCATTTCAGGATATATTCTTCCTTGGGGATTTCGGCGATGGTATCCAACTCCTGTAACAACCAGTAACGAGAGCGCGAAAAAAGATCGCGATCCTGAGTGTAAAGGTCGTTTTGGCATCTCAAAAAAGGATCTGTTGGTATCAGTATTGTACCCGAATTTTCGGCAAGGAAAAACCCCCGTCACCAGCCGTTGACTAGGCAGACAACACCAATCTTCATTGGCCCGGATTGTTAAAAATCCTTGATACCTGAACATCAGCCTGACTGGCATCTCCAGATCATCATTTTTTGGACAGGACACTACATATTTCGATATCAACAAAATCCCCCGTGTTTGAACTCCGTGATTGTCCGTTCGATCACTTTCGCGGTGCACGGCCGGGTTTTAAGTCCGTAGTGCCAGACTCGTTGACTAAGGAGGACAATTTTTCCCAGATGTCGATGCGCCAGGTGCCAGTCCCGGCGCAAACACCGGTCCTCCCGACCTCTCAAAAGAAAATCCCGGACAAACTCTCCCGGGTCCTTGAGTGAGACCCTTGCAGTGTCCCACTCCACTCTTTTCTTTTACAGTTACCGGTACAGAAAAGGCAGAAAATCGTTGTAGAAACATAATATATTTTAGGATCATTTCTCTAATGTTTCCTATGGCTCTCCGGTCACTGAATCTCCCCGGCGTCGGAACAAAATACGAATTCGAGACGGATAAGGGGGATACTGTTGCGATTTTCTTCACGAAAAAAGGTTCCATCCAGATGTACACCCTCCAGAAGGGCTGCCAGACGTCGAGCGCCGCGGAGATGACACCGGTAGAGGCACGGCGATTGGGCAACATTCTTACCGGTGCAATCATCGAGGCCGACCAGGAAAGCGTGGAGATCGCATTCTCGGCGCTTGCGGATCTCCGGATCACCGTCCATACTTATATCATTCCTCACACGATTGCAAGAAAGACGATCGAAGACCTCCGGATTCGGGCAAAGACCGGCGCGACCGTGATCGCGGTCTGCCGGCAGGACAAAAACATCATCAATCCGCCGCCATCGTTCGTGTTTGAGACCGGCGATGCCGTACTGGTCATTGGAGAAACCGACCAGCTCAAATTGTTCGAACGGGAGATCATGGTGGATTGATGGAAGGGATCATCCTCGCGCTCTTCATCTGCCTCCTGCTGGCGCTTGTGAGCAAGTACCTGACCATCCCTGCGATACCGTTCTATATCATCGCAGGTGTGATACTGGGTAAAACCGGGCTTGGAATTGTTGCCCCCGACCAGATCAGCAGTTTCTTCTCAGACATGGGACTGATCTTTCTCCTCTTTTTCGTGGGCCTCGGTCTCAAAGTTGATAAGATCTCCGAGAACCGGTCGGAGCTGCTCACGAGCGGGATCATCGATCTCAATGTCAACATGATCATCGGCTTTGTGGCTGCCTACCTGCTCGGTTTTTCGCTTGTCGAGTCGCTCATTGTCGCAGCCGCTTTCTATATATCGAGCACCGCGATGGCGGTTACCTCCCTCATAGAGAACCGGAAACTGATGATGAGGGAGTCGGAGCCTATCATCTGGCTGATGGTCTTTGAAGACCTCGTGCTGATCATCGTCCTTGCACTTCTCTCGGCAGGCAACGAGAACCTGCTCTTCTTTGTAGCAAAGATTCTTCTCGGGCTTGCGCTCCTTTACGCGCTCGCCCACTACGGCAAGGAATTCCTCGTCTCCATCCTTGAGCGGGATGACGAACTGCCGGTCCTTTTCACGTTCATTGCGGTGGTCGTCACGGCCTCGTTTGCCCTGTCTCTGGGTGTTCCTGACACCCTGATGGTGATCGCGCTTGGGGCTGCGTTTGCCACAACTGACCCCGATGCCTTCGAGCAGCAGGCCCGCCCGTTCAAGGATGTATTTATGGTGATCTTCTTTGTCTTTTTTGGGATCACCACCGACCTCTCCGGCAGCGTCAGCCTCAGTGTTATCGCCATCATCTGCACACTTGCGGTCGTAAGCAAGCTGATATCCGGCGTGCTGACTGGTCTTGCGCTCAATGGATCCGCAAGGTCTGGCCTTGAGATCTGGGCAAACACCATCGGCCGTGGCGAGTTTTCTATCGCGCTTGCTGCACTGTACGGTTCTCCAGCGGTCGCTGCCACGATAGCCATCATGGTGATCGTGACCTCCCTTGTGGGATCATTTGCAGCGAAATACTCAATCTCGCTCTCACGCCGGTTTTCCGGAAGTGGTCGCCGCCATGGGCCGCCGTTCCACCGGGCGCGTGCCGGTCACTGATTCAGTCGATCAGTACAAGGCCGATCGAGTGCACATCGCCGTGCACGATCTTCCCGTACTCCATGTCCTTGCAGGGTATGGTAACGAGTTCCCAACCGGCATTCTTTGCTGTGGCAAAGACGTCCATGCCCGCTGCCTCCATACTGGGGCGCACCATGTCCATGTGCCGGCACTTCCGGCGCAGGCTTTCGTCCACCGGCCCCTCACTCTCCTCTGCTATGCAGTGCTGGTGCTCGCACCAGATGCAGGGATAACCGCCAAACCCGAAGGCCTTGTAGAAACCATCATAGAACGCGGTCTTCTCGAGGAAATGCACCGTCCCGTTGACCCACCGGATCAGGTCGGCGAGCCACGGGTGGAAGTCATCCGGTATGTCCTCCGGGCCAAATGCCTCGTGGCCGGGCACACCATCGAAACGGAGCAGCACCCCCGTCGAATACTCGCTCACCATCCGCTGTGTCTCGGCCGGCGACGGGGCATAGGGCGGGCATCCGAAGTGCTTCGCGTAGCCCTTGCACCCGTAGCGGCACTTGAAGCGCACCCATTCCGCGATCACGATATCACCGGCCGGGATCTCCTGTGCGTGGACCCCCCGATCAGCAGCAAGCTGCACCAGTTTTCCCAGTTCCCCATCAAGGTCAGGAACCATGCCTGTCACCCTCAAACAGGAAATCCCCCGGTAAATCGATAAAGTTTTCCCGACAGCAGGCCAGTGTACGGTGATGGTGCCAGAGATGCAGCAGGTAAAAGGAGAAAAGGAGGGGCGCGAATGGTTCACAGAACCGGCTGCATGATCTGCGGCAAACCCCTCACGTATCTTGCGGTGCCGGAGCAGCGCACCTGTGAGTATTGTCATGATAGTCACATGGCAGATACCGTGTGTGCTGATGGCCACTTTGTCTGCGATCGCTGTCACCGGCTCGGCGCCGATGATGCGATTGAACAGTACTGCCACTCTACCACCGAGAAGGATCCGGTAAAGATGGCCATCACCCTCATGCTGAACCCTGAGGTGAATATGCATGGTCCCGAACATCACTTCCTTGTTCCGGCAGTCCTCCTTGCGGCATACTGCAACACGGTGGGCAACCCTGACCGGAAATCGAAACTGATTGCGGCCGCCCGGGAACGGTCGGGGATGATCCGGGGCGGAGCGTGCGGCTTTCTTGGTGATTGCGGGGCCGCGGTGGGCACCGGGATCTTCATCTCGCTGATCACCGGCGCAACCCCGCTCTCGCGCCTCGAATGGCAGCAGGCAAATCTCGTCACGGCAAAAAGTCTGGAAACGATCGCCCGGCACGGTGGCCCGCGCTGCTGCAAACGCAACACATTCCTTGCGATACAGGAAGCGGTCGTCTTTGTCCGGGAGCAGTTCCACGTGAATATCCGTGTGGACCCGTCCGTCACCTGCATCTTTTCCGAAATGAACCGTGAGTGCCGGACAAATGAGTGCCCGTTCTACCCGCTACGCTGAACGCCCTCTCCCCGCACATCAACTATTCTCTGGATAATCAGACGCGAGCTGGAGAGGTCGCCATCCGCGTATTTTCCGATGCGGACGACGTCGGCAGAGAGGCCCCGCCCGGCAAGCTCTTTGCGAAGTTTTTCCAGGTCGAAAAACTGATTGAAGCCGATTGTGATCACCACCGGTCTGATCTCTTGTATGGGCCGGAACATGTCGGTCCGGTCACCGAGTACCGCGTGGTCCACAGGCCTTAGCGCAGCGACCATTGCGAGGCGCTGATTCTCCGGTACGACAGGGTGGGGCTTGTGCTTCACGTTTGCGTCTCGTGCAACAATCACCCAGAGCTCATCACCGAGTTTCTTCGATTCTGACAGGTAGTAGAGATGCCCCGGGTGAAGGATATCGAATGTGCCGGTAGCGACCACGCGGCGGCTCGTCACGGCAGCACCTCCAGCTGGCACGGCTGTCCGTCAGCGGTAAAGCACTGCCAGTCAGTCTCGCGATACGGGTAGCCGATGATCAGGTGGAACCGCCCTGTCCGGGGGAAAAAGTGGATGTCAGCAGCCGAAGGGCGGAGAATCCCGTTGGGGTGGCTGTGAGCACTGCCCGCAAGATGGGTGTCAAGTGGCATCATGTCAAGGAGAAGTCTCGCGGACGATCCCCCGGTCTCTGTGCCGGGGAGCATGTTCAGTTCCCCGATGACACCGCCATCCTCCCTGAGTAGCGCGACAAATTCGCTGGGATGGCTGTCACGCCCCAGTTCCAGGAGGAGCTGGAGAAGATCTTTTTTGATGCCGCGGATCGTCATAGAGGCCATAATACAACATTCCGGCGAAGAACCATTCGATTGTTACTGAATATAAAAACTGGTACTCTGCCTGAAATTATTTCTTCCCGGTCACTTTGATAATATGGTAACCGAACTGGGTTTTTACCGGGCCGACGACCTTGCCCTGCTCGGTCGCAAATGCTGCCTGCTCGAACTCCGGTACCATCTGCCCCTTGCCGAACCAGCCGAGGTCACCCCCGTTTTTCCCGGAAGGGCAGGACGAGAACCTGCGGGCGACAGCGGTAAAGTCCTCGCCGTCGTTGAGACGCTTGAGGATCCGGTTCGCTTCATCTTCGCTCTTGACGAGGATATGGGACGCACGTACCTGTGTGGTCATGTATACAGATGGGCCTGCCGGCAATAAAAGGGTTGATGACGCCATCCTTTCCCAATATTTTTCTGCGATCCCATCGCACCGTCACTCATGGCAAAAGGCAATTTCTGGCTCGGTGGGGTGGTCGGTTTTGTCATCATGGTTCTCATCGGTGAACCCTTGCCGGTTCTCGGACCGATTGTCGGAGGTTTTGTCGCCGGCATCTTTGGGGCGCTCATGATCCCTGTCGCTGGCATGATTGCCGAAACACTTTTTGCAGGACTGTTTGGTCTCCTGATCGCCCTTGGGATCGGCGCTATCCTGATTGTCACCGCCCTGTACTTTGCAGTGCTTGGACTTGCGGGCGGAGCACTGGGCGGCTTCATTGGCGGTTGACCGTTACGACCAGATGCCGGTAACCGTTTTTTTCAGGTTGAGGAGCAGGATCAGAATTCGCCGTCCTGCTCAAAACTCCTGCCGTACCGGATCGCGAGCTCCGCCTTGTAGAGTTCCCTCCCAAGGTATCCTGCATGATCGAGGAGCGAGACGTCACCGTGCGAGAGGATCGTATACAGTACGTCCTGCCAGTGGTTACCTTTCACTGCCTTCCCATGGATCACCGCGACGATTCGGTCTCCTTCGATCCCGATCCGGAAATTTCCGTTCGGGTCGTAGGTGATCTCACCCGGCATTTCCTTTGCCATAACAGCCGTGTCGTACTCCATCGAGGGTTCGCGCCGGCGCCGTTTTTCCTTGAGCACGAGCAGGTCGATACCCAGATCCTTGGGGTATGGGCGGTCTCGTCCAAGCGCCATCATTTCGGTCGCCCGCCGCATCTCGCGGACGGAGCCCCGTGTCTTGTCGGAATGCTCGCTCGTGAAGATCACGGATGCATCCAGTTCCTGCGCAATACCGGCAAGGAGCGCATTTACCCCGATTGAATCTGCATCGAGCAGTTCCGCCACATTGCCGGCACCGAAAAAGAGGGGGTGACTGAAGGCCCTGAACCTTTTGAGGGAGGCGGTAAGACCGGATCCGACCGGCTGGAGGAGGGGATCGGCAATAATACAGGTGATCCCTACCCGTTTTGCCATTGCGATGTTTTTTGCAAGTGTGCTCCCGCCCGGCACCACCACGGCGGCGGCCCCGGCACGGGCAACATCCCTGCCGACATCAGGTATGTTTGATTCCTGCAGGCTGAGCACGAGGTCGGCCCGCCCGAGCGCCGCCTGAATCAGGCTAGGATCCTGTGTGTCCACTGCAAGAGGACAGTCGATCTCCTCAACCGCAGAAAAGACCCGGGCCACATCCTCCGGCAAGGCATCGAACCCGAAGCCGAGGTCGACGATATCAGCGCCATCAGCGAAGAATCTCTCCACCTCCTCACGGATATCGCTGCACCGGTGTGCGTCCATAATCTCCGCGAGTACCTTCATCCGGGACCCGCCCCCGATTTTGGTACCCCGGATCATAAAATCAAACCCGGCGTTTCGCTCTAGATCTCCAACGCGGCGCACCGCATCCTCCACTTTTTTTGCAGCAAGAAATTCGTCAGCAGGGACCGTTCTCGAGAGATGGACTGTGCCCAGCAGCGGGAGCACAAAGGCGAGGTCTGCGGCGTGCCGCGGCCCACGGAGTATTGGGACCCCGGTCTCCCGTTCCACCTGCTCAAACGAAGCCGTGCACATGCCGGAGACAAGGACAAGGTCGTAACTGTCCTTGCCAATCAGTTCGCGGAGCGCGTGTGGTGTGAGAAACGATGCGATCTTCCCGGTCACGACGACATGGGCATCGTAGCCCGCGGCGGCTTTATTTACCGTTTCAACAGTCGCAGCGCCGGTGGGGAGGAGAATGCACATAAGTTCCCTTAATATCCGAGAGATAAAAACACTATGATCAGATGCTGACCTGCGACCTGCACGTGCACACCAGCTTCTCGAAGGATGGTGAGAGCAGTGTCGAAGAGATCCTGAAACGTGCTGAGGACGTCGGGCTTGATGTGATTGCAATCACCGACCATGACTGTATTGATGGCGCAAAGAAGGCGCTCACATGCACGACTCCGGTACTCGTCATCCCCGGGATCGAGGTCTCTACCCGGCAGGGACACCTGCTGGTGCTGGGCGTCACGGAAGTCATCCCCCCCGGTCTCGATGTGCGGGATACCGTGGCGATCGCCCGGCGCCTGGGAGCTCTTGTCATCCTCCCCCATCCATACCACATGTGGCGACACGGTGTTGCCCGGAAGATCAAGGCTGCACTCACTATCGTGGATGCGGTGGAGGCATTCAACAGCCGGTATATCGTGGGATCGGCGAACCGGAAGGCAGGAAAAATTGCACGGCGGTTAAAAAAACCCTGCGTTGGGGGGAGCGACGCCCACCACGCAAGGTTCGTGGGGTTCGGAAGGACATTTGTCGATGCGGATCCGGATATGCAGTCCATCTTCCGGGCGATCCGTGCCGGCAACGTCTGGTACGGGGGGAGGAAGACGCCTCTTCGCACCTACACACGGCAGTCGCTGAACAACACATGGAGAAGGCTAAAGCGGATAACCCGGCGGTTCCCCCTCCGGTAAGGCTCGCGTGCCGGGTCTCCTATCTGGGCAGCAGGTTCTACGGCTCGCAGATACAGGAGACCCGCCGTACCGTGGAAGGGGAGTGTATCGCCGCGTGCCGGCGGCTCGATCTCTTTGACGACTGGCGGGAGGCGGTTTTCTCCTCGGCCGGCAGGACAGACCGGGGAGTGCATGCCCGAGGGCAGGTACTTGCGTTCTCCACGCATTATCCCGACCGGGCACGCCAGACGCTCAACTTCCAGCTTCCTCCTGATATCTGGTGCACCGGCATGGCAGAGGTCCCCCCTGCGTTTCATCCCCGGTACGATGCGAGGTCCCGGACGTACCGTTACTATTACCCCGAACTGCCGGCCGATGTGCATGCCATGGAGCGTGCCGTGAGGTACTTTTGCGGTGACCATAATTTCTCGAACTTCGCGAGGGCCGGTGAAAGGAATCCCTGGCGCACGGTGACCAGCGCCTGCGTGGCCGATGACTGCGGTTTCACGTATCTTGAAGTGACCGCAGGGAGTTTTCTCTGGCACCAGGTCCGGGGCATGGCAGCGGCGCTGCTTATGGTCGGTTCGGGAGAGCAAACGGGTGAATGGCTTGCGGGGCTTCTCGAAGAGGAAACAAGTCGGCCAGTCCCTCCGGCGCCTGCGGAGGGGCTGGTTCTCTGGAATGTTGACTGCGGGATCGAATGGACGCCGGTACCGGCCGGTGGTCGGAGCAGCACCTATCTGGTCGAGCTCCAGCGGCACCATGCGCTCATGGAAAATGTCTGCCGCGTGCTGATGACGGAAAATCGTTGATTTTCCCAAACCGGCTCAATCGAATGTCCGTGCGCACCCGCTAGCAATTGCAGCTTCCCGCACAGCCTGAGCAACCGTACTGACCACATCGCGGTTGAGCACCCTTGGCAGGATGCGGTCTTTTCTCGGGCGCTTGACATACCCGGCGAGCGCGTGGGCGGCGGCGACCTTCATTTCATCAGAGATCCGGGTCGCGCACACGTCAAGGGCCCCCCGGAAGATACCGGGGAAGGCAAGGGCGTAATTGATCTGGTTGGGATAATCACTCCTTCCGGTACCGACCACTGCAGCACCGGCAAGAAGGGCATCGTGAGGGAGGATCTCGGGCATGGGGTTCGCCAGTGCAAAGATAATGGGCTCCGCGTTCATGGAACGCACCATTGCCGGTGTGATGACCCCCGGCACGGATACTCCTATGCAGGCATCAGCTCCTTCCATTGCATCTGCCAGCGTGCCGGTCCGACGGGCCCTGTTGGTCTCCTCGCCAATGATGTATTTGTACTTATTTGCATACAGGTTCTCGCGGTTGCGGTAGATGATCCCTTTTCTGTCGCATACGATAATGTCGTGCACGCTGGTACAGATATCAGGGTTATACCCGATGCACCGGAGCATACGGGCGATGGCAAATCCCGCGGCACCCGCACCGCATATGACGATGTTCAGGTCCTCGAACCGCTTTTTTGTGACCTTACAGGCATTGAGCAGCGCAGCGAGCACTACCACCGCCGTGCCATGCTGGTCGTCATGCATCACCGGGATCCCGATGCCCTGCAATTCCTCTTCCAGTTCGAAACACTTGGGGGCTGCAATGTCCTCAAGTGCAATGCCGCCAAAGACCGGCGCGATGTTCTTCACTTCGTCAACAAACTCCGTGTGAAACCGTTCAAAACAGATCGGGAAGGCGTCGATGTCCGCGAGTTTCTTGAAGAGGAGCGCTTTTCCCTCCATTGCGGGGATCGCCGCGTACCCGCCGATGTTCCCGAGCGAGAGGACCCGGGATCCGTCGGTTACAATCGCGATGGTGTTTGCCTTGATGGTGTATTTCCAGACAAGGTCGCGGTTTTTTGCAATCTCCTTTGAAACCGCCCCCACCCCGGGCGTATAAGCAAGGGAGAGATCCCGGCGGTTTGCGAGCGGGACTTTCGAGTGGATCTCGATCTTGCCATGGTACTTCTCATGGAACGCAAGCGAATCCGCATAGATATCCCTTCTCTTTTGTCGTTTCCGGGTCCCCATATTTCTCACGTGTCCGGTCACTCGGTTACTTCAATGAAGGAACCGGGGCATCATGAACCTTTGTCCGAAAAAGCCCCCCACTGGCCGGAGGGGTGTCGTTATGTCGGAGTGTTTTAGCAGGGTTTGCCACCGGCAAACGTGGCGTCAATCCATGCGCATATCCCGTCACGGACCCTCCGGTATCCTTCGAGAATCTCCGCATCAGTTCCCGGTGTCAGGTGGGGGTCGGGGAAACCATGGTGGATAGTTTTTCTCGCCTTTGGTACTACCGGACAGATATTGTGCGCATTGTCGCAGAGCGTGAAGGCACAATCGAATGGCACACCGGCAAACACTTCGAGGGTTTTCGACTGCTGCCCGGAGATATCGATGCCGATTTCCTGCATCACCTGTACGGCGCGGGTACTGATTCTGGATTGTCGTATCCCCGCGGAAAAAATCTCGTACCGGCCACCGTACCGCGCCCGGAGGTAACCCTCTGCCATCTGGGATCGTGCGGCGTTGGCCGTGCATATGAACAGGATTCTGGTTTTTGCCGGGTCCGTAGGTACACCTGCCTGCTTTTTCAATTCGGAATATTCCGGTGCTTTTCCATCCGGTTCTTTATCACCATCGCCTCTCACTCCGTCACCACCGCTTTTGTATATGCGCCGGACAGGGCATCGAAAATGTTGGCCTCTCCCATGATCTCCCTCTATGGTAGTTCAGCTGCTGATAGCATAAAAAATAAATCGTAAAACCGACCTTCGACACTATTTTTCCTGCTAATGGAAACAGCGGTGCACCTGATGGACAAACCGTGTCCACCGGATCGTTATATCTGTAAGGAATAGATGTCTACCTGCCATTCAATTGCTGGTGGTTGTCCCACGGATCCGTATAACAGAAAAAAATGGGTCTTATGATCAAGTGATTGTCGTTGTGTTCACACCAGGTTTGCAGCCTTCGCCACGGAAGAGCGCCCACTCTTCGCAGGTTGTGCCGTTGGAGAAGGTGCACATGCCGTACTGGCTTCCATCCGGATTTGTCATGATCCGAGTGGTACCACCGTTTTGCCCGCAGAAGACCGAGGCAGGGTTTGCCATGCCTGCCCCTGTTGTTTTCGTAACTGCAGGTGTAGGTGCGGGAGTCTGTATATGGGTTGCCTGCTGGGTGCAACCGGCAGGGAATATACCGATGACAAGGCAGATCCCCACCAGGATTACAAAACCTGTTCTGGATATCATATGACCAACAGGGTTTGTTGTGCCTTCCCCATCATAAAAGGGGGTGATTTGACCATACATCCGGTATTCAGCGATCCCTGTTTGCGGCTTCTTTCATGGCGGAGACAAAGCGGTGGAGCTCCTGTTCCATTGCATTAGGATCGAACCGGTTACGCGCGACAATGTCGACAATCGCGCTCCCCACTATGACACCATCGGCTCCTGCATCAGCACAGGCTTTCACTTGGGCGGGAATCGAGATCCCAAACCCGAGAGCGAGCGGCAGCGTGGTATGCAAACGGACGCGATGGAGGAGTTCGAACGCTTCTAGGGGCATCACATCTCTCGCGCCCGTCACGCCCAGCACCGAGACAAGGTAGACATACCCTCGTGCCTGCTGCACGATAGCATCCAACCTGTCATCAGAGGTCGTCCGGGCGACGAGAAAGATGGGATCGATGCCGTACTCCTGTGCCGCGGCCACTGCCTCTTCGGCCTCCTCGATCGGCATGTCTGCGATAAGAATACCGTCTACTCCGGCATCGTGAGCCTCACGGTAGAACCGCGCGATCCCCCGCCGGTATACCGTGTTGAAGTAGGTGAGCATGACAATAGGCACACCGGAATATGCACGGAGTTTTCGAATGATTGAAAAAACCGTATCCGGTGTTGATCCAGCTGCGAGTGCACGTTCGTCCGCTTTCTGGATGGTCGGGCCATCCGCCACCGGGTCGGAGAAGGGCATCCCGAGCTCGAGGATTTCAGTGCCAGCATCGATCAGCGCCTTTCCGATACGGACTGAGGTCTCCGGATCCGGATCTCCGGCGACCGTAAAACCGATGAACGCAAGATTGTTGTGTCTCTGAAATACTGCATCGATACGGCTCATGGTTTACTCTCCTGTATCGCGGCCACCCCCGCCACATCCTTGTCCCCCCGTCCGGAAAGGTTAATCACTACGATATCGTCCTTTTCGAAAATGTCTGCGTGGTTCATCACGTATGCAACCGCGTGTGCGGATTCAAGTGCCGGGATGATCCCTTCCGTTCGCGAGAGGTACGAAAACGCCCTGAGCACCTCGGGGTCGTTTACCGCTGTATATCTTACCCGGTGCGTGTCCTTAAGCATCGAATGTTCGGGGCCGACACCTGGATAGTCCAGACCCGCAGCGATACTGTGGGTGGGGAGGATCTGCCCGTGCCTGTTCTGCAGGAGATACGAGAGCGCCCCGTGCAGCACGCCTGTCTCCCCGGTGCAGAGTGTCGCGCTGTGTTCGCTGGTTCCAATACCCTTCCCGGCCGCCTCTACCCCAATCAGCTCCACGTCGTCGGCAAGGAACGGATGGAATATGCCGATCGCGTTCGAACCCCCGCCAACGCAGGCAACAATTACATCCGGTGTCCGCCCTTCCTCTTTAAGGCACTGCTCTCGTGTCTCCCTGCCGATTACCGACTGGAAGTCACGCACCATGGAGGGGAAGGGGTGGGGGCCAACGACCGAGCCGATCAGGTAGTGGGTGTCCTGCACGTTTGCAACCCAATCGCGGAGCGCCTCGTTGATCGCGTCCTTGAGGGTACGGGTGCCGGATTTCACCGGGATCACTTTTGCGCCCATCAGCTCCATGCGGAAGACGTTGAGTGCCTGGCGCTGCATGTCGACTTCCCCCATGTAGACCTCGACCGGGATACCGAGCGCAGCACCGGCGATTGCGGTTGCAACCCCGTGCTGCCCGGCGCCTGTCTCGGCAATGAGTCTTTTTTTACCCATGCGCCGGGCGAGCAGTGCCTGCCCGAGCGTATTATTCAGCTTATGCGAACCACCGTGCACAAGGTCCTCGCGTTTCAGGTACACCCGGCACCCGAGTTCATGCGACATATTCGCACAGAATGAGAGAGGCGTCGGCCTGCCCGCGAACCCGGTCTGGTATGCATAGAGCTCGCGGACAAACTGCGGATCGACTGACAGGCGGCTGTACTCCTCCTCCAGACCGATAAGGGCACTCATCAACGTCTCGGACACGTACTGCCCACCGTAGATCCCAAACCGTCCTTTGCGCCCCATCCTAAACGCTCCGTGCGGCTGCGATAAAAGTCCGCATTTTCTCCGGGTCTTTGATCCCCGGTGCACGCTCGACACCAGTTGCGACATCGACTGCGTACGGGTGGATTGCCCGGATCGCCCCCTGCACGTTTTCCGGCGTGAGGCCGCCGGCGAGGATCACCGGCACTTTCGAACGCAGAATGGTCTGGCGGGCAAACGGGCTGTCGAAATGCCTGCCCCCGCCCCGGCTTTCATCGACAACAACAGCTGCGCAATCGTTCGGCAGGGCATCACTGCGCCTGATCATGCGGATCACCCGTATGCCACGGGTTTCCTCAGGGGAAAACGGATGCGATATCTGGATCGCTGTTGGCCCAAGGGAAAGGATCCGGGCAAGATCATCAACGGATGTGGTGTGCGTAACGGCGACTGTCGCAGTGAACGCGCCGACTGCTTCGAAGATCTCCCGTGCCCGTTGCACGGGAACCGATCGCGGTGACGCAGTGCTGAACATGACGACCCCGACTGCATCGGCGCCTGCCTGTTCAGCCAACCGGGCATCATTTGCGCGAGTCACCCCGCATATCTTTATGCGCATACAAACTCCTCCAGTTTCTTTCGTGGCTCTTCATGCGCCATAATCGATGAACCGATCAAGAACGCATCGCAGAACGGGCGCAGCTCCCGCAGGTCATCCGCAGACCGTATTCCGCTTTCCGACACGATCGTCTTTCCTGCCAGCCGTATCGGCCGGGAAAGCGAACGCGTTGTCGACCGGTCGATCGTGAATGTTGATAAACTCCGGTTGTTGATGCCGATCACCTGTGCCCGTGTGGCAAGGGCGCTATTCACCTCTTCCTCAGTATGGACCTCAACCAGCGGCTCGATCCCGGCTTCATATGCATAATCGACAAAGAGCGGCAGCCGGTCTTTGAGCACCGCGGCAATCAGCAGCACCGAGTCTGCTCCCAGCGCACGGGTCTCGGCAATCTGGCGTTCATCGATGATAAAATCCTTCCGGAGCACGGGAAGGCGGACCATCTCTTTTGCCCGGACTATATCTCGTATGCTTCCTCCGAAGAAATACGGTTCTGTCAGCACGGACAACGCAACGCACCCGCCTCCTGCCAGCACTCCTGCCATCATGCCAATATCCACGTTGCGGCGGATCAGGCCGCGCGATGGCGAGGAGCACTTGATCTCGGCAATGACCGCATTCCCGCCCTTTGCTGCGTGGATCGCGTCCGCAAGGTTGGGGTGGGGGAACGGTGCAGGATTTGGGAATTTTCCGGGAAGCTTTGTTACCCGTTTTTCCGTACGGCGGATAATTTCATCGAGAATCATCCAGTACCCCCCGTCGCGTGTACCAGTGCTTCCAGTTTGGCCAGCGCACGTCCCGAGTCGATGGAATCGGCGCCGAGAGCGATTCCTTCCTGCAGGGTACGCGCAAGGCCACCGACATAGATCGCTGCCCCACCGTTCATCAGCACAATGTCCCGCGCCGCGCCTTTTCTGCCGGAGAGAACGCCGCGCAGGATCCGTGCGTTCTCCAAGGCGTCCCCCCCGGAAAGATCCGCCGGCATGGCACGGGCAAATCCGCATGATTCCGGTGTGATCACGGAGTGGGTGATGACGCCTCCGGCAAGTTCGCTCACGACCGTTTCCCCGGTTGTCGTGATCTCGTCAAGCCCGCTGCCGTGGACGACCATCGCCCGCCGGACACCGAGGAAGCGAAGCACTTCTGCAATGGTGCCGGTCAGGTCCGGGCAGTAGACCCCAAGGACTTGTGCCTGTGCACCGGCCGGATTGGCAAGCGGCCCGAGCAGGTTGAAGACCGTCCGGCACCCGATCTCCTGCCGCACCGCCATCACATGCCGGAGCGCCGGGTGGTGGCTTGGAGCAAAGAGAAACGAGATCCCCACTTTTTCCATGATTTGCTCCTGTGCCCGGGGTTCGAGAGCGATGTTCACACCCAGCTCGGCGAGCACGTCCGCAGATCCGCACCGGCTGCTCACGCCCCGGTTGCCATGCTTGACGACCGGGACACCGGCACCAGCAGCGACAAATGCTGCGGCCGTGCTGATATTGAACGTCCCGGCACCGTCACCCCCGGTGCCACAGGTATCCACGAGAGTCCCTTGTATCCCGGGACGCACTTTTACTGCGTGGTCCCGCATGACACGTGCAAATGCAGCAATTTCTTCCGGAGTCTCGCCCTTCATGCGCAAGGCGGTAAGAAATGCTCCGACCTGGCCCGGTGTTGCCTTGCCCTCCATGATGTTGTCCATCACGGTAGTGGCTTCAGAAAGAGAAAGGTCCCGTCGTTCAATAACCTGAGCGATCGCATCTTTCATCATGCACTCACCCCAGGGCCGAAAAGGAACGTGCGGATGATACGATCGCCTGCTCCGGTCAGAATGCTCTCCGGATGGAATTGCACCCCCTCAATCGGGTATCGGCTGTGCCGCACCCCCATCACACAACCGTCATCCAGACTCTCTGCGGTAACCGTGAGATCGGGCGGCAGCGACCTGCTATCGGCGACCAGCGAATGATAGCGCGTGGCCGAAAACGGTGTCGCCATACCGGAATAGATCCCCATCCCGTCATGCCGAATCTCGGAGGTTTTTCCATGCATGAGCCGGTGCGCCCGGATGACCTTTCCGCCAAAGACGGTGCAGATCGCCTGGTGACCGAGACAGACACCGAGCGTTGGGATGGTCCGGCTCATCGAGCCAAGCACGTCGAGACAGACACCGGCCTCTTCCGGCGTGCCCGGGCCTGGTGAGAGGATGATCCGGTCGCATCCGTTCTTTTCAAGTTTCTCAAGCGGGGTATCGCAGGTAAAGACGACCGGTTCGGCACCCAGCCGGCCTACCTGCTGATACAGGTTGAAGGTGAAGCTGTCATAGCAATCAACTATCAGGACTTTCATGATGCCACACCTGCCCGCTCGATCGCCCGTAGCATCGCAGCAGCTTTGTTTTCGGTCTCCTTCCATTCGTTTTCCGGGACGGAGTCCGCGACAATCCCGGCACCGACTTGGATCTGTGCCCTGCCGTCACGCACGATCACCGTCCGTATCGCGATTGCAAACTCGAGGTTCCGGTCAAACCCGATGTACCCGACAGCCCCGGCATACAACCCCCGTGCCTCAGGTTCGGTCTCACTGATGATCTGCATCGCCCGGATTTTGGGTGCACCGGAGACGGTGCCGGCAGGGAAGCAGGATTTGAGCGCATCGCAGCAGTCGAGATGGTCGCAAAGCACACCGTTCACGGTCGAGACCAGGTGCTGGACATGTGAGAACTTCTCGATGCCCATGAACTCGGGTACTTTAATCGAACCGAACCTGCACACCCGCCCAAGATCGTTCCGTGCAAGGTCGACGAGCATCGTATGCTCTGCCCGCTCTTTTTCATCAAGAAGAAGTTCCTGCGCCAGTTGCTGGTCTTCTGCAGGATTCTTCCCACGGGGGCGGGTACCGGCGATGGGAACGGTTGTCACCTGACGTTTTTCCACCCGCACGAGCATCTCCGGGCTGGCACCGATGATCTGCTCGTCGCCGAAATCCAGGAAGTACAGGTACGGGCTCGGGTTTATCTCCCGCAGCGCGGTATAGATTGGGAAGGGGTCGCCGTTCACCGGGCATTCCATCCTCCGCGAAAGGACCGCCTGGAAGATATCGCCGGCCTTGATATGTTCCTGAATTCTTTCAACCGAATGTTTAAAAGTATCCTGCCCGGTGTTGTCAATCAGCTGCTGCAGTGTGTGCGGCAGAACCGGAGCTGGCGAAACTGTAGGTTTTTCCTGTTTCGGTATGTCGGCAATTTTCCGGGCGAGCGCCCGGATGTTCGATTCGCAGCGGTGGTATTCAGCCGTCGGGTCTGACTCGTAGGTCAGAAACGGGCTGCTGAAGACGAAGAGCTTACGGTCGCGGTGGTCAAAGGCGATGCAGTCCTTGGTGAGCATGAACCGTGCCTCCGGGAAGACCGGTCCGGTGCTGTTGTTTGGTCTTCTCACTTGACAAAATAGCGTATGCACAATATCATATGCGAAGTACCCGACCATCCCGCCAAAAAACCGCGGCGCCTTCACGTTCACGTAATGGAAACGGGAGAGGATCGACCGGATCTGGTCGACCGGGTTTGCGCCCTCCGGTTGACGTGAGATGGCTACAAAGTTCTGATCCCCGTCAACCTGCACATCATCTGCACAGGCGACAATGCATGCAGGACTGATGCCGATAAAAGAGTACCGTGCAATTTTCTCGCTCCCTTCGATAGATTCGAGAAGATAGCCGCTGCCCGTGCGGGTAGCAGCAAAGACATCGGGAGGAGAACACTGCGGCAACGGCAGTTCCGCGCATAGCGGGATCACCAGCGGTTTAGGCTGGTTATGCACCGCGGTGAGGTATTCATCAAAGCCGAGATTCAGGTTCAGGTCATGTTGGGTTAGAGCGATTTCCAGTCCACCGGCATCACCATCCTTGGTTTGCACGTTGTTTTTTCATCTGCGCCGGGAAATCGGTGTGATATTCGACTTCTCTTCGGCGTTTATGGCAGCAGGAGACTGAACAGGACCGGTTATACAACAAGGTGGCTGTCCAGCCCCAAGAATGCTTAGATATGATGTACAGTGTCTATATTTATACATTGTTGATGTTTTTTGAATATTGATGTAGTACTTTTACATCATTGAGGAAAAATATCTGGTAACGTGTGGTACCTGTTATGTGCTCGGCGAATGTCTCCCGCCGAACTGCGTGTTCTTCTCAATGCTGGGGATAATTACCTCCACGAACAGAATGCGTAGGTATTGCATGCCTTGGGTTCCGTTCCACTGTTCCGTTGACTGGTCATGAATTTCGCAACGGGAATCGGGAGGGCTAAATAATATTCCGGATAAATATATACGGAGCAACGGAGGAGCAGGCTATGCGGCTTGGAAAGGATCGCTCGTTGGGATGGGTTTTTGTCTCTAGGATGATCGGAATCATCTGCTTTTTGATTATCGTTGTTCTGGCAAATATCCTCACGTTTTACGTATCGAACCCGGTCTTCCATTCGGGTGTTGCCTTCCTCAACACTAACTTCTGGCTGCTGCTGGTCATCGGGGTCATTCTCTTTACCGCTGATATATTCTCCGTTTTCCCGTTTCCCCTCGATCTCCCGTTCCCTGTCATCAAAGCAATCGGGAGTGTATTTATCATTGCATTTGTCCTGCGCATCTTCCAGTGGGTGGACCAGATTACCGGGAACAACCTGTACCATTTCTTATGGCTCATCTCTTTTGTCATCGTGCCTGTTGTCTTTATCATTGTCCTCATCACCGGCTATTACGAGATACTATGCGACCTCTCGTCGCGGGCCAGGTTTACGAGCGATACAGCCACCGCAGGAGCGGACGTCGGTATTCCGTCTTCCCCACCGGCAGCCCGCCCGGAAGCAAAATCGTGGGAAGAGATCGGTGCCGAGTTTCGTCTGATGCTTTATGACATCATCCACCGGTTCCGTGAAGAGATCCGAAAAATGTAACCGGAGCGGAAAATAACCTGCAGGGACAGCAAGATTATGCCGTGTGGAGATGCATCCGAATTCCAATCGGTCACCAATCAGGGTTTTCTTCGAGAAATTTCCGTTCTTTTTCGGCAAGCTCCTCCGGCATAAGGTTGGAGGGCATGCAGATGCAGCGGTGCACGGTAAATGCTCCACCTTTGAATGTGCCTTGTTGCTCGCCATTGCGGCATGCGCCATAGGTTCCTGCATCGCAATCATGAAAGACCAGCGGCAGACCTTCCTTCACGGCATATTCTCTTGCTTCTTTCCATGATGTTGCCATTGATCCGGTATACATCGCCATCAGGAATATAGGTATATCCATGGCTAAATTCACGGGAATCCGGAATGAGCTCTCTCAAAGAATCTGCTGAGATATAGTACCTGCAGTATATGCAATGCTATTGACCTTTTTATCATCGGAGTGTATAAAGGACAGCAGGAATGAATAGCAGAATGATACCGACAGATTAAAAAAGAAAAATGAATGAGTTGGTGTAATTAGAACCGCGGTTTTCTGTGCTTTGGAAGACAATCCCGGCAGTATACCGGCCTTCCCTCTGTTGGCTTAAAGGGGACTTCGCACTCTTTTCCACAGTCTGAGCAGACTGTCTTTGTCATTTCTCTGGGACCGAAGTTTCTCGGGCCACCAAATCCTTTTCTTTCCATTGTATTACTCGTGCAGGTTGAACTGCGTATATACATTTTCGCGTCGAGTATAAATACATCTGCATGATGCCGAATACATTTTCTGGTAAATTTCCCTGAGAATAAAAAAATGCTTCAGGGAATTATTTCACATCCGTTGAATTTTTCATGGGCAAAGTCTGCATGAGTGATGATTCCGTCGGCAATCAGGTTCCGGACGCGGGGAAGTGCCGCAAACAGCGCATCGTGCAGGTTCTTTACCGTATCGCACACCAGCCTTCTGCCGGCCGGGTTCCATGGCTGCATGATGGCGGCATACAAGCAGCGTCCGCCACAGAACGTACGGATGTGGCACTTCGGGCAGTCACCGGCTATGGAAACCTGCGGGAGGGCTGTTGGGCAGCTTTGTGCGATATGGCCAACGTAGTATTCTTTCATGCCGATCATGACCGGGCATGGCGCGATATGGCCATCGGTCATGATCGCATAATTTGCATGCCCGGCCCCGCACCTCAGGAGAGTATCGCGCCCGTTGAGCAGGTCTTCCATCGGGTCGATGAACGGGTACCAGTGCCATATCGTACCGGTCTCCTCCATCTGCCGGACCCATTCCTTTACGAGCGTACGGATGCCGGGATTGTAACTATGGTTGACCCACTTCCTGAATTGGCGCCGTGAAAAATCATGCGTGAAGTTTGCATCCAGCTGCCAGTGGATGGAGGAGAAGGAATATTCCGCATTCTCCGCAAGGAACTGGACCGCATCAACGATATCGGTGCGTTCTGTTACGGTCATCCGGGCGATGAGTTCTCCGTCAAATCCCTTTGACCGGAGCGATCGGATGTTCTCCATCACGTTACGGTATACTCCTCTTCCCCTGTTTTCATCGGTGAGTGCCTCCCTCCCATCAAGCGATACGAGAATTGTGGCAAACCGGTTGGCGATCGCCGGATCAAGCCAGTTCAGGAAGAGACCGTTTGTCTGCATCATGAAACGTTTGACTGGTGCATCTTTCACGATCTGTTCGACAAGATCCACACGGAGGAGCGGCTCACCGCCATAGAATGTAAGTGTTGGGTCAGGGTCTTTTGCGAGGAAACGGTAGAGCTCCAGGAGATCAAGCGCGAGATCGGCCGGTAAGTGATCATCGATCGTAATTTTTTGGCCACCACAACCTGTATCATCTACCTCTTCGAATGCCTTTGCCCTGCAATATGTGCAAGAGAGATTGCAGTCATCAGTAAGGATGAGGTGGAAGTACATCGAAAACATACTATCATGGGTGACAAAACGCCATAAACCCGCAACATGAGGCTGATGCGGTAAAACCTACCAAGTACATCACGAGGAAGTGTATAATAGACCCTGTTCAACCATAGTTCATTGCAGAAAGTGGATGTTTCTCTAGAAAAATAAATCAATGAATCGCGATATACGTGAACCCTTCAGACAAAGAGAATGGCCGGCACCAGCTGGTTGATCGGATGTGACCGGTGGCATAATGCACTCAATAACTATACATGACGATGCAATTTCCAGGCTTGAAATGATTATTGTTATTTTGGTAATTCTCGCGATTGTTTATGGAGGTATAACTTTCCTCACGCTTGGAGCAGAAACTGGCAGCCGGCATCAGGGAATTTTGCAGAATTATGTAAGTGAATCAGGAAATGCCATGCGAAGGGTGGGATCCGTGAACGTTTTTTTCAGCGGTCAACGGTTCATCCTCCGGTATCAATGTTGAGTATCCCCATCCGGATCCGGCGCGCCTGGGTGTGGCTGAGATGACAGTTGCACTCTTTATCGGCAATACGGGGGGAATTGATTTTAACAACGTGAAGGTAATCTGGGAGACCAATGGCGTTATCGAAAGAATCCCCCGGAAGGATATCCGGCCGCTGGTCTGTCCCGGGTGGACAATCGCCGGGAAATTCAACATGCTCCCCATGGAAACTGCAAATGGTGACAATATCCTTGATCCCAATGAACAGTTCGAGATCTTTGTCTGCCCGACAAATGCAACTGCACCTTACCAGCAGTTCACGGTCACGATAAATCCCCCGGGAAGTGTTCTTCCGCCGGTCGCCATGGTCACAACACCGCCTATGGTACGTCCGATAATTACCATCAGTTAGAAAAAGACGGGATAACGTGGCGGTCCAGCAGATATTGACACATTGAGCAGCTGGACCGCTCTGTGCGAAAAATACCGGCAGATCACCTTTCCGTACCTGCATCGTACGGTGATGGTTCTGTAGAAATTCGGCCCGGTAGTGCCGCGCTTCACCCTCCGGTGAGGCTGTCAATGCTGTGGCTGATTAAACGGGTAATAAACCAGAATCAAACTGAATGGAGCGACTTAAAAGGAATTTAAAACGGCGCGATTAGTGCGGCACAATGTCAAAAATATCCTCATAATCATGGCGAAATCAGGAACTTCGACGTGCTACGACGGAAACCTTTTATATTATCAGGCGGTAACTTTCATTATCAAAACCCGATTGTGGTTTTGAGGTGTTTAAATGGGAACTAAAATTGGAAAGGAAAAGATTCAGCGCGAAAAGGGATACCTGTATTTCATCGGCAAGGACGGATACGTCTGGGCAGCTCCGATGAAGCACAACAAATCCGGCCGGAAGAAGAAAGTTGGTACGGAAAAAATTCCAAAAGAAAAAGGCTTTATGTACTATATCGGCAAGGACGGATTCGTTGCCAAGGCCAAGATGAAAAACGCGTAAATAACGCTCTTCCTTTTGCACGCAGTCCGCCTGTCACAAAATTCTACCAGGCGGACCTGCTCATATTTTCCCTCTGACGACAGTATCTCTCGTTCGTTTCTTGTGTGACCATGTTTCGCTGTTTCCGGCCGGTTAGGTTTTTCGTACTCATACCGTGATCCAGAATCACGGCAAGATGGGATGGTACTAGGATTAAAGAAAATTCAAGAACGTGCATGCGATACCTGTGCAATGCATGGGCAATATATTGAGAAATCAGAGAGGAATATTGATACCCCTTTACTTCCACTGGAAAACGGAAAAATATGCCGAATCTCTCCAAGAACAGTTCATTTAGGGTATATCGCGGTTGAGGAGAAATGGTGCTGGAATCAAAAAGAACGACCGGTTGCCCGTTTTCTTGCTCATCCCATATAAAGGTGCAATCTTCTTCAACACGTCTATTCCTGGACTCGTCACCGTTGATGAAAACGGTTACTGCAATGGGCCCGTCGTGATTCGAACACGAGATCTTCGCCGTGTGAAGGCGACGTCATAGCCAGCTAGACCACGAGCCCTCATGCATCGACCGGGAATCGAACCCGGGCTATAGGCTTGGAAGGCCTAAGTCATGCCTCTAGACCATCGATGCACTGTGCTTTAAAAATTTTGCATGGCGGAGTATTAATGATTGCCATATCCCGGCATTTCCGGTCTTTTGCACGAGATCATGGCGGTAAGATCAGTCATCGCACACTGGGGGATAGAAGGATAAAAGAACAGGAACCCTCATGATCGGCAGATAAAAATCGGGGATATGTATCAGAATCCGCGGAGTTCTGCTTCGACTTTTTCAAGGTTGGCAATCCGCTTCTCAAGTGGCGGGTGGGTAGAGAAGAGCTCCATGATGGAATTGCCAGAGAGAGCCGGGATGATAAAAAATGCGTTTGCTCCCTCTATCTTCGCTTTTGCCTGTGGAGGAACCGCATCCATCCTGCCGCTGATCTTCTCCAGTGCCGATATGAGCGCCTGCGGGTTTTTGGTGATCAGTGCACTTCCGCGGTCTGCCGCAAATTCACGGTACCGGGAGAGTGCAAGCATGAGAAGGGTCGCGATGAACCAGACGATGATGGAGACGATCCAGACAATAATTGTGCCCCCGCTGTCCCGGTTGCGACCGCCGAGGAGAGCGGAGAAGAAGAAACTCTGCATGATCATTGAAGCGATCATAGCAACAAAACTGGCAATGGTCATGGTAAGGATATCCCGGTTCTTCACATGGGAGAGCTCATGCCCGAGTACCGCCTCGAGTTCATCCCGGGAAAGGAGTCTCATGATCGAATCGGTGCAGCAGACCACGGCATGCTTCGGGCTCCGGCCGGTAGCAAATGCGTTGGGCACCGGGCTTTGCATGATCGCGATCTTCGGAAGGGGAAGATCCGCCACCTTACAGAGTTTCGCCACCGTCTGGTGGAGCTCAGGATATTCGTCATCTGCAATGATACGGGCATGCGTGCTCCATAGTACCAGTTTATCCGAGAAAAAGTACTGGATACATGCCATTCCTACGGCGAGGAGTATAATCAGCTCGAACGGAGCGCCGAACGCCCACAATACCGTCATGAACACGAGGTAGACGATAAAGAGCAGGAACATGGTCAGCCAGACCCTTGCCGTCAGTCCCCAGTCACGTTTCCATTCCATAATTGGTACATTTTCGCTGGGACAACTCTTAAACCATTCGAAAACCGGAATAGCTCCCTGAAAACAGCGCCATGCTGGTTTCGGCAAAGGCAACCAGATGATGAAAAGATTTGGATGAATGGATACCTACTGGGCAATCATTCTGTTCGTCCTTCAGTTGAGTGATTGAATTGCCATACCGTTTCAGGAATCCTTGCATTCAGGAGCCAGCAGGGCAGTCCTCTCCCAGTCTGAATCTTTTCCGACATATCCGCCCGATGGGCAGGTTCTCAAGAGGGGATCCAGTTCCGCAGAGCATTACTGATCAGAACCTTTTTTTCGGCCAACACCGGACGGATACGTATGGCAGATGCCGATTCCGAAGCTCTGGCAGATGTGGCATACGGTATCTTCGATCATCTCCTGAACCGCGAGCTGCAGGCACAGGGAAAATTCCTGTATCTTCTCGTTGAAAGCGGGATTGACTTCATGGATAACCTCAGCGCCATTTTCGGAAAATTTGCCGGTGAATATCCCCAGCTTGCGGAAGCGATGCTTGCACGTTTTTCCAGCCTTGATACTATCTATGCAATGCTTCGCGCGGGAGAGGGGGTACTGCCTTCAAAGACCACCCAGATGTACTGGATCGTCCAGGACGCTCCCGGCAGCGCTCCCGAGGCCATCGAGGAAGAGAACGCGGGCAAGTGGCTGATATTCCAGGAACCGAATGAGGTCGATACAGCATGGAAGAAGGTGCGGGATGCGACCGTTGCGCTTGAGCTCGGCATATCGGCAAAGGTCTCGACTGCAAAACCTAATCCTGACTCCCGCGACAGCCGCAAGGTTATCTATGTATATACCAAAGACTGGGTGGATGAACCGGATGTGATGCGGGTGCGGCAGAGACTCCGCGAGATCGGTTTTATCGACAGGATCGGGTACAAGCGTAACATCGAGACGTTTGCCGGTGAATATGCAAAGAAGGGGAAGCGGGTCACGTATTATTCCGCGTGACCTTTTGAGATACTAAAAAAATTGAACGTGTACTAAAAAAAGCGTTTACGCTTTCCGTTCCTTGTTCTTGGGGCGCAGGTTCTTGTAGCCGCATTTCCTGCAGGTGGTGGCACGGATTGCATTTCGGGCATTGCAATGCATGCATATCTTTACGTTCAATAAACGGGCTTCGGCCTCAGGGAACTTTGCCATTGATGTACACTCCTGTCTGCCCTAGTTACAATGTTCTTCATCCTCTTAACCGTTTGTGTGAGATCCTCCGCCGTCTGGTTCATGCCGGGAGAGAAACCAGTCCTGGAACGCGGCAAGTGCCTGTGCACGGTGGGATATAGCGCTCTTCTCGTCAAGTGTGATCTCGGCAAGTGTCCGCCCATTCACTTCAAAGATCGGATCGTACCCGAATCCCCCGCTCCCGCGGGGGGTGTAAACGATAGTTCCACCGATGGAACCGGAAAAAACTTTTTGGCCGTGCTCATCGGCAAATGCGATCGCGGTGGTAAAGCGGGCATTGCGATCTGCCACGCCCTCCATCAATTTGAGGATACCGGTGTTCCCGATGGAACCAAGGACGTATGCCGCATAAGGTCCGGGGAAACCGTTCAGCGCATCGATCGCAAATGCGGTATCGTCGACAATGAGCGGCATGTGGAGATGGTCATACGCATACCGCGCTTTCTCCCGTGCGATCTCGCTCACATCATTAGAACGGTGCTCTGGTATATCAAGAGCGATATGCGTAACCTCGATGCATCCGCCAAAAAATGCAGCGATTTCAATCGCTTTATGGGCATTGCCCGTCACGACAGCAAGTTTCACAGGTATCTCCCCCTAAGTTCAATCTCGTGTTCGCGGGAAATGACCTCCGCTGCACCGGCAAAAGTTTCGGCATATCCCTCAGCAAACGCGGCTTTCAGCACGTCAGCTTTCTGTGGGTCAGTACTCTCGATGGTCTGGAATAGGACATGGACATCCACACCCTGCTGTTCGATCTCCGATGATGCTTGTGCGAGCCCGAAGTCGATCAGGACACACCGACCATCGTTCTGTCGTAGGATCATGTTGCTGGTCGTGAGATCGCCATGGATGATGCCGGCCGTGTGCAGCCGGCCGATCTCGTGTCCCGCCACTCTCACGTGTGGCCTCGTGAGATCCTGCGTGAGAAGCATTCCCTCGATCTGTTCCATTACGATGGTATCAGCGGTGATATCCCGTATAACCGGGGTGGGCACACCTGCTTTCCGTGCAGTATGGATCAGCCTCGCCTCTGCCCGCGTCCGCTCGTTGATAAGACGCCTGTCCAGTTCCGGCATCCTGTACCGTTTCGATACCCGCTGTTTTATCGCGTTTCCGTCCCGGAATGTGACGATCGCTTCTGCCCCTCGTTTCTTTCCGTTGTTGTCAGAATGTACCAGCTTCTGTTCTTGCTCCTTGTCATGCTTCCATGTGACGTCCACCTCGTCAGAACGGAACGATGGGTTGATCGGGGACTCCTCAATAGGCAGCGACTGCCCACTCTCGAGCATCAGTTTACCCGTATACGCGATCATGGCGCCATTATCGCCGAGGTATTTACGTTCGGGGATGTAGAACTGTGCTCCCCGTTCCTCGCACATGATCCGGAGCATCTCCTGGAGCCGGCTGTTTGCCCCAACACCTCCCACAAGGAGCACCTCGTCTTTTCCGGCAAGGGACATTGCCCGCTCCGTCACCTCAACGCACATGGCAAACGCCGTCTCCTGGAGACTGCAACAGACATCGGGAAGCGGCTTTTTTGAATCTTTCGCCGCAGAAACAAGGCCCGAGAATGCGAGGTCCATCCCTTTTACGGTATATGGCAGCTCAAAATACCTGCCCTTTAGTGCCTGTTCCTCAATTAACGGGCCGCCGGGGTGGGGAAAATTCTTCGATCTGGCGAACTTGTCGAGTGCATTGCCAATCCCGATGTCCAGTGTCTCCCCAAAGATCCGGTAACGGCCGTTCAGGTACCCAATCACCTGGGTGTTTGCGCCGCTCGCATAGAGCACGATCGGGTCGCGGCACCCGGTTGCCCAGCAGCCGATCTCAACATGGGCGACACAATGGTTGACTCCTGCGAGCGGTGCGCCAAGTGTAAGCGCAAGCGACCGTGCCGCGGTCGCGACCGTCCGCAGGCAGGGGCCGAGGCCAGGACCCTGCGAGAACGCGATGCCAGTGATTTTTTCCGGCTCTGTCAGCACCGAGGCGATGAGTTCTTTTATGACCAAGGCATGGTGCTGGGCTGCTTCCCTTGGGTGTATCCCGCCATGGGCCGGGAGGTACGGGCGGGAGGAAAGTGCAATCAGATCGCGATCAAAAACAGCGGCACTGAGGTTCCAAGCAGTGCCCTCGATTCCCAGTACCTGCCCAAAAACCGGCATCTGACATTATTTTTTGAATTCAGTATATCCGCACTTCCCGCATGCGATCCGGTCCTTGTGTTCTGCCATGATGACACCGGGTCCGCAGCGGGGGCAGTACTTCCTCGTGGCCGTAACCTTTGACCCTCCAACCTTGAAGTATGTACCGCGCGATGGGCCTTTTGCTGCCGCCTTTTTTGCCGCCATGCCTAAGCAGCTCCCTCCTCTTTGGGTTTGGGCATGCCCCGCATCGAAAGGTGGGGGCGCTCGGTCTTCTTCTTATCGCCTTCCGTATCGTAAAGGCGTGCAGAACCGGTGATCATTGTCGTGCCGAATTTACCAGTCAGGCTGTCAAGCACCACCAGTGATTCTTTTGTATTGAGCAATGCGCATAGTTTGCCGATGATCTGCATGCGGGAGGGCGTGGCCCCATCGTATCTGAGAGCAAACTGAATCTCTCTCCGTGATAAAAGCTCATTTCTTTTATCGCTTTCGATCTCAAAGTCCATCGATATCCTATAATTATTAGGAACCTGGTTATTTAAAACATAACCTCCGATGAAAAAAAAATCCCGTAAAACAGAGAATTCCCAAATCAGAGTAGAGTAAATGTTTTTGAGGGGGTCATGGGCCGGTATGAACAAAATGTCTGAGAAGCTTGCGGGCAACAGCTTTTGATTCAGCATCGATCCTGCGGAGTACAACACCTTCGTGCGGCTGCCCGTAGAGCAGGATCGTTCCGTCCGGGGCGGCGATTACGAGCGGTATCACCGCGAGATCCTCCTCACCGTTGACAACTATAGTCATCGGGGGATGGGCAACCGCATACTCCAGTGCCCGCACCAGCTCTTCTGTTATGGTGCCGGGTGGGTTATCAACCTGGAGACGTTCCCCGGTACATTGCAGGGGACGGATGCACGGGGATCTCATGGTCAGGCCATCAACAACAGCAATCGCCGGTGTAATCCCTTTCTTGAGCAGGGTATGGGTGACGACATCGCCAACTGTATAGACCGTATGGCCGGTAATAGCCGCAAGGATCGAATCTATGTGCCGGTGGAGTTCCCCAAAGGGCTCCTTGAAGAGCTGCCGGTGCTCTTCGGGAAGCACAAGCATCAGCGGACCTTCAGTGCGTATCGTCCGGGCAGCTTGATATTCATGCGCTTTGCCACGTCTGAATTTTCCGGATCTATGATAACAAGATAGCCAGACCAGTCATCACTCAGGTTGGCAGTTCCGCAGACCACGCAGTTCTCGCCATCCACCACACGGTGACAGTCCCGGCAGACTTTTCCCTGTTTCTTCTTATTCGCCGGCGGCATGTTCCTTCCTCTTTCCCCGTGTTCTCTCGGCCGGTTTTTCTTTCGGCAAACCAGGGGTATTCTGTTTCTCTTTCTCCTTTGCGATCTCTTCTTCAAGCCAGAGCGCGGTACCCAGACCTGCCTGCCGCATGGTGAGTCCGATCTTGCTGTCACGCGGCTCACGCTCGTTCAGGGACAATGTCACCACCCGGACCCGGACGGCGTCACCCACACCGATGAACCTTTTTGACTCCTGGCAGATGAGCCGGCCGTTCTTCTCATCAAAATTGATATACTCGTCAGAGATTTGACTCACGTGCAGCATCGCATCAATGGGGCCGAGGCTGATAAATGCCCCGAAACTGGTAGTCTCAACAACGACCCCCTCGATGACCTCCTGCAGGGACAGCCGCAGGACCATGGCCTCAAATCTGACATCGTAATATACGCCGCCGTCACCGGGCACGATCTCGCCCTCGCCAACATCCTCCACCTTGGTGACGCAGATAAAGATCCCGAGTTCCTTATCGATGCTCCCTTCGAGGTGCTCCTGCAGGACGTCGAGAATTACCTTCTCGAGCTTCTCGCCCAGCCGGTTCGGGGGCACCCTGACCTTGTCTTCCAGCATCATCTTATGATACATAACCCACCTACTTTCGCAATACTTCCAGTTTTTTCTGTTTTCTCATGGATATAACACCAATGCCACGTGCCAAGAGGGCATCTCTCACTTGGCGGTCGTTTGTCACGACCATGCAGTCGTGGTGCGTGGCATAGGTGATTACCTGCTCATCGACTGGCACCGGTGATACTTCATAACTGCCAGCGACCGTGCAATTTTTGGCGATGGCAAGGCCGTACCGGGCTGCCGGACCGCTCCGGCCTTTCGCGCGGGCAAGACCTTCGAGTTCCAGCACCACGCTGTTGAGCACCACCGGTTCAAAGCCGCCGACAAGTTTTCGGATCTCTTCCAGAATATCAATCTTAAACTGCACGGGCATCATCAGTGCGTTGGTGTCCAGGAGGACCCTTACTCGGCGAGCACACCCATTCCGATCAGGCGCCAGCGTGCTCCCACCTGCCGGCTGATTGCGATCCGTGCGCCCTGCTCTGCGCAGACCGGACGCTTCAGCTGCACTTCAACAGCATCCTTTTTCGTACTTGTGACCACTCCGACGGTGACCGCTGTCCCAACTGAAAGCATGAGCGGTTCATTATGTTTCAGTGGTTCGATAACAAGTTCGCTCGTTGCCCCAACGACCCGTTCCATCAGTGTGACCTGGCACCGGATTTTGTCCCTGACCGGTGGCAGTTTCCCAACATGCCCTACTACCTGTCCGGCAAGTGCATCACTCTTGGTGAGTGCCGGATCGAGTTTCGTACCGACACCCAGCAATCCCCCCGGTGTCGCCTCCTTCACCCGTTTTGATCCGGCATTGATGGACATGATCTCGGTAGTGATTGGTACCCATTTGATCCGGTTTTCTGCCTGTACCTGCCTGCCGGGACGGATCTCAATCTCTTCGCCCTCACGGAGGATGCCCCGGATAAGAGACCCCCCGACGACACCGCCCTTCACGTCCTTCCAGTTGCAGCCGGGTTTGTTGATGTCAAAAGACCGGGCGACAAGCATCAACGGTTCGGCATCCGGATCCCGTACTGGTTCCGGGATGGTCTGATCCAGCGCCTGGACAAGGGCCCCGACGTTGATACCTTTCTGTGCAGAGACCGGGATGATTGGCGCATTTTCAGCAACCGTTCCCTTGATAAATGCCGTGATCTGCCGGTAATTATCGAGCGCCTCTTTCTGGGAGACGACATCGATCTTATTCTGGACGATAACAATATTTTTTATCCCGACAAGGCCCAGCGCCATCAGGTGCTCTTTTGTCTGGGGCTGGGGGCATTTTTCCGTTGTGGATATGACAAGCATGGCACCATCCATCAGGGCAGAGCCGGAGAGCATCGTCGCCATCAGGGTCTCGTGCCCAGGGGCGTCCACAAACGAGACGGATCGGTACGGTTTTCCTGAACCCCCACAGGCCGGGCATTCCGGTTTGGTCGAGTAGGCATCCGGCCCTTGGCACCCATCGCATTTGTAGAAGGTTGCATCCGCGTATCCCAACCGGATGGAGATGCCACGACGTACCTCTTCACTGTGCCGGTCTGTCCATGTGCCGGTGAGAGCATTCACCAGTGTGGTTTTTCCATGATCCACATGGCCTACAACACCAATATTAACACTGGGAATTGTCACATCATGCAAATGAGATCGACCCTCCTTATCTTATAAGCAATGGGCATACTTATACATAACCTGTGAGGAAAGAAACCCTCAATTGCCCTTAAAAAAATCCTTTTCTTGCTTTTTCCTGCACTAATCCTCTTGAAATGGATCATTTGATCGAATCGGGGATTTGCAGATCCTGTAATTACCTCAAAAAAAGATACAGGTTATCCGCTCCACCGGATCACCAGATAACTACAGGATCTGCCGGTAGAAAAAAACAGTGGAAACCGTTTAACCGGAGCCGGGTTCAGCCGCCGCCTTCGCAGCTCTGGTCGATGTTTTTCAGTGCATCCTGGAATTCACGTCCCGCAGCAAACTCCCGTTCCTGTTCGATAATCTTTTTTGCGTCCTCAACGGTGGCCTTTGTCGCCGATTTTGCGTGTCCGGCAAGGATCAGCTGGTCGGCACGGTACAGGAGGTGCGTGCTGTCCAGTTCTGCAAACAGGTCGCCTTTCACCTGCTCAACGCGGACGACCTTGCCGGTCGTCCCGGTGCGGGGATATCGCACCTGCATGCCAAGCGTGATCTCCTCAGCGAGCATACCAGACATTGAGTGCATTGCAGTATAGAAATGTTTGCGTTGGCGTTCCTGACGAAGTGACGCGTATGGATCAATTTGGAATGAAATAAGAAGGGACGGGCATTGAACGCAGAAAAACGAAAAAGAGATGAGAGTAATTAATTGATGGCCAGACCGTTTTCGACCGCGGATTCCGGTATGTCGAACGTTGTACTGGTGCCCTCGATATGATAGGGACCGGTGGCCTTTATCTGATCCATGCTGCCGGTCGTTGCATATGGTACAATAAACTCACCATTGATGCTCTGCTGGCGGTACGTGAAATTCCGGCCGGTATTGGTGATGACCGGTACATCAATGATGCCATTCCCCTTGATATGGGCGCCCTTGACGTATTCAAAGATCTTCACGTATTTTACATCGTATGTTTTTGAACTTATCGTGGTTGTCGGTGACTCGTGGATAAGCCGGTAATGGCGCAACGCGGGGACGTAATCAAGCGGTTGAACAATGGATGAGCTCAGCACCGTTGCATGGTAACCGGATGGTGCATTCAGATTGTACTGGGCTGCCCTCGCGGCAGCATCGGTCGAATTCGTCGCTATCGCGTTTGTGATCACCGGGACGGAGACATGCGAGACATTGGGATCTGCGTACTCGATGTAATAGACCGAGGTTGCCGGTGTCATGGACCCATCAAAGTTATGGAGCCGGGACACCATAGTCTGGAAATACGGCTCCTCATAGAGAAGAACGGAATCATATTTGCTGGGATCTGACTGGCTGGGATAGACAAAGTTCATCTGGTATGGCGAGCCGGCTGCCGTAGTATTGTACCAGGTTGCCATCGCCCAGAACTTACCGGAATCCATCTCGATATCGGTGATCACGTACTTCGTCCCCAGAGTGTCGAGGATATGATTCGCATCATCTTCAGATGTGGAGACAAAATACGCGGATGCCCCGATAGGAGGCGTCACACCCTGCTGGAAGGGATTTGCATTGGGGATCCGCTTTGCGATATAGGTGATCATATGCCCGTAGTCCCACCAGGACATGATGCCATATGCTGTCGCTGGATACTTGAAGGTCTTCGGGTCGTAAATCGTATAATAATCCACACCGGAATTCGGCGTGTTGTTGCCCAGCCATTCGAGTGACTCCTTCCAGTCCTGGTTCATCTGGATGGCGTTGCCGGATGCATTGACGTAGCTATAATATACCGAGGTGTAAGCGAACAGGATCCCGAGACCGGTAGATACTACGACAAGCGCAAGAAGAAGATAGTTGGGAGCATCCGTGACACTGGATCCTTTCTTCTGCGGCCGTCTCTGTCGTTTACCACGCACAGTACTATCTTTTCCGGATACACCCGATTCACCTGTCGCTTCAACCGTTGAGATGCTGGCAGCCAATCGTTTGAGATCGCCCCATCCTTTTTTCAACGTGAACGAAACGAACACCGCGGCGAGCAGAGCAATGTTCACCGCAAGGTAATACTCGTACCTGACATGCTGGCATGTTGAAAAGAGGATGACGAGGGACCAGACAAGAGCGAAGATCTCTTGGGGACGTTCGTCCCTGATGTTGTTGTACAGGATGACCAGAGCCCCCCCAATCATCAGGATGAGACCGTAATTGAAGGAGATCCAGGCATTGTCAAACGACCATCCCCGCGCTTCCTGGACGGTAGCGGTCACCGGGGCTTGGCCAAAAAATGCATACAGGGCAACAATCAGCAGGTTATAGATCTGGGGGCTCGCCACAAAGAGAATTGCAGCAAATACGATCCCGCAGCCAGCCACTGACAGCGGGTAGTAATGTTTCTTCTTTCCCTTGAAGTGGCGTGCGAGAAGGTAAAGCAGCACAGTCCCGCCGATTATACACAGGTACGCATAGATATGGCCGATGGTGTAATTGGAAAGGTCGAGCCCCGCACTTTTGAACCCGAATATGAAGAGGCCGATGATCGCAACGACAAAGATGATGGCATTGGCAAGCAGCAGGTACTCGCTCGAACGACCGTGGTAAAAATCGATGATGAACTGGATGACCGTGAATGCGCCGACAATCAGGGCAAACAGGATCATTGTCGGCATGAGGAACAGCCCCAGCAGGTACGCGATACCGGCAAGGACTGACAAAAACGCGGTTTTCTTCCACGTTGTGAAATTTTGGAGATGTATTTTTTCGTTCTTCCCGGACAGGAGGAGATACATATAAACCAGACAGAACAGCGTCGAGAAGAGCACCTCGCCGATATGGTGGTCGAAATACCCATAGAGCGAACGGTAAAAGAACTGTCCGGAAACAACAGCCGTGAACCCTGATGCAAGTATACCGGTCTTCCAGTCCCCGCAGGTTCTCCCGATAAAATACATCAGGATTACCGTTACCATCGCCATGACCGGCGGGACGAGGAGGCACACGCTGATGATCTCTGGGCGGGTGACTGCACCAGCGAGCAGGCAGGCAACACCGGAAATATAAATGAAGAGAGGCCCCCAGTAGATCGATGTCCCGTACGGGTAATACGACATCGGGTCAAACCAGGTGTAAGTGAAGTGATTGGCGAGGAGTTGCTCGACCTGCCGCAGGTTGTAAAGGGGGTCATCACTGCCCACCATCGTGAGGAGATCAGTTTTGCCCATCGTGAACATGGGAATAAGACGGAGCCAGAGGGCAAAGAGGGAAAATATCAGGATCAACCCGGCAATAAGATATGTACGGTGGTTTTTCAATTCCCGGAAGGCCATGGAAACAACCTTTTGTATATACTAGGTCATCCCTGAAGACATTAATAAATTCGGATGTGGTATCAGTGCACTTTAAAAAGTTCCGTCTCAAACTGCCGGGCCTTCTCTTTCCAGCTGTGTGATTCAAGATTGATGTGGTACGTTGCCGGATGATCCATGAGGTTTTTGACCTTCGTGATAAACTCTTCCCGGGTCATGTATACCAAGAGGTTCGGGCCCCCGATGCGCATCACATCCGGTATCGGGCGCATCAGGATGGGTTTCCCGCATGCCGAATATTCAAAATACTTGTTCGGTAGTGCAATCTCCCGCCACTGGGGAGGGGTAAGCGGGATCGTGCATACATCCATGCATGCAATATATCGCGGGAGATCACGGTAGGGTTTCGTCCCGGTGAAGATGATATGACCCGAGAGCCCGAGATCCTTTACCATCTGCCGGAGTTCTGTTATATAATTGGTAAAGAGCGATCCACCGATCACGAGAAGGCAGGTCTTTTCCCGGTAGCGCACCAGATCCGGGAGAGCCCGTATCATCTCGTCTATCGCGTACCACCGTTCGACACTCCCGGAGAACCCGATCACGAATGCGTCCTTATCGATCCCGAGTTCCGTCCTAGCCATGTTCCCATCCATGGGCATGAAGAGATCGGTATCGACGCCGTTCGTGATCAGGTTCGCAGAAAACCCGAATGCCCGGAGTTTGTCGACAAGGGCTGGCGAAACGGTCGTGATACTGGTACTGCGGGCGAGGTTCCTGCGGGTGATCGCCCAGACGCCGTTCCTGATGACCTGCTGCAATGACCGGTTTTTGATATAGGCTGCAGCAGAATCAGGGAACCAGTCCTTGAGATCGAAGATGACCGGGACATCATATTTTCTTGCCGCGTGGATAACCGCGCTCCCGGCAAGTACGTGGGCGGCAACGACAACATCGATCTGACGGTCCCTGATTATTTTCCTGAAGATGTGATAGTGATAGGGAGTGTTGAGCGTGTAATGGAGCAACGGGCTTTTGACCGGGAACAGGGTTGCTTCTTCAACCCGGAGGCGGGTGGGGCGGCTCTCCCCCCGGCTTACATGGAAGTGGGCGACATGCACCTCATGGCGGCTTGCCAGTTCTTCAAAGATATAATGGTGCCGGGAAGGGATAGGGTGATGGATGTAATCCTGGGTTGAGACAAGAAGGATCTTCATAGGTCACGCACGCAAGTAAGGTTTGGAATGCAATGGTGGGATATATCTAACGCTCTTTTTTTCATCTATGGGAGTGATCGGCAGCGAGCGCAGGAAGTTCGCGGATACGGGCAGGAGCTCCTATCGCAAGCATGTGCGCCGGGACATCCCGGGTCACGATTGCACCCGCAGCGACCAGCGCCCCCTCGCCAATGCAGACGCCTGGAAGGATGGTTGCATGTGCACCGACCGCTGCGTGGTTTCGGATCACCGGCCCTTTGAGCCCGCCACTGCCGGAAGGCGGGTAGCGGTCATTGGTCAGCACCGCGTTCGGGCCGACAAAGACATGGTCGCCGATGGTCGTATAGGTAGGGAAGTAGACCATGCTCTGTATGTTGACATCACTCCCGATGGTCGTATTCCCCTCGACAATGGTGGCCGTGCCGATGGAGACTCGGTCACCGATCTTGGTCTTTTCCCGGATCAGGACGTTATGCCCGCATTGGAACTGATCCCCGATAACCACATCGCAATACAGGACAGTCCCTGAGCGGAGTATTGCATCCTTCCCGATAATCGTGCCGGGAAAACTGGTCCTGCCGATATTTTCACGGGAGGGAAAACCCAGTGTCACCGGCTCAAAAATCTGGAAGCCCCTACCGGTCTTGTTCTTGCCGTATTCGATCATTCAACCGTCACGCTCTTTGCAAGGTTTCTCGGTTTGTCAACATCCCTTCCGAGAGCGACTGCGGTACGGTACGCAAGCAGCTGGAGTACCACGAGACTCGAAAGGATTTGGACAAAAAGGTGCGTACCTGGAATGGGAATGAAGATATCCACGATATCGGGGAGTTCTGTGTCTCCCTCGCAGCCCAAAGCGATAACCGGCGCTCCCCGTGCCTTGACCTCTTTGATATTAGAGACCATGACGCCATAGGTCTCTCCCGGCAGGCAGATGGCAATAACAGGGGTCTCTGGGGAGAGCAGGGCAAAGGGACCATGTTTTAATTCGCCGGCCGCGTAGCCCTCGGCATGAATGTAGGTGATCTCTTTCATCTTGAGGGCCCCTTCAAGCGAAACGGCATAGAATGGGCCACGGCCGATATAAAAGATGCTTGCTGCATCCCTGCACCGGGCCACCGCATCCGAGAGATCCAAGAGAAGTAGCTCTTCAATAGCGTTATGTGCATGCAGGAGGACGTCCTTGTAGTTTCCCCCGCAGATCTGATCAGTAATATACATGAGTACGGCAAGCTGCGCGACAAACGATTTGGTGGCCGCAACGCTGATCTCGGGGCCGGCCCGCATGAACAACGTAGCATCCGCGACCCGGCTTACTGAACTCCCCAGCACATTTGTCACGGCAAGGGACTGGCAGTTGCGGGAACGTGCCTCACGGAGGGCCGCAAGGGTATCAGCGGTCTCGCCGGACTGGGTGATACCAATCACTAGGCCGCCAACCGGTGGCGGGAAATATTTAAACTCCGATGCAAATTCCAGCCGTGCGGGAATCCCGCAGGATTTTTCGAGAAGATATTTGAAGATCAGCCCGGCATGATATGACGATCCGCAGGCAACGATAGTCACCGATGGCGGGTGCCGGGCGATCCTTGGGAGTGCAGTTGTATCCAGTGCCCGGATAGTATTAAAAAATGCCTGCGGCTCGTCGTAAATCTCCTTGAGCATGTAGTGGGCAAATCCGCCCTTTTTCACGTCATCGATCGACCAGTCGACCAGCTCGACCGGCCGGGTCACCGGCGTTGTGCCCTGGAAGATCTCGACGGTGTTCTTCGTCAGGGAGGCCATGTCGCCATCTTCGAGAAAGACCGCCCGTTCCGTATGTTCAAGGATCGGTGTCATATCGGAAGCAGCGAAGTATTCCCGGTCCCCGATCCCGAGCACAAGCGGGCTGCCGTTGCGTGCTGCGACGAGGTGGTCATCACCGGCAGCGATCACCAGCAGCGCGTACGAACCTTTCAGAAGGGGAAGGCTGTCCCGGACAGCCGCAGGCAGGTTGCGATCTCTCGCATACCGTTCCTCAATTAGGTGAACCACAACTTCCGTATCCGTATCTGATGTGAACGTGTGCCCCCGTGCGGCCAGTTCTTTTCGTAGTTCAGCGAAATTCTCGATGATGCCGTTGTGGACAAGGGCAATCCGTCCGGCACAATCGGTATGCGGGTGGGCGTTGGCATCATTTGGGACGCCATGCGTCGCCCAGCGGGTATGCCCGATCCCGGTTTTACCATGCAGCCGGAGCGTTGAACCGGCATACTCGGAGATCCTTCCCTGATGCTTGGTAAGCTCGATGCCATCGCCTAATGTCGCCACACCGTAGGAGTCGTACCCCCGGTACTCGAGTTTCCGTAATCCTTCAAGGATCAGGGGAGCCGCGTCCCTCCTCCCGGTATATCCGATAATACCGCACACGTCATATCACCACAGAGCCATCAGGGATTACGCGGGAGATCACATCGTTCGTTCCCTCCAGTATCACGTTGTTGCCGATGATGCAGTTCCGGCAGAGGGTGAAGGGGCCGCTCTTTACGTTATCCCCGATGATCGCACCGAATTCGGAACGGACAGGGTTCCCCTCGATTTCCAGAATTCCTTTTATGGTGCTCACTGACATGTGGTCGGCGAAATGGCCGCGTTCGCCGATAACAGAATCTACTACCCGCGAGTTCGAACAGATCGTAACGTCATCCATCACCAGTGCATTCCCTATCATGGTTAACGGTTCGATCGTAACGCGTGAGCCGATGCTGGTATTGGGCAGGATACAGCAGTTCGGCCCGATGGTGCAGTCGTTTCCGATGATGACCGGACCGGTGATCACCGTATGAGGGCCGATGGTTGTTCCTTTCCCGATCCGGACCGGGCCTTGGACTGTTGCATGCCGGCTGGTCAGCCCCTCCTGTGCAGCAAGGAGACCTGCGAGCAGACGGCGGTTCATCTTGAGAAGGTCCCAGGGGTATATCGCGTCCTGCCAGTCATCGGCCGTGACTGCCCTGATCCGCCTGCCGGTTCCGAGCATGGCGGCGACCGCATCGGTGATATCGTTTGCCCCGATGAAGGTGAAAAAATCTTTTTTCAGGGAATAGATCCCGGTGCTCACCATGAAACTCGGGGCATGTTCCGGTTTTTCGACAATACTCCGAACTTCCCCTTCATCAAGGAGAACGACGCCGAAATTGGACGGGTTCGGGTGTTCTTTCACAAGGACAGCATCGGGAACCCGGGCAATCCTCCCGATCGAATGCGGATCGATATAGTTGTCCCCGGGCAGGAGCAGGAAATCGCCTCTTATTTCCGGCTCTGCCTGGAGGAGGGCGTGTGCGGTACCCAGCTGTTTCTCCTGGACTACCACCCTGAGGGGGAGATCAAACTGGTTCAGGAACCGCGTTACCTGCTCTTTCCGGTACCCGACAACAACAATGATATCACGGATGCCATTTTTTCTGAGTGCATCGATAACGTACTCGATGATCGGATGGTTTGCCACCGGGATCATCGCTTTGGGGCGGCTCCAGGTGAGGGGGCGGACCCGTTTCCCCTCGCCTGCCGCAAGGATGACTGCCTGCAAACGTTTCACCTACCGTATTGTTGCGTTTTCACCATACCACCCTTCGATCGAGGAATTGGGTGCAAACATTGCGTTGCTCCCAACCACCGAACCGACATTGATGGAGCAGTTGATGCCGAACTGCACACCATCCCCGATGATCGCACCGAATTTGATGCGCCGGGTATCGGTACCGCCGACCCTGACCGGGGCATGGTCGTGCCGGAGGTTTGCCACCTTTGTCCCGGCACCGAAGTTACACCCGCTGCCGATAATGGAATCCCCGATATAGTTAAAGTGGGGGATCTTCGTTTTGGCCATGATGATGGAATTTTTCAGTTCTGTGCAGTGGCCGATATGGCAGTTATCGCCGATGCTTGTCGCCCCGCGGATGTATGCATGGGGCCCGATCCTGCAGTTCTCTCCAATGATGCACGGACCTTCGATATAGGTCCCGGACTTTACAACCGTATTTTGCCCGATGACGACCGTTCCTGTCAATATAACGCCCTGTTCGACGGTTCCGTGATTTTCCGGTAAGAGCGATGCCATTAGGGTGCTGTTGGCATCGAGCAGGTCCCAGGGATTTCCCACGTCCATCCATGCTGAAAGGTGAAGGGCTTGGAGCTGGTGCCCGGCTATCAGCACGTTCAGGGCATCGGTCAGCTCAAATTCACCACGGGACGAGAGCTGCACGCGGTCAACCAGATTGAAGATTTCGAGGGTGAATAGGTAAGCCCCGGCATTAATCAGGGTGGAACGCGGGTGGGGAGACTTCTCTTCCAGTGCTGTGACGATATCGTTCTCGACCATGACAACGCCGTAATCCTGCGGGTGATCGGTCGTGCTCGTGCACATGCACGGGGGCGTCTGCGCAAGAAGCCGTGCAATGTCCTGATTCTGGATGATCATGTCCCCGTTCATTGTCAGGAAGGGGCCGGTGACAAAGTCACGGACAGAACGCAGTGCATCGGCAGTACCCAGCTGCTGGCGCTGGGGAGCATAAAAGATATGCAGCCCCCATTGCGAACCATTCCCGAAATGCCGGCGGATTTCCCGTTCCCCATATCCCACGACAAACACAAAATCGGTGATACCGGCATCACGTGCTGCGAGGACGAGATGCTCCAGCATCGGGCGGTTCGCAAGAGGGAGCATCACTTTGGGCCGCCGTGCGGTGAGGGGACGCATTCGTTTTCCCTCGCCGGCTGCAAGCACGACGCATTCCATACGTACAGCTCGTATTACAACATTTAAGCAGTTTTCCCCTGTCGGACGAGTTTTTGTGCCTTTTCGAGCATCTGCTCTGCTTTTTTCGGTGTCGTGCCTTCAGCTGTGATCCGGATCTTCGGCTCGGTTCCGCTCGCCCGGATCAGGTACCACCCGTCCTTACCGGACTTCCGGATCCCATCAGTCGGGTTCTCTGCACCGAGACCGATGACGATCTCCCGTGCCTTCTTCTCCGTAATGGATTCGCGGAGGATGGGATATGACGGCATCGCGTCCAGTTCTTCTGCCACATCGCATGAGCCGGCAATCCTGCAGAAGAGGGCTGCCGCGTACGGGCCGTCCGGGCAGTAGGAATGGTGCGGGAAGATCCATGCGCCGCTCGGTTCCCCTCCGAAATCTCCCCACCGCAGCAACTCCTCTGAGACAAAAGTGTCCCCGACAGCGGTACGGCGGACGTCGGCAATCTCCTCGATGATCATGGAGGCATCGGTCGTGGTCACCACCCGTCGTGCACCGAGATGTTTTGCAAAGAGCATCAGGAGGTGGTCGCCATCGATATACCTCCCACGGTTATCAAATGCCATCATCCGGTCGGCATCGCCATCATGGACGATGGCACATGTCGCACCTGTCTTTTGTACCATCTCCCCGACATACCCAAGATATTTCTCGAGTGGTTCTGAGGGCCGGGCAAATTTGCCGGCAGGATTGCAGTTGACGCTGATCGTTTTCATTCCCGCTCCTGCCAGAAGTGACGGCGTCAGGACGGAGCCGGCGCCGTTGCCGCAGTCCACGATAACAGAACAGCCGGATGGAATCGATACCGCATCCAGGATCGCTTTTCTGTGCGGCGTAATCGCATCGAACGGGTGTTCGGCTCCTTGGTGCTGCCAGTCAGCCCAGCATGGGGATGCCATTTGGCGTTCCATCTCCGCCTGCTGGGGCGTCGTGAAGGATGACCCGTCGGGATTGAAGAGTTTCAGGCCGTTGTATTCCTCCGGGTTGTGGGACGCGGTGATCATGCAGCCGGCGTTTGCCTGACGGGCCGCGTACGCGACGGAAGGTGTGGGTACAAGACCGCAATCGCAGACGTTTCCGCCCGCGCCGAGAATGCCGGCGGTGACAACCTGGGCGAGGAGGGGGCTCGTGGTCCGGGTGTCCATCCCGACCACAATAGTGTGGAAGTGCGCACCGAGCGCAGCACCAACCGCCAGAGCGGTGGAGACCAGCGACCGATCAAACCGCTGCCGGATCCCGGATGACCCAAAAAGCATGGATGGTGGTTGGTTCTCTGCATACATAGAGTTTTAGCCCCCTTTCCGACGCCAATAGGGTGACGAATTCGCGACAAAACCGCTCAGGTGCCGTACGGGCACCAGTGGGACTGCTGCTGGATCCGTGCGACACCTGCGGTCGAAGGACCAAGACAGATGACGCGTTGTGCCGGTCCGAGGGATTCGATCAGGTCACCGTTCTCCGGCAGGATGATTCCCTCGTTGTTTATCATGATGACATCCGCATCCTCCGGGCGCGACGCGATCCCATCCCGGAGTTCTGCTTCAAGAACGGGGAGTCTCCCGGTGCAGAAGACACGCTGTCCTCGCAGTTCCGCCACCAGTTCGTTCCTGCAGGCTGCGTGAGAGGTAACCGGACAGGCATGGAGCACACGCGAGAGGCAAAAGAACCCGGTAGCGGCGTTAATAACTGCGCATGCAGCGCTCCGGCTCCCCGGAGTGGTTAGCGGGGCACCCGACATAAAGGAGATTTTTGTCAGGGCCCGAATCGGATCATCGGTCACAAACTCCGCGGTGCGCCCACCGAAGGTCGCAATCATACAGGCGCCCCGTTCGTACAGGCAGTTCTTTGCGTCAGGGTTGACATCGAGCCTGACCTCGCCTTCCTCACACCCGCTGTGGTGTATGATCACCTCCAGTTTGTTGACCGTATCGATGATGATGTCCTTCATGGTTCACCCTCCAGTTCGATCAGGATCGCCCGAGCAGGGGAACCATCGAGCCCTTCGAGACGCAGTGGCAGGGCGACGAGGTCATAGTCTCCCTCCTTTACTGCGGAGAGGTCGAGGAGCTCGATGATGAGGCACCCGTTGCCGAGAAGCTCCCGGTGCACGGAACCATCACAGACAAATGCCTCAATTGAGAACGAGTCGATCCCGACACAGACGATACCTCGTTTGCTAAGGAGACGGGCAGCATCGCTGGTGAGGTGCGGGTAATCTTCCTCGAAACGCTCATTCCCGGAGGCGGTAGTTTTCAGGAGCAGCCGTTGTGCGGTACCGATCCTGCCCCTGAGATGGGCGGCGGCAATCTCGCTTCCCGCCTCGCGGAGATCCAGCACCCGGCACCGGCCGATCAGGTGGTCGAGCGGGATGGTATCAATGGTCAGCCCGGTCTTCAGGTAATGGACTGGCGCATCGATATGGGTGCCCGAATGGCTGTTCATCTTCAGCTCGCTGATCAGGTACAGCCCTTGGTCCCGCTGCGCGAACTGCGGGGGCGTGTCCCCGGGATACGAAATTGTCCTGCCCGAGAGCGGCCGCGAAATATCGATATACCTCATATCAGTACTCCCAGCCGTGCTCCCCGATGAGCGGGACAAACCGGACCCCGCCGTGGTGCTCTGTCGATATCCTGCCCTGAAGTTTTTCCAGCACGACCAGTTCCTGGACATCGCGCCCTCCGACCGGTGCCACAAGCCTGCCACCTTCCGCGAGCTGCTCGATAAGCGGTGCGGGGATTTCCGGTGTTGCGGCGGTAATAATGATCCCGTCGTACGGTGAATTCTGCGGGTAACCCTTCGTCCCGTCGCCGACAATCACGGTCACGTTGTTATAACGCAGCGCTGCGAGGTTGCGCCGGGCCAGGTCGGCGACCGGTGCGAGCCGTTCGACCGTGGTCACGTCCCCTACTAAAACACTCAGGACTGCTGCCTGGTACCCGCTTCCCGCACCGATCTCAAGAACGCGGTCACCGGGCTCCGGGTGCAGAAGTTCCGTCATCAGGGCGACGATGTAGGGCTGGGAGATGGTCTGGCTGTTCCCGATAGGAAGTGGGCAGTCCGCGTACGCGTCCCGGTCGTGAGGCGGGGGGATGAAGAGATGCCGGGGGACCTCCCGCATCGCTGCGAGCACCCGCGGGTCCCGCACCCCCCGTGCCTCTATCTGGCGCTCCACCATTCTCCGGCGCTCTTCAGTTCGCGGGTCGGACATCATGGGATCTTTTCAGAACCCTGCTTTTTCCGCGGTATCGATGGAAGCGTCGATCTGTTTCTGGAGGGCTTCGGGAAGGCCGGTGATCTTGACATCCAGGAATCCCCGGATGATCGTTGCGGTCGCCTCATCCTCGTCGAGGCCCCGTGACATCAGGTAATCGATCTCCTCCTGCGCCAGTTTGCCGACCGCCGCTTCATGGGAGAGCTCGGTACCGACAGCGACACCATCGATCTCCGGGATCGCGTAGATCCTGCCAGCCTTGAGGATGAGACCTTTGCACTCGAGGTGCCCGCGGGTGTCTGCGGTCTTACCAAGGATGTGACCCCGGGAGATGACCGTGCCGCCCCGGGTGATCGCCCGTGTGATCAGCTCCGCGCTCGAACCTTTGCCCTCCAGTATGGCACGGGAACCGAGGTCCATGTACGATGCGGACGTCGCAATAACGATGCTGCTGAACCGGGCGACGGAGTTCTCCCCTTTCAGGGTCGCGGTGGGATACATCTGGACTTTTTTGACCGGCTGCATACAGACATAATTCGACAAAAAGACGCCGTTTTCCTCGACGGCCGACGCGCTCCTGGGATAAACCTCGATATCTTCCGTCCAGTTGTGGATCATCGTGAAGCTGATCTTCGCGTTCTTCTTGACGTAGAACTCGGAGATCCCGTAATGGGCGCCTCCCTTGCCCACGTGTAGCCCGCTCGTGCACCCGGAGATGATGTGGAGTTCTGCCCCCTCCTCCGCGATGATAATATTGTGGACATGCTGGATCTGTTCGCGACCCAGGAACAGGCATGCCTGGATGGGGAAGATGTTGTTTGAGCCTTCATGGGCGATGATAACGTAGCCCTTGGGATCCTGCTGTGCTGCAACATATCTGGTGATCTCGTCTTTATCCGGAGAGACCACCTTCCATGCGTAATCCTTGAGCCAGTCGTACTTCTCCATCGCCCGCTTGTACGAGAGGACCTCAATCCCCTCGTCGGTGCATTCCGCGTGGATGACGTCCTGGTTCACCTGTAAAAAGCTGCCGCACCGGTTCTTCATCTCAAGGTCGATGCCGGACTGGACGAGCCGCTCCTGGTCGGCACTGGAGAGGTCGGACGGGATCAGGTCTGGCGACATTCGAGACACTCCTTGTACCCGCGGCGCTTGATGTCCTGCAGGATCTCACGGGGGTTGCCGTGGCATTTGATCTGGCCGTCGCACATCACGTGGCCCCGGTCGGTTTCTAGATAATCGAGAATATACCCGGTGTGCGTGATCACAAGGCCGCTTTTCTGGCGCTTGATGATGTGCTTGTCTTTTTCCAGCAGCGAACCGATGGCAGAGCCGATCAGCGAGATATTCTCGAGGTCGACTCCGCTCTCCGGCTCGTCCAGCATGACAAAGTCCGGGTTCTGGAGCATCAGCTGGAGCACCTCGCTGCGCTTGATCTCCCCGCCTGAGAACCCCTTGTTGATGTCGCGTTCGAGGAAGTGGTCCATGTGGACGGACTTGGCGAGCTCGGGGATGTTTGCATCCTTCTTCTTGGAGATGGCCGTGAGGAGCTTGCCCAGCTTCAGGCCGGAAATAGTGGGCGGGCGCTGGAAGAGCATGCCGATCCCGCGTTTCGCCCGTTCATCGACATTCATTTTCGTGACGTCCTCACCCTTGAACATGATCGAGCCGTTGGTGATGACGTAATTGGAGAACCCCATGATGGCCATGAGGAGCGTGGTCTTCCCGGACCCGTTGGGGCCCAGAAGGACATGTGTCTCTCCTTCCTCGATGTGAAGGTTGATGTCGTGCAGCACCTCTTTCTCACCAACATTCACATGCAGGTCTTCTATATGCAGCATAGAATAATCAGAGAGTGTATGTCGATTGCTGCATTAAACGCTTTTTACCTTACCATGGGAAACCGGTGATGATTTGGTTACTATACCAACACCATGAATTGGCGGGACCCGGCTTCGAGTAATTTCCTCCGATAGTGGAACCTTGGCGGGAGCCCGCCTACGATTTGTGGCACCGCAGGTCTGTCCCGAGATAATATCCCGCGGGACAAGTGACACACTGCCCGTTGACGCAGGCACTATCCCCCGAACAGTAGGTATCGGTACCACACGCGGCATGACACTGGTTATCGCTCCCGAGAATATAGCCCGAGTTGCACGTGACGCATTGCCCACTGACACAGGCGCTGTTTCCTGAACAATACGAACTGCCACAGGCCGGGTGACATTGTAAATCCTGCCCGATAACATACCCCGATCTGCAGGTCATACATTTCTGGTTGACACAGACGCTGTTGCCGGTACAGTAGGTGTTGGCCCCGCACGCCGGGTGGCACACGTCATCGGTCCCGAGCACATAACCGGCATCACATCCTGATGGGTTCATCATATAGGTCTGCAGTTCCCGTGGGGTATTAAAGGTCCACCCGGTGTAGTATCGCGTGTTATTGACAGCACAGATCCGGGTATCGTTACAGACGAGGTAACCCCCTGTGGTTTCCATGGCAATCCACTCGCCGGGCGATACTTCCGCCAGCACCCACGCATGGTCTGACTGCTGGATTCTGGTAATATCCTGTGAGATGTTGCCTATTTCGATCGACGCATTGATCCCCTTGGTCTCGACCATGTCCCAGACGTCCTGCGCCATCTGGGCACAGGCATACATGTCTGTCAGGTTATACGTGTGCGTCTGGTGATATTGCTCGATGATATTCTTGATGGTTGCAATATTCTGGTCTTTCATGGTTCCCGCAGGATTTGTTGGGGTGGGCGTCGGGCTCGCCGTAGTTGGTTCAGGTGAATATTGTTTTAAAATGGAACTGGTGGTACATCCGGCAGTAAAAATGATGATCAATCCAAGAACTGCGGTAACAACAGGAAAAATACGATCTGGATCCTTTCTTGGAGATTCTCTTCCCATCATAGAGCATTTTGATGCACTATTATAATTATCTCGCGTTATTGCAGTCAATCACATATTTCTGTGCACTTCGCCTCCCTTCTCAGGCCTCGGAACGTATCAGGGAAAGTCCGGCATGATTATATGTTTACGCAAAAAATTCACGACAGCTATTGATGATTTTTAGGAAACTTTACTACTGCTATCAGAGATTGGGAAAAAGTCCGGCACCGTTACCGGGTATTTCGCGGTCATCCATCATGAACGGTGAATACTATTGCTCACCTGCAGCCAGCAATTTTCATCAAAAGGTACATACTGCATCATGCCGAGCCTTTATCATGGCTCTTGGCAAAGGAAAGGGTTACCCCGCTGCCCGTTTTATAGTATGGAGTGCAGCAGGCGCATGCATTTTATTCGGAATTTTTGGCATTTTGATGCACGATATGTTAATATCAATAGGTATAACCAACGTAAGCATGTACGGGTGGATTACCTTAGGTATCGGGCTTGCTCTGTATCTCGTTGAGGGCATCTTTTTTTATTTCAGGACAAAGGGATAACAATAGCATGGCGGTGGGGTGCCAGGGATCCTGAGGTTTTGAGGGTTCTCTTCTCATTTTATCGTATTATTTTTTTCATATTTTTCGGTTCTGTAAAGTCATAGTGCGATAATAAAATGTCCGATAAGACATCCGAAAAAAATTATGAAATTTTCTACAGAGCAAATGTTTTAAAAAAGTTCATCAGGGTTATCGATGATTTTTACAATAATGGTAAACCGGAGTAAAACGGGGAATCCATAATCGCGATGCTACAGCTTACCGGCAGGAAAAGATGATCGCATGCCTGACATCCTGACATTTATCTATCTCTTTCCTGTCGGCATTCTCATCTCAATACTGGGAAATTCTGCCGGGATCTCAGGTTCGAATTTCTGGATCCCTGTCTATATTATCTGGCTTGGAATCGATCCGAAAACGTCGTTCTGGCTTGCCCTCCTGACAATGTTCTTCGGGTTTGGTTCCGGGATAATCAGGCACATCAGACAGAAGACGGTGAACTGGCCCATCGTACACCAGTACCTGAAATTTGCGGCCCCTTCTGCCATTCTGGGTGCTCTGCTGGTTCCTTTTGCGCCGGTAAATCTGCTTCTTCTCCTGTTTGCAAGTTTTGTATTCATCTACGGAGTGTACTTACTTCATCGCTTTGGTTTTTCCTGGTGCGACAAAACGTCGGATGAAGGAAAGAAAACGGACAGGATTTACCGGGCACCGGCAGCATTGGGCGGATTTCTACAGGGACTGATCGCGACCGGCACAGGAAAAATAATCATGCCGTGTATCCTCCGGAACAGGAACATCCACTCCCCGGCAGAAGCCATCGGATCGACCGTCATCATCATCTTTATAGTCAACCTGCTTGCCACACTTTTCCGCCTCTCGCCGGATTTTATTTCAGTTCTTGCTGGCCAGAAAGACATCCTCCTGAGCGTCATGATCTGGGTTGTCCCGGGTGTATTCATCGGCGGACAGATCGGCCCGGCTGTTGCAAAAAAAATGTCGTACCGGGGAATACGGTTATATGTGGGAGTCCTGCTCGTGATCGTCAGCCTGTTGATCTATCTGCGGGTCTTTTCTGGGATTTAGCAAGTCGGGATACAGGGTTTCTGATGCGTAGCCGGCTTCCGGGAAAGATTTTCCGAAAGGTACCTTTATCGATAATCTACCTGAGATGCACCAGAACCAAAATTGATCAGGGCCCCGGGATTTTTTTTAAAAAGTCCGGCACGGTTATCGCCAATCCCGAAAAAGTCCGGGAACAGTTTGCGGAAGTTTTGAAAAAAGTCCGGCAGAGTTAATGACAATTTTTAAAAACGTTCATCAAAGATATCGGTAATTTAAAAAAAAGGTTAGAACCGGGGTTTCCGGTGTTTCGGCAGGCAGTCCCGGCAATATACCGGCCTGCCTTCTGTCGGCTTGAAAGGGACTTCGCATTCCTTTCCACAGTCTGAACAGGTCACTTTCGTCATCTCGCGGGGACCGAAATCCCTGGGCCCTCTGCTGCCCCCAAAATTACTTGATCCATACATAGTTGTTACTCAAACAGTCTTTTTGAAAAACTGTGTAATGTTATACGATGGCTTCATATAATAAATAGCAGTCTGTGCCACAGCGACTCAGGTAATGGGAAAAAAGTGGATCTCAGAGATAATGATTCTTCCGGAGCCAGTCCGCCTGAGGGGGCAGGTACCGGTGCAGGATGTCGCATTTTTCGTCCTGGAAACTCCAGGGGACCACGATAAGGATGTCCCCCTCCCGGATCCATGCCCGTTTCTTGATCTTGCCTTTGATCCGGCCCATACGTTCGATACCGTCAAAACAGCGCACGCGGATATGGTTTGCCCCCAGCATCAGCCCGGCGCATGCAAACTGTTCGCGGTTCTTCTTCCTCGGCAGCCGCACACGGACGACCGGCGTCCCGTCAGCATTGTATTGAGTGATTCCATCAGTACCAGGTTTTTTTGCGGTGTCCCTAATTAACGACAACTCCCATGCCTTACACCAATGGTCTCCGACACGATGAAGGTATGGATGGGGACAGGGATGATTACATAACCCGGCTAGAACAGATGTCCCGGCACATTCTTACCCGTGCTCTTTTGCCAGACTGGCAGGACACCGTATTAAGCCTTCCCGGGCCAAATAATCATACGACATGAGTTCCCGCATCCAGTTTTCCGATCTTTCCCTTGCAAAAGAGATCAAAAAAGCCGTAGAAGCGATGGGGTTTGAAGAGCCCACCCCCATCCAGGCACTCGCGATCCCCCTCATACAGGCAGGGCACGATGTGACTGCCCAGGCGCAGACCGGTACCGGGAAGACCTCGGCATTTGGTATACCGGTCATCGGGAAGATTGCCCCATCCCCCCGCACCGTTCAGGCGCTCGTGCTCTGCCCGACACGGGAGCTCGCTATCCAGATCGCCGAGGAATTTTCCCAGCTCACCGCCTATCTCCCCAAAATTTCCATCCTTCCGGTCTACGGCGGCCAGCCTATCGGGCGCCAGCTCAGGGCGCTTGCCGGCGGTGTCCATATCGTCATCGGCACGCCGGGACGGGTGATAGATCACCTGAAGCGGCGCACGCTTTCCCTCGATGACGTTTCGATGGTGGTGCTGGACGAGGCGGACCGGATGCTTGACATGGGCTTCCGAGACGACATCGAGTTCATATTAAAGCAGGTCCCGCAGAAACGGCAGACACTGCTGTTCTCCGCCACGATGCCACAGCCAATTCTCGACATAGCGAAACGGTTCCAGAACCATCCGGAGTTTGTCAGGGTCGAGTACCATGAACTGACGGTTCCCCTGATCGAACAATCGTATATTGAGGTAAAGGGACGGGATAAGCTCGATGCGCTCTGCCGGCTGATCGATATCTCGGACCCCGGCCTCGCCATCATATTCTGCAATACCAAACGGGGCGCCGAAGGCCTCGCCAAGCGGATGCGGGCGCGGGGGTACCGTGCAGAAGAACTGCACGGGGATATGAAGCAGTCGCAGCGGGACCGGGTGATGGGCGGGTTCCGGAAAGGCTCTATCGATATCCTGATTGCGACCGACGTCGCGGCACGCGGGATCGATGTCGAGGACGTCGATATGGTCATCAACTATGATGTTCCGCAGGATGTTGAATACTACGTCCACCGCATCGGGCGGACGGGCCGTGCCGGAAAGAGCGGCAGGGCCGTCACGTTTGTAGCACCAAGTGATTTCATCAAGCTTCACGAGATCCAGAAATATGCGAACATCCGGATCCCCCGCCAGACACTACCGACAGCGGACGACGTGGCGGAAACAAAAGTGAAAACGCTCCTGGACGACGTGCGCAGGACAATACAGGAAGGGGGAAGTGAACCGTACATGCGTATGATCGAGCGGGGGATCGGGGACGACATAACGACGCTTGAGATCGCCGCTGCTCTGGTAAAGATGCGGATGGAACCGGCCGGTCCTGACACGAAGGGGGCCGGGGAGATCCCTGACTTTGGCGATACGGGCGCTGAACCGGGCATGGTCCGGTTCTTCATCGCGCTTGGCAGGGACCACAACGTCGCGCCAAAAGATATCGTAGGGGCAATTGCCGGGGAGACCGGGATACCCGGGAAGTCCATCGGAGCGATCCGCATTCTCGACTCATACTCATTTGTGGAGGTGCCCCGGGACCGCGCCGGGGAGGTCTACACGATCATGAAGGACCGGACGATACGGGGGCAGCCGACCGGTATCGAACCGGCAAAAGGCCGCCAGGAATAGTGTTTTACCCGGCATCGTGATCCCTTCCCCGGGTATTCTTTTTTGTCAGGTGTCTTCCTAATAAGACAGCCTCACCCCGGTGCCATCATAAAAACGGATATAATCGCCCCGTTTGCAGAAATAACCGATTTAAACGCCATTTTTGGCACCCCTCGTACAAACAGCCGTCAAGGCCCTTTCCTTGGCAGATCTCCCATCAGATCGACCAAAACATCATCCGGTTTTTGGAGGCTGCTGCAGGGCCGCTAAATTGGCCGATTTTATTTTGATTAAAATGCTTCTTTTCAAAAAATAATCGATTATATCGATATTTTCCGTCAGTGTCACCGTCGCTTCCACTGGAGATTTTTTGACCCTTGCTGGATTGGCAATCCGGGCGTTTTACGGGGGTATTTTTCCGCAGGTCTTTGGGTGCCTGAATTAGGCCTTGATTTATGGAGGTTTGAAAAAAGGATAACACCACCTAGGTACGGCTCCACTCGACAATGCACCGACAGAATCAAGAAAAAGAGGAGGAGAAAGTCTCTTGCCAAAATCCAGATTCAACCATCTAAAAGTGGTAAAGTTAGGCAGTCGCGTTCCGAGCTGATTAACGAGTCAATGGAACGATCGCAGATGTGACAGGACCTTTAAGGCCCTGATGGGCATCTTCTTTATCTTGCGATCAAAATAAAAAATCAATGAAATTTGCGCATACTGTATTAATTCTAATTGTACTTGTTATTTTTACAGCATGTGTTAATACTAACTCTTCTACAACTTCATCCCCAAAAACAGCTCTTCCAACTCCAAATTACAATGTATCTATAATATCAGGGCATCCGTCATCCTTCAATGAGGCATATATCTATATCCCATCCCCAAATTTAGCGTCAGTCAATCACTCATTATTACCTCACATCATTCCGAATAGTTCTGTAAAAGGCAGGACAGAAAAAACATTAAAATTTTACAACATTTTTCTCTCTGATTCGGATGATCAATCAGCAATTATTGTTCACACAATTTCCTATGAAATTCATTTGTCCATCAACAATTCAGTTTATTATGGAGCAAAGAATTCTCCCAAAGATCTGATCAATTTTCCGACAATTTCGCTAGATGACAATTATAATTTAAGTTATAACGCAATGATTGATGACGTAAATCAAAACGAACTTTACTCCGATTTACTTGGGCAATTGCGAAAATATCGAGATATAAATCATTACGATGATGACCAGTATCTAGAATTTTTAGTGCGCTTTGTTCAATCAATTCCATATAACGAGACTAATGCTCATAAATTTCCTATTGAAGTCGTTTTTGAAAATGGAGGGGTATGCGATGATAAAAGCAAACTACTTGCCGGAATATTAGAACGAGAAAATTATGACGTTTCACTTTTTATCGTGTCATTAAAAAATCCAATTGGAAAATATCAAAATCATATGTTCGTTGGCGTAAAAAGTAATGGCCTACAATATAATGGAACCAGTTATTCTTTGATCGATACAACAACAACTGAGTATCCGGTTGCTCCTATTCAGTACCAATATATTGGAGCACCCGATTTAGGAGCAATAAAACCTCAAGTTATAATCATAAAAGTGGGAAATGGAACCAAAATGTATCAAGAATCAGGTGAGGTTTCATTTCTTCTTAATAAAAGTCATGAAATTGGCGATTTATTGAATAATCGGTCAAATTCTTCTTCAAATCTATCTCCTTCGGTTTCAACCTTACAAAATTTGAATTTCATTTTTTCCATTGGTGCCCCGGACCGTCAGAGTACTTTCTTATGGCTTACTAAACACGCTGATCTAAAAACTCTGCCTGACAATGTCACAATTTGCTCAATAGAAAATTCATACAAGCAATCAATGTGTAATTGAGAGTCAAGAATGCGATAAAATTGTGTTAGAGCAGAGAATGTTTTCTTTATCTTATCCGGCACACCAAAGTACCATAAGGCGTGAACCCAATGCGGCCGGAAAAAGTGAAGGACAAGGCGGGAAAGGCAAAGGTCCGGAAGGGGTCGAAGGATGCGAAGTATGCCCTGCACCCGGCCGAACACCCTGAAGACCCCGGGATCCGGCCTTACATCAACCGGATCATCTGCGGCGATGCCGTGAAGGTGCTGGCCGGCATTCCTTCCTCAAGCATCGACCTCGTTATCACCTCCCCGCCGTACAATTTCGGCCACGCATACGCACAGGACCCGCACGATGATACGCATGAATGGAACGAGTATTTTGGTACTTTGAACCGGGTCTGGACAGAATGCGAGCGGGTGCTCAAGCCCGGGGGGCGGATTGCCGTTAACATCCAGCCGCTCTTCTCCGATTACGTCCCCACGCACCACATCATCTCCGGCCAGCTCCGGCAGCTGGGGCTCTTATGGAAGGCGGAGTTTGTCTGGGAGAAGAACAACTACAATGCGAAATATACCGCATGGGGCAGCTGGCGGTCGCCCTCCATGCCCTACATCAAGTACACGTGGGAGTTTGTCGAGGTCTTCGACAAGGGGACCCACAAGAAGGCTGGCCGGCTGGAGGACATCGACATCACCGGCGATGAGTTTAAGGAGTGGGTGATCGGCCGCTGGAGCATCCCGCCCGAGCACCGGATGAAAGAGTACGGCCACCCGGCAATGTTCCCGGAGGAACTGCCGGTCCGGCTGATGAAGCTGTTCTCGTTCAAGAACGATATCGTGCTTGACCCGTTCAACGGCGTCGGGACGACCACGGCAGCCGCGTGGAAACTCCGGCGGCGCTTCATCGGGGTCGATATCTCCCGGGACTACTGCGGCCGTGCACTCGACCGCGTGAAAAAGATCGCAGAACCCGGACAATCCTCGCCTGAGTACCCGGAGCCGGAACTCCTTGTAACCGGTGACTGAAATCTGGAAAAGAGGATCGTTTTACGAAGGCGGATGTGCGGTCACGTACGCATACACGCCGGGGCGGTCGTACTCGTGCATGATGATGTAGTTGTGCAGGGCGGCATCATCGTTATACTCCGCGACCAGCTGCCGGTACGAGGCCAGCTGCGTATTGTATTCCGCGACCAGCGTGTTGTGGTCTGACACCTGTGCATAGTAACCTGCGACATTTCCTGCACTCCGGAGCTGCTGCATACGGGATTCGAGCGCTGCGATCTGGTCCTTTTCCGTCGTCAGGCCGGGCTCAAGGCTCTTGATGTGGGGTTCAAGCTGCTTTGCCTCCTGTTCAGACTGCATATCGGCGTTTTCAATATATTGGGTTTGTGCACCGCTGCTGTACAGCTTCGTGCCGTTGCCGATCGGGATGACCATGGGATAGGATTGGAGCGTTATCCCGCCCGCCAGCTCCTCCGGCGGGATGCCGACTAAGGAGAAGTTGGTCGTCTCGAGGTACGCATACCCGGTGTCACGGTACAGGAAATCCGTCGAGCCGACGCCAAGCGCCATATGGGCTTCCGGCAGGAAGACAAAGAGGGCAACCTTGTACCCCTCGTGCGAGAGGAGCCCGGCGAGGAGCAGGCTCCGGTCGGCACAGTCCCCGGTCCCGTCCACGACCGTCTCGACCGGGAATTTTGCCGGGCTGCCGGTGTCCACATACGTGAGCGACTGGACATAGGCGGCCATCAATTCGAGATACTCGTCATCGGAGAGGCCCTGCTGATCCCTGAGGTCCTGGAACTGCGCCGTGAGTTCATCATAGAGCGGTGCCTGTGCCGGGTCAACGACCATGGCATGGAAGCTATCCGAGACCCACGTGCTCTCCGAGACATTTCCGTAGATTGTGACCGATTTTGCCGTGCTCTTTGCCCCTTCATACACGGCAGCATCGACCGGCACCGTGATCGTTGCGGTTCCCGATTCGAACGGGAACGTCTGTGTGGCCGAGAGCGGGGCCGATTCCGGCAGGCCGGTCCTGATATGCGGGACGACCACCGACTGCCAGGTAAAATACTGGTAGCCGGTCACCAGTGTGACGGCAAGGAGCACGAGGGCGATGACAGCGAGATATTTTTCCGTACGCTGCATCGTATATATCCCTCACAGGCTGCCGGGCAGATCGGCGATCGAGCCAATAACACGGGAAGGTTTTACCAGCGCCGAGCGGAGCGTCTCTTCCCGAAATTTGCCGGTCCTGACAAGGATGCCGCCCATGCCGGCCGTATGCGCACCCCCGATATCCGTCAGGACATCATCGCCGACCATCACGACTTCTTCCGGTGAGAGTCCCATGTCGCGGAGGGCGAGCGCGAAGAACGAGAGGGAGGGTTTTCCCATCACCACTGCTGTCTTGCCGGTCGCAAACTCAAGCGCCTCGACAAACGGCCCGGCAGAGAGAGAGAGCCCATCCGGCGTCATCCAGTACCGGTCCTTTTCCAGCGCGATCAATTCAGCACCCTCCATCAGGTACCGGAAAGCGTGATTCAGGTTCTCGTAGGTCAGCTTATCACCGGCATCACCAATGATGACGTAGTCCACGGCAGCCGGCAGGACGCTTCCAAAAACCGGTGCAAAATCCCGGTCGACATCGCCGGTGACAAGCAGGTAGCACCGGTTCTTCCCGGTTTCCTGCATGTAACGTACCGCGGCAAGCGGGGGAGTGAAGATATATTCTTCCGGGATGTCAAACCCCATCGCTGCAAGGCGCTCCGCGATCGTCATCCGGCTCTTTCGGGTAGTGTTGGAGACAAAACGGAACCGGTAGTTCTTTTCCCGGAGGTACTCCAGTGCCTCCCGGGCGCCGGGGATGACCTTATCCCCGACATAGAGGACGCCATCGAGATCGATCAGGAGGCCTTTTATGTTCATCATCGCTCCCAGCAGGCAAGAAAAGCATCCATCAGCATGCAGCACCGCCGGTGGTTCTGGGGATATTCGCGTTGCGATGTATCAAGGATCCGGTGGCGTTCCGTAACCTCCAGCTCCCGTGCCCATTGGGAGATTATGGGCGCTGTCACCTCAGGATGGAACTGCACGCCGACCGCATGCCGAATCTGGAATGCCTGGTTTGCCACGTCATCGCCCTGCGCAAGGAGTGTTGCCCCCTCCGGGAGATTAAATGTCTCGTTATGCCACTGGAAGACCGTAAATGTTGACGGAAACAAATGTCGCCACGCTGGTGAGCACCCCTGAATTCTTTGCCAGCCGCGTTCCCGCTGCGACGGGGAGATCGGTTCGTGGAATGCCGCGGCAATCAACTGGGCGCCGAGGCAGATCCCAAGCACCGTGCTCCCGCGGGAAACCGCAGTGCGGATGAGTGCCTTTTCCGGTACGAGGAACGGGTACTCCCGCTCGTCGTTTGCGTTCATCTGTCCGCCAAGGATAACCAGACGGGGGGGAGGATCGTCAGGAAGATCGTCACCATCATACAGCATGAGAAGTTCGTATGGCTGCTGCCGCTCTTTCACGTATTCTTCAATGAGCCCGGCCGGCTCATCCGGCCCGTGCTGGAGGATGGTGATCATCGGTACTGCATGGGCGATGGCGCCCCAAGATGGTTCGCTTTTACTTTCACGCTGCACGGTGGAGATTTAAACCATCTCTTTGGCATTTTTTACCTGACGATGGTGGTCATCCCGGCTGGCAGCCGTATCGGGGCACTCTGGCAGCAGCGGATGGACGCGCTGCGGGAATACGATGTGATCCGTGACGGCAATGTCTTTGCCACCAGCCTCTCCCGCAGTTATGTCCTCACCTCCGAATACGACCAGGCGCACAGCCACCTTGCCCGGCTGATCCGGCAGTATGAGGGCCTCCCGCTCGACACGATCTTTTCCGGCAGGGAGATTGAAAATGACCGGGGCGCCTGTCTCGTCATTGAGAGCCGGCACCCCTTGCCCGGTACGGCGATTGACACCGAGCAATTCACTCGCGAGATTCTTGCCGATCTCACGCTGGTGCGTGGGATCGGCCCCATCACGCAGGGGCGGTTGAAGGCGCGGGGTTACGCGACAATCGCGGACCTTATGCAGCACCCGAAATTCCGGCTGCCGGCAATCGGTGTGCTCGACCGGTTATCCGGTGGTGATTCGTCCGATATCATGGAACTTGTCGGCAGCCGGCATGCCAGATCGCACCCTCTTGTGCTGGGAACCGCCGGTTTCCACCAACCGGATGACTATGTCTTCCTTGACATCGAAACAATGGGCCTCTTCTCCCGCCCGATCATCCTCTTCGGCATCGGTATGATCGAGAGCCGGAACCTCACGGTCCGCCAGTACCTGATCCGGGATATCGAAGAGGAGCAGGCAGCGCTTGTTGCCGCCTGCGATCACCTCGCCGGCGAACGGCCGGCGCTCATCACGTTCAACGGGAAATCGTTTGACCTCCCGTACCTGCAGGACCGGCTCGCCTATTATGGCATGGCATCATCCGCCCGCCTCCCGCATTTTGATATCCTTCACTTCTGCCGCCGGCGATGGAAGGGGCAGGTTCCCTCTCTCCGGCTCGCGGCACTGGAACAGGAGATCCTTGGGATCCGCCGGGATAATGACATCCCCGGGCAGATGGTACCGGAATTTTACGACACCTACCTCAGGACCAAAAACTGCGGGCCTCTCGTACCAATCATTGACCACAACCGGCAGGATGTAGTCTCCCTTGCTCTTCTCTTCTTCCACCTCCTCGGGGAGTCCTATGGCTGTTGCTGACGTGGTCAGTCTCCTTGAGAAGAACCCGGTGTACAGCAAGCGGGTGGTCTGCCATCACGTATCGGAGCCGGAGATCCCCCAGTTCGGCGCTCTCTCTCGGCCGCTCCCGGATGTCCTTGCCGCGTACCTTGAACAGAACGAGATCCGCCTCTATACCCACCAGTGCGAGGCAATCGACGGCATCAGGTCAGGCAGATCGGTGATCGTCACGACACCGACCGCGAGCGGCAAGACGCTCGTCTTCAACCTCCCGGTCCTTGAACGGATCGTGACAGACCCGGAAGCACGGGCGCTCTACCTGTACCCCACCAAGGCTCTCTCCAACGACCAGCTGGCCACCCTGACCCGGATGTCGCAGTTCACCGGACTTCCGGTAAAACCTGCAATCTACGATGGCGATACGCCGCAGTCCAAGCGGGCGGCAATCCGCGAACATGCCCGGATCATCATCTCAAACCCCTATGAGCTCCACCAGATCCTCTCCTGGCACGCAAAGTGGAGCCTGTTCTTTTCCCACCTTGCATTCGTGGTGATTGATGAGGCACACCGCTACCGCGGGGTCTTCGGGTCCAACATCGCGCTCCTCATCCGGCGGCTCCTGCGGATCGCGGAGCATTACGGGTCCGACCCGCAGTTCGTCCTCTCTACCGCAACACTGGCAAACCCGGAAGAGTTTGCCGGGCGGCTCACCGGCAGGTCGTTTGCGCTGGTGGACCGCGATGGTTCGCCCCACGGCCGGCGGCATTTTATCCTCTACAACCCGTTTTATGACGGTATCGGCGAACGGTCTGTCCACCAGGAGACAAAAGACCTGCTGCTCTCCAACATCAAGGGAAACCTCCAGACCCTCTGCTTTACCGGTTCGCGGAAGATGGCCGAGCTAATCACGCTCTGGGCACGGGAAGATGCACGCTTATCGTCCCCCCGGCTCGCTGATCTGATCTCCGCGTACCGGGCCGGTTACCTGCCGGAGGAGCGGCGCAGCATTGAACGGCAGCTCAAGGAGGGGACACTCAAAGGGATCGTCTCGACCAATGCTCTCGAACTGGGTATCGATATCGGGTCGCTTGACGCGGTCCTGATCGCGGGGTATCCCGGCACCATGATGTCGACCCGGCAGCAGGCAGGACGCGCCGGCAGGAAAGGCGGGGAGTCGCTTGCGCTCCTTGTGGCACAGGCAAACCCGCTCGACCAGTACTTCATGCACCACCCGGACCAGTTTTTCTCGCGCCTGCATGAGCATGCGATCGTCGATACCAGAAACCCGTACATTGTCTCCGGCCACCTGCTCTGCGCTGCTGCCGAACTTCCTGTTAAAGAAGACCGGGACCGGAAATTTTTCGGGGACTCATTGACCCCCATCCTTGCCGATCTTGCTGCCAGCAATCTTCTACGGGAAACAACCCGCGGGTGGGTCTATGCAGGCCGGGGCAGGGTGGCGGATGCGGTGAGACTTGATGGCATGTCTGCCGAGAGCTTCCGTGTCGTCTGCCATGGCCGGCTCCTTGAGACGATGGACCGGGCACAGGCATACCGCGAGGGGCACAAGGGGGCGATCATGCTCCACCAGTCAGAAACCTACGTGGTCAATGAGATGGATCTCGAGGCGCACACGATCCGGGTCACGGAGACGGACGTGGATTACTACACGCAGCCGCTGAAGGACGTGGACCTGTCCATCATCGAAACGCTGGAGAGCCGGGTGGTCAATGGCGTCCCATGTGCTTTCGGCGATGTCGAGGTGACCGAGCAGTATACCGCGTACAAGATCAAGCGCGGGGATACG
>Ga0326728_10002400_pt1 | contig 62541 bp, 47 predicted proteins | sample MB3enrmetagenome_FD_207602 | JGI IMG/M metagenome (GOLD analysis project Ga0326728, IMG submission 207602) | Lab enriched peat soil microbial communities from McLean, Ithaca, NY, United States - MB31MN | ecosystem: Environmental > Terrestrial > Soil > Wetlands > Peat | place: USA: New York... | reverse complement strand
TTTTAAGGCAATAATAAAACTGCCGTTTGAGAAAAGATAATGTTGCGGCAGTTTAAAATAGCAGATGATTTGTAGTTTGGTTTAGAAGCAGAAGTACTTAACCCCGCTGGAGAACAAGCCGGCGTTCAGGCTTATCGGGATATAAAAAACGGTTAGTCCGCTTTAGTAGCCCGATTAAGCACAGAGCAAAGGTTATATCGCCGGCACAACAAAGAACTAGGAGGATAGAAAGATGAAGAAAGTTTTATTGTTAGCAGTTGTCGCATTGTTTGTAATGATGCCTTTGGCGTCATTCTCCATGACCACTATCTCTGATAGTGATCTCAATGCCATTACGGCTCAAGAAGGTGTTTCCATTTATCTGAACAACATCACGTTAAGCGGCATCAACGCCACGATGTCCTGGGGCCAGAGCAACATCAGCAGCATCACCGGTTCACCGATTTCCGGTTTCGCATTTGATCAGGGCGGTTTTGTCGGCGCCGTTGTTTCCACGACCGGTAACATAACTGTTAATGGTCTCTTAACAATTGATGTTGGTGTTAACAACACCGTTACGCTGTCAAACACCGGTATCCCCGGCGGTGTCGCACTTGGTTTGACCAATATGGCCATTGGCGTAGGCGGCGTTCAGATGATCGTTAAAGTAGGCGCGGAGAAAACACTTTCAGTACCTACTCTGACTATGACCATGGGAACATGTTTCATCAGCAATGTTACCACTACGGTAAACGGTCAGGTTCTCATTTCTACCATTAATATTAGGGTAAAAAGTGTATTAAACGGCGTTTGTTCAGTCGTTATGAATGTGTAAAAGAGAGGCACGGGGAAGTCGCCCGTGCCTCTTACACATTTTAAAGAAAGTCATTTTAGGAAAGTCCCGGCGTGCCGGGAGAGCCATCAAAAAATCATCTGCTAAAGAAACCTTTTCCGAAATATTCAGTATACAATTTTAGTCTTGTCTCTTTTATGACTTCACAAAGTCACACTGGATTTCATCACCGGGAATCAATGATAACAGTTTGAAACCTGCATGACAGCATGCTGTCATGCAGGAGGATGAATATAGCCTTGTTGACATCTTTTGTTGTGAGTTGAATAATATCAATATGTTAGACCTCTATTTTCAGGGGAAAGTTAGCATATAAGACATGAGCAGACTAAAAAGCACCTTATAGGTTTGCGATTCTTAAAACAATTAATCGTTGACATTTTACGACTACTCCTTTATGCGTATATAAGACAATCTGTTTTAAGCTATAGCGTTTTCACCGGAACCGGTTTTCTCGATGACGGACCATCAATGTTAATTTTAACAGGATGTAGAAGATGATCAAGCTGGCCGTAGTCATTCATGATGAAAAGTATTTACAAAAACTTGTAAATCGCCTGCACACTGAGAACGATATCAAACTCCTCAACGCCGTCATCATCGAAAATTTCAGGAGCGAGGCGGAAAAGGTCATTGCCTTCATGGAGGAAATGGTCAAGCAATCACCGGATGTTGTACTCTTCGAGCAGGCCATTTTGCGAGATGTGGCGGCCTTGGATTTGGAAAAAATTCTCTATTATATGGATAAGATGCCTGCCATGAAGGCCATCATCATCGGTATACGCTTCAACGAGGAAAACGTTATGGCAATGATGCAGGGTGGCGTGCGGGGGTTTTTCCGATTCGCACTGGATGAGGAGCAACTTATCAGATGCATTCGCACCGTGGCTATGGGAGATATCTGGCTTGATGCTAATCTGATTACGCCGGTTTTCGATGAATTCATCAAAGAATTTATGAAGAAAAAAGAGTTTCTTAAATCTCTCAACGAATTGAATCCGGCAAAACTGGATATGCTTTCCAATCGGGAGATGGAGATAATGGAACTAATCAGCCATAGCCTGACCAATGAAGAAATTGCCGATAAACTTTTCATAAGCCCCAAAACCGTCAAGACCCATATGCGCAACATTTTCGTGAAGGCTGAGATCAAAAATCGGGTCGAGGCCGCGCTTTTGTATACGCGTCATACCCTCAAATCGCATTAGCGGTTTTCGTTCACAATGATTGGGGGGTCAGGTCTTGAAATATCAGTATTTGAGGGATGACAAAATAAAAATTGCCACGACGCCTCAGAGCCGCCTCCAATGACAGATAGCGACTGGATACCGGCCTTCGCCGGTATGACGATTAAAGACAAGAAATTCAAAGTAGAAAAGTAGCACGTAGCAAAGGGTCATATAACGAAAGACGTTATTTGCTGGCTTTAAATAAATTCCTTTTATTATTGTAATATAAATCCGCGTTTAAAAAAATGGCAGGTGATTGCCCAAAAGCGCAATACCTGCCAAAATATCAAGAAATGGGGTTTCTAAAACCTGTTATTTTGTCTCGGCCGAAAATACCTGGCCAGACTTGTGAGGCCGCATAACAAAAAGATTTACCAGATTCCGAACCAGTGTGAGCTTCCCGCCAGCCAGATCAGAGAGATCAAATATGCTATCAGGACTGCCGTGGCTATTTTCTCCGTCAGGGTCATGGGCTCTTTCTGCTTTATCTCCTGGGTCATGCGTTTTACCTCCAATGATGTTCTTAACGTTTCTTCTTTGACTATATATATGAAAACGCGGATGATTGTCAATCCTTCCTTGCAATGCTGTTTTTCTTCAATGAACAAAAAAGCGTTTTTTTTTAATGAATAAAGTAATTCCTTTCATTCCAACGTTGAAATGATCAAAAATATTGCTTAAATTCTGACTGAACATATGGTAAGTTTATCAAAGGCAGTCCATATAGGAGGCAAAAAGCATGTACAACGCAACCGCAGTTAGAGCCAGTGAGTCTAACATTGTTGATTCCCGTGTTGATTCCCGGGCCGGTAAATACCTGACTTTTTTTCTGTCAGGCGAGGAGTATGGGGTGGAAATCCTTAAAGTTCAGGAGATCATCGGCCGGATGCCGATCACGCCTGTTCCACTGATCTCCAGGGACATTCTGGGGGTCATCAACCTGCGTGGCAAGATACATCCCGTAATGGACCTCAATGTTAAGTTCGGCATGGAACGGACTCAGATCACCGACGAGACCTGCATCATCATCATTAAAACCTCCAGCTTAATGATGGGGATTCTGGTGGACAAGGTCTCCGAAGTGATCAACATGGCTTCCGGGGATATCGAAGACACTCCGTCTTTCGGGGCCGATGTAGATACCGAATATCTTTTGGGCGTGGGCAAGTCCGGAGGGCGGATTTGCCTGCTTTTGGACATTGAAAAGGTTATTACGGCCTCCGACATCATCAATATGAAAAAGGCTGCCGATGGCAGCAAACCCGGGCCGAAGGACGAAACGAATCAAATACAGACTAATTAGAAAATTGCTTTAATAGGGGATAAAAACCATGATAAAAATAAAAATAGTTAACGATATTAAGATCGGTTGGAAGGTCATCGGATGTTTTACTATGATTTTTGCAGTTGCAATGGTGTTGACGCTGTGCGCGCGTCAATATGTCAGTCAGCAGGATTCGATCTATCGCCAGTATACAGGGGTCATCAAAGAAACCTCAGAATTGAAAGCCGGCGTTGGGAAAATGGAGGGATATCTTTATCATTATATTGCGGCGCCCGTCGCGCGCAATAATACCATGGCAGGCATGAAGCAGGAAATCGCTTCAATAGATCAAATTGTTCAGGCATATCAAGGCAAAAGCACGGTTCCTGAAGAAATGAAAATTCTCTCCGATTTAACTTCCGCCTGGTCTGATACGCGCAAGAGCTCTGAGGAAATAATGAGGCTTGCCGATGAAGGCAAAAACGATGAGGCCCAGCTCTTGTTGGCCGACGGAAGCCGTTTTATCACAGCACGGAATAATACACTCGCGGCTATTGGCAACCTCTATAATTATAACACGGGCCTTGATGAGGCGGCCATTAAAGCAAATGCCGCAGGTATAGTAAGTTGGGCGGGTGTCCTGTGGTTATTGTTAGCGCTGGAGGCGATTCTTTTAATCGTTATGGGGATCATTATCACCGAATCGATCAGCAACACGCTGAAGAAGGGAGTGCTGATGATGAGGGAGATGAAAAAAGGTCACCTCTCAAACCGTTTGCATTTAAACAGGCGGGATGAAATAGGCGAGCTGACCCATGCCATGGATGAGTTTGCCGAACACCTTCAGAAAAATGTGATATTTAACATGCAGCAGATATCCGAAGGCAATATCGATATTGTACCGGTTATAACAGATGATCAGGATGAAATGGGACCGGCGCTTCAAAAGATGATTGAGAATATCAGGAATCTGATCAATGAAATAAATGAGTTAATCAGGAGTGCCGCAGACGGCATTCTCAGTGTTCGAGGCAATGCCGGAACATTTAATGGGGCCTATCAGGATATCGTGGCCGGCATAAATAAAATGTTAGACGCGATGATGGACCCGATGAGTGAATCGTCGGTAGTTTTAGTAAAAATGTCTCAAAAAGATCTGTCCGTCAGGATGAAGGGCGAATATAAAGGGTTTTACAGCGATGTCTCAAAAACTATAAATAAGGTTGTTGAAAATTTGGATAGCGCGCTTCATCAGGTAGCCATGGGTGCAGAACAGGTAGCCATGGCCAGCGTTCAGGTGAGCACCGGCGGACAGTCTCTGTCGCAGGGCGCAAGCGAGCAGGCCAGTTCTTTAGAGGAAGTCTCCAGCAGTTTGCAGGAGATGTCCTCCATGACCAGGCAGAATGCTCAAAACGCCAGGGAGGCCAAGGGCGTGTCTGAGCAGGCTAGAGAAAGCGCCGATAAGGGCGTGGAGAGCATGAGCCGGATGTCATCGGCCATCAATCAGATAAAGACATCTTCGGATTCGACAGCCAGGATAGTCAAGACCATAGACGAGATCGCATTCCAGACCAATTTACTGGCGCTGAACGCCGCGGTGGAAGCAGCCCGAGCAGGAGATGCCGGCAGGGGATTTGCGGTAGTGGCGGAGGAGGTAAGAAACCTGGCCATGCGCAGCGCGGAAGCGGCCAAGAACACGGCCAGTTTAATTGAAGATGCGGTGAAGAATTCCGAGAACGGTGTTGCCATTAATGCCGAGGTCTTGAAAAACTTTCAGGATATTGTTGAGAAATCCAACCAGGTCAGCCATGTCGTGGCGGAGATAGCGGCGGCATCAGAGCAGCAGGATCAGGGAATAAGCCAGGTGACCAAGGCTGTGGAGCAGTTAAATCAGCTGACCCAGCATAACGCGGCCAATGCCGAGGAATCGGCCAGCGCCGCCGAGCAGATGTCCTCTCAGTCCGAGCAAATGCGCAGCATGATAGCGGGGTTCACGTTGACAGAAAGCGTTGAGTTATCCCGCCTGCCGGGCGAGGGCCGGTCGGGTCATGCGCCGCTTAATCAGGGTCTGCCGGGAAAAGGCGGCAGGGCCGCTGCCAGTGCTGCGCCCGATCCCCGCAGGGTGATACCGCTTGATGAGAGTGACCATAATATATTAAGAAATTTCTAAGCTTCGCAATGGTGTTGAAGAACACAGAAAGAAACTGATATTTCAAGACCTGACGCCATTATTGTATGTTTTCGTAGTTCGGGCCTTTAGGCCCGCCAATCCGGCGGAGTTTTGTAGGGTGGAACAAGCATGGCGGTTCCACCCTTACTTGAATATCCGGTGGATGCACACTACTTCATCCACCCTGCGATGTTATGAGATTTAAGTTGTAAATCAGGAATTCTTTTGCCAGTCTTTATTTCGCGAAAATCATTTTTAGAGCAATAAGCAATAAGGCTATGCCGAATATTCTTTCCAGTGTCTGGTTGGATAAATTGACGGCAAATTTCGCGCCGATAAATCCGCCGAATAAGAAACCGGCGCATATCAGCGCCGCAATCGGCAAATTAACAAAGCCTTCTTTATAATAAGTCCACGCGGCAAGGATCCCTATCGGGGGAACCATCAGCGCCAGTGTTGTCCCCTGCGCCATTTTCTGGGAAAGGCCGAAAAAAAATACAAGAATCGGAATAATAATAATCCCGCCGCCAATGCCGATGAGACCGCTTAACAATCCGGCCAGCAAACCGGTGAAAATAAACAAAAAAGCATTACCTGACCCCATGTTTAAATACCTCCAGTAAATAACTGAATTTACGTTTCCGTGCTAATGTCAACATAAACAAACTTCCAATTCATAATGCCGAGAATCCATACCTCGTTCCTGACCACTTTGAACACGACCCGATAATCACCCACGCGCAGTTTCCAGTAGCCTTTAAGCGACTTTCGTAAAGGGAGCCCATATTCATCAGGAGCGGTCTGCAAGCGTTCTTCAATGGCCTTACGAATTCTGTCTTTTGTCCTTCGATCTATTTGCGGCAAATCCCCGGTGCTAACAGCAGGATGATAGCATAATGTAAAAGGCATGCGTCATTTCCATGTATCTTTATGTGAAAGCCCAACTTTTCTGTTGAAAGTCTTCATTCGCTTGCCGGCAAGCGCTGCGAGTGCAACATCTTCCCTCAATTCTATCGCTTCCCGGATAAGGTCGCGGGCAAGGGTGGACATGGAAATACCTCCATTTATTGCAAGGTCATGCATAGCGCTATACAGTGGCGGTTCAATAACAATGTTTACTCTTGGATTTTTGGTAGGCATAAATTCCGCTCCTTTCCTTATAGTCTGAGTGTAACACTTACGGTACACCATGTCAATGCAAAACAAGCTAAATAATTTTGCCCCGAACATTCAAAGTGATTGACTTTCATGAGTATAGGGAATAAAGAGGACGGCTCTATTTAATGGGGAAGACCGGGGATTCCGAAAGATGAAAAAAAGAAAATAAAAATGAAATAAATAGAACCATCCCCTTTATTTTCTGGAAATCCATTTAGGTTATGAAGCATAAGAAACAGGCTCTTTAGGATAGGGGAAAATGGTCGAGGATATCCATGATAAAGCGTTCATTACAATCAATTTTGAAAAATTTCCTTGCTTTCTGGAGGCCGTCTCTGAGCAGACAATTGACCATTTTCTTTACTGTTTTCGGCATGGTCATAGGTTATGCTGTTTTAATTCTCCTGGCTGTTTCCGCTACCAACTCTTTTATTAACCTGGCTTCGGATGTTATCAATCAGCGAATTTCGTCCCTCTCTGTGAACGACGGAAGTAACAAAGGCCGGGAAATTTTTAAACTTCTTGAACAGGTCAAGACGGACCTTGGAAATTCCACGAAAGACTTCAGGGACATACTTCCCGAAGTAAAATTTAACCTCTACATCCAGGATAATGGGCAATGGCAACACATGTATCAAGATGCGCAGGGGATAGTTCAATCACAAAGAATGACTGATCCGGCATTAATCAAGGATCTGAAAAAAGTCGATGGGAACAAGATGCTGACTTCATCCCGATTCTTTTGGGGTGTGGAGGACAAGGTCAACATCAAACTCAACATTATCCGGAAAGCGGATCGCCAGGCCTATATTCTCTCCTTTGATATTTATCGGCAAGGCATACGCAAGATGCTTCAGAACAATATTGACAAAAGCTTAATCTTCTTCATTGGCCTGCTTTTGATTTCGCGGATATTGGGTTATTTTTTCAGCAGCTACTTTGCACGGCCGATCGAGCAGCTTGCAGAGGAAGCAGCGATCATAGCTTCCGGACAATATGAAAACCGGTTTACAACCGGACGAAAAGATGAAATCGGGACACTGGCTGAAGCATTAAACAACATGGCATCCCGGATTATCGACGGGACGCGGGAAAGGGAAAATTTTCTGATCGGGATCCTGATGGCGCTGACCCGATCCATTGATGCCAAGTCACCCTGGACGGCGGGACACAGCGAAAGGGTTACCAAATATGCAGAGGCCATTGGCCGCAGTCTTAACTTCAATGATGACCAGATGCGTGTCTTGAGTATATCCGCAATTCTTCATGACATTGGCAAGATCGCTGTCCCCGAACAGATTCTCGATAAGCAAGGGAAGCTCAGCAAAGAGGAATACGACGTTGTCAAAAAGCACCCGCGAACCGGCGCGGATATCTTAGCTCACATTCCTTCATATGAAACGATACTTTATGGAGTTCTCCATCATCACGAACACTGGGATGGAACAGGCTATCCGAATGGTCTTGCGGAAAAGAATATACCTCTTTTTGCAAGAATCATCTGCGTAGCCGATGCTTACGACGCGCTTACAGACGAAAGGCCATACCGTAAGGCCTGGACAAAGGAGCAGGCATTACAGTTTCTCGAAGATCAGAAGGAAAAGATGTTTGATCCTGAAATAGTTGATGTTTTCAAGAAAATTCCTATGGGAATGGCGTCAGGTCTACCGCTGACTGTTAAGAAAAGACCATTAGTATGATGGCATTATTTCCTGTACTTTGGTTACCAGGTCTTCGATATCGAAAGGCTTATCAATTACAGCCGCAGCCCCAAACAGATATGCCTGCTTATGTGTTTCCTCATCGCCAAATGCCGTAATTAAAATCACAGGCGGAAATCCTTCGGCATTGTGCAAGCCTTCGAGAAGCTCCATGCCGGTAAGGAAGGGCATTCTGATATCCGAAATGATTAAATCAATGGCAGCTTCTTTTCGGGTGGGATCGGTCGAAAAATAATAGTCAAGCATGCCGCGGCCATCGGCAAATTCGGTAACGTCATAACCGTTTTTGCGAAGCGACATTGACAGGAGTGCGCGCATTTCATGGTTATCTTCCGCAAGAAGAATATGCGGGATTTTCTTTTTTATCGGGATATTACTCAACGGCTGATCTTCTGTTTTCATATAACGATTCCACGTCATTTTAATTTCTATCGTTTCATGATCTGTTTAGCCGGCTTCTTATGGCTGATTCAATTTGTCAGGGAACTCATGGAAGTCCAGTCTGCAAATTGTATGAATTCATCAATCTTGTGAATATAGCCAGAACAGCGGGCTGCGGCTGGCTTATGGCGGGAAATGACTGATATTGTTCCCATCCTCCGCCAAGCGCCTTATAAAGTGATATAAATTGTTCCGCGGCTGTTTGCAGTGAAGAAACATATTGTTTTTCCAAATCGTATTCCTGCCGCTCGGCATCAATAACGTTTAGTGCATCCGTCAGTTCCCAGTCGTAGCGCTGCGATGCAATGCTTACGGCCTGCTGGCTTGCTATCAGGGCTTTGCCCAAAGCACGCAGACCGTCCTGCTGGCCGGCGTAGGAGCCGATGGATGTATCGACTTCACGAACAGCATCAAGCACGGTCCGCTTGTAGTTGATCAGCTTTTCACGGGTACGCAGATCGGCAATAGCGACCAGTGAATCCAGAGTGCCGAAATCCAGCAAAGACCAACTGACCGACGGCCCCACCGACCAGATGAAACTGGTTTCACTAGGAGTAACGCCAAAACCCTGTCCCTGATACCCGGCGCCGCCCGTCAGCGACACATGCGGAAACAAGTTCGCGACTGCCACGCCAACGCGAGCCGTATCAGCAGCCAGTTCACGTTCGGATTCCAGTATGTCGGGACGGCGGCGCAGCAGATCAAGCGGAATTCCGGCGTCGATCTTCTCAGGCAGTGATGGAACCATTCCCGGATTCTGAAGCTCGCCCGCTAAATCTTCCGGAAATTTACCCATCAGAACGGCAATCACATATTGCGCCGCGTGGACTTGTGCCGCCAGAGGCATTTTTTCGGCCTGCAGGGCCGCCAGTTGCCTTTGCGCCAGAATTAAATCCAACTCATTGGTAATGCCGGCGTCAAAACGCGCCTGCGTCACATGAAGATACTTTTGCGCGACATCCGTATTCCTTTGCAGCACCGCAAGCTGCATTTGCAAAGCACGCATATCGATGTAGGCGCGGGCAACATCGGCGATAATTGAAACCAATACCGTGTTACGGGCGGCAACAGCGGCTTCGGTATCACGTGCCGCCGCTTCCATCTCCCGGCGGTATTTACCGAACAGATCAAGCTCCCACGCGGCATCAAAACCAAAAACGTGCGTGATCTCCGTCAGTCCTTTGGTATTATCGGCGGCAACCAGCGGCGCGGCCGCGCGGCCGCGGGAACTGTCACTTCCGGTGCCTCCTCCGCCTCCGCCGCCAACGCCTGTTTCAGGCAGCGCCGTGCCCATAATCAGGGCTTCTTTTGTCCGCGCTTCCTGAATGCGGTACAAAGCGATTTCAATATTGGGATTGCTCCTGATCGCCTGTTCAATCAGAGAATTCAGTTCCTGATCGTTAAATGATCGCCACCATTTGACGGCATCCGTAACAGGCTTATTTCTGCCGGTCTCCATTAATTTTTGTCCGTCTTGCGATGAGGTAATGAAATCAACCGGAATTTTCATGTCCGGTGAACGGTAATCAGGGCCCACCATACAACCGGCGAGGCAAAGACAGGCCATTGCGCCTGTTAAGAATCCGCGCCTGAGCGGCTTACCGGCCCCGCGGAGGTTATAGTTTAGATATCGGAGCATTCGCGTTACCCTCCCTGGATTCATGTACTTCGACCATATCGCCCTCGGCAATCTGGCTGCTGATATTTACGGCAACCCTGTCGCCGGATGAAACACCTGATCCCAGTTCCACCGTATTTCCGTTATCGCGGGCAATGGTTATCTTATGAAAGGTTATGCGGTTATTCTTGTCGATCACAGCAATCCGTGGCCCGTCTGAACGAAACATCAGGGCGGCAGCGGGAACCTGCACCAGCCCTTCGGTTGAAACCTGAAAATCGACATTGACATACATTCCGGGCACCAGTACATGGCCGGCATTGGGAATATCGACTTCAACCTGCAAAGTACGCGTCTGCGGATTTATGGCATTGGCAGTGCGGGTTACCTTCCCGTAAAACGCGCGATCTGGAATATTGCCGGCCCTGGTCTGCACCTGTGCTCCGATCTTAATATCATTTGCCGCGCTCTGCGGCACATCGACAAAAACGCGGATAGGATTATCCTGCTCCATGCGATACAGCGGCGTCGTACTGGCGGTGCTGCCGGCGGTCACCAGATTGCCGATATCAATATGGCGTTCGGTAATTATGCCGTCATAAGGCGCTTTAACCTGTTTGAATTGCTTCAAAACCGTAAAACGTTCAACATCCGCCAAAGCGAGATCAACTTGCGCCTGCGCGTCGTTTAACCGGGCAACGGCGCTGTCGTAATCGGCTTTCTTGGCTTCACGTTCCTGGTCGGATACAACGCCCCTCGGCGCTCCTTTCCAGCGCTGATAGGTCGTCTTGGCGAATGCAGCCTCGGCTTGCCTGGCTACCACTTGTGCCTGGGCGGCTTTTTGTTTGGCTTGAGCCGCAACAAGTTCGGCATCCAGATCAGGGGTTTCGATAGATGCAAGAACCTGTCCTTTACGCACATGGTCACCGATATCGGCGTTCCAATTGGCAACATAGCCGTTAACCCGCGCGTAAATTATACTTTCATACCACGCGGAGGTTTCGCCCGGCAGTGTCAAAGGAAGGGATGACGGCGCGTTTTGAACCATAACAACGTCTACTATTGGCGGTCTTGAAGCCTCTTTTGATGTCGTGCTGGCCAAATCAGCTTCATGGACCGATTTCATATGATGAACACCGAAGAAACCAAGAGCAAGAAGTGCGGCAGTTATAACCGCATACTTTTTCAATTTTCGTCCGGTAGCCAGCAATATTTTGTGATCAACGGAAGAATTTTGGCTGTCAGGCTGTGTTGTATTCATAATGTTTACCTCTTTTATATTGAGTTTATGGGCTTTACGGCCGTTTGGTTGCATGATGGATTTCTTTTGTCTTCCGCAGAAGCCGGTACATCGACGGAACGAATACAAGCGTTGCGACAGTAGAGAACAACAAACCGCCAATGACGGCACGGGCAAGCGGCGCGTTTTGTTCGCCGCCTTCACCGATACCCAATGCCATGGGAATCATGCCCAGGATCATCGCGCCCGCCGTCATAAGCACCGGACGCAACCGCGTATATCCGGCTATTTCAGCGGCAACCCAGGAATCCTTACTATCGTTCATGCGCTGATTGGCAAAAGTCACGACGAGAATACTGTTGGCTGTCGAAAGCCCCATACACATCAACGAACCCAGGAGCGCCGGAACACTAAGATGCGTTTGTGTCAGATAGAGCATCCACATAACCCCGCCCAGGGCAAACGGCACCGCCATCAGGACGATAAGGGGATCGATCCAGCTTTGAAAATTGATAGCCAGAAAAAGATAAACCAGGACTGCGGCCAGAGCCATGCCGCCGAATAAGCCGGTATAACTTTCACGCATGGTTTCGACTTGTCCCGCCAAAGTCACCGAAATGGCTTTCGCCGGATCGGGCCGGTTGGCGGCAAGCACTTTATCGATATCATTGGCCACGGAATTAAGATCGCGCCCCTGCACATCGGCATTGACATCGAAGACCGGCCTGATATTGTATTGCGACAAGACCATAGGCACGGTGTCGCGGTCGAATTTGGCGACATTCATTAAAAGCTCGCTTGGTTTGTTGCTTTGTCCGGCAGTAACCGGCATCGACCATAAGTCCTGCGTAGAATTGATGCGATAGGAGGGCATCTGCACAACAAGCGGGTAACTGACGCCGTTTCGCGGATCCACCCAGAAATTGGGCGTTGTTTGAGCGCTGGAATTGGTCGTTATCAGAACATTATTAGCGGTATTTTGCTGATTAATTCCAAGTTCTGTGGCAAGCGTTCTGTCGATATTAATAGCTAATGCCGGAGTTTCCGGCACTTGAAAAACGTGAGAGTCGGCAACGCCCGGCACACGCGCAAGAGCGTGCGCCAGCTTCGCGGCAAGCGCGTAAGTCTCATCATTCTTCGGGCCGGAAACCCGGATATCAATCGGGGACGGCTGGCCGAAATTCAGCACCTGATCTATAATGTCGGCAGGTTGAAAGAAAAACTGCATTCCGGCAAATTGCCCCGGCAGTTCGCGCCGGAGTTTTGCCATAAGCGCGGCAGTCGGTGTATGCTTTGATTTGAGGGAAATTAATATTTCTCCGTCCATGGGCCCGATGGTAGCTGAATCACTCAAAGCAATATTGATACCGCTGTAGGGCAAACCGATGTTGTCCAGAATGACATCGATCTGGTTATTTCCGACGATCTGACGAATGGCAGTTTCAACCCTCGCGAAATCCTCCTGCGTTTTCTCAATCCTTGTTCCCGGCGCTGACCGGACATGCAGCCGCATCTGGCCTCCGTCGACTTGCGGGAAAAAATCGCGTCCCAACTGCGGAAACAGGAGCAATGAAACCGCCATAAGAACGAGAAAAAAAGTAATGGTTATTTTGGGTCGCGATAAAGTCCACGAAAGGCTGTGACGATAAGCTTCGCGGAATGAATTAAAACGCTGTTCAAATTTTTGATGAATGATGCTGAAAAAATTCCGTTTATGGCTCGATGGTGTAGAAAGCCAGTCGGATTTGTCATGCACCGTAACCGACGAGCGCATCAGGTACTTGAACAATACCGGCACAAGTGTGAATGACAGCGCCAGACTGGCAATCAGCGATATGCAAACCGATAGTGAAAGCGGTGAGAACAGATATTTGGCGGTTCCTTGAAGCAGAAAAACCGGCACGAAAACGATACAGATGCATAATGTCGACAGGAATGTCGGAATGCCGACTTCACCTGCCCCGTTGATAATCGCTGTTTCAAACGGCTGGCCCGAACGCATATGACGTTCGACATTTTCGATAACAACCGTTCCATTATCGACAAGAATGCCGACCGCAAGCGCGAAACCCCCAAGCGTCATAGTGTTAAGCGTCTGTCCGCCGATATACATTACCAGAATGGCTGTGATGATCGACAACGGAATGGAGGCGAGAATAATGAGCGTCAGGCGCCAATTACCCAGAAACAGCAGGATCATGACGGCCGTCAGCACGGCCGCCATCAGGCCGCCGATAATGACACTGTTGAGAGCTGCCTTGACGAAAAGCGATTGATCGAAAATCGCCTTGATGGAAACCCCGCCGGGAAGGACTTTTTCGATATCCGGCAGTGCCCTGCGAACGCCGTCAATAACCGCCAGAGTGGATACGCCTCCGGTCTTCCTGATGGTCATCAGAGCGCCCGGTTTTCCGTTGACCGAAACTGAATTGGTTTGCACCTGAAAACCGTCATGGACATGCGCAATATCACGCATGAATACCGTTTTGCCATCCATTTCCCTGATCGGAAACGCGTTGATTGCCTCGATAACATCGACGCTGTTGTTCATTTTGAGTGTGTAGTCTTTGGACCCTATTTTGACATCGCCCGCCGGCAGAATGACGTTCTGATTTTGCAGAGCCAAACTGACATCGGATGGCGACATGCCGCGTGATTCCAGCGCCTGCTGATCGAGATCGGCCATGATGACACGCGGCTTTCCGCCGTAGGGATAAGGCACTTCCGCCCCGTGAACGACGGCGAGGTAAGGCCGAATGATATTCTGACCCAGATCATTGAGTTTGGTATCCGGCAGGGAATTGCTCGACAGGCTCAATTGGATAATCGGAACATCCGTCGCACCGTAGCGGATGACCAGCGGCGGCGTGATATTCGGCGGCATGTACTTCAGCACAACCAAAGCGCTGCTTGCCAGCTGCGAAACAGCGCGAGTCACATCCGCGCCTTCATGCAGATAGACCTTTTCGATACCGACGCCATTGTAACTGGTCGCTTCGATACGTGAAATATCATCGACCAGGGAGGCCATCTGCCGTTCGTGAAGCGTCAGGATGCGGTTCTGGATATCCTTCGCGTTCATTCCGTTATACGTCCAAACGACGCTGACGACCGGAATGTTTATTTCCGGAAAAATGTCCACCGGCATACGCAGTCCGGCGCCGATGCCCAATATGCATATCAGTATCATGAGTGCGGCGACCGTGTAAGGCCGCTTGAGAACGTAGCTAACAATAGCCGTCATAGAGTCTCCTGTTCAACCACCAGCTTGCCCGCGCTGGTTGCTTTACCGATGGTATACGAATAATCAGGGCATGGAGAAGCTCCGGCAGAGGAATATGAATCGCCTCTATCAACGGGGGCTTCCCATTTTTAATTACATTTGTCATTTCAGATAGAAATCTTCTTACGCATCTCATGCCAAAACCGGTTAGTTGTGATGCCATCGCTTATTTTCCTATCCATTGACCGGCTACAATAAAGATCCGAATGGCTGCCAGATCACCACTTTTTTGTCTTCTTTAATTTTCACGAATGTATTTGCTGTTATGAGAGAATACCAGACGCCGATTTGTTTACCATTGTTATCGAGAACAAGGAATCCAAATTGACTTTGGTCATAGTCCTCGGCTGATTTTTGCATATTGGAAACGAGCGAGCGTAATAACTCCGGTGTCAGTTCCACCTTTTTCCATAAATTAGTATCCAGTGTATAGGACTTGTCCAGTCCCAGTATTGCCGTAGGATAATTATCGGGGCCGCTGATATAGTAGTTGACAGAGGATTGAACTTCGTACTTTTCAAAAGACTTTTTTACTGCTTCGTCAGTTTTGATCTGTCCCCACCCCATGGTAACTTCTGCTTTCCCCGTTGCGGCTGTCAATATTATAAGGGAAAGCATAATAATAATAATACTGAACCATTTCTTTTGCATTCTATCGCTTCCTTTAAAAAAATATATTTTCCAGTTCAACTCTTCGTAAAAATATTAATTTTTATGGTTGCTTCCATTTGACTAGTTGAGAGGCAAGGATGGTGCCAACCTGAAGGAAAGATGATTTGTATTTTAAAATCTGCAAGAATTAAGAATAGATGCGGGACAGAAAAAACAAATCGACGTTTTTTCGGCTCCCGGTAATTGCTTCCGGCGGGACAGTTTTCAAAGGGGCAAAATGCTACACTGTAGATATTTGCCTCACTGGTTTCTCATGTCTCTTGTAACAGCTTTTCGTTAATAATGATCTTAGGCCGATAATAATCAATGCTGTGGAATTCTGAATTGAGATGGGGCGCATATTTTTGAGAATACGACTGTTAATGGCCCTTTCTCATTCCTTATATTCACTTTCCGCAATTTTATAGCATTGTAATTTACGATATAAAGTTTTCCTGTCGAAACCAAGCACTCGCGCGGCATGAGCTTTGTTGCCTCCAACGGCCTTCAGTACATGCAGGATATAACGGCGTTCAGTTTCTTCCATGGAAACAAGTTCGGAAGCAGTGCTGCCGATGATCATTTCCGTGCCGCAGTAAGAACGGATTTTTTCAGGCAGATCCTCAACGGCAAGATTTTCGTATTGGGTCAGCGCCACAGCCCGTTCCATGGCATTGCGCAGTTCACGAACGTTCCCGGGCCACGCGTAATCAAGCAATTTCTCTGCGGCAGCGTTGGATATGCCCGATACGCGTTTATCCGTGCGGGTCGCGAACTGTTCGATGAAATGCTGCGCCAGGAGCAGAATATCCGTGCCCCGCTCGTGAAGAGGAGGAAGGTCGATCTGTATAACGTTGATACGAAAGAAGAGATCTTCCCGAAACAATTTTTCTTCTACGGCATATTCAAGATTGCGATTCGTCGTCGAGATTACCCTTACATCAAAAGGGATTTCCGTGTCGCTGCCGACCGGACGCAGAGATCGTTCTTCAAGCGCCCGAAGAAGCTTGGGCTGCAGGGACAGGGGAAAATCGCCGATTTCATCCAGAAGAAGCGTCCCTCCTTCGGCCTGCAGGAAAAGTCCTTTGCGGGCCGACCGGGCATCGGTAAACGCGCCGCGCGTGTGCCCGAAAAGTTCACTCTCCAGAAGCGTATCGGTTAAGGCGGCGCAATTGACAGCAATAAACGGACCGGCGCTCCGGCTGCTTTGCCTGTGCAGGGCACGGGCGACAAGTTCTTTGCCTGTGCCGCTTTCGCCGGTTATCAAAACTGTGGATTCGGCATTTGCTATGCGTGAAAGTTGATGATAGATATTTTGCATGGATCTGCTTGCCCCTATCAACTCATCATACTTTCTAGCAGTCTCTACAACTTTACTCAGTGTTTTTACCTGAACCTGCAAGGACCGTTGTTTTACGGCGCGTTCCAGAGCCAGAGCGAGTAGATCCATTTCGACAGGTTTTGTGACAAAATCGTAAGCTCCGGCCCGCATTGCTTTGATGGCGGTTTCCATGCTGCCGAATGCCGTAATGACGATGACGGGTACGTCCGGCCTGTTGAGTACTATACGGTTACAAAGATCAAGCCCGTCCATGCCCGGCATTTGCAGATCGGTCAATACCGTGTCGAATTCTTTTTCCAGCAATGCGTGGAACGCTTCATCCGCGGAGGTGAAGCATGATATCTGAAAACCGCGCCGGCTCAAATCCGCCTCAAGAAGGTCACACATGCTTTGATCATCATCAACAATCAGAATTCGTCCGCTCATTTTTCAACCTCCCGCGGTAAATAGACGGAAAAACAACTGCCCGCACCGGGTGTGCTATTGACCTCTATCCAGCCGCCGTGTTCCTCAATGATGCCGTAAGCGATAGAAAGTCCGAGTCCAGTGCCGTGACCGGCGTATTTTGTCGTGAAAAAAGGTTCAAAGAGATGTTTAATATCTTTTTCCTGAATTCCTATTCCGTCATCCAGAACATAAAGACAGAAATAATCCTTCGCGGATTCGTTGCCGCCTTCCGGATTTCGGGTATGTTCCTCGCGGATACCCACCTCTACCTTGCCATCCTTGTTTATTGCATGCAGGGCATTGACAATAAGATTTGTCAAAACCTGTTGAATCTGCCCGGAATCCGCCTTTACCATGGCTGGAATGTCCTCCCCGGAAAAATACAGCATTGTATTTTGCTTGCGGGCATGGGGAGACATAAGGTTTATGGTTTGAAGCACTATCTGCCGCAGGTCGGTTATGGTTTTTTTAGGCAAGTCGCGCCGGGCAAAATTAAGAAGCTGCCGTATGATCGCCGTCATGCGTTCAGACTGTGTTTTGATGATTTCCGCGCTTTCCATGAGCTCCGTATTCGAAAGATCGCCCCTGGCAATAAGACCCGCTCTGCCGGAAACAACGTTTAAGGGTGTGCCAAGCTCATGAGCAATACCGGAGGCCAGTCCGCCTATTGTTTTGAGCCTGTCCGCGTGACGCAATTGCTCCATAGCTTCTATCCTTGCGATAATTTCTTTACGAATTTTTTCCTGGGCATTATTGAGCTGTTCGCACATTGCATTCAACGCCATAGCCAGTTCGGAAAACTCGTCTCTACCGCGAATATCCAAAGGCGCGGAAAGATCGCCTTCTCCTATTCGCCGTATTTTCTCGATGAGACGATGCAGAGGCCGTCCGATCATTCCGTAACCAAGCAGCCACGCAGCAAGCGCAGCTATCAGAATCAGCTCGCCCATCAAGATAAGTATTCTGATAATAGCCGTACGGGTAAAATTATCCAGTTGGTACAATGTTCCGGAAAGTTCGAGGGCTCCCGGTTTTTTCTCGTCGACTTTAATGGGAACGTACGTATAAATAAATCCTGTACCATCTTTATATCGTTGGGTGAAAGACATCTCCTGTCCCTGTACCACCATCCCCAGCTTTTCCCGACTTACACGAGGGCTGTACGGGTCATTCGGCAAAACGTTGAGCCAAACCCAACGGACGTATAATCTATGGGGTCCCTCATTGATTTCCGAAATCAACCTTAAGGCGCGTTGTTGGCCTTTGGTATGCCATGCATCGGTTACTGAACTTTTCATTGCACGACCCAGCGTGTGCGCGTTTCGTTTCATATCTGCTTCAAACATTTCAATGTCATGTCTGACCGTAAAATACCCGTCAATCGCCAGAATGATGATTATTCCCAAAACAATGATAGACACCAGCTTAGCTGCAAGTTTCATTTAACACCTTATCGGGTAAACCTGTCTTACTTCCGCTGCGTACAGGTTTCTCCATAACCGTGAATATCTATTCCTCTATCTACAATATTCAGCATTTCATCTATTTTTAAACGGAATTGATTAAATGTGGCTGTTCCGAAGCTGAAATTAACGGGCCAGCCTTTATTATTTATAGCATATATTAGTTCTTTTTTCAGTTTATTTAAAATCCCGGGAAATCGATTCTTTTTAAAAATGTTCAGACAAAAAGTGAAAAAATATAATCAATGATTATCGTTTGATCCTGTGATTTAATGGGGAATAATAACCAGCGACTCTAAAGTGATGATTCTTAAAATAATATTATAGGATTTCTAATCCGGTAATAACTTTACATTCCGGGGTCAATAATTTGTTCAATTATTGTATCTCCTGTATCTTTTTCTGGGCTATCATCGCTTGATTGGTGTTGGGATAGTTCTGAACTATCTGCTGAAAAATGATTTTTGCCGTCACTTTATCGCCTGACTTATAAAAACATAAACCCTCTTTTAGCAGGGCATAGGGCGCCTTGTCCGATGCGGGGTATTTTTTTACAACGATGTCATAATTCAATATCGCCTGGTCGCAATTGTTTTCGAAATAAAAGCATTCACCGATCCAATAGTTTGCATTGGCAGCATTTTCATTATCGGGATAGTGCGTAAGATAAGTCTCGAATTCAGAGCGAGCCTTTTTGAAATTTTCTTCTTTGAAGCTGTTAAAAGCCATCGCATACTCCGTATCGCTATCCATTTTCACATTCATATCGATATTATTTGCACTGCCGGAATCAGGAACCGCCATCACCGCCTTATGGTCGCCAATGTCGAGGTATTTTTCAATAAAAGATATTCTTTTGTTCAATTTCTCCATGCCGTCCCTGATGTCAGATGTGTCTTTTTGCAGTGTGTCTATACGGCCTGTTAATGTTTCGAGCATTTCCCTTATGTCTGTAATATCCGCACCTTTATCGGCTTCGCGCTGTTTGATTGCCGCCCTTTCGTCTGTCAGAGACTTTATGTCTGTCGACAAACGCTCGTTCTGCGATTGGAGAGATTTTATTTCATTGTCAATAGCGTCCGTTTTAGTTTCGAAAACATTTTTCTGGTCAGTAAAATCACGTCTGATATTTTCCAAATCCTGTGTCGTTGCACATGCCGACAAAAGCAGAAAATAAATCAACAAAAATAAATAAATATACTTTTTCAAAGGATTACCTCAATTGACTTTACTGACTCTACCGGATCATTATCCAGTCTAAAAACTATAAAATTTAACGATACGGATAAAAATATTTCATAATATCCTTTTTAATCCATTGTTGCTTTTGCCACTCCTGCCTCTGTAATTTAAGAGGCAGAATAAGTAAAAATATATAACATGGTCGTGATAAATTACAAGAATAAAACGCAAAGTGATTCTAAGAGGGAAGCCGGATTAATCCATACGGTAGTGATAATCGGAACCATCTCAGACAAATTCGGGAAACACTAAACGGCGGCAGCAGCGGCCATGATTTCCATTGTAAAAATTATCAATCCTGAGAATTTTTGAATGTTTTGCCTGTTAACGAACGATCAATCAGCGCCTTATTATATGCTGCGAATATATCTCTTCTGGAGAGTATTCCTATGATCTTTCCGGGATTATTTTTATCGACTACCGGCAGTTGTTCGATATTTTTGAAGCCAATCTTTTTTAATGCCGTATCCAGGTTGTCCAGATCAGTAACGGTAATGACTTTGGTGATTGCGAGATCCTTTGCGATGATCCCGTCTAAACAGTCCTCATAGATGATCTCTTTAAAATCCTGAAATGTCAGTATTCCAGTCAGCAATCCATTCTTATCTACAACCGGGAAACTTGAGTGTTTACTCCCCATGGTATGTCTTATCAATTCCCGGAGAGACATATCTTCAGGCACAGTTTCCACGGTGCGGGTCATTGACTCACCCACATTGAGAGACTTCATAATATTTTCTTCTCTTCCCTCATGGATATTAACTCCCCTGCGTATAAGTTTTAATGTATAGATAGACTCTTTCTTCAAGTAGCTGGCGAAAACAGAGGAAATGATGCAGGAAAGCATAAGCGGAAGGATAATCCGGTAATTCCCCGACATTTCAAAAAGAATGAGAATCGCGGTAATCGGTCCATGAGTTGTTGCCGCAACAACCGCGCCCATGCCCACCAGGCTGTAAGCGCCTGCTGTTGCCGTTGATGCAGGAAAAAGGATATGTGCTAAATAACCGAAAGCGCCGCCGGTCATCGCGCCGATGAATAGAGAGGGAGCAAAGATACCTCCGGAGCCTCCGGAGCCAATCGTCAGTGAAGTGGCTATTATTTTCACAAATATCAGGACTAAAAGTATAACCCACGGCAATTTGTCCGCCAGCGCAAGATCTATGGCATTGTAGCCGACACCGAAAATATGGGGCAGGAAGACGCCTATCGTTCCAATCATCAGGCCGCCTATCGCCGCTTTTGTATACACGGGGATTTTTACTTTGTCGAATAAATCTTCCGTTTTATACAAAGTGACAGTAAACAGTACACCTGCCAAACCGGCAACTATGCCAAGGAGCATGTACAAAGGAATCTCGGAAATACTTACCATGGTATAACCGGGGACCAGGAATGCGGGATGATTCCCCAGGTAAGCCCTGGAGATGATGGTTGCCGTCACGGAAGATACCACAATGGGGCTGAATATCATAACGCCGAAGTCGTTAAGAATTATCTCCATGGCAAACATAACACCGGCAATGGGGGCATTAAAAGTTGCGGCAATGCCCGCGGCGGCGCCACAAGCGACAAGTGTCCTCATCCTGTCGGCTGACACGGCAAGGATTTGGCCGAAAGCCGAACCTATTGCAGAACCGATGTGAACGATAGGTCCTTCTCGTCCTACGGAACCACCGGATGCGATAGTTATCGCGGAGGCGAAAGTCTTGATCAGGACAATTCTTTTTCTAATCACTCCTCCTTTTAAGGCGACAGCTTCCATCACCTCTGGAACGCCATGGCCTTTGGCCTCGCGCGCGAAAAAATAGACAAGCGGCCCGACGATCATGCCGCCGATTACAGGTGGAATGAGCCTGGCATACCACGGCAGGGACAGGGCGTACTGTAAAAAATTGCCTCCCTCGAATCTAAAAAAGAGTAACTGGAGAAAACTGATAAGCCATCGGAAAGCAACTGCGCCGTATCCGCCAAGGATACCGACGATCATTGCCATAAAAATTATAACAACATTTTCGTTGGTTTTGTACTGGTTAAATATCGTTTGTATTTTTCTGCGATCCATAGAACGGTAAATGTGCGTCACTAATTTTTAACAGGGAATGTGTTTTTATATTACTTTTCAACGACAATTAAAATCGTTTTAAATAATTTTTACAGAAACGACTGTATTGCGACAAGGAATAGCAGTCACTTTCTTTCTTGTCTTTCCTGCTGCTTATCTATCTTTATTTTCCTCTTAGGCAAATTTACTTCCGAGGAAAGAATAAGTTTGGGCGGAATTTTCTGAGCGCCGAATATTTTGACAAACTGCCTCATGCTTCTGTCTATTCCAACAATGTTGCTTGAAGAAAGCCCTTCCAGTCCTGCAACCAGCAATCCCTGGGCAACCTCCGGCGCGGATTTAACCAGTTCATTTCCTTTTTCTGTCAACTCAATCCAGACAACACGCCGGTCATCCAGACATCTTCTTCTTTTTACCAACTTATGTGTTTCCAATCTGTCAATAATTCCAACAACAGTTGCCGGGTGAAGATATAATCGGCTGGCAAGTTGGGAAACCTTGACCGGTGAATGTTCATTAATTACTTTTATTGCCCAAAGCTGAGGACTTGTCAAACCGGTTTCACTTTCAACTTTTTTTGACTGTTCATTCAATATCTGGAATATTCGTCGCAAATTATCAACGATATTGGATATTTTTGTACTCTTATCATTCATAAGTTCACCCCTAAAATAATACTTGCATTTTTATTTCAGTCAATATAATATGCGCACAAATGATTGGTATACAAACTATTATTTATCGTTATGGCAAGCTGTTAGCACGATTAGTTATAAAAGTACAGTATAATTTATTTCGAGAAACAATTTAATAAAATAAATAAGATTTAGTTACATCGTAAAGAAAAGGAATATGAAAATAAACGTAAAGGCTTTTGCACTGACCTGCGGAATTATATGGGGGTTAGGCCTGTTCGGACTTACCTGGTGGGTCATAGCCTTTGACGGTATCACGCATGAGGTTACCCTGATCGGCAGGCTTTATCGCGGATACGACATCAGTCCCCTCGGAAGTCTTCTGGGATTGGTCTGGGGGTTTTTCGACGCCCTGGTCGGAGGCGCGATATTCGCGTGGCTTTACAACGTGATTGTCATGCGGGGAGAAAATAAATGAAGTAGTCTAATCGTGACGAACTGGTTAATCCACCGGACGGCTTTTTGCAGCCGGTAATATGCACGTTACATTTTAAAAAAAAGTGAATCTGACCTTTTAAGGTTTAAGCATTACAACAAGCTTATATGAAAAATATAATTGAATTTATATTAGCAAAACTTTCTGATGTATTTTGTATGATTAACTTTTCTTCAGGAAGACTGATCTTTTTAGTTACATCTTTTTTTCTTATTATTTTTAATAAGTTAATTATGGCGTTTAGTAAAAACTTTTTTAATGACAGAAATTAGACAAATATTATTATTTGTCAGCAACTTAGTATAAGGAGGAGAAGACATAGCATGCGGAAAAAATATTTAATGGTCGTTTTATTAATGGTGGCCTGTGCGGCAATGATAGCAGGATGTACCAGCAAGGAATTAACCAAAGGCAATGGAGAGGCTCCGGCGCAGAATGTATCGCCCGCAGGACAGCAAAATAATAATGGCAAAAATATTTCCTCAACAGAACAGCAGAATAATAACGCCGGAAATGCGGGATTAAAAAACTCTGAAGAACAGAACATGGCAACATCATCTGCAATGAAAAATCAAAATGGATATCTTGAAGATATCCATTTTGATTTTGATAAATCCAACATTCGTCAGGATGACAGAAAAATTCTCTCACGCAATGGAGCCTATCTTTCAAAAAATAAAAATGTGAAAATTGCCATTGAAGGAAACTGCGATGAAAGAGGAACCGCGGAATATAACATGGCACTGGGAGAAAGAAGAGCTGATGAAGCAAAACAATATCTCATCAATTTGGGTATTGATGGCAAAAGAATAACAACCATCAGCTACGGCAGTGAAAAACCGCTTGATCCCGGGCATGATGAGGATGCGTGGGCGAAAAACAGGAGAGATCACTTTGCCGTCAATTAGATTATTTGCGGACGCGTTATGAATACATCTACGGGATTTTAGGACGGTGCGGAGGATGAGAGATAATCCCCTCCTTGTCTTACCTCCACTCCGCACGTCTTCCCGTAAAAGCGGCAATGGGTTACGGAGGCGGGCAATGAAATGCAAGTTATTTGTTTTATTATTTTAAAATCAGGAAGAGAACCAATATGAAAAAAAATGTTTATTTGATGGCTGTAATGGTTTTATTGTTATTTGTCTGGTGTGCCGTTTCTTTTGCCGCGGATAAAGCGGATAAAATCGGCTTTATTAACTTGCAGCACATCATGCAGGAGTCCAATGCCGGCAAAAAGGCTGCAGGTGAATTTAAAAATTATTATGAAAAGAAAACCCGGGACATCAAATCGGCTGAAACAGAATTAAAAACATTGAAGGATGAGTTGGATAAACAAGGCGAAATCATGACTCAAAGCGCGCGAAGTGAAAAGGAAGAAGCTTACCAGAAGAAACTGCGCAATTATCAATTACTTGTTAATGATACGAATGAGGAACTTAAAAGGCGCGATCAGGAGATGACTCAAAAGATAATGCCGGAAATTATGAAAATTGTCCGCTCCGTGGCCGGAAAAGAAAAATATACTCTGGTTATCGATGTGGCAACCATGCCGGTGCCCTACTATGACAAGAGAAACGATTTCACTGATAAAGTGATTGAAGATTATAATAAATCCGCCATGTAAAACTATGAGCGGCTTGAATCATTTAGAGGTTATATTAAATAAAAGGATTTTTATATAATTTCCTTAAAATTATTATTAAAAAGGAGGAGAAGAAGAAAAAGTATGCAAAAAAGACATTTGATAACAATTTTATTGATGGTGGCTTGCGCTGCAATGATAGCTGGCTGTTCCGGTAAGCTGTTTACAAAGAGTGAAGGACCGGCTTCAACAAAGGTAGTGGCCAGGCCCGGTGATTTGCCGGCTTTAGTTATCGACCAGAGAATAAGCGATGGATCGGCTTCCACAAGTGTAGCCTCCAGGCCCGGTGGCCTGCCGGCTTTAGATATGGACAAGACAAAGGCTTCATATTCTAAAAAATGTAAGGTTTCCAAAGCCGATAAATTCGAAAAGGAGAATCTTGCTCTCGCGGCGTCCATTGAATTTGAATTTGCGAAACATTTTGTAAGAGAACAATATCGCGACGATCTTAAAAAAGTAGCCGATTCAATGAAAGAAAACCCAAAAGCAAAGGCTATCATTAAAGGTCATACGGACAATATCGGTTCAAAAGCCTATAATATGCGTCTGTCCAAAGTTCGCGCCAACAGTGTAAAACTGTATATGGTAAAACAGTTTGGCGTAAAAGGGTCCCGCATTGCCGCTTTCGGTTATGGATTCAGTAAACCTGTTGCCGACAATAACACGGAAGAAGGACGCCAGAAAAACCGCAGAGTCGAAATATTTATCAAAGCAGCAAAGTAAATTTATAACGGATTTATGCTTTAAAAAAGAAGGCCTCATAACCGTTGCATCATTATGAGGCCTTTTTACTGCCATAAATATACCCCGGAGGCAACCTCTGCGGATAAAAAGAATGCAAAATCATTTTTTAGTATTAATGGTGACTTCATTTGCAATTAATTTATGAAAGATAACAGGTAATGCAATGAAATTCAAAATAAGGTTAACAGTTTTAATGCTTGCTCTATGCTGCTTCTTTTTGCACCAGTCCGCAGCCATGGGAGAAGAACGCATGCCTGATCTTAAAGGAAAGTGGCGCGGCACCGCTTTTTTATACGCCAACGCAAAAGGGATCAGTGCCTCGAACAAAAATATTAATCTGATTGTATTAAAACAGTCCGGATATGATTTCAGCGGAAACATAGAAATATATGATAAAGGCACAAAACTGCTGCGCGAGTTTACAGGTTATTTGAATAAGCGTGATAAATATATCTGGTATTTTTGTATTGTCACTGAAAGAGGCAATGTGGATATCGGATACCTAATAACAGAAAATAGAATGAAAGTGAATCTCAGAGCTTTCGGCACAAATACTGATGTGGCTGTGTGCAGTCTGACAAAAGAAGAGCCTTCGCCAAAATGATAGTCAGGCATCACCCGCTTATGAATTCCCTTTAATTCATAAATTGTCACCCTATTGCCATAATATTCAAAATGATGTATTTGAATATTCGACTGTAATTATAGAATCATTTTTAGAAGCAATAATATATATCACGATAATATCTAAAACGATCGAAGAAAATAAATTTCATATTATAACTTATATTAAAAAAATTTAGGTTATTAAAAATGAGCCAAGATCAATTAAAAGTTGGGGAAGCCCAAGCATGTTGGAATGTCTCTCGTACACGTATCATAAGATATACTGTTGAGATGTATCACAAAGGACTTAATGAACATAAGGTAATCTCAGCACCTGATGTAGGTATGCTTCAAAACAAAGCTAATTTACAAGCTCATAAATGGTCGGAAAAATGGGAAATGATCGAATCAAAACGAAAGGTGATTAAAGAAAAAGAAGCTAATTTAGATGAAGCAATTTCGCAGACAAAAAAAGCCAATGATGCATTAAAGGAAATCGATAACTTCTTAATCCATACTTTATCTATTGATGACACAGTAAATTGGGATAAATTGAAGAAGAAAGATAGTTATCCTGAGAAAAAACCTGCCAAACCAATTCCAAAAACTAAACAAGAATATCCCCCAGAACCAAAGAAGGAGTCAGTAGCATTTACTATTATTGAAAAGTTGTTTAAATCCAAAAAAGAAAGAAAAATTCAAGATTATGAGAATAAATATTTAACTGCAATTTCGATCTGGAAAAATCAAAAAGACTTAGTAGATAAATTGAATGTTCAATTAGATAAAGATTACGAAATAGAACTAAGAAAATTGCAAAATGATGTTCTTGAATGGGAAAAGAGAAAATCTATTTTCTTGGAACAGCAAAAAGACTTCAATACAGGCATTGAAAAGATGAAAGAAGCATATTTTAATCGAAATACTGATTCGATCATCGAATATTGTGACATAGTTTTAAATAATTCAGAATACCCTGACACTTTTCCGAAAAGCTTTGAGTTGGAATATCACCCTGATAATAAAATTCTAATTATTGAATATGAATTGCCCTCCTTGGAATGTTTTCCCAAAATTAAAGAGGTGAAATATATTGCTACAAGAAATGAATTGAAAGAAACGCTTGTACCTGAATCACAATTATTAAAAATGTTTGATGACGCAATGTACAAAATAACGCTCAGAACTATGCGCGAATTATTTGAAGCTGATGTAGTAAATGCACTTGAAGCGATTTCTTTTAATGGCTGGGTGACATCAACAAATAAAGCTACAGGGAAGAAAGAAAACAATTGTATATTGAGTATTCTAGTTAAGAAAAATGTATTTCTCGAAATAGACTTATCAAATGTTGATCCAAAAAAATGTTTCAAAAGTTTAAAAGGTGTTGCGAGTAGCACATTAAGTTCTTTAACTCCTGTTCAACCAATTTTACAAATTAGTAAGGTTGATAAACGATTTGTAGATAGCTATGATGTTGTAAATCGAATAGACAATACTACTAATCTAGCTGCAATGGATTGGGAAGATTTTGAGCATTTAATTCGAGAACTATTTGAAAAGGAATTTCAGACTAATGGTGGTGAAGTCAAAGTAACGCAAGCAAGCAGAGATGGTGGTGTTGATGCAATTGCATTTGATCCTGATCCTATACGCGGAGGTAAAATTGTTATCCAAGCTAAGAGGTATACAAATACTGTAGGTGTCTCCGCTGTAAGAGATTTATATGGTACTGTTTTAAATGAAGGAGCAACTAAGGGTATTTTAGTATCGACCGCTGACTATGGTCCAGATGCTTACGACTTTGTAAAAGGAAAACCCTTGACTCTTATGAACGGTGCCAACCTCCTTTATTTGTTAGAAAAGCACGGAACCCACGCTAAAATTGACATAAGGGAAGCAAAGAAGATTTTAGGTGAGAAGGATAAGTAGCACTATAACTAGATAAAACCACTTGAACACTGTTTCTTGGCGCAGGTTATATCGAGGTGAAAAAATGAAAGATAATGAAATTCGCGGTATCGTTCTAAAGCATTATTACGAAAAGAGATATGATGGTTACGATCAATGGAGTGATGAAGATATTCGAGACCTTGGTAATGGGCTAAATGAAAAAATAGTTTTTGCCATATGTGACCAGTTGTCAGAACACAACTTAATCTCTTGGAAGCCCATAAAGACAATGCAGGGTATTGCTAACGGCATGGGGAATTCGGGGGGGAATTCCCCATGCCCACCATGAATAATTAAGTACTGTCTTACCCCGAATTCCAAGGCGGGGGTGGGAATGACAGGGGAAATCGGGCGACCCCTTGGAGCCTTATCTATTAACAACTGGGTGAATTCATGGTAACTACTTATTATAAATATTATCCATATTATTTTATTTTTGAAGGTATTCATATAAGCCTTTTCATCTTTTTTTTGATTATAGATGTGATTCTTCTATATTTGGCGAGAAATGAGGAATTTATAAATAATAAATAATTTCTATTTCATAAAAAATGGGGATTCTTTAAAAAATGGGGATTCTTAAAATTTGAGATTATTAAAATCTTGGTTGCATTCTCATTAATTTACGAATTAACGCATGGTACAATGCAAATAGGCAAAATCCTGTTACTAATGTTAGCATATTTTATTTGTGTTTCAAGATTCTTTATCGATTATGTTTCTTTTAAGCAAAAGGGTCAGGAAAGGAGTCAGCCATGCCATTGACTTTTTAGAAAAGACAATTAGTATTATAAGCAATAAATAAAAAGACAAGTATCCCCTAACGGCGAGTAAAAAGTTATTGCAATTAATTGCTTTTAGGGGTTTTATTAAATATAAGCATTTCTAAAATATTATTATAAAAGGAGGAGAAGGAATAATATGCTGAAAAAATATTTGATACTTGTTTTATTAATTGCAGCTTGCGTTACAATGATAGCCGGATGTTCCGGCCAAAAGTGGACAAAAGGCGACGGGTCGTCTGCCACGAAGGTAGTGAACAGGCCCGGAGATTTGCCTGCTTTAGTTATCGACCAGAGAATAAGCGACTCAGCGTCCATGCAAACACCGGCCGCGACTTCCATGAAGGCTTCATATTCTAAAAAATGTAAGGTTTCCAAAGCCGATAAATTCGAACAGGAGAATCTTGCTCTCGCGGCGTCCATTGAATTTGAATTTGCGAAACATTTTGTAAGAGAACAATATCGCGATGATCTTAAAAAAGTAGCCGATTCAATGAAAGAAAACCCGAAAGAAAAGGCTATCGTTAAAGGTCATACGGATAATATCGGTTCAAAAGCCTATAACATGCGTCTGTCCAAAGTTCGCGCCAACAGTGTAAAACTGTACCTGGTAAAACAGTTTGGCGTAAAAAGATGCCGCATTGCCGCTTTCGGTTATGGATTCAGTAAACCTGTTGCCGACAATAACACGGAAGAAGGACGCCAGAAAAACCGCAGAGTCGAAATATTTATCAAAGAAGCAAAGTAAATTTGTATCGGGTTTATGCTTTAAAAAACGAAGGCCTCATAATGGTTAGATCATTATGAGGCCTTCGTTTTTACTGCCATAAATGTACTGCGGAGGCGACCTCTGCGGATCAAAAGAATGCAAAATGACGTTTATATAAGGTTATATCGTTCCATTTTTCGATAAAGGGTGCTGCGGGATATTTTTAATTTTTTCATGATCTCGTTTTTTGAGATTTTCATCCGCACCATTTTTTCCAGCATTTGCCGTTCAAGATCTTTTGCCGCTTCAAACTCTTCGCCGACATTCGATAAAGGGGGCACAAAGCGAAGAATATCTTCCGGAATGAGATCCACCGTCAGTTCCCCGTTGTGGCTGAAATTCATCATCCGCTCGATGATATTCTGCAATTCCCTGACATTGCCCGGCCATGCGTACTTCATAAAAGCATCAATGACCTTGTCATCGATCCGGTTGATGCTTTTATCCATTAATTTGCTGTATTTATTTACAAAGCAATCTACTAGCAGGGGAATATCATCCAGTCTTTCTCTCAACGGAATCACCTTCAAAGCAAAGACATTGGCGCGATAGTACAGATCTTCCCGGAAATTACCCTTTCGCACCTCCTCTTTGAGGTCCCGGTTTGTGGCAACGATGATCCGCACATCGATGGGCCGGATTCGCGAGCCTCCGATCCGCACGATAGATTTGTCCTCAACCACCCGCAGTAAAACGGCTTGCAGCTCCAGGGGTGTTTCCGCTATCTCATCAAGGAATATTGTTCCGCCGTCGGCCAGTTCGAATTTACCCTGATTCCCGCCCCGGCGCGAGCCCGTAAAGGATCCTTCCTCGTACCCGAAAAGCTCGCTGGTGATTAAATCCCGGGGAATCGCCGCGCAGTTGATGGCCACATAAGGACCGCTCCGGCGTTTACTGGCATTGTGAATGGCCTGGGCGAAAATATCTTTGCCCGTGCCGCTTTCGCCAAGCAGCAGAACATTGGAAATGCTTTGGGAAACCATCCGGGCCTGTCTGACAGTTTCCAGAAACTTCACATTTAACCCGCAGATATCTTCAAAGCGCAGGTTCGCTTTGGCGCCGATCATATTGGTGACCAGCATTTTCGCCCGTTTGATTTCATTGAGAATAATAATCTTTCCCATAATCTCTCCGCTGCCCGACAGAATGGGATTGCAGGTCATCGTGAAATCGTTAGCTTCACCATTGACAAAAATTCGCACTTCCGTGTCTGTGAGGGTTTCATTTTTTTCGATCAGCTGGAAGAAATGGCTGTTTTTTTCACCCAGCACTTCCCGAATGTCTTTATGCCCGTCCCAGCGGACACGCAAAGAAAGCATCTTCCTGGCATTGTCATTCATTAAAGAAATATGGCCGTCGTTGTCTATGGCAATGAGGGCCTCCGGTATGGATGAGATGACCGTTTTCTGGTAGCTGTTGGCCACATGGGCTTCAATCAGGGCTTTATTGATCCGGAGCTCATTTTCAATGGCCATGGCCGCCGCAACAGTCATGCCCAGTGTGTGGGGATTTGCTTTATAATACGGGCCTTCCATCACAAGCCCGCCGATAAATTCACCCTCAGGATTGAATATCGGGGCGGCGGAAGCGGTTTCCTTATGGAAATTCCGGCAGTAATGCTGGCATCCGAAGATTTGAATTGGCTTTTGTACTTTCAACAGGGTTCCGACGCCGTTTGTCCCGGCCGATTCTTCCCCCCAGTATGCCCCCGGCACGAAATTGCCTCTCGTGACATGGTTGATCACATTCTCATCACCGATTAATTCCAGGAGATATCCCTCATGGTTGAACAAAACAACGATAAATTCAGAGCCTTCAACAAATTTATAGAGATGCCGCATGAACGGCTGGCTGATGGTGATCAGTTCTTTGTTTTTGCTCTGCGTACCCTTTAACTGATCGGCAGTCAGCACATCGTTGATGACCGCTTTATCGGGATTGACACCGCTTTTTTTACAGCGCTTCCATGAGTCCAGGATTTCATCGGGGATAACGGCGCTGTCGATATTGGAACGCCCGGCTATGAATTTTTTCCATTCCCTCAGCGTGCGTTGAAATTTTTCATCGTAGTTGACGGCCTGTATGCTCTCTGCGGGCTCCTTCTTTCGTTGTTTTTCTTTTTGTGAAACCATTTTCTTTTCCTCGCTTCCGATGCCTGTGTCAAATAGAAACATGTTTTATTCAATTGTTTCATTATGGGACAATATTTGTATCATAAAGGGATTGTGTTTGAAAGTAAAAAAGCAAAATAAAAGTCAAATTATATTATTTCATAATAATTACAAATATATACGTGTGTCATAAAGAAACTCCCGGAAATGGCACAGGGCATGCAATCGCATAACCTGAACGGTTGCCATTACCAACCGTTTAAAAAAGTTCGGCAGGTCTGAATGAGGGAGCAATCAAATGGAGTATCTCGAAAATTTCAAGGTGATCGATGAGGTGGCCATTGTGACAGGAGGCAGCAAGGGTCTGGGACGGGCGATGGCATTAGGCCTGGCGCAAGCCGGTGCGAAGGTTGTTGTCTCAAGCCGGACCATTTCGTTGATTGAAGAAACTGCGGATGAAATCATTCAAAAAGGCGGTCAGGCGCTGGCTGTGCCGGTTGATGTTAAAAATCCGCAGAGTATTGAACAAATGGCGGCTCAGGTTATGGATCGATATGGCCGGGTGGATATTCTGATCAACAACGCGGGCATTGCCCCGATGAAAAAAACCATGGAAACGGATATCGAGGATTGGAACGATGTACTCAATACCAACTTAAAATCGGCCTTTCTTATATCTAAAATTATCGCCAGGGGCATGATCAAACAACGCAGGGGCAAAATTATCAACATTGGTTCTGTTTTGGGGAACATGGCTTCCAACGTGGCAATGCCCTACTGCGTTTCCAAAGCGGGGATTGCCCAGATGACCAGGGCGCTGGCCCTGGAATGGGCGCCTTTCGGAATCAATGTCAATTGCATTGCTCCGGGTTTTTTTGAAACGGAAATGACGGCCGAACAGCGCGAAGACGAATCCCACATGAAGTTTCTGAAGTATAAAATTCCCTTCAAGCGCCTTGGCAGGCCTGACGAAATTATCGGGGCCGCCTTGTTTCTGGCTTCAAAAGCTTCTGATTATATGACCGGCGCCGTTTTGAACATCGACGGCGGATACAGTATCTGGTGAGAGGGCAGGGGGTGTAATCCATGAAGGCTGTTGTATTTCACGGCAATGGCGATATCCGGTTTCAGAGCGTGCCGGAGCCGGCGATCATTCATCCGTCGGATGCCTTGCTTCGCGTCACCACATCGTCGATTTGCAGTACGGATATTCACATCAAGCATCACGGCAATGAGATGAAGGTGACACCAGGGACGATTCTCGGTCATGAATTTGTCGGTGTGATTGAAGAAATCGGAAAGGCGCACAGTCCTTTTTCCCCCGGCGACAGAGTGGCCGTATCATGTACCTATAGCTGCGGAGAATGCTACTACTGCAAAAAGCAATTATATTCTCAGTGCCTGACGGGGGCATGTTTCGGCGCGATGGGCGACGGTTTAAATAACGGCGCTCATGCGGAATTCATCCGCGTGCCCTATGCTTCAAGAATCATGCACAAGATACCGGATGAGCTCTCTGACGAAGATGTTCTCTTTGTCGGCGATATTCTATCAACCGGCCTTTTTGGCGTGGAGTTAGGAAACGTCAGGAAAGGCGATACGGTCGTTGTATGCGGGGCCGGACCAGTGGGCATCTGTGTCATGCTTATCGCCCGATTATACGGCGCATCGAAAATCATTGCCCTTGAGATGAGTAAAAACCGGGCAGGCATTATCACAGCGCCGGGATTGGCGGATAATGTCATCGATCCTTCCCGGGAAAAACCATCCGGAATCATCAAAGACTTAACCCATGGCCGGGGGGCGGACGTTGTCATCGATGCTTCCGGGGATCCCCGGAGCTTCGGGAACTTATTCAATTATGTAAGGCCGGGAGGCTCGATAGCCCTCATCGGCGTCTACAATGATTCTGTCAATTTTCCCATTTATAAATACTGGTGGAAAAATCTAACGATCAGAATGGGTTTGGTGGAAACCAGCAAGATGGAGCAACTGATGGAGTGGATCCGGCAGGGCAGGATCAACACTCGCTTCCTGATCACTCACACGCTGCCGTTTAATGAAATAATGAAGGGATATGACATCATGGACAAAAAAAGCGATCGGACTTTGAAAGTGGCTGTAAAGGCGGGAATGATCTCTGAAAAATCCGTTCCCTGATGTCAACGGACCCGATGAAAAAAAAGATAAGGAGTTTGTAATACGCATGGATAGAAAAGACGAGGTAGTGATTGTCAGTGGTGTGAGAACACCGTTTTCGAGGTTTGGTTCAGTGCTGCGCGATATGCACAGCATGGAACTCGGTATGGTTGTCATCAAGGCCGCTCTGGAGCGTTCGGGGCTAAAAGGCGGCGATCTGGATGAATTGTACTATGGGATGTGCATCCAGTCCGAAGCGGCGTTGAATTATAATGTGATCGGGCGCCAGGCCCTTCTGAGGGCCGGTTTACCGGAGAATCTTCCGTCTCTTACGGTTGACCGGGCCTGCTGTTCATCGCTGGTTTGCGTCCAGTTGGGCAGTAAATCGATCAGGCTTGGCGAGGCGGAAATTTGCATGGCGGCCGGGGCGGAAAACATGAGCAACACGCCGGTTGTGTTAAATGGCCACCGTTGGGGCAGAGGACTGGCTCCCGTAACCATGGTCGATCATCTCAATCCGATTCAATACAATGGTTTTGGCATCCTGGCTAAGGATGCAGGCGATGTGGCTCTGGAGCATGGCATCACCAGGGAAATGCAGGATCAGTGGGCATTAGAATCTCAGCAGAAATATCAGGCCGCAAAGAAAGCAGGCAAGTTTGCCGATGAAGTTGTGCCCGTCGAAATACCGCAGAAAAAAGGGCCGGTAAAAATATTTACAGAGGACGATTTCCCGAGGGCCGATTCCAGCATTGAAGGTTTGGCAAAACTAAAAACCGTGTACGGAAGCCCCACGGTGACCGCCGGAAACGCACCGGGACTCGATGCCGGGGCATCGGCGGTGATCATTATGAAAAGATCCCGCGCCGATGCAATGGGTGTAAAACCTCTGGCTACCATTCTTTCCATGGCAAGCATTGCCAGGCAACCCAGACGAATGGCGGAAGTGCCGGGTTATGCCATTCAAAACGCCTTATCCAAAGCAAATCTCACGACAGACCAGGTTGATGTCTTCGAAATCAATGAGGCGTTTGCCGCCATGCCGCTGGTATCCACGAAAATCATGGCCGACGGAAATAACAACCGCTGGACGAAACTTATGGACAAGACCAATCCCAACGGCGGAGCCATTGCCATGGGGCATCCCGTCGGCGCCAGCGGCGCAAGGATTCTTCTGACCATGATGTACGAATTGAAAAGAAGAGGCGGCGGTATCGGCGCCTGCGGAATTTGCGGCGGTCTGGCCCAGGGCGATGCGGCCGTGATTAAAGTTGATTGAATCATTGTGACTGATGAATGCGAGTAACAAAAAAGAGGAAGGATTCTACAGATGGGAAACAAATTGACGGACATGAGGGACACCCGGTTTATTCTTTATGAACAATTGAATGTGGAGGAGCTTTGTAAGGCGCCCCGATTTCAGGATCATTCCAGAGAGACTTTTGAAATGATCATATCGGCCGCGGAAAAGCTTGCGGTCAATGAATTTGAGCCGGCCAACAGTCCGGGCGACAAAACAGGCTGTCACTGGCAGGACGGCAAAGTTACCGTGCCGGAACCTTTTCAGGCGCCTTTTAAAAAGTTCTGCGAGGGCGGATGGATGAACATGCAGGAAAAAGAGAGCGTCGGCGGACAGAATGTTCCCTTCTCTCTTCATTATGCATGCAATGCCATGTTCTTTGCCGCCAATCATTCTCTGGCCGGTTATATGGGGCTGACTCACAGTGCGGCAAAAGTGATTGAGCTCTACGGGACGGAAGAACAAAAAAGAAAATATATGATGCCGCTTTATGAAGGCAGATATGCCGGTGTCATGGATCTCACGGAAGCACAGGCCGGGTCCGATGTCGGCGCGGTGCGAACCAAAGCGTTAAAAAATCCTGACGGCACCTATTCCATTACGGGCGGGAAAATCTTTATTACCGGAGGGGAACAAAACCTGACGGAAAACATCATTCATATTCTGCTTGCCCGGATCGAAGGCGATCCCGACGGAACAAAAGGCCTCTCCTGCTTTGTGCTGCCGAAAATCAGGGTGGCCGATGACGGCACGCCGGGCGACTTCAATGATATTAACTGTTCGGGGATCGAGCACAAGATGGGCATGAAGGGTTCGGCTACGGCGGTGTTGAACTTCGGCGATAATGGAAATTGCATTGCCGAACTTCTGGGTCCCGAACGAAAAGGCATCCAGGTCATGTTTCATATGATGAATGAGCAGCGGATTCTCGTGGGCATGCAGGGCATGGCGCAGGCGGGGACGGCTTATCTTCACGCCCTTAACTTTGCCAAAGAAAGAAAGCAGGGAGCGGCTTTTGGTTCGGTGGGAACACAACAGACAGCCATTATCGCCCATCCCGATGTCAGGAGAAACCTGTTGTGGATGAAGGCTTACACGGAAGGAATGCGAGCCCTCATTTTTTACACCATGTATTGCATGGATTGGGAGACCGTGACGCTCAACAAGGATGAAAAGCAGAAATGGCATGACCTGGTGGAGATCCTGACGCCCATCTGCAAGGCCTACTGTTCGGATAAGGGTTTTGAAACCTGCGTTAAAGCTATCCAGATTCATGGCGGCTATGGGTATTGCCATGAATACAAAGTTGAACAATGTGCCCGGGACAGCAAGATCACGTCCATCTATGAAGGAACAAACGCCATCCAGGCGCTGGATCTTTTCAGCCGCAAAATCAGGATGAAAAAGGGCACGGCGTTTACCGCTTTGCTAAGCGATATGAAGACGACGCTCATACAAGCGCGGGGGATCGCCGATTTATCGCCCTATGCCGCTGAGATTGCAAAAGGCATCACGGCCCTTGAATACCTGACCACAGAGCTTCTGGCCGTGACGACAACGGATGATTCCTTCCTCGCTTATTCCTGGGCGTCGCCCTATCTGGAAATTGTGGGCGACGTTGTCATGGGATGGATGTTGATCTGGCAGGCTGTCATTGCCGCGGGAAAAGCCGGCAAAGGCACCGGTGACGAAACCTATTATACGGCAAAAATCCTGACGGCAAAATTCTATGCCGGTTCACTCTTGCCGATGGTTTACGGAAAAATTCTGGCCATCCGGAAGAACGACCGGTCTTTACTGCAGATGACTGACGCACTGTTTACACACGAATGAAAAAAGGGAGAAGCTCATGATCAAAACGAAGGAAGATTATATCGAAAGTTTAAAGAAACAGAAATTGAATGTCTATTACAAAGGGAAACATGTGGAGGATGTCACGACCCATCCGGCCCTGATCCCCCATATCAACGCCGCGGCGAAAACGTACGAACTGGCGCTGCGGCCGGAAAACGAAGACCTGATGACGGTGACGAGCCACCTGACAGGAAAGAAGATCAGCCGCTTCACGCACATTCACCAATCCGTTGAAGATCTGATTAAAAAAGTTTTGATGCTCCGGCTCATCGCTCATGAAACGGGGAGCTGTTATCAGCGGTGCGTCGGATTTGATGCCATGAATGCCACGTACTCGACCACATATGAGATCGACCAAGCCAAAGGGACATCCTACTTCAAACGATTTGTTGAATTTTTAAAGTGCATTCAATCGGAGAACCTGATGGTCGCAGGCGGCATGACGGACCCCAAGGGAGACCGGTCAAAGCGTCCGGGTGAACAATCCGACCCGGATCTGTTTACGCATGTTATCGAAAAAAGGAAAGACGGCATCGTGATCCGGGGGGCAAAGGCCCATATGACCGGTTCGATCAACAGCCATGAAATCCTCATTATGCCTACGCAGAACATGGCCAAAGGAGATGAAGCCTATGCCGTTGCGGCGGCCATTCCCTTAAACGCGCCCGGCATCACCCTGATTTTCGGACGTCAATCCAATGAAGAGAGAAAACTTGAAGACGGCATTGATGCCGGCAACAAGGAATTTGGCGTAGTGGGCGGCGAGGCGCTCATTATCTTTGAAGACGTTTTCGTGCCCTGGGACAGAGTTTTTATGTGCGGAGAGATTGATTTCAGCGGTTTGCTGGTCGAGCGGTTTGCCACACTGCACCGTCAGAACTATGGAGGATGCAAAGGCGGCGTGTCCGATATCATTATCGGCGCTGCGGCGCTTGCCGCCCAGTATCAGGGAACGGCAAACGCTTCCCACATCAAGGATAAGCTCATCGAGATGATGCACCTGACTGAAACGGTTTATGCAGGCTCTGTGGCCTGTTCCGCCATGGGATCAAAAACCATGAGCGGCGCTTTCTATCCCGATCCGCTTCTGGCCAATTGCACCAAGCACAACATTACCCGGAACATCTATGAAATCTCCCGGCTGGCCCATGATATCGCCGGTGGGATCATGGCGACTCTTCCCTTCGATCAGGATCTGAGAAGTCCGGAAATCGGATCGCACGTGAAGAAATATCTGGCGGGGGTGGAAGGCGTTCCGACGGAAACACGGATGAAAATTTTGCGATTGCTGGAAAATATGACGGGAGGAACATGTCTGGTGGAGAGCATGCACGGCGCCGGTCCACCTCAGAGTCAGCGGGTTATGTATCAGCGCCTGGGAAACCTGCCGCAGAAGATTAAGATGGCTAAGGTATTGGCCGGGATTGATAACTGAGTGTTTGTCCATAAAAAAGAAAGGGGGAGGGATGGGAAGCAAAGTCAACAGGAACAGCCCGGTACGAAACGGCAAGTTCGAAGTTAAAGTTTTTTAATGATCTATTATTTAAGAGGAGGGTTTCTTTATGTCTCAAGAACACAGTTTTGCATCATTGACGCCCGCGGGTTTAGGGGCGTTGGCAATCGCGGTATTCGGATTTGCGGCGTATTTTCTCGGATTAGTGGATGTAAATGGACTGCCGCTTCTGGCAGCCTGGCTATTGGCCGGTTTTGTTGTGCAGTTTGTTGTTGGTGTCGGTGAAATAAAGAATCAAAACACCACGGGCGGCAATGTCTTTCTCTTTTTTAGCGCATTCTTCATGTTAGCGGCTGCCCTGAGCGTTTTTATGAAATGGTATATGATTTCCTTCATGTTCGGGCCCAAGGCGGCAAAGGATGCCCTGGATGCCGCTGCCATCGCAACGGGTCTGAAAGTGGATATGCTTACGCCCGTCCAGATCAAGGCGGCCATGGCTGGAGTCGGTCCTGCCGTTGGCGCAATGGTGCACAAAGCCGCCCACGTTGAAGGTTGGATGTGGATAGCCGGAGCGGGATTCCTGACCGTTGCAACCCCGTGCTATGCGCGGGGCAGTTGGGTGTTCTTTTCGGGATTTGTTCTGGCTGATATTCTGCTGTTCCTCATTGCCGGTTTGGATACGGGCTGGTTTAGCATCATCGATGTCAATACGACCAAGCACATTATCGCTTACGGTTTCATATTGATCGGCCTGAGTTCTCTTTATCATGCCGGCGCCATTATGATTAACATGGCTTTTGGAAAGGCGATAGTGCCCGTACCGGGGCCTCTTGTTAAGCCTGAAACTTAAGCGCCCTGTCTTAAGAAGCGCCCAAAGGAGGCGGCCCTCAAAGCCGCCTCTTCAGACACAGGGACTACACATCAAATGAAAAGAAAAAGGAATAGATAAAGCGTTTCAAACCAAGAAAAAAGAGGAGGGAAGTGAAGTGAGTATTGTCGATGAGTATAAGGAAAAGCTGGTCAGTCCGGAAGAAGCGGTAAACGTTGTGAAGTCAGGCGACAAAGTGCATTACGGACATTTCGCCATGTCCCCGACATTTCTGGATCCGTATCTGGCGAAAAGAAAAGATGAATTGCAGGATGTGAAAGTTTACGGGGTGACGTATCCCGGCCTGACACAGGTTGGCGCATGCGACCCGACGCGGGATCATTTTATGTATCACTCCTGGCATTTCAGCGGCGGCGACCGCATACTGCATGACAAGGGACTTTGCAATTATATTCCGATGCTGTACCGGGAAGGTCCGGAACTCATCAGGCGCTATGTCGATCCGGGCGTGGTCATGATCAAGGTTGCCCCCATGGACAATCGCGGCTACTTCAATTTCAGCGTTTCCAATTCCGACACCCATTGCTTTATCAATAAGGCGACAACGATGATTGTCGAAGTTTGCGACAAAGCGCCCTACTGCCTGGGCGGTAATAATGAAGCCGTGCATATATCGGACGTGGATATGATTGTCGAAACAGACAACAAGCCCCTGATTCAGGTACCGGCCATTCCGCTGACCGAGGTGGACAAAGCGGTGGCTGCGCATATCATGAAATTAATTGAAGACGGTTCGGTGATTCAGCTGGGCATCGGCGGCATGCCCAATGCGGTAGGAGCCATGATTGCGCAATCCGATCTGAAAGACCTGGGATGTCACACGGAAGTATTGGTGGATTCCTATGTCGATATGTATGAGGCGGGTGTTATGACCGGCCGCCGCAAAGCATTTGACCGGGGCAGAATGGTTTACACCTTTGCTCTGGGCTCCCAGAGACTTTATGACTTCCTGCACATGAATCGGGCGGCGGCCAGTTGCTCCGTGGATTATACGAACGATCTGAACATCGCATCGGCGCATGACAAACTGGTGTCCGTCAACAATGCCATCGAGATCGATCTGTACGGGCAAGTCTGTTCCGAATCTTCCGGCACGCGTCACATTACCGGCACAGGCGGCCAGCTCGATTTCATCAACGCCGCCTTTAAGTCCGAAGGCGGCAAGGGAATTGTCTGTCTGTCTTCTCTCAAAGAAAGTAAAAAAGGTGAAAAGAGATCCCGCATCGTTCCGACCCTGACGCCCGGCGGCATTGTAACGGTTCCACGTACCATGACTCATTATGTGATCACGGAATACGGCGCTGTAGACCTCAAGGGCAAGAGCACGTGTGAACGCGCGGAATTGCTTATCAGCATCGCCCACCCCGATACGCGCGATGAGCTGATCAAAGCGGCACAACAACAGGGCATCTGGAGATAAAGCAATAAAAAACGCGCATCAGAAACATGTGAAATGGAAGATGTTGTCATAGTTTCCGCCTGCCTGCCGTTGGCTTATTTGGCGGATCACTTAAGAAATCAACGGCGCCGCCATTGAGGTACTAATATTATTTTGCTTTAGGAGGAAATCATAATGACCAGTAAGTGGGTGGATGAAAGAGACTTGCGCTTCATCCTGCATGAGGTTTTTAATATAAGCGATGTCATCCTGGGGATTGCGCCCTTTGCGGACCATGATAAAGATATGGTGAACATGGTCCTCGCTGCAGCGGTCAAGTTTGCCGAAAACGAAATTGCTCCAACTTATCCCGATGAAGTTCATCGGAAGCCTGTGGAGGCGGTTTTCAAAGACGGCAAAGTTTTTGCGCCGGAAATTTATCACAGATTATGGAAGCTGTATGCCCAGGGCGGCTGGTTTAGCATAGCCGATAGCCCCGAAGTGGGAGGCCAGGGATTGCCCGAGGTGGTCGGCGCCGCTTGCATGAATATGTTCTTTGCCTGTAACGAGGCATTTGTCATGTATGCGTCTCTAACCCACGGTGCGGCCAAGCTTGTGGAAAAGTTCTGCTCTGAAGAATTGAAGGCCGTCTATCTCAATAAAATGTTTGACGGCACCTGGGGCGGCACGATGTGCCTGACGGAACCGGGAGCCGGTTCCGATGTGGGCGCTCTGAAATCCACCGCTAAAAGAAATCAGGACGGCACGTACTCAATTACCGGCACCAAGTGTTTTATCTCATCCGGCGATCATGATCTGGCCGAAAATATCATCCATCAGGTTCTTGCCCGGATTGAAGGAGATCCTCCCGGAACAAAGGGCATCTCCATTTTCCTTGTTCCCAAGCTTCGGGTAAACCCGGATGGCTCTTTGGGAAAATCCAATGATGTGGCGACAGGCAATATCGAGAGTAAAATGGGCATTCACGGTAATGCAACCTGTACCCTGAACTTTGGAGAAAACGGCAATTGCATCGGCTATCTCATGGGGCAGGAGCGAGACGGCATGAAGATTATGTTTCATATGATGAACGAAGAGAGGCAGGGTGTCGGCATGATGGGTGTTGCCCTCGCTTCGGCGGCTTATCGCCATGCTTTATCTTATGCCAAAGAGCGCATCCAGGGTTCCAATGTCATGCTGAAAGATCCAACCGCGACGGTTCCCATTATTTGCCACCCTGATGTCCGCAGAATGCTCCTCAAACAAAAATCCATCGTCGAAGGCATTCGTATGCTTTGCCTGTACTGCTATTATGCCATGGACCGCAGGAGGGCGGCTAGCAGCGATGAAGAAGCCGATAAATGGCGGGGGATGATCGAGGTCCTCACACCCATCGTGAAATCATATTGCACCGAAATGGGTCTGGTTGTCAACGATCTGGCTATCCAGACCTATGGCGGTTATGGATACTGCCGGGAATATCCGGTCGAACAATTCATGCGGGATCAGAAAATCAACACGATTTATGAGGGAACAAACGGCATCCAGGCCATGGACCTGCTGGGCCGTAAGTTGGGGATGAACAAGGGTACTTATTTCATGGCCCTGATCAATGAAGCAAAGACCGGTCTGGGTCAGGCCATAGAAATGGGCATTCTGAAAGAAGAGACGGCCATTGTCGAGTGCGCCCTCGATGCCATTGTAAAGGCAGCCACCGATTTTGCCGGCCTGATGAAGACCAATCCTTTCATACCGCTTCTTGCCGCAAGCGACTTCCTCAACTGTTTCGGCGATACCCTGCTGGGCTGGTATCACATCTGGATGGCGACTGTTGCCGCCCAGAGACTTCCTGAAGCAAAGGGCCGGGAGAAGTCTTTCTATGAAGGGAAAATAGAGAGCGCCAGCTTTTTTATTAAACGCACAACGGCGCTGGTTCCGGCAAAGTGTGAGATTCTGAAAAAAGATGACACCAGCGCGATGGAAATCTCCGAAGAAGCTTTCGGCATTTAAAGCGGTGTTAACATCGGCCAACCCGGCCAAGGTATCATGGGGATGATGATGCGAATCCCTTTTCTATCCTCAGGTTTTAGTGTCACGTCCCCGATGCCTTGCGTCTATTTCCGGCGATTTTGCGTGAATTGCCTTATTATTTTAAAAATGGAGGAAAATGAATGACTAAAGTTTTTCAATTGAAAGTGGAAGATGATCTCGGCGTCGTTACTTTCGATGTTGCAAGTGACGCCATGAATACCTGGACGGATGAGGCATTTTCGAGTTTTGCCGAGTTAATGGAGAAACTGGAGCAGGAAAAATCGATTAAAGGAGTTATCCTGATTTCGGGAAAACCTGATAATTTTTTTGCAGGCGCCAATCTCAAGGTGCTTGCCGGCCTGACAACCCCGGAAGAAATCCGTAAGGCGCTGGAATGCTTCCATGGGGCATTTAACAGGCTGGAGCAATTGAAAATACCTGTTGTATCGGCAATTCATGGTTTTTGCCTCGGCGGCGGATTAGAATTGACCCTTGCCTGTACCGCCCGAATAGCCAAAGAAGGAATCACGACATTAATCGGTTTGCCCGAGTGTAATGTTGGCGTTTTCCCCGGCGGCGGCGGCACGCAGCGACTTCCGCGGCTGATCGGAACTGCGGCGGCGGAACTGATTGTAAAAGGAACCATGCTACCCGCGGCAAAAGCTTTGGAACTGGGCATTATCGATCGTTTAGTTCCTGCCGACGGAGATCTTCCGGATGCCGCAAAGAAATTTATCCGCGAAATCATGGCCGGAACTGCTAATCTTCAACGGCCCAAGCATGATTTTTCAAAGATCGATGATGCTATAGAAACATTGAAACAGGCAGCCATCAAGGCAGCTCGGGGACGCGCGCTTCCCGGACCCATGTTGGCCCTCGATGCCATTGGCAAAGGCGTAAAGGTGTCCCTTGCCGAAGGTTTGGAGATTGAAAAATCTAATTTTGTCGAAGTTCTCATGTCCAGGGAATCCAAGGGAAGCATTAACACCTTCTTCATCAAGGGTATGACGGACAAGCCTAAAGCCATGATGACCAGGGGGTTCGTGCCGAAGCCGCTGAAGAAAATTGCAGTCCTCGGATTCGGCACGATGGGACGGGGGATTGTCATTGAGATTATCGCCAATTTGAAGATGCCGGTTGTCGTTAAAGATATTCCCGAAGCGCTGGAACCGGGCATCGCCTTTGTCCGTAAAATCCTGGAGGGCATGGCACGGAAGAAACGCCTGAGGGTGCCCGTTGATGATGCCATGAATCTGATCACCGTGACGTCCGACTATAAAACAGGGTTCAATGATGTCGACATCGTCATCGAGGCAGTTTTTGAGGATCTCAAAGTCAAAGAACAGGTCTATGGTGAACTATGCAAGGTCGTCAGGGAAGATTGCATCATCGCGAGCAATACCTCATCCATCCCCATTACGTCGATGGCTAAATATGTAACCCATCCGGCGCGATTTGGCGGAATTCATTTCTTCTCTCCCGTCTGGTTGATGCAGCTTGTGGAAGTGATCCGCGGGGAGCTAACGAGTCAGGACACCATCGACAATCTGTTGAATTTTGCGGCTTCTATCAAGAAACGTCCCATTGTATGCCGGGATAATGCGGGATTTGTAGTGAATGCGCTTTTGTTCCCCATGTTTCTGGAAACATTTCGTTGTTTGGAGGAAGGCAACACCATCGAGAAAATTGATAATGCGATGCTTGCATTCGGCATGCCTGTCGGCCCGATACGTCTTACTGATGAAGTGGGAATCGATATCCTGTACAAAGTTCTCAAAGGGATGGGAATCAGACAGGACACCCTAGCTAATGTTGTGGAATCGGGTCGCCTCGGCCTCAAGAAATCGGGGAAGGGTTTCTTCTTGAAGGATGGCGGCGTCGATCCTGAAGTTCTAGCCTGCATTAGTCAAAAACAGAAGAATGATTTGGCGCCGGAGAAGATTCAGGAAATCTTTCTTGAAGCCATGGTGAAAACAGGCAAGGATCTCTTAGACCGAAAAGTGGTCGATGATGTACGCATGATCGATGCCGGCATGATCTGGGGTGTAGGTTTCCCTTCCGACAAAGGCGGACCCATGAAATGGGCTGATCTTACCGGAATGAGCAAGCGCTTGTTCGGCAGGAACTTCTATTAAAATTAAATCCGTATTCGCCTCCCGCCGTTACCATGTGGGGCGAATACGGGGATTTTCGGGGAAGCGCCGCAGACACTCCTTAGACGCTCCTTGAAGATACATATGCACCCCAAAATAGATGTTTTCAGGCAGTCCACTCATCGACAGACGATCAGATGACGCAGGGGAAAAATATATATTGAGAAAACTTTCAATATCAGCGCCGCTGTTCGAATTTTTTTTATAAACATTTCGTCCATACTCGCATCCTGTGTCTTTTTTCTATATTTTGTTGATATGTATAATTAAAAAGATAATATAAATAGTAAAAGCAAATAGTAAGTCAATAACTGAAGGAAAGTCAGAAGATTTAGTTAATCATTTAATAATAGTATCTTAAATTAACAGGAAGGAATACCGGACAAAAATAAAGTAATTTGCTGCGCCTCAGTATTTGGCGGAGCCTCAATATGTTGAGGGTGATTCAGGCAACTCATTTACCTGAATCTTTTATCTCCGGACTATCCCCACAAAATCCAGTTTTGAAAATTGAGACTTTAAGGAAGGAAGAAATAAAATCCGATATAAAATCGGCAGAATTGTTTGTTTCACGAAGGTTCAGTATTTGGCAGTCGATAAGATTGAGGATTACCGGTTGTAAGAGAGTTAAGAAAAAATCAGCGGCAGAGACCGTTGCCTTTAGCTATGTCTAACAATTTGCATTCCCCCAATGTACAAGCTTTTTGCGCATCACGACAGGCAAGCTCTTTGTTGCCCAGCAATAAATAAGCATCTCCCCTGACCATGTAAGATATGGCATCATCCTGTTTTAGGCGGATAGCTTCGGTACAGTCCTTGATAGCTCGCTGATACTCACCAAGCTTATGATAAGCAATCCCCCTGTTGCAATACGCCTCTGCATAATTCGGGTCCAGGCGTATAGCCTGATTATAGTCCTCAATGGCCTGCCTGTAATTGCCGAGGCTGACATAGGCACTACCCCTGTTATAATAAATGATGCGATTATCATCAGTAACTTTCAAAGTGTGATCATACAATGTAATTTTATTTTGCCAATAACCGACTTGTGTCCATGTAATAATACAAAGGCACAAAATGCTCAATATAGATGATGTCAAAAGTATTTCTTTCCGGTGGTTCCATTTTTTCAAAAGTTCCGGAACACCCCATGCCACCATGATGAATAACCCTATCAGGGGGATATAAGTATATCTGTCAGCCTTGGCCTGATTGCCGACTTGCACTATACCAATAACAGGTGCAAGTGTGCCCATATACCACAGCCAGGCCGTTGCCAAATAAGGGGATCTCTTTGCTCTCAAGATGACTAATAAGGTGATGGCTATCAGCAGTAATGCTGACACCAAAACCTGCCAAGGCGCCAACACACCGGGATGAGGATAAAGAATAGCGAGATTACTCGGCCAGATCATCTTTCCAATGTAAGCGATATAGGAAATTATGGCATTCCCAATACGAACACCCAGTGTAAGCGCTTCAATAGATTTGACAGCTCCTCCTTTCTGTTGGACGATATATGTTACGATACCTGAAAAGATTGCCAAGGCAAAAAGGGGAACTTTTTCCCAAAGCAGAGGATAGATCAATGACCATTTATATTCGGGAGCGGCTGGTTTCTTTACTTCCAATGTTTCCTTCACCGCTACAGCATTCTTCTTTTTTGATTTCTTTTTTTGTTTATCAGAGGTCACGGACTTCAATACTTCAGGCTGGAGTTGGTGATCCGATTTTATTTCATGAAAACGCTGCAGGGGCCAGTAATCCAGAAGCAGCAGTACAAAAGGAAGGGTTACCAGCATGGGTTTCGCCATCAGACCCAGAACAAAAAAAAGAAGAACAAAGAAATATCTCCTTAATCCCCGATGTTCAACATAATAGCTGTACGCCCCCATGGTGAGCATCCAGAAGAAAGTGGAAAGAACATCCTTACGCTCCGCTATCCAGGCAACAGACTCCACATGGAGGGGATGTATCGCAAACAGAACGGCGACAAAGGCGCTTGGCCAGAGTTTCTTCGTCATCCGGCGTAATATAAGAAAAAGGAGTATGGTGTTCAGAACATGGAAAAAAAGATTTACCAGGTGATAGCCGGAGGGGTTAAGGCCAAAGATTTGATAGTCAAGCATCAATGACAGCCACGTTAACGGATGCCAATTGCTGCTTTTTTCCACTAATTCAGAAGAAAAGGAAAAGGCTTGTCCTATACTGTTCCAATTCAGACCGGATTGTACATAAACATTTTTATACACGTAGACATCGTCATCAAAGTTGATAAAGCCGCAGTCCTTGAGGGTCCAAAAGGTGATAATCGTCAGTATCGCCAGAGCCAGGCAAATCAAGACAGGTATTAAATTATTATGTTTGGTTGCTTCTGAGCTTAACGTTCCTTGTGAAGTTGGCATTGTTTCTTCGTCCTCCGTTCAATCCAAACTCTGAAAACTTTTCAGAAGTGTTTATCACATATTAAGCTAGAATTCAGCCACTTTGATGATTACCGATTAAAAGTATTAGGAAAGGAAATTTAAAAAACAATCTTAAGGAAGGAAGAAATAAAATCCGATTTCCGAATCTGCAGAATTGTTTGTTACACCTACGAAGGTTCAGTGGAAGTCAGTTGTCAAAATTAAGGATTACCATTTAAAAGGTTCAACGAAAAAGATCTGCCGGAGAGTAGCGATCGGCTGGATTGATTTTATTAGATCATTCTCTTTTTTTCTTTTTAAAGCCTGTATTTTCTTCCAGCTTTTTTGAAATCATTGCAATGTGGTCAATTGAACAGTCTTTCCAACCACTACTACCACAATTCTCTATTGCCAGCTTAGTGTATTCAACAGATTTCGTAATATTGCCTGCTTCTTTTTCAATCCTAGAAAGGCGCTCATATGTAAACGTCTTATCTTTGGAATACGTTTTTTTGTCAAATAATAATGATGATGGCTGTTTTGCTGCTTCATCCAACGCTGCCAAGAATTTCAACAATGACTCCTTATATTCTTCCTTGGTGCCATATGCACGTGTGACATTCACGAAAGCCGCGTAACGACTGATAAGGGCTCCTTGGGTCATCGTTGCATTAGCTTCTGTCATCTTTTGGCCTACATTAAATCCGAGCCAAATATAAACAGCGACTGCACCGAGAACAACCGCTATTATATGAGTAAATACTAATAAAAGCTTTTTTTTCATAGCTCATTTCCTTTCTAGCAACATATGTATCTTTAAAATATTTATTGGGTAAGGATTGTTAACGATTACCGTTTGTAATGTTGCATAATTTTCAGAATTCGTCAATTAACGCTTTCAGGAAGAAAAGTGCAGAGCTCAGTTTAAGGCAACAACCTTAGTTGCGTTCGGGAAAACCGTATTTCACGCTCTACCCCAGCTGCATGGACCAAAAGCTTAGCCGAGATGTCAAAGCAGTTCTTATCTCCAACGTGCCCACATGATACAGAAATATCGATCTGGTCTATACGTTCGCCAGACTTGATGAATGGCTTGGGAAAATAAAGCCCGTAACTCTTAGGACCAGCAGCAGAAACCATCGACGATATAAATAAAAACGCTATAGCCACCAAGATAGATTTCATATTCATGATTTATTCAATCAAATATTTTAACGATTATTGGTTGTAACCTACCATAAAATTACAGTTTTGAAAACAAAGGACTACAGGAAGAAAACCGCACATACTTATCTACATTCTCATTGGATAAAGACAATTGAGGATTATTCGTTGAAAGGTGCAACGTGCTGTTCCTTGTCAGGGCTAGAATGCATCCGATAGACTTTTTGTTATATTATCCGAGTATATTTTATTTAATAAATACCTTCTGTAGAAAAAATCAATCGACATCCATATTAATATTAGAATCATACTTACCATAATATAAAAAAATAATTGCTTCATATTTTTATCAATGAGGAAGAAAGTAATTATTAAAAGAATAGGCATGACACAGAGGTATATTTTATACATTATAATTAAAAACCTGAATGCTTTAATTGTTTCTGCCTTCTTCTCTTTTGATAGTTTTCTAAATTTAAAAATGTATTTATCACTTTTAATGTCTCTTCTAATATAATTCATAACACTCCATATAATTAACATTACAAAGAGACATGAATATATTTTTAACCACAAAATATAATTTAACATAATTGTTATTTAATCTTCTTTGCTAATAAAATAAACACCACATAATTAATCTATGATACTTTTTATGAAGATGGATTGTTTAACGATTACTGGTCGTAACCTAGCATAAAAATAAAAATTTAAAAATAAGGATTTCAGTCAACTATCAATAGAAAACACAATTCGTATCTACTTCCATGCCGCTGTTATTCTGGCTGGTCCATCATGCGTTTATAGAAAAACTTTTCTTTCTGTTTGTTCGCCACTTAACGTCCTGCCGCAATAGTCACATTTTACAGCATCAAATTTTATTTCTCTTGAGCAGTATCGGCATTTCTTCATATCAGTGGCGCCTGTATCTGCCGTCTTTATCTGTTGGGCAATAGAAGCTTCTTTCTTTTTATTAATCTCCTGAAGCTTAGACCATTCCTCTTCCGGGATAAAAATGTCCTCGTCCTCCTCCTTCGGCATCTCTTTGTTATTGATCTCTTGAAGCTTAGACCATTCCTCTTCCGGGATGACTGCGTCTTCTCCTGATGCTATCTCATATTTATTAATCTTTTGAAGCTTGGGCAATTCCTCTTCCGGAATAAAACTGTCATCTTTCTGCATTCGCTCAGTCAGTATTTGGATCGTTTCATCGGGTGTATGTATAAACTCCACACCCGCCTCATAAGACTCCTGCCCAATGATGAATTTATTCCATTTAACTTTTCCTATGGTGGTCATCTTTTGTTGTAAATTACTTATTGTGATATCTAACTGGACGATGGTGCCGACAGGTAAAGGAATATTGCCCTGAATTTTAGCGCCATACAGGGAAATATCTTTGCCGTTATAGAGGATTTCTTCTTTAGAAAGATGTTCCTCTCCGGATATGATATTTATGGTGAACTCGTGTTCCTCTGGAAGTCGCGGCGTCTTCCTTCGTTCTTCCATAACGATTCATTCCTCCTTTATTTGCTATAGAATGCTCGTTTTTGTTCAACTTTCACTTCAAACCCTGCTTATTGCTAATATAAGAAGCTCAGTCTTGTATGTCAATGATCTATCGGCCGCAAATGTGAGATATGGATTTTTTCGTCGGGTGTTAATTGTGTTTATTACGGGAAATGTTAGCTTAAGTTCATCTGCAAGTTTTAGTGTAGCGGTCCGGAATCAGGCTTATCATCAACTTCGATGCCTGCCTCCTGCGTTTGAGGTTTGGCGGTTACCCCTGTAATCATATCGAGCTTGGCGTTGATGTTTTCCAGATTTTTCAAAATTTCATTAATTTGGGATGCCCAACGCAATAGAGCAATGTAAACGGCTATATTAATACTTAGAAACAAAAGGATAGCGATTACCGTATCACTTCCCATACCAACCTCCTTAAGTTCTATATATTTTCTATTAACTGATTAAATTATAAAATTGTCAATCTCAATTTTCATGTTTCTGATTTTCTGTTTTGAAAATCATTCAACTTACAGGTGTTATCTTTAACCCTTTGACACTTATTCTGCTGACGGGATTGCATGAAAGGTATCTGTCGATAAAATATATTTTTTAACAGTGCGCCGGTCCATTTTCATTCTGCGGGCCACCTCTTCATATGAACCATGTTTTTTGTACAGGAGGGTACAATAGTCGGTCAACAAACTATCTGCATCGTACGCCTTCTTTTTGATTTGCTCAATGATGTGCGCTTCCATATCGGTGGTCTGGCTTTTTCCTTCAGCATGGTATACGCCTGTCAATAATATGCTTCGGACACACTGCTCGAGTTCCCGGACATTCCCCTGCCAGGAGTAGTCCGGCGGAAGGTTCCGAACAATTCTCTGCTTTACAAAAGCTGTCAGATCCGGATCATCCTTCCCAATCAGTCGCCGGATTACATGGGCCAGGAGCATATCAAGCTCTTTGGGTTCCTCCGAAATGCGCTGCCGCAGTGTCGGTATGATAAGAACATCGGAGCAAAGCCGGTAATAGAAGTCATCCCGAAATAGCTGCTTCTGCCTTAGTTCGGCCATAGTTCTGTTGGTCGCGGCAATGACCCGGCCTTCGAAACGTTGTTTTTCATGACTGCCCACAGCGCAGAAGGTTCGCTCCTGTAGAATCTGCAACAATTTGATTTGCACAGAACGTGAAATTTCACCAATCTCGTCAAGAAGAATTGATCCGTACGGACTACACCGTGCGAAAATGCCGGTATGAGCATCTATGGCTCCGGTAAATGCGCCCTTACGATGACCGAAGAGTTCTGATTCAATCAGGCTTTCAGGATACTGTGAAAGGTTAATGGTGATGAACGTTCTTGTGAAGCTGTCGGAGAATTTATTTGTTTTCGGATCGAATGGAATGAATCCGGAACGGCCGATTGCGGCCGCTGCCGTCCCTTTCCCTGTCCCTGTCTCTCCAAGAAGAAGGGTAGAGAAGTCTTCCATCCGTATCCAGAGGAATTTGTCATACAGACGCGTGTCATGTGTAAAGACGTTGTTCCATAACCCCTCTCTCAGCCGGCGCATGGACGGACATTGACCAGGCAATCCCTCACGAATGAAATAGAACGCGCGTCGCAGTTGATAAATACCGGCTAAGTAACGCAGCGTCTCCATGTCTGAAAAGCCGTATCCAGCGAGGGAAGAAAGAAGATCTCCGGCGAAGGTTACCGGACATGCTGCGTCTCCTGATTTTGCCTGCCTGATAATCAGATCGTCAAACTGTTCGGAAAAGCGATGAAACAGATCAAATAAGATGGCCGTTTTGACGATATAACGGTCTTCACCTTCGTAGCTGCTTATATCGCTGAGGCCGCGCTTCTTTAGTTCCTTTAGCCGTTTTTCCAGAGCGAACGATACACCATCCAGAACGTCGGGCAGATGGGTGCCGCCAAGGGCTTGTGCAATCGTCGTGTCTATGGTATCTCTTTCTTCACCAAATGGATTAGAGAAGGCCGCCCGCGCAATCTGCCCGAAGAAGTCGCGGTCTGCTTTTTTAAGTGATGTTTTCATTGTACAAATAATGTACATTATAAGGTCATAATTTGTCAATGTTAAAAAGTCTCTTTCTATGGTCTATTAAAAATGTCGTCAAAAATAATAAACAATTACAATATGATATAATAGCATCACGCGGTTGGCACACATATTGATCTATGAAATGTCAAAGACGAAAAAAATTCGGCTCTATCTGAAGGAGGATCAAAATGAACGAATACGTCAGGCACAATCAGCAACAAAACCGCGAGCTCAAATGTCTTGGCATTTGCGTAGGATCTTCAACATTGACCATGGTAACAACCATTCGCGGTAATGGTGAAAAAATATCCGTTACTGATATCTTTCGGGAATCTCATAATGGAAATCCCCGAAACGCTCTTACCCAGGCAATCCGAAGCCTCGATGCCGCCGAGTACGGAAAGGTGGCTATTACCGGCCAAAAATTGAGGCATCTGGTTAACATGACATCCATTCCGGAACCCAGGGCCATCGAGCGGGCATTCTATTATGTCAATGGCCATAAAAAAGGTGTGCAGGCCATCGTCAGCGCCGGCAGCGAAACCTTCATGGTCTATCGCCTGGATCGTGAAGGCCGCATCGCAGGCGTCAATGCGGGCAATAAATGTGCATCCGGGACGGGCGAGTTCTTTCTCCAGCAAATAAGTAGAATGGGTATGGGACTCGATGAGGCCGTGCAAAGGGCGGAGGAAACGGAACCCTACCTGGTATCAGGGAGATGCAGTGTTTTCTGTAAAAGCGATTGTACGCATGCGACAAACAAAGGCATCCCGAAAGCACGGGTGGCTGCCGGCCTTTGCCGGATGATGGCCGGCAAGATTCAGGAATTGCTCAAACAGGATTCCTATAAGAACATCATGTTAATTGGCGGTTGTGCGAAAAACAGGGTGATGATCAATGATTTGAAAAACAAACTGTCTTCGATAACAATCCCGGCCGAGGCCTCATATTTCGAAGCGCTCGGATGCGCTTTGTGGGCGATGGAAAACGATACCCTGCCGTTACCGGCCATATCCGACCTTTTCTGTTCACAAAAAAATACCTTTTCCCCTCTTTCGCCGCTCAAAGACGCCGAGGCCATGGTGTCCTTCAAAACTGCGGCCAGAGGAATACCCAAAGCCGGGGACGTCTGTATTGTCGGACTGGATGTCGGTTCGACAACAACCAAGGCTGTCTTGCTTAGGAATACGGACAATCTGATTTTAGCTACCGATTATCTTCGAACCAACGGAGACCCGATAAGGGCTGCCCGTGCCTGTTACAGTAGTTTACTGGGGCAGCTTGGAGAGACTGCCGGCCAAATAGACATCATCGGGCTGGGTGTTACAGGGTCAGGCCGGCAAATAGCCGGGCTGCATGCCATGACCGACGGGATTATCAACGAGATCACCGCCCATGCAACCGGCGCACTTCATTTCGACAAGCATGTGGACACTATATTCGAAATCGGCGGTCAGGATGCAAAATATACTCATATCACCAACGGCGTTCCCTCCGATTACGCAATGAACGAGGCCTGCAGCGCGGGCACCGGATCCTTTCTGGAAGAAGCGGCAAAGGAAACTTTGAACATCGGCATGGAAGAGATTGCAGACATTGCCTTGCAGGGCACATGTCCCCCCAATTTCAATGATCAGTGTGCCGCCTTTATCAGCAGCGATATAAAAAACGCGTATCATGAGGGAATATCCGTTGAGGATATTGTGGCCGGACTGGTTTATTCCATTTGCATGAATTACAGCAACCGCGTCAAGGGCAACCGGCCAGTCGGGCAAAAGATCTTTATGCAGGGAGGGGTTTGTTACAACAGGGCGGTCCCGCTTGCCATGGCCATACTCACGGGAAAATCAATTATTGTTCCTCCCGATCCAGGCCTTATCGGCGCTTTTGGCGTTGCCCTGGAGGTCAAAAACAGGATTGAGCTTGGTTTAATAAAGAGCGGAGTCTATTCCTTAAAGACCCTCCAAGATCGGGAAATCGAATACGGGGCATCTTTTGTCTGCGGCGGCGGAAAAGAAAAGTGCGATAGACATTGCGAAATAGCAAGAATCAAAATCGGCGCGAAAATCTATCCTTTCGGGGGGGCGTGTAATCTCTGGTACAATATTCGCTCCGACATCAAGACCTCCGCGAAACTATTCAACGATGTTTCACGTTATGAAAATCTTATTTTCAGGGATCAGCCGATTGTTGAAGAGACTCGTGAAGCCAGGTCCAAGACGATAGGAATCAACAAATCCTTTCTCGTCAACACCTATTATCCTCTCTATAAAACCTTCTTTGAGCAAATAGGGTTTAGGGTTGTTCTGCCCGATCTGATCGAACAGGAAGGAATCGATAGAAAAAGAGCGCCATTCTGCTATCCGGCTGAGATCGCCCACGGTTATTTTCTGAATCTACTCAACAAGCAGCCGGATTATCTTTTTCTGCCCCAACTGAAAGGAGATTATGTGGAGCATGGGAATTCGCAGGGAATCTGTTGTCCGCTCTCACAAGGCGAACCGTACTTTCTTGCCCCGGCATACAAAGACCATGGAACATACAGGCATCTTAGCGCTTCCGGACGGATACTGAATCCGGTCATTGATTTTTCAAAAGGAATTTTAAAGGCAGCAGATGTCTTTGTGGATATGGCTTTTGAGCTCGGTATCGGCAGAAGGAATGCGCGGATCGCTTTTCTTGAGGCCGTTCGTGTTCAGCAAGGAATATTTAATGACATAAAAGATATCGGCGTGCGTGCGCTGGCTGATATTGAAAATGACCCTGACGCCTTCGGTATTGTCATTTTTGGCCGGTCTTACAATGCCCTGATTTCCGAAGCGCACAAGGGGATTCCAAACAAGATTGCTTCCCGTGGCGTACATGTCATTCCCATGAACGCCCTGCCTCTGACGGAAAAGGTCACAAAAAACAACATGTACTGGTCGGCCGGCCAGCGCATCCTTCAGGCGTCTGCCTTTGTTGCGAATCACCCCAGGCTTTTTGGTTGCTATATCACAAATTTCTCATGCGGTCCGGATTCCTTCCTGATTGGATATTACAGGGATATGATGGGAAAGAAACCTTCATTGACTCTTGAACTGGACAGTCATGTGGCTGATGCAGGCCTTGAAACAAGAATCGAAGCTTTCATAGAAATCATCAAAAGCTATCGACAACAGAGCAGGAAAGCGCCATCGGCGTTTATTTCTCATCATTTCAGCCCGGCCCGGATCCAAATGAATAAAGATCATGCTACCTATATCGACTCTGCAGGCGCGAAACTTTCCATCTTTGATCCATCTGTTCATCTGATCTTTCCATCCATGGGAAGATTCCTGTCGGAATCCGCGGCAGCCGCCTTTCGGGGGATAGGCATTCGCGCCACAGCCCTTCAACCCGCGGATGACAAGGTTCTAAAAATAGGCCGGGCGTGCTCCTCATGCAAGGAATGCCTCCCTCTTATTATTACAACCGGCAGTCTTATGAAATATCTCGATGAACGGCGCGACCAGAATGAGAAACTGATTTATTTTATGCCGACCGCGGGCGGTCCCTGCCGTTATGGCCAATATTCGGTTTTCATCAACGACCTTATTGAAAAGCGCCGGATTAACGATGTTTCCCTCTTCTCCTTTTCGTCGGAAAACAGCTATGCCGGTTTTGGCGGAAATCGTTTATCTCTGGCCATCTGGAGCGGCGCCGTCATGGCTTCTGTGTTTGAAGAGATTTATTCAGTATTACTGACCAACGCCGTCTCCACGCATACTGCGATGAAGATTTTTGAAAAACAATGGCAGGTTGTGCTCCATGCTCTGCAGAAGTCTTCCGATCCGAAAACTCTTTCACGAGTGCTGGAAGGCGTTGCTGATGTATTCAAAGAAATTCCTGTTAAAAGAAGTCTTGCCGATACGCCGGTTATCCTTTTGGCCGGTGAAATTTTCGTTCGTCATGACGGCATTTCCAGACAATATCTGCTCGAAGAGCTTGCCAAACAAGGCTTTGCCACAAAAGTCGCCTCTTTGCCGGAATGGATTTACTATACAGACTGGTGTGTTCAAAACGGCGCGTCAGCGGATTATATTTCTGTTCGAGGCCGCATTGCCCTTTTATTCCGAAGCAAAATTATGAGGCAATATGAGAAGGTCTTACGCAAGGCTATTTTACCCTCTAATCTTTGCTGGGATAAAATGGAGGATGTAAATCATGTTATGGAGAATACGACCCATTTGATTAATCCCATGCTTGTAGGAGAAGCGATACTTACAATTGGAACGGCTTTGTGTGATATTGTCGATCATTACTGCGGTGTCATTGCAATCGGTCCCTTCGGCTGCATGCCGAATCGTCTTGCAGAAGCTATTCTGACACGGGAAATGAACATGGACGGGAAAAGGGGCATGGGAAAGAATGGGCCTCAACGGTTACTGCTTGAACAACAGATTCATGAACTTCCTTTTTTGTCCATAGAAAGTGACGGGAATCCCTTTCCATCCATTATTATGGCAAAATTGGAAGCATTTATCCTTCAGGCCCAAAGGCTTCATGAGGAAATCAGAAATGCTGATTTGTCGAACTCCGCAGACAACCTGTTGGATTGGACTACCGGCGAACAGTAAGGCATGCCTGCCTCCGTAGATAATCTATTGGATTTGCCTACCGGCGAACAGTAAGGCATGCCTGTCGGAAATAAATTATTATGCTGATCGAATGACAATATTATAATACTTCTGCAATCCTGTTTGCGGACAGGGGATTATTTATGAATAATTGGGGAAGAAATCCCTGCGAGCTGCCGGGATTGCGGATGGAAAGTGAATTCGCGAGCAAGCGTAAACCCTTTCGCTTACGTTCAGAGCCACATGAAGGAGAATGCTCGCATACATGAGTCAAGCAAAGATTTGCCCCCCCCCTTTTTCTTGAGTTGTTTAGCTCACTTACTCCAGAGGCACGTGAAGAGGTTGCCCGCTCGCGAATTGAAGTTCTCCTCCCCCGTCGCTTTGCGACACCCCCGCCTGCGGAGGACATTAATTGTAGGGCGCGTTTCCCTAAACGCGCCGCTCGGATCGTTCAGGGAACGATCCCTACATTATAATACAGAGGGATTGCCATGAAAACTGTCGTAAACTGGAATGATACTAAAGTGTGACAACAATGTTGCTTCAACACCCGGCAATTTTATGGTTGCAATGTTTTTCTAAATTTGTATTATTCTCTCATGTTATAAAATAATTTAATATAACGGATAGGTTGTGAATGAAGCGGTTGAGTCGAAAAGACTTGACCGAACTTGAGCCGTGTTTCTTGTAGTCGTAGTGCGTACCTTTAGGTGCGCCGGGTTTGCGGGTCTGAAGACCCGAACTACGTTTTTAGCGGTATAAAGTTTATAGGAGATACCGTCCACCTGGACAAGAAAGATGAGATTGCCACGCCGCATAAAATGCGGCTCTCAATGACAGAAAGATGATGAAGGGCAGAGGTTATCCTCCCCCATCGTTTTGCGACACCCCCTCCAAAGGGGGACATTAATTGTAGGGCGCGTTTCCCTAAACGCGCCGCTCGGATCGGCAGGTGTTCGATCCCTACGTTGATATGCTTTTATTATAATCATGGGATTGACGCACAGCCTTGTCAAATATGTCATGATCTTGTAGTCGTAGTGCGTACCTTTAGGTGCGCCGGGTTTGCGGGTCTAAAGACCCGGACTACGAAAGAAATTGATATACGGGGCTGAAGACAAGGCCTTCGTTTTCTCTAAAGTGTAGGGCGCGTTTCCCTAAACGCGCCGCTCGGATCGGCAAGCGTTCGATCCGTACATTAATATGCTTTTATTATAATCATGGGATTGGCGCACAGCCTTGTCAAATATGTCATGATCTTGTAGTCGTAGTGCGTACCTTTAGGTGCGCCGGGTAGGCGGGTCTAAAGACCCGGACTACGAAAGCAATGCAAAAGAGAGATTGCCACGCCGCATGGGATGCGGCTCGCAATGACATTGGAGGCGGGATTGAATACTGAAAATCAGGAAAATCAGGGCACCGGCAAAGAAGAGATCAACAAAGAAAAGACCGGCAAAGAAAAGAAAAGCCAGTTTAAACTTCTAGCCTCAAGGAGATTCGCGCCTTTTTTCTGGACGCAGTTCCTGGGCGCTTACAATGACAATGTGTTCAAGAATACCCTTGTGCTTTTCATTGCCTATAAAATGGGCAGCGCGCTTGCGGCAAAATCGGACATTCTCATAAATCTGGCGGCAGGTCTTTTTATCCTGCCGTTTTTTTTCATTTCGGCAACGGCAGGACAGATCGCCGACAAATACGAAAAATCCATGCTGATGAGATACATCAAAGTCGCCGAGATTATCATAGCGGTTATGGCCGCCTTCGCCTTTTATTATAAAAATGTTACCAGCCTCATGTTTCTTCTTTTTCTTCTGGGATGCCAGGCCGCCTTTTTCGGGCCTGTCAAGTACAGCATCATTCCCCAGCATCTCAATAACAGTGAGGTCGTGGGAGGCAACGCCATGGTGGAGGGCGGCACTTTTCTTGCCATCCTCATCGGAACCATCTCCGGCGGATTGATTGCACAGATGGATAACGGAGGGCTCTGGGCCGGTATTATTCTTACAGCTGTTGCCGTCACTGGTTGGTGTGCAAGCCGGATGATTCCCTACGCCGCGCCCGACTCGCCGGGATTGAAGCTTGATATTAATCCCGTAACCCAGACCTGGAAGACCATCAAGATATCAATGGAGAAACAATCAGTATTTCTGTCGATACTGGGGATCTCGTGGTTTTGGGCGCTGGGTCTTGCGTACTTAAGTCAGTTGCCGAATTATACGAGAAATATTCTGCACGGCAATGAACAGGTGGTCACGCTTTTGCTGACCATGTTTTCCATCGGTATCGGCGTCGGGTCGCTTCTGTGCGAACGTCTTTCGGGTAAAAAAGTGGAGCTCGGCCTTGTGCCGCTTGGGTCGCTGGGCCTGAGCATCTTCGGCTTCGACCTCGTGTTCGCGCATTTGTCGCTGCCGGCCGGGGCCGGTCCGCTACCGGTTGGTCAGCCGCTGATGGGCTTATCGGCATTCCTTGGCATACTCGGAAGCCATAGGGTTCTGATGGATCTGATGATGATCGGCATTTTCGGGGGCTTGTACATCGTCCCGCTGTATTCGATGATCCAGATCAGGACAAGGCCCGAGATCAGGGCGCGGGTGATTGCGGCCAACAACATCATGAACGCTCTTTTAATGGTCGCGTCGTCTCTGGTGGCGGCCCTGATGATCGGTTTATTTAAGCTGTCCATTCCCCAGTTCTTTTTGTTCCTCGTAATCGTGAACCTCATTGTGGCCTGGTACATATACTCTGTGGTGCCGGAGTTCGTCATACGGTTTATGATGTGGGTACTCTCCAAGATCATGTACAGGGTGAAGAGATACAATCTGGAAGTCGTTCCTGAAGAAGGAGCTGTTGTTCTTATATGCAATCATGTTACTTTTGTTGATACACTTTTCATCGCGGGATCGATACAGAGAAACATTCGTTTTGTCATGGACCGCGCGTTCTTTAAAATCCCAGTATTGAACTATATTTTCAGGAAGGGGCGCGTCATTCTCATTGCTTCGAAAAAGGAGTATCCCGATGTGTATGAAAAGGCCTTTGAGGAAATCTCGCAGGCGCTCCGAAACGGCGAGCCTGTCTGTATATTCCCTGAAGGAAAGCTGACCCTTGACGGCAATATGGATATATTCAAACCCGGCATAGAAAAGATTCTGGCAAGGGATCCCGTTACAGTAATTCCGCTTGCGCTGCGGGGTTTGTGGGGCAGCTTTTTTAGCCGGAAAAAAGGGTCCGCGCTATCCCGCTGGACCAGAGGTTTTCGCTCAAGAGTGGAGGTCATTGCCGGTGATCCGGTGGCGCCTCAGGGAGTAACCGCCGAATACCTGCATGATTTGGTATCCTCGCTCCGGGGCGATAAGGCGTAAGGGAAGGGCAGATGAACAGGTGATACCGTCCGCTTCCAAAGGCTAACTTTGTTGGCATCGTCGTCGGCTTCCTTTCGGAAATAGGGGACAACAGCGCCCTAAATAGGGGACAGCGCCCTATTTAATTCTTTCGGGCTGGAGCAATCATGCTGATTGCTCCAAAATATTCCGGTTCAATCTGCAAGATTGAACCGGCTTGAAGTCGCCTCCAGTGATGCATGAAAGTAGGGCGCGTTTCTCAAATGCGCCGCTTAGGATCGGCAGGTGTACGATCCCTACATTATGACAAACAGATGAAAAAATATTGACTTTCACCGGCAGTGGGAACATAACATTCTTCAAACATAAAGAAAGGAAATGAAAAATTAATGAATGTACTGTATTTAATGATTGGTAGTTTATGTGTGTTTGCCCTGGCTTATCGTTATTATGCCGCATTCATCGCCACAAAAGTTCTGATGCTTGACGACCGGAACATCGCGCCGTCTGTTTCCTGCAATGACGGCCAGAATTATGTTCCGACCAACAAGTGGGTTGTATTCGGACATCATTTCGCGGCAATTGCCGGCGCGGGTCCGCTGATCGGACCTGTTCTGGCCGCGCAATACGGATGGGGGCCGGGATTTTTCTGGATACTGCTGGGGTCGGTCTTTGGCGGCTGCGTCCATGATATGATCGTCCTTTTTGCTTCTTACCGCCATAAGGGACAATCCTTGTCCGTTATCGCCGAAAAAGATGTAAGCCGCATCACCGGAGGCGTAACGGCTGTCGTGATTCTGTTCATCATCATCGTCACCCTGGCCGGTCTTGCCGTTGCCGTGGTCAACTCCCTTTTCCAGAACCCCTGGGGATTTTTTTCTATAGCCATGACCATCCCCATCGCCATGATTATCGGCATTTACATGTTTAAGATCAGGCCGGGCGCTATTCTTTCCGGTTCAATCGCGGGAGTCATTCTGGTATGTTCGGCGGTTTTCATGGGCCCGTACGTTGCCGATTCGTCCATCGCCGGCTTTTTTACCTTATCTAAAAATCAGATATCGATACTCCTGCCTGTCTACGGTTTCTGTGCCGCCGCCATCCCCGTATGGCTGCTTTTGGCCCCGCGGGATTATCTGAGCACGTTTATGAAAATCGGCGTTGTCGCGGCATTGGCTGTCGGCCTCTTTTTTGTTAACCCCATTATTAAGATGCCCTTTACAACGGTCTATGCGAACGGAGGAGGCCCCATCATTCCCGGCCCGTGGTGGCCTTATGTATTTATTACCATTGCCTGCGGCGCCATTTCCGGATTCCATGCCCTGATCGGTTCCGGCACGACGCCGAAAATGATCGAACATGAAACGGAAATAAAAGTGATCGGCTTCGGCGCGATGCTCACGGAGGCCTTTGTGGCTTTAATGGCGCTTCTGGCTGCCGTAACGCTGGTCCCGCAGGATTATTTTGCCATCAATACCTCTGCCGCGGTATTTGCTAAACTCAATATGAATGTAGTCGATCTTCCTACCCTCAACCAGCTTGTGGGCCTTGATGTCTCTCACCGGCCCGGCGGCGCCATCTCGCTTGCCGTGGGTATGGCGCACGTTTTCGCCAGCATCAGCGAGGGACTTCGTCACACCATGAAATACTGGTTTCAGTTTATCATCATGTTTGAGGCTCTGTTCATTCTGACAACCATTGACGCGGGCACCCGTGTGGCGCGGTACATTCTTCAGGATATTCTAGGTTATGTGTATAAGCCGATGGGAAGGAAGGACTGGATTCCGGGCGCCATCCTGACCAGCGCCATGGTCTCTTTTGCCTGGGGCTATATGCTCTTTACAGGTGATATTTCTTCCATCTGGCCCCTGTTCGGCGCCACCAACCAGACCTTGTCGGGACTTGCGCTGGCCATCGGCACGACGGTTATATTGAGAATCGGGCAAAAGAAAATATACGCGCTGATTACTTTCATCCCCTGTGTGCTGATTACCGTAACGACGTTTACCGCCGGTATCATGAATATCCGGACGTATCTGTCCAAAGGCCAGATGCTGAATGTCTGGCTCAGTGTCGCGATTATTGTTCTGGTGGTTATCATTATCGCGGATAATGTCCGGGTGTGGTTTAAACTTCTACAAACAGATAAGCCGACAGGCCTCAACGACGGGCGGGATCAGGTTTTCTGCCCGGTGATACCGGCGGATGCGCCTCCAGATGCGAGGCCTTGATACCCGTTTGCTTTGTTCGGCTAACTTTGTTGGCAGCGTCGCAGGCATCCTCGACGTATGTTCATATACGACTGCGGTGTCTGCTCCTTGCCGCCTCGTTATCCGAAAAAATCAAAAGGGTATAATTTC
>Ga0326728_10002398_pt1 | contig 62564 bp, 47 predicted proteins | sample MB3enrmetagenome_FD_207602 | JGI IMG/M metagenome (GOLD analysis project Ga0326728, IMG submission 207602) | Lab enriched peat soil microbial communities from McLean, Ithaca, NY, United States - MB31MN | ecosystem: Environmental > Terrestrial > Soil > Wetlands > Peat | place: USA: New York... | reverse complement strand
CTTCGGCGCTTGGCAAGAGTGACCCAGTAGTGTTTAGTTGAAGTGACCACCACTGAGAACGGCATTTGGAACGGGAGTTGGAGTAAGAGCGAGAAACAACATCATCATCCACGCCGAAGGCGTGCGGTGGCAGGCCTGGAAGGGAGGGAGTGACGTTATCATCCCACGCCGAAGGCGTGGAGCGGCAGGAGCGCCGGAATCTATGCCGTTAACGGCTCGTCGGCGGGTTGGACAGGTTGGAATAAAAGCCTGCGATTTTGCTGCGGAGGTATTCGAAGTAATCTGGGCTGAGCGTGAGCGCGAGCACCTCGTCGATGACGGGGAGAAAGTAAGCCAAAGAGCGAATCGTGCCGAGGGGCGGAGCATGCGTGGGACGGAGGAGTCGGCGTGAGGCGGCGAGTACCAAGGCGTTTTCCACGGCGTGCAAGGGTACGCGGCGTGTATACAGTTGGGCGGCCAGCAGGCGGTCGGGACGACGGATCGTGCCCGCGGTTCCCGGTGTCTGGCGGTAAGCGCTGAGAACCTTTTGGATATATTCTTCCCGACCGATGGGGTTGTCTTCCACCATTTCCCCCTCAGCCTTGCGGCTCGCGCAGCGACGGACCTTTGATGTCTACGGTATGGCAATAGTGCCGGAGCCGGCTCAGGAGTGCCTCCACCATGGGCCGGTTGCCGAGGAAGTTGGGCCACTCGTCATAGCCCAAGTTTGTTGTGATGATGGTGGAATGTTGACGGTAGCGCTCTTCCATCAGCTTGAAAAAGATGTTCGATTGCTCGGGCTTTAAGTTGAGGTACCCGAACTCATCGATTAGTAAAACGTCCAGCCGCGCCAGGCGTTTGAGCAACTGCCGGGTGGAACGATCCGCCAGCGAGGCGTACATTTCGTCGAACAGATCTTGCGCGCGGACGAACTGACCGCGGTAGCCGTTCTCCAGTGCCTTCAGCAGCAGACCACAAGCCAATCCGGTTTTGCCCCTTCCGGTTTCACCGACCAGCACGATGTTTTCCGCCTTGGCGATGAACTCCAGTTCGGCAAAGGCGCGCATCTGTTTGCGGTTGACGCCCGGTTGGTGGGCGAAGGGGAAAGTTTCCAGGGACCAGCGCTCGGGCAAGTTGGCGCGCCGGATGCGCCACTCCAGGGCGCTCTCCTGGCGGGCGTGCCACTGCGCGCGCACCAGACGGGTGAGGAACTCCGAGTAAGTCACATCTTCCTTCTCGGCGGCGCGGAGCTGTTCGTCGTAAATCTCCAGAACGCGCCGGAGCTTGAGGTTTTTCAGGAGTTGTTCGAGTTCTTCAGTCATCGCTCTCTTTACCGTCCTTGAGGAGAAAGTATTCGCGCGCCACGCGGCGCAGGATCATCCGTTCCAGTCGGTCCAGATCATAGAGACCATAACGGGCGGCTTCCTGCACCGCCGCCAGCAGGGGTTCGCGGGGATACTCCCGCACCAGGCGCCACAGTTGGCGCAAGACAAGCGTCAGCACCTTGCGGCCCCGCTGTTTCAGGGCCGCGACATACTCGGCCATCTCGGGCACGGCGGTCAGAATCGCCTTCTCCTCGGGATGCGGATCGGGACGCGGCAGGCCCTGCCCGCGCGGCGGGCGGTGCTCGGCCAGCAGGATGCGCTGATGCTCGGCCTCGGCCAGACGGCGGTGGCTGACCAGGTGGCGGGCATCGAGTTGGATCTCGATTTTGTCCTGGGTTTCGCGCACCTCCACGCGGCGGCCAATCCAGTCGAGGGGGACCGAGTAGCGGTTGGTGTGTAAAGCGACGTAGCCCTCGATGTCCACCAAGCGCTGGTGTAGCCGGTACACCTCCGGAATCCAGATGGGCAGCGGCTTCAGGTGCAGCCGCTCCACCGCGAAGAGCTCGCGCGGAACGGCGCGGAGATGTTTCTTGTAGGTGGAGTTGACCTTATCGCACCACTGGCGGGCTTGCTGGTTCAGATCCTCCCAACTGGAGAAGGTTCGTCCGGCCAGGAAGTTGTTCTCAATGAACGAGAAGGGCCTCTCCACACGCGCCGAACGGTTGGCATGGCCGATCGCATGCGCCACGAAGTGAAAGCCGAAGCGCTCGGCCAAGGCGGCCATCTCGGGCACGGGAACCATCTCGCGTCCGGTGCCGCGCAGCACCACCACATGGGTGTTGTCGATCATCACGCGGCCCGGGGCGCCCGCGAAGTAACGCAGGGCGGCGGTGAGAAACACCTTGCAGTCGAAGCGTTGAAACGTTGGGGAGCACTGGAAAAACAGCATGCGGGAGTAGCACAACACGGCCGAGGCGGTTTGCACCTTGCGCTTCTTGCCCCCCAGTTCGACCGCGTGCGGAGAAGTGTCGTGCTGCATCTCCTCGCCGGGCTCAAAGTGGTACTGGCCCGCCGGCACCGGCGGTGATTGCCCGATGCCATGCCGGCGACAGAAGGCGGTCAAGGCAGGATAGGACAACACCGCGCCGGAGGCCGTGATCTCCTCATGGACTCGCACGAGATTCCCCTTGCAGGTGGCGAACAGCTCCAGGATCTGTTGCCGGTAGGGTTCGGCTTTCTCGGCACGGTGCAGCTCCGGCACCTGGGGGGAATTCGAACGGAGGACTCGGCGCACCGCCTGGCGCGAGATGCTCAGCACCCGCGCGATCTGACGTTTGCTCACTCCTTGGGTGTTCAGTTCCAGAATCGTGGTCCGTTGGGATGGGCTCAACATCGGGTTCTTCCTCCTTGGGGATGCGCTCCCCCAAACGGTTCAGTTGATGGCGGAGGTGTTCGATCTGCCCGCGCGCCGCTTGGCGCTGTGGGCTGTCCATTTCCACGGCGCCGACGCCCGCCAGTCGCCGCTGGGCGCGGTTGATGATCGCGGCCGCCATCTCCAGATCACGCAGCAGTCCGGCGGCCCCGGTGGCGGAGGGGTTCGGTTCCGCGGGTCGCTGGGTTTTGAAAAACAATTCGGGCTGGTCGAGCAGGCGTTGGCGGGTCAGGGGCGAGCCGTCGCGCCAGGCCGCATACAGTTGCCCCGCCTGCCGCGTATCGCAGTGATGCTGAGCGAACACGCCGGCCATCCGCTCGCAGTCCTCCAGGCTGACGCGTGCTACCGGCACCAGGAACTTCATCGCCACGTGGGCGGAGATCTTGCCCTCGCGCACTTGCTGCTGGATGGCCTCCGGCAGGAGATCGACCAGGGCCAGCCGCCGCGAGACCCAACTGAGGCTGCGATCAAAGCGGCGCGCCAACTCCGCCTGTCCATAGCCGTAGCGCTGCTCCAACTCCGCCAGCAGCCAGCCTTGTTCCAGCGCGGTCTCGTGTTCGGAGAAGCGCAGCGAGCGGTCCAGCACGAGAGCCTCGGCCTCGCTCATCGGCCAGATCACCGCTTCCACCGTGTCCCGGCCCAGTTGTTGAAGCGCTGCCAGGCGCTTGTAGCCGTCGATGACCAGGTAGCGGTCCGCCTGGCCTTCGGCCACCACCACCACGATGGGCGTCTGCTGCCCGGCCTCGGCCAGCGAGGCCAGCAACCGCCGTTGCCGAGCGGGATGGCGGACCCGCAGGTGCTCCCAACGCCGATCCAGTTGGTGAAATTCCAATTGCATCGTCAGTTCCTGTGCGACGGACGGGAGCTATTGTGGACGAATCGGGATCGGGTCTTGCTCGCCCGGCGGGGGAAGTGTGTCGGCAACTGTCTTGGAATCAAGGCGATAAGCCCGGAACTGGTCTTGCGTGGCCTGCAGCAGGAGTGCTCCCATAACCCCAATGAAATCAGCCCCTTGGACCCCGAACTGGTCTTGCGCGAGGTCCCAGGGAAGTTGGGCTAAAGGAGCAGGTAAACGCAGGGGTTCGGGCCGCCGGGGAAGCGCCCCGCGTTCCTGGATCCGACGGGCGATAAAGTAATCCGGGTTCCGCGCCCGCCAAGCGGCTTGGGTTTGGCGGCGGCGTGCGGCTTGGCACTCCGCCCGGCGACAAGCCCGTTGCCGTACCCCGAGGCGCGGATCGGGACGGAACCAATGGCGGCAGATGCGGCAGGGTCTTTTCCGAGTATCAGGCATGGTGACTATCATCACCGTGCCCGGCGTGGTGTCAGCGGGGACTTAGCCGGAAAGTTGGTGGGTCACTTCTGATTAGCAAACGTGGGTCATTTCTCGCGAGCGCCGAAGCTCGTTGTCGCACTTTGTTCGTTTCGTGCAATGAGGCATGATGCGATAGCGCGCAATTCACGACTTTCAGATAACACAGGAGTATGATGGAGCCCGATTTCGAGCCCTCGAAGGGCCTATCCACGTTTGAGGTTATGACGATGCCTCGCGGCGACCAACTGACAAGGCAATGGAGACTCGTCCAGCTTTTGGCAGGACGCCTGGGGCGGACCCTAGCTCAGCTTTCCGAGGAGCTGAGTGTCGCCAAACGCACCGTCCAACGTGATATTGAAGTCCTGACTGAGGCAGGCTTTCCCGTCACCTCGGACATGCGGAATGGCACCGTCTTCTGGCATTTCATGGAAGGGTTCCACGCTGAGGCGCCCACCGCGCTCAGTCTAACCGAACAGATGGCGCTCTATTTCAGCAAAGGGCTCTTCAAACCACTCCAGGGCAGTCCGATATACGAGTCGCTAGAATCTGCCATCCAGAAGATCGGCTCGCAGCTCCCCGCGCAAAGTTTCAAGTTCTTGCGCGGCCTCGAACAGGGGATTTCTGTGTCGAACTTCGGGTTGAAAGACTACAGCCACTCGAAAGAAGTGATTGACGGCCTCACCCGAGCCGTTTTCAATAAATTCACCGTCCGAATCCTTCACCGTGCCCCATACCGCGAGAAGGCTATCGAGCGCGAGGTCGATCCGTACAAGCTCTGGTACGTGAACAACGGCCTGTACTTGGTCGGCCACGATCATCGTGAGGACGCCCTGCGAACGTTTGCCATCGAGCGAATCCAGTCCGCCAAGTTGACCAACCGGCGCTTTGAGATTCCTCCAGACTTCAATTTCGACGAGTTCCAGAAGACGGCGTTCAATGTGATTTGGGGAGAGCCCCGAGAAGTGAAGATTCGCTTCTCACCATCGCAAGCCCCATATATCCGCGAGCGCACTTGGCATCCGAGCCAGGAGATTGAGAGCGACCAAGACGGCGGTATCATCCTCACCCTACACGTGGCTGACTTGGACGAAGTCAAACGCTGGCTTATCGGCTTCGGGGCGGAGGCCACTGTTTTGCGACCCGAAGAGTTAAGCCAGGATCTCGTCGCGGAGTGCTCTCAAATCTTGGGAAGAACCCACCGAGGGGTCAGGACTACCCAAAAGACCGATGGAAAAGCATAGAAACATCCCAGAGTTGGTTTCGTCATTTATGCTGCAGTGGTCCTCGGTGGATTCGCGAAGTCGTTGCCCCATGGCTGTCTAACCGGTGAGTAAAGCCAGAAGAATGTATTAACTTATAGATCATCCATCTTATGGGCTACACGCCCGATGTAAGGATCTGAGGCACTAAGGAGGACTCCGATGCCGCGATATTTTATCATCAGACAGGAAACCGGGGATCCGGTGGTTACACCTGAACTGTATCGTGAGATCCAGGCCGGGAGGTTAAGGCAAGGCTGGGGAGTTACGGGGCTAGACCTCCGGCAAGGGTTGGAGAGCTACTCAAGAAGTTACATCGACGCTTGGGGGCAAGCTGATTTGACAGAGGAGATGCGCATTGCCCGAGAAACCGAGGGTAGGGCCAGATTCGCGATCTTACACCCAATGCTAGACATTGTCCCAGGCGACAGAATCGTGGTGCCGAAACAGCCACGATGGGACAGATTTCTGATTCTCCTGGCAGAGCCCGTAGATGGTCATGTTTACATTTTCGACGATGGGAAGCGGCAGCGTGACAACCCCCTCGAGGATGACTTTCGACATGTAATTCACACAAACCCAACGCGGTTATCTGAATTCGGGTATCACGACAACATCGATACTCTGATCGTAAACCGCAAAATGCGAGCGTACCAAGCGGCAGTGAACAATGTGTGGAACCCCGAACTCCAGCAAGCTATAGAACATCTGCTAGAGGGCGTTCGTGGAGGCGCTGTTATACCGCAGACTCCTCCGGGAGACGACACAGGTCCGGCTGAGGTCGTAAGACGCGCAGCCCTCGAAAAAGCGGTGGCGCAAGTTCTCGAAACACTGAGAACTGTCGCCCCACATATTCTGGAAAAGATCGTCGAGGACATTTTCGAAAGGCAGGGTTTCGAGACTATTGCTCGAAACAGATTCACAGGCGGAGGGGGCGACATCGACCGGGTCTTTCACTGGCTCGCGGAAGGCCATCCGCTGTTGGAAAGATTGTCGCCCGACCTTGAACTCGGCTTGACGCTAAATGTACAGGTAAAACAGAAGTCGGGGATAGATCTCGATGATGTGCATGGCGCAAAGCAGTTACTGGCTATGAGGTCGGGTGCGATCAATGAATACTCAATCCTTATTTCAACAGCCGACACATTCACCCCAGAATGCGTGATGTTCGCACAAAGAGAAAAGGTGATCCTGGTTGATGGGAAGGCATTCGCCGAGCTGTATCTCAAGTTTGTATAGTTAGCAATCCAGTTTGCCTAGTCAATTGGTTGAAGGACGGCTTCCCGGTCCGCATAATTTCCAGGGGGGACAACGCATGAAGAAGAAAAGGTGAGACCGGCAGTTGGAATCCGGGGCCCCGAATCTCGGGAAACATTTTCGGTGATAGAACAGCGAGCTCTGCTTGAGAATTCGGCTTCGGACTTATATCGAAAGGATCATCCGTGACATCCCAAATCAACTCAGTTCCTAGTGAAAGTCTACCTAGGCCCAAGGGCCTCGCGCGGCTCCTCAATACTCGCCTTCCGCTCAACCGCAAAGAAGCTTTTTTCACGGCAACGGTGCTACCAGCGATCATTTGTGCTGATAGCTTCGAGCACTTTCACCTTTTCTTGAGCCTGCTGGATCTAAGGGATATACCGATAGATACTAGCGTCGACAACGCCAACATTCTGTTCTTCACAGAATACAGCCTTGCAGAAGCCATCTTTGGGGAGCTGACCAAAAGTAACTTTCCTAACGCGCCGCATACGAAGGAAAGACCTGACGTGATTATTCTTATCGAGGGTTCCGAGCCGCTGCTCATTGCTATCGAGGCAAAACTCTATTCAAGCACTCAAGCGCCTCTCTTGAACTGGCAAATGGATCAGCAGGAGGTCCATCTGCTTAGCTATTTACAGAGACACCTGCCGGGACTTCGCACTATCCATGCGGCTTTGCTGCCGGATGCAATGAAGCGGGAATTTGGGAGTCTCGTCCCGACGACGAGACCAATCATTACGTGGGAAGACATCCTGGATAAGTACAAAGACGTAAAGAGTGCACGATACTTTCTTGAGATTTTGAGAATTGCGCTTGGTAACTACAAGAAGCTCAAAGCGAAGTCCACTGAAGCAGAAGCCGAGGGAGCGCTTTCAGGGGAAGACATTTTACGCGGTTACCAAGATGGCACCTTGAAGTTCAAGACGATGGGCAGAAACGGGGGCATACATGGGGAACACCTCTTCCAGGACATCGCAAAGCCTCGGTGGCAAAAACAGCCATATTATGTGCGCACTTCGCCTGATCCCCTCACGGCCAACTGGTTCCGCGTTTCTGATTTCGTTGACTTACTCTCCCGGAAGAAACTCATTACCGTGCTCGGGCGAGTGGTCAAGTCGGGACGAGATAGTGAGACCGACGATGCTGTGTTTGGACACCGCGTCAGAGAAATCCTAAAGGAGGGGGGTGGCGTCGATGAGTTGGCAGTGCTATGCGATGCAGTGTCCAGGCCGACTGACGAATCAGCCTCGACGCACGACTTGCTCAAAACTCCACGCTAGCTAAACACAGCGCAAAATCAAAGGGTCCCAGAGGGAATACGGCTATGGATGCAATCGAGGTGTTGAAGACGCGGCGAGCGGTGCGCGCCTACACGCGCGAACCGGTGCCCAGGAACATTATTGAAGATATCGTTGACTGCGGACGCCTGGCGGCCACGGCGATCAACATTCAGCCTTGGGAATTCGTGGTCGTGACCAACCCCGACGAGCTGCGCAGCATTGCCAAGACCACCGACTTCGGGGGATTCATTGCTGATGCCCCAATGTGCGTTGTTGTCTTATGCCGGGACACGAAGTATTACCTTGAAGACGGCAGTGCCGCCACAGAGAATATTCTGCTTGCTGCTCGTGCGTACGACCTAGGTTCCTGCTGGGTCGCCGGGGATAAGAAGCCGTACGCAGCCGAGATCTGTGGGCTGGTGGGAGCGCCACCAGGCTACAAGTTGATCAGCCTGATTCCAATTGGCTACCCGGCGGAGAGTCCGGAAAAGGCTAAGCGGCCTCTTCCAGACGTCATGCATTGGGAGAAATACTGAACCCTCCGCAAGCGGTTCGCCGGCAGCGACTTCGAGCAGGCACTTTGCATGGAAGCTCGTCCGCCGAGGACGATCCTTGAGGAAGTAAAGGTGGGACGGGCAACTGCAATCCGAGGCTCCAAATCCTGGGAGAGGGATCGTTGCGTCTTTCACCTTCTGCATCGCGCGTGCCCACTCGTGCTCGTGTCGTCTCCCATCGTACCGGAGCCACACGGAATGTAACCGCGTGTGCGCTCTCAAATAGTCGATGTGCCAGTGCGGTCGCGGGGACGGCTTTTGATGGTGGGCGATCCGGGTACGTAAGCCCCCCGGCCCCAACGCGCTCCCCATATAAACGTAATACCCGCGCTGAAGCTGCATCGTTCCCAGGTGCCCGATCTGAATACGGGCATTACTCGTGCAGGAAAGGATCAGCGCGTATGTTCCGGGCTTCGGCTGAATGACCATTCCAGTCAGTTCCTGTTCGGGATCTCGCTCCCCATCCTGGTAAAATACATCGGAAGGAGCATCGACAGCCACATGGCAACGTGGAAAGTCATCGAGACTGTCAGCGGTAATATCGAGGCCGTTTCTGGGCATGCTGCTCACGGCCGGCCGGTCAAACACGAGTTCCTTGTCTGGGAAGGTGAAGCCGCAGACAAAGCCGGAGCCCTCAAATGTGCAGAGAAGGCCGATCCCCGGGTCGACCTACAATGGATGCGAATTCGGCACGAGATGGATATTGAGAAAATGTAGGATCTCTCCTTGCGAAATGGAAACTAAGCCAGAGCCACGAGTCCGCTCTAAAGAATCTACTTTTGCCCAATAACTGGCGTTTGCGGGCAGAGGGATTCAGACTGTCATTATCCTTGCGGAATCAAGAGGTTACAGCTAATGGACGAATGAACGAGGTTTCTGGGCACGCCCTGAATGGGCCGCGATGTAGCCCCTCTGGGGATGGTGCCGCGACCGAACCGATATCGGGCGGGTGGGGCTGCAGAGCCCGGAATGGACATCGAGACTTGTCGCTGACTTCCCGATCAGTGGCACCGTCTCCAAACCGGAGCAACTTCTAATGTCAGCAGGACGTGTGTGCCAGCACTGTGCAGCGAACGCCCAGCAGAGGTCCCCCGAGCCACAACCCAGCCTCTTCGCACTTTCCAGGAAGGGCGAGGGCTTAACCGTCGTGTCGCGGCAACCATTACCCGCCCTTTCTGGCGCTAGCGCAATCGGCATCTCGCGCGTGTTGACTTTTTTCGGGAGAGAAGTACCATTAGGTCTGGGCCAAGGAGTTCGGCCTTAACCGCTGTCCCTTCCTAAGCCGGGACAGATGATGACTCCTGACAAGGGATACTTGTTGCGGAGTCATGTCATCCCGCGCCACGATCCCCAAACATAGTTCATACCGAGTGGAGGTTGTTGCGTGGATTCCAAAATGAGAGCCTTTCTTAATAGCTCGGGCAACGTGAATCCGCCCGTTCACGACGGCTCCTCCAGCAGAGACGCTGTCGCCAATGCCGTCAGGCCAGAATCTCGAACGATGAGGGAATCGGTTCGACGAGGCACAGCCCGTAAATTGCGACGTTTGCACAGGGCACAATTCGGGTTCGAGCGCGCGCCGTATGGCTTTGCGTAGACAATCACCATGACTTTCCACAGCATACTATTCGAAGGTCCTGACGACGGCACAAAAAGAGAGACACTCGAAGCGCCTGTGTTTTTTGGTGATTTGAATCTGGATCAAATCATCGACGCCATCACGGCCGACTGGAAAAGCTACGACCTCGCGCCGTTCTACTACACGCCACTGAACGATCTCAACGCGATCGCGTATCGTCAGGAGGTCATGCAAGATCTCGAAGACAAGATCCTGATCCAGGCCGTCAAGTCGTTCTCTGGACAGATGCGCGCCATGCGCGAACGTCTCGAGCAGGCGAAGAAACTCTCCTACAAGTACTTCATGGAGCGATGGTTCATGGGCGCAGTCGAGATGTATTGCGAAGCCGTCGGGCGTCTCTCGAGGGATCTCTGTGCGCTCGACGTGAAATCGCGGGGCCTGCGCACGTTTCGCAAGTATCTGACGGAGTATGTCGCATCGGTCTCCTTCCGCAATCTCGCGGCGGAAGCGGGGAAACTGAAGTCAGATCTGTCCACCATCAGTTATTCCCTGCTTATCAAGGACGGCGGCGTCACGGTTCGCCACTACAACGCCGAGAGCAATTACAGCGACGCTGTCGAAAAGACATTTGAGAAATTCAGGCGCGACGCGGTGAACGACTATTGGGTCGAGACCCGGAAGGGAGAGGGGATGAACCATATCCAAGCACAGGTGCTGGATGGGGTGGCGATGTTGCATCCAGAAACGTTCAGCGCCCTCGATGCCTTCTGCGCAGCACACACAGAGTATCTTGACGAAATCATTTCGCGCTTCGACCGCGAGATCCAGTTCTACGTCGCCTACCTCACATATGTCGACAAACTCCGGCGGACCGGCCTGAGCTTCTGCCAACCACAACTCTCACAAACCTCGAAGGAGGTGAGCTGCCGAGAGGCCTTCGACCTCGCGCTGGCGGGCAAGCTCATCGGCGAACGGGCTGCCGTCGTGCTCAACGATTTCTTTCTGACCGGCCCGGAGCGCGTCTTCGTCATTTCCGGTCCCAACCAGGGCGGCAAGACGACTTTCGCCCGCATGTTCGGGCAATTGCACTATCTTGCCAGCCTGGGCTGCCCGGTGCCAGGCACGGAAGCTCGGCTCTTCCTCTTCGACCGCCTCTTCACGCACTTCGAACGGGAGGAGGACATCACGAATCTCCGCGGCAAGCTGCAGGACGATCTGGTTCGGATCCACCAGATACTCCAGGAGGCGACGCCGAACAGCCTCGTTGTCATAAACGAGATCTTCTCTTCGACGACGGTCAAGGACGCAGTCTATTTGGGCAAGAAGGTCATGGCGAGAATTTCCGCGTTGGATCTGCTGGGGGTCTGCGTCACTTTCCTGGATGAACTCGCGTCCTTCAACGAAAAAACGGTTAGCGTTGTTAGCATGGTCGATCCGGATAATCCGGTGGTTCGAACCTTCAAGTTGGAACGAAGGTCGGCCGATGGATTGGCGTACGCACATGCAATCGCGCAGAAGTATCGCGTGACGTACGACTGGCTCAAGGAGCGCATCAAGGTATGAAAGTGCTGCTGATGCACAGGAATCGCGATTTCGACCTGAAGCAGGCATTGCCGTGGAACGAGCCCGCTCTGACGCAGGATCTCGAACTGAAGACGCTGCTGCATGCCATGGCGGGAGATGACGAGTTCCTGTTCGACGTGGCTCGAAAGGCGCTCCTCTCTGGACTGGGGAACGATGTCGACACGATCCTGTATCGGCAGGAGATCGTGAAGGATTGCTTGAAAAATCCGGAGGTGGTCACAGAACTCTACAACCTCACGGTGGTGGCGATCGCGAGTGCGAAGAAAGTGTGGTGGGGCATGTCCAGCCATTACCCAGGCTCGATGCTGAGCGGTTCTATTGACTTGCTGGAGTACCTGCTAGGCATGCTCAGGAAGCTGAGGGGCATCACCGAGGAGGTAGCCGGCCGATTCGAGTCCGAGGCCTTCACCGTGCTGTTCGCGATGCTTGGGAAGGAACTGGACAATGAGTACTTGGCCAGTATCCAGACGCATCTTACAGATTTGAAATTCCGTAAGGGCGTCTTGCTGAGTGCAGGACTGGGAAACGGCAACGAAGGCACCAACTACGTGCTGCGCCAGGCCCGCGGGAAGGGTCCGAACTGGCTCCAGCGGCTCCTTGGCAAAGGACCCCCGGCGTACACCTTTTATCTCGCCGAGCGCGACGAGGCCGGAGCGCGGATCCTGGGGGAGATGCGGGACCGAGGGATCAGTCGGGTCGCGCCTGCGCTCGCCCAGTCTGCCGATCACGTCCTGAGCTTTTTCAAGATGCTGCGAACGGAGCTGGGATTCTACATCGGCTGCCTGAATCTGCACAACCGACTGGCGGCCAAGAAAGAGCCTGTATGTTTTCCTACGCCAGCGCCCACAGGCGAACGCCGGCAATGCTTCAGCGGGCTGTACGACGTGTGCCTGTCGCTCCACATGGAGCACAGAGTGGTAGGAAATACGGTTGACGCCGACGGCAAAAGCCTCACCATCGTCACGGGCGCCAACCAGGGAGGGAAATCGAGTTTCCTGCGCAGTATCGGTCTGGCGCAGCTGATGATGCAGTGCGGCATGTTTGTCGGCGCGGAGGCTCTTCAAACCGAGCTCTGTCCAGCTTTGTTTACTCACTATAAGCGCGAAGAGGACGCGACGATGAAGAGCGGGAAGTTCGATGAGGAGATTGCCAGATTGAGCGAGATCGCCGACCACATCACGCCGAACTCGATGCTGCTCTTTAACGAATCATTTGCCGCGACCAATGAGCGGGAGGGGTCGGAGATCGCCAAGCAGATCGTCTGCGCCTTGCTAGAGAAGCGCATTAAGATCTTCTACGTGACGCATCTGTACGAATTTGCACACAGCTTCTTTGAAAAAAGGACCGATGACGCTATTTTCTTGCGCGCCGAAAGAAAGGCCGACGGGACTCGAACCTTCAAGCTGCTCGAAGGCGAACCTTTGGAGACCAGCTATGGCGAAGACTTGTATCGCCAGATATTTAACTTGAACGGAAAAGTCCAGGATAGTCAACCCAATGGGGTAAGTTCGGCCATTGCGGGCTAGGCCCTTCCGCTCGACGGTTTATGCACAGCAGAGAATTGCTTGCAATGTCTTTTAATGCGTCACTCGATGGATCCGGGGTGCAAGTCAGACACGGTCGCGCCAAGCCCTCCAAAAACTAACTCTTCCGCAAATCGAAGATCTCACCTTCCTTCCGGTATTCGTGGAACGCCAACCCCACTAGCAGCCGCGTCGGCAGTGAAATCAGTTCAGCCATTCTCGTTCTTCAATGTGGCCAGATAGGTCAGCGGAAAGGCCGCATAGAATTGCGCAGCTTCTACCAAATGGCGGATCGGTACGCGCTCGCCGACGGAGTGCGCCACGTCCTCTTCGCCCGGCCCGAATCCGACCGTCGGCACTCCCATCAATCCCATCGACGCCACGCCGTTTGTGCTGAACGTCCACTTGTCGACAACCGGCTCACGGCTCCACAGCGCACGGTACGTCGAAACGGCGGCTTTCGTCAGCGGATTCGATTCATCCAGCACCCAGGTCGGATAGTATTTCTCCATCGGGTAGCGTAGCCCGGTGTAGCTTGGCGTGTCATAAGTCAGGATTTCGATCTCGGCGCCTTCTGCTCCGGGTAGGGCCTTCACCTCGGCCACCGCGCCATCCTTCGTCTCGCCCGCGGTCAACCGCCGGTCCAGGTGAATCGAGCACGCGCCCGGCACTGCGCAGAGGGACGGTGAAAGCGAACGAATTTCCGTCACCGCAATCGTGCCCTTCCCCAGGAACGGGTCGTCTTTTAGCCGCGTGTTCAGCCTTTCGACTTCCTCAACCAAGCGGCTCATCTTGTAAATCGGGTTATCGCCGCGGTCCGGGGCGCTCGCGTGGCACGACTTCCCCCGCAGGTGGACTTCGATCTCCATGCGTCCGCGGTGACCTCGATAAATCCGCAGCCGACTCGGCTCCGTGATCACTACGCAGTCGGGCCGAATGCCGTCTTCCTTCAATATGTACAGCCAGGGCAGCCCGTCGCAGTCTTCCTCCTGCACCGAGCCCACCATGTACACCGTGTAATCCCCGTGCAGTCCGAGTTCCTGGATAAGCTTGCCGGCATACACCATGCTCGCCATGCCGGCGCGCTGATCGCACGAGCCGCGCCCGTATATGTAGCCGTCCTCCACCTTTCCCTTGTAAGGATCCCAGCCCCATTCCTTCGGATCGCCCACGCCGACGGTATCGATGTGGGAATCCATCATGATCACCGTCTTCCCCGAGCCGATCCGCCCTAAAATATTCCCCATGTCATCGACGCGAATTTCGTCGAACCCCACCTTCTCCATTTCTTGCCGGATCCGTGCGATCACCGGTCCTTCCTGGCTGCTCTCGGCCGGTATGGCAACCATGTCCCGCAGAAATCGAACGATGTCGCTTTCATAAGCTTGCGCCCGTTCCGCAAGGCGTGCGGCGTCTATGGTCCCGGCCGTCGGAATACTCATTTTGCGATCACCACCCCTTTTTCCTTTGAATTTCCATTTTGGCCTCCGGTATCCTTTTCAGTATATAACCAGCCGCCGTCCTTTAATCCTTCGACTTTCATTAATTCTGCGGCCGTAACTTTGTTACAAGGGGTCTAAAACTCCAGTGGGTTGGCCGAGGAGTACGGCTCATCAGAATCAGGAGACGGCGTATGATGCTCACTGCTATCTCCAGAAGCCACGGGTTTCGATTCCTGCGTCGCTAACGCCAAGGCGATTGCGGCAGTAGGTGACCTCCTCGGGGCTGGGGGGAGTGCCACATGGGCTGCTTTTTGCTGGGCCGGAGGGTGGGGCACCGCGCGTGATGAGTCAGCCGGTCGTGTCACCTTCGTGGGGGCGGATTTCCTCTTACTGGAGTTGTCCCGTGTTGCATGCGGTTTGCAAGCTCCCGACGAATGTGGGGACGCACACCGGGCGGGACCAAAGAAGATTGAGATAATGCACGCAAGTCCATAGTCGACATGCTCGGCAAGAAGGAAAGGACCCGTGCGAGGGGCGTCTGTGGGTTGCGCAGGAGCGCCACCCGCACGCTGGGATGTTGCGACCAGCGTCCGTTCTCGGCGATCGCGGCTATAACGTGAGAGGGCACGGTAATTCTCGACAGCACCTTCAGGACCTGCCCTTCATTCAGATAGGGGCTTTCCAGGACGGTGGAAACAACCCCCGCTTGTCCGTCGGCAAGGAGCGCGCCGGCGATGCGCCCTGACCCACGTCTCGCCAAAATCAATTTCTGGGCAGGGGGTAACTGTGGTACGCGTGCGATGATCAGTTCCTCGGCCAACTGCTTCTGCGCAGGCGCTCCCGACGGAAGGATGGTTAGTTGCACCAAATCTGTGAGATGAAGCGCGCGGACCAGGCGCAAGCCGAGGGTTTGTGATACATGTGGATGGAAGGCAAGGCTGCGACGCACGCGGTAATCTCTGAGCCATCGTTTTTGGTTTGCGACTGCATCAAGGAATGCGGTGGAAAGATCCTTGCGCCCGAGCAACAGGCAGACGTGATTCTCGTCGAAGCGGGGGTTATCCAGGAGGGCGAGGAGAATGTCTTCTCGGACATCGTGCAGCAGAGCAGGAATCTGTTCCTCCGATGCCGACCTCGCGCCCTCGCTATCAATTTGGAATGAGCTTCCCATGGACCCACTTCTCCCTGCAATTCCGGCTCCAAAAGGACGGCTAGTCCGGGGCTGAGGAGCAGAGACGGTTTGGTTTTGCGCATTCGTCGATTTGTGATATAAAATAAAGTGAGTAAGGGTGAAGGAGTTCACCCCAAACCGCCCGTAGCTGCGGGTTGATAACTCCTAGAGGCCGAGAGGCGCTCAGGAGTTATTTTTGTTTTGGGCGCCTCGCAGGGAGGATGTTGCAATGCCTTGCGCTATGCCCCGGACGACACCCGATCAACTCCCCCCTCAAGACATCGGCACAATCCTGACATCATCGTTGACGGTGAACCATGAAGGAAGATGAAGTGATAACGGGAGCTTCAACCGCGCGAGCGGGAGAACGCTTACAGGATTACGAGCGGCTGAAGCTCCAGCTCGGTGGTCTCAGCCAGCGCGTTTTACGTCTGATTGACAGTCAAGCCGATCCTGAAAGACACAGAAGGTGCCGGGACCTACTCGCCGCGCTCGCCGAGGACCGGTTTACCCTTGCTGTCGTCGGCCAGTTTAACCGCGGCAAGAGTTCCCTGATGAACGCCATCCTGGGCATCGACCGGCTTCCGGTCGGCGTAGTCCCGCTGACCTCCGTCATTACGAAGGTCTCTTATGGGAATCCAGAGCGAGTGCTCATCGAGTACGAGGGGAGCCACATGACGCGAGAGATCACTCTCGGGCAACTCGCCGAATACGTCACGGAGGGCGGAAATCCCGGAAACCAGAGGCAAATTGCCGCCGCCGAAATCCAACTCCCTTCCGAGTTCTTGCGACGCGGGCTTTTCTTCGTCGACACTCCGGGAGTTGGTTCAGCCATCGCTGAAAACACGGCGACCACCGAATCGTTCCTACCCGAAGCCGACGCAGTGATCTTCGTGACGAGTTTTGATTCCCCGCTGAGTCGCGAAGAGCTTGGGTTCTTACAGAAAGTCAGAGAACATGTCCGAAAGGTGTTCTTTGTTGTCAACAAACTGGACCTGCTCCCTTCGGAGCAACACCCGCCGGTGTTGGCTTTCATCCGCAACCGCCTGGAACACGAACTCGGTCTTCACGAGCCACGACTTTTCCCTGCCTCGGCGTTGGTCGGGCTCCAAGCGAAACTTGCCGGCTCAGCCCAGAAACTAGAGGAAAGCGGCTTGCTACCCCTCGAGGAAAGCCTCATCCAGTTCCTGACCACCGAGAAGGTAGGAGAGTTCTTGCTACGCACCTCTGACCGCATTCTGTCGCTCGTGGCGGGGCAGGATCTGGGGGCGACAAAGGGAGATCAAGGCGACTCACTCGGGAATCTGATTGAACCGCTCGCGAGATTGCGCAAGGAATTGACGGAAGTCTTCGGAAGCGATGAACGAAGATCTCTTCCTGCTCGGCCCACCGTGAAGTCAAGACCCGAGGCAGAACTTATGGAGGCGGCGCTCAAGCCATGCCAAGTCTGCACGGTAATCTCCGACGCCATGTTCAAGTTCATGGCAAGTTTTCAGTATCAAATCTTTGTCAACGAGAACGAGCGATCGGCTCTGGCCGGCAGAGGGGGGCTGTGCGCTTTCCATACCTGGCAGTATGCGGACATTGCATCACCGCAAGGCATTTCCAGCTCATACCCGGCCGTGCTGAAAGCCCTTAGCCTGCGACTGCGCACTGTGGCCGAAACCAACACGGCGGGCGGCTTAGGCGCAGGCACGAGAAGTCTTTTGACCAGTCAAGAGAAGTGCCGCGCCTGTCAGGCACAGTCTGCGGCCCAAGAAAGAGTGATCAGGGAGATCGTGGAAAAAGTAAGCGCGGAAGGCGGGCAGGATGCGGCAAGATTGCCCATCCTATGCTTACCTCACTTGAGCGCTTTCCTGCGGAAGGTGCGGGACACGGGGCTGGGACAGACTCTTGTGCATTTTGAAGCGGCGCTCTTCGAAAGACTGGCTGAAAACATGGAGCGGTGCGCATTGAAGTACGATGCGCTTCGCCGTGGATTGCAGAGTGAGGACGAGCGCGTGGCGTACCATCGCGGCCTCAGTCAACTGGTCGGCGGTAAGAGGTTGCAGTCGCTCTGACACGCCGGGTATCTGCTGTGAGGTCGAGTGAAGCCGGGTACGGGCATGAGCAACACTTGGGACTACAGGTTCGCGTTCCGAGCGGAGAGACGAGATGATGTTCCCGTCGAGTTTCGAAGTGCATATGACCGCCTTCTCGAAGCGTGGGGTCCACCGATTTTCGGCTTGTTCTCTCCCGCGATGGAAGACCCCGGATTCATCATTTCTCGATGGCATCCGCCCAAGCTCATCTTGGTCTTTTCGGAATCCTTGACCGTGCTTTCACTTGATCGTCAGTCGGATCAGGTTATGACCTACGAGTTAAACCGCAGGGATTCCGTGGGTTACGGAGTTGCTGATTTCCTCCTGAATTGCTGGTTAACGCTATATCCTGGCGCTTCACCCGATAGCGGAATGCAGATACGGTTTCCCTCCAGGGCTTCCCAACACTATGTGGAACTTGCCCGTCTTCTTCTCAACTGGCTTGAATGCCAATGGGAGCCCGGTCTAAACCAAGATCCACCATCTTGCGCGATTCCCGGACTTCCGCCGAAACTTTCGAGCTGTCTGGAAGCCCACCCCGAATTCGGGCCAGCCAAGGAGTTCTTCTTTCAACCCGCCATAGAACTTCGCAAGACACGCGGAGAAAAGTGGGCCAACCTCCTCCTGGCGATTACCCCGAAGGGTATCGTAGCCCTCACAGACCAATACCGGCGGGACTGCTCGCCGTACGGAATCGAAATCACCTACCTTCGACTGGCGCGTGTGAGATCGGTCGATTGGTGCGAATCGAGTGACGGCCGTCGGGCGGCTATTGAAGTCCATTTCGGAGGGGTGAACACCGGCCTCTGCCAAAAGTGGCCGATACTTCCCGGCCTCAACCCTTACGCGCTCCGCTGGATTGAGGCAGTCAAGTCCCAGGTCAAGGTAATGGCCAAAGAACACGATCGCTCCGCAGGCTTGATGGGATAACGCGGAAAATGCGGGGCAGAAGCAGCGACCATGCCAAATCAAGAAGCAATTAGAGCGCTCATCGAGCAACTGGGTGACCCGAGTCGGAGCAACCAGGCACTCCTCGCGCTGCTGATGAAGGGTGGAGACGGGGTGCGTGCGTTGGCGGAATTTCTTCTTTCGTCGAAGCCTTCGTGCTTACCCGAAGCAAGATTGTTGGCCGTCGAGGGTTTGAGCATTTTAAAAGGTCCTGAAGTCCTGAGCGTCTTGGTCGGTGTCGCCAGCCAGCGGTTAGACGAAATTTCTGATCCCGTCGTTCGTTTGGCGGAGGAAACCGTGGCGAGCCGCGCGGCTCTCGCCTTGGCGGACTTTCCCACCCCTCGTGCACGGGAGGCGCTTCTGAAGCTTCTGGAGGGAAAACCGCTGGTCGGAGTTGCAGAGGCCTTTGCGAAGTCATGGGATTTACGCGCCATTCCTTACTTAGTCTCCTGGCTGGAAGATGACTTTGTCGCCGAAGCCGCCGGCCGCGCGGTTCGCGTATGTGGCCGGATGGCTTTCTCTGCCCTGATTGAGTCTCTGGCCGAAAAGCACATGCAGCACGACCGCGAAACCGGAATGAGCCAGCGGCGGCGGGCTCGCATTCTCGAAATACTCGCGGACTTGTTGCGCAGCGAGGAGATCAATCTCATTGAAGCCCTGCTTGATGACCCCGTTGAGGCAGTGCGGCTTAACGCGGCTCGGGCTGTTCTCAGCAAAGGGACCAGTGTCCAAAAGGAACGTGCCTTTGCGGTTGCGCTCCTGTTGCTCGATTCGTCGGACCGGGGGGTACGGGCAGGTTCTGAGGAGGTCCTAGTCGAACATTTTGGTGTGGGATATCAGCTGGTTGAACAAGAAATCCAGCGGCGGGAGCTCGCCGGAGAATCAGCGCAGGAGTTCTTCCCAAAGGAGAGCACGCTCGTTATCCTCCAACGAATTCGGAAGAAAGGCAGACCGTTGACGGAGACCCAGCAGTGAAGGAGAACCTAGAGGTGGCCAACCAACCCTCGATCCGGCCAGAACCTGCCTGGCTCAACCGCAACGTCATCGGGATGGGGCTTACGAGCCTCTTGTCGGATATCGGCCATGAGATGATCACGACTCTCCCGCCTGGGTTTTTGGCCGTGCTCGGTGTCTCCGCGGCAGCGCTCGGCACGATAGAGGGCGTGGCCGATTCAGTCTCGAGTTTCGTGAAGCTGGGGTCGGGTTGGCTCTCCGACCGCTTTGGCCACCGGAAGCCGATGGCCGTGGGAGGCTATCTCCTTACGGGCATCTCGAACGGTCTCTTCGCTCTAGCTCATGGCTGGCCGCTTGTCCTCGCGAGCCGCACACTCGGCTGGTTCGGAAGGGGGTTTCGAACCCCACTTCGAAATGCCATTCTGGCAGGTTCGGTACCGGAAGAAGCACGCGGCCGAGTATTTGGTTTCGAGCGTGCCGGCGATACGGTGGGTGCCATTGTTGGCCCTCTGCTTGCCGTTGGGCTCCTGGCATGTTTCCAGCCACGTGCGACCGATCCTTCCTCGCCATTCCGGATTATATTTCTGTTCACGTTGATTCCGGGTCTCGCGTCCGCTCTGGTCTTCGCGATTTGTGTCTGCGACAAGCGAGCCGCCCCTTCGCAGATGAATTTCTGGGCAACTTTGAAGGCCATGCCCCGTCAGTTTCGCCGCTTTCTTGTTGGCGTCGGCATTTTCGGCATGGCGGATTATGCGCGGACCTTGCTGATTTTGGCGGCGACCCAACTGCTGACGCCCGCACATGGGGTGGGGCGCGCGGCACAGATCGCGGGACTTCTGTATGTGGGGCACAATGTGTTTTATGCGGGCTACTCCTACCCTATCGGAGCGCTTTCCGACAGGGTGGGGCGGCGCGGCTTGCTGGCCCTGGGCTACCTGGGCGGGGCTTTGTCGTCGCTGGGATTTGCCGCCGCATTTATGTGGAAACTTGACGTCGTGATTTTTCTCCTGGCGATGTTTGGGCTGGCGGGGTTCTCCATTGCTGTGGCGGACGCGCTCGAGGGCGCGATTACCGCAGATTTGGTTAGCGACCCACTTCGTGGCACCGCCTACGGAGTTCTGGGAGCCGTCAATGGTGTCGGAGACCTCGTCGCCAGCGTCGTGGTTGGAGTCTTGTGGACCGCGCTTTCACCTGTCGTCGCATTCGCCTACGCCGCTGTCGTGATGGGATTGGGCGCGATAGTCCTGAACCGCTTGCGATGAATCTTCGGAGAAGCAATTGCCTGTGACTTACTACTGCCCGTCTTGCTGGCGTGAAGTTGGCAGCGCATCAGCTTGCCCTGCCTGTGGCGCAGAGCTTCAGAGTTTTTCGATGGAGAGCTATGAGGAAAAGCTGATTCGCGCTCTTCATCATCCTGAGCCCACGGTTCCGGTTCGAGCTGCAACAATCCTCGGAGAACTACGGTCGCGATCCGCAGTCGAGCCATTGATCGAGGTGGCCGTCTCGAGTTCTGATGCCTACATCCAGGAAGCCGCTGTCGCCGCGCTCGGACGCATAGGAGATTCAAGGGCCCTGTCGTCCCTTGCTCGTCTCAGTCGCGATGGAAGTCTCCGGGTAAGGATTGCTGCCGAACGAGCGGTAAAGATTTTGGAGGGCGTGCCCAATGCGAGCTAAAGATGATCGCCAGATTCAGCCCGCCGGGGCTATCGCGCCCGGACTGCCGGTATTCGTAGACCGGGAAAGTGAATCGCGCCGCCTCGACGAGGCCATCCGCAAGCGAACGAGTTTGATGATCTGTGGGCCCGCCGGCATAGGGAAAACCGCACTGGTGTCCACAGTCATTCGTCGCCTCCCTCCAGATTTAGCGGCGCGTTGCCTGTATCTCCGGGGCGTGAAGGATTTACAGGACCTGCTGCGTCAACTGGTCCAAGCCCTTTACGACTTGAAGGACCCGAATCTGCGCCAACAACTTCATACCGAGGGGATTTCCATACTGACCTTTGACGCTTGGATCAAGGGCCTGTCGAGCAGTCGCCTGAGGGGCACGCTATTCCATACCGTGGAAAGAGGGGATTATCGTGTCCTCCTCGACCATCTTCCGCCACTCACCCGTGCGGTCGCGAAAGTCATCAAAGAACTCTTCTGGATGCGCAAAACGCCGGTATATTTGCTGATCCGCGATGAACTGGAGCAGCACCTCTACCAGTTTTACAACTTTTTTTACTGGGGCGACCGTGAACGATTGGCATTACAACCACTTCCAGCCCAGGCCGCGGCAGAACTTCTGGAAAGCTGCATTGAGCGGTTTGGGCTCTCCCGGTTGGATCTCACAGACTTTCGGGAGGAAGCTCTTGAGCTGAGCAAGCGAGTCCCCGGCGCGATTGTTAAAATGTGTACCCTCGCCGCCGATCCACGATACCAATATGAATCACGCGTCAAGATTAAGTCGGTTTACATCGATTACTTGCTGAATGGGCACGACCTACACCCGCCCGCTCATTCGAGGGGTAGTAGCTGAGTTATGAGCGATAAGAGGAACCTATACCAAGGTGAAGAAAGCGTGCGCTCCTAATTGGGCGTTGGGGGCAGTAGACAAAGACTTCTGAACATCTTCGAGCGCCTGCATGAGGCCGAAGGCGGGATTTTCGGCATGCCATTACGGATACAGAGAGGCCACCAAACAGATCCTGTTCACTTGACCACCAGAACTGGGCAGGGCGCGGTCTTTGTGAGGTTCTCTGACGTGCCGCCCCAGATGCGGCCGAAAGCACCACGGTGCCCGGTAAACCCCACTATCAGGAGATCAAACTGGCCCTCGCGGGCAAGGCTCCCGATGGTCTCAACCTCCTTCCCAGGTCGAATGGTCCATTCGAGACTCACACCTCGCAGCGCGGCGCGCCGTTTACAGTGGATGGCAAACTGTTCGAAATTAGTGTCCTCGCATGCTTTCGTCCTTTTGACTTCTGACACTTTATGTGCGTGACGGGGCAAATCCTCCTCCACGCTGATCATGTAGAGTTCCGCCTGGAAGCAAGCGGCCATCTCAACCGCACAATCGAAGGCTTTGCGTGCGCCGTCCGAGCCATCATTCGCAACCAGGATCTTCTTATACATGCGCGGCTACTCACTGCTTCCTGATCCGCTGGATCTGGATGTCCGAAACCGCGGTCATGCCGGTGTCCATCATTTCCTCGATGACCGGGGCCACCTTTCCTAAGCACTGTCACATCAGGCGGGCCAGTAGCAGCACGAGAAGCAGGCAAAGCAGCACATACCCAACGTAAGCATTCAGCCTTCCGTGGTGCATTCTGGCGAGCCCTGCTGCCAGCATGGTTGCGCCGGATTGGAGAGGCCGATACACGAGTCGGTCGAGGACGTGCACTTCTTCGGCCTCTCGGCGGATGGCCACTCGAAAGTGCTCGGCGACCATCTCACTGCTATCTTCGACCTCGCCCGGGTGAAAGATGGCGCTGAACGTAACGCGAACAGGGTTTGAGAAGCCCGTTGCCGTGTAAGTCTGCTCTGGCAGCAAGTGAGCCAGTCCGCCCGCCCAAACCGGTTTTCGTAGCCGCTGCCTTCGCCGCGCCAGTCCGTAACGGATAATCAGAATCGTGGTCCCTGTCAGGAGCACAAGCACCACGAACATGTAGCTTGTGGACATGGCAAACACCACCGGGTTACGCGTTGCACCTCGGTGCATGACGACCAACCCGAGCCCTGGGAATACCCCTCTGCCGATCTGGGCGCCAAGGTCGTGAAATTCACCCACAAAGGCCCCCGTGATCGGTGGCGTTTCGCACTCGGGCGCAAAGAAAGCGGGCACCAGAGCTGAAGTGCTGCTCGTCCCGGTCAATTGTCGGACGGGCCCGCTGAGGAGGGGAATCACATAAGTCGGCAGAATCCCCAGCAGCAAGCACAGCACGGCAAGAAAGCCCATAGCCAACCGGGATGAGCGACGGGTGCGGGCTGCGGGCCGGATGCTCTCCGTTCGCGGCATTCCTAGAAAGCTCATCGCGTACGCTTTAACGAAGCAGGTGACGGCGAGTGCTGCTGTCAAGGCAAGGGCAGCTCCGCAAAGAGCAAAGACGACTTTGACCCCCACTGAACTGAGCACCGCACTTTGCAGGAGCGTTTGAAGCGTTAGCCATTCACTGACAAAACCATTCAAGGGCGGCAGGCCGGCAATGGCGAGAGCGCCAACCAGGAAGAAGGCTGAAATCACGGGCAGCGGTTTAATCAACCCGCCAAGACGATCCATGTCGGATGTGCCCGCCACTGAATCGACGGCCCCGGCGCCGTAAAACAGGAGCGATTTAAAGACGGCGTGATTTACCATTTGATACAGGGCCGCAATAAACGCCATACCCGTTAATGCCGGCACATGTGAAGCGGAAAAAACCATGCCCGCGCCCAGGCCTGCCACCACAATGCCCATGTTTTCGATCGAGCTCTCCGCCAGCATCCTTTTCATATCGTTCTCACGGTTGGCATACAGGATGCCCACCAGCGCCGTAATCGAACCGATTGCCAATGTAACCAGGCCGGGAAAGACGGAGGAAACCGGCAATATGTCCCCGTTGACCCGGATGATGCCATAGATTCCAAGGTTGAGCAGCACGCCGGAAAGCAACGCGCAGACATTCGCCGGGGCCGCAGCGTATACTCCCGGGACCCAGCGATTAAAGGGCATGAGACCTGCCTTCACCCCGAAGCCAAAAAACGAAAGCAGAAAAACCGCCCAGCGCAATCCGGTGCTCGCCGATGCTGCCGCAGCCCGGAGAGCTTCGAAGGTGAGCCCACCAGCGATCCTGCCGAGGAGCAAAAAGGCAATGATAACGGCCACAAATCCTGCCTCGCTCATGGTCAGCATTTGATAGCCGGCGTCCCGATCCTCCTGGGCTCGCTTTTGGCAATTCACCAGCAAGAAGGCCAGGATGGACATCGCCTCCCAGCCGATCAAAAAGAGAACCACATCACCGGCCACGAGGATGATGGCGACCGATGCAATGAGGGAATGGAAAGCCACGGCAAAAGCCCGAAGGCTGAAATCGCCAGTGTATCGTTCAAGGTACTGACGGGAATAGATGGCGGTCGCCAGCGCTACCAGGCCTGTCACCAGGAGGAAGAGCCCCGACAGGTGATCGAGCGTAATGGTGAGAGACCCGAGGTTCGGAATAGTCCATAGACGCACCTCGAAGGTCGTGTGTGCTGCGAGCCCTTCCACGCCGATTGCGCAGAGGGTGAGGGAGGTTGCAGAACCCACCCAGGCTATGATGCGGGCGCTTTGATTCACCGGCAGAACCAGCGGCAACAACACTCCCACGCCACAGAGCAGGAAGAAAAGTATTATTAACGTCTTCGCGTCGATCATGCTTGGGCTCGGTCAACCTCCCGCAGTTGGGCTCGATATTGCATAGCGTGCGAACCGGCAGTACGCGCAGATAACCGGTTGCGGCGCACCCGTTGTGAACTTCGCATTTTAGGTCCCGGCTATCTTGGACGCAAACGCTGTGCCATCCTGCGCGTACATCAAACGATCTCCCATTCTTCAGACAACATTTGTCTCGCGCCGGTGCGGGAGGTACGAAATCACAGGACGCGATCTAGAAGCAGGACCACGATCAGAATTAAAGCCGGACCAAAAGAAAGATGATCTTGTACGTGGGTTTGATCCAGGAATAAGACCACAAGAAGCGTACCCAGCACGTAGGCGGCGTAGGCGTTGAGTCGGCCGTGATGCATTCGCGACAACGTCCCGGCAACCGCGAGGGTGCGCTTGGCGAGTGGCTGGAACAGCACACGATCCAAGACATGGACCTCCGCAACAACCCTGGTGAGACGCTGGCGAAAGTGGCCGGCAATCACCTCCAGCCTCTCTTCCGATAGCGTGGGATTAAAGATCGCACTGAAGGTCACGGCCACAGGATTGGAAAAGCCCGTGGCCGTGTACGTCATTTCGGGCCGAAGTGCCGCCAGTCCTCCGGCCCACGGCGCCGCCCGCGCGCTCTTTGATCTCCGGCTGACGAGCTCTCGAACTACGAAAACCAGTAGCGCCGTCAGAAGCAAAAGGACAATCGACATGTACGTGGTCGACATGGCGAACACCACCGGGTTGTGCGAGGAGCCCCGGTGAAGGACCACGAGGCCGGACCCCGGCACAAGTCCCTTCCCCACCTGAGCCCCCAGGTCGTGAAACTCATCGACGAATGCCGGCGGAAGCAGCGGGCGTTCGGACGCGCTCTTAAAGAAGGGAGGCACAAGCGCTGCTGTTGCACCGGTTGCCCCCACGGCTTCGACGACGCGCCCAAAGACCGGAATTACAAAGGTGGGAACCACTCCCAGCAGCACACAAAGAGCGGCGCTGAGCCCCGTGGCAATTCGGATGGGAGATGAGGCGCGAGCAAACTTGTACTTTTTATCGGATCTTGGCACGCCAAGGAAGCTCATCGAATACGTCTTGGCGAAGCAGGTAACGGCCAAGCCAGCCGTGAGCGCCAGGCCTGCCCCACACAATGCGAAGACTACCTTCACGGGCCTTGAAGCCAACGCCGCGCTCTGCAACAGGCTCTGAAGTGTTAGCCATTCGCTTGCGAACCCGCTGAGCGGAGGGAAAGCGGCGATGGACAACGCTCCAATCAGAAAGGTCATGGCGATCCAGGGCATAGGTTTGATGAGGCCGCCGAGGCGGTCCATGTCGCGCGTTCCGGCGCTGGCGTCGATTGCCCCGGCACCGAAGAACAGCAGCGATTTGTACACCGAATGGTTCGTCATCTGATAGAACGCGGCAATCCACGCGATGCCGGCCAACACGGGCTCGCCGACGGCCATAAAAACCATCCCGGCCCCAAGTCCCGCGGCGATGATACCCATGTTTTCAATTGAGCTGTTGGCCAGCATTTCCTTCATGTCGTTCGTCCGGTTGGCGTACAGGATGCCCGTGAGTGCCGAAGACGTTCCCACGAGTAGGACGAGCAACCCGGGGCCTACGGTCGTGGGTGGCATCAAGTCCATGTTGACCCGCACGATTCCGTAAATGCCCAGATTGAGCAAGGCGCCGGAGAGCAGCGCTGAGATGTTCGCCGGAGCGATCGGGTGAGCATGGGGCAACCAGCGATTGAATGGCGCTAATCCCGCCTTCACGCCGAAGCCGAAGAACGAGAGCAGGAACACAATCCAGCGGGCTTGCCAGCCCACGGACGCCAAATGCGCGCGCATCTCAGGGAAGGCCAGGTTGCCCGATGAACCTGCCGCCATGACGAGGAATGCTAGCACCACGGCCACAAACCCTGCTTCTCCCATGGTGACCATCAAGTAGCCCGGGCGTGCGTCCTCCTCCCCCCGTTTCTGGTAATTGATCATGCCGTAGGCGAAAAGTGCCATCAGCTCCCAACCCACCAGGAAGGTGAACACTTCGCCAGCCGTGAGAACCACCACGACGGCCGCATAGAGCGCGAAGTAACACGCACACAACGCACGTATGCTGAACTGACCCGTATACGGGCGAAGATAGCCCAGTGAGTAAATCGAGGTGAGAAGAAAGACCAACGCAGACACCAGCAGGAACAGCCCGGACAGCCTGTCGACCGAGAGGGTGAGGCATCCCAGCGGCGGTAGTGACCACAGGTTGACGGTGAAGGCGTTCTGCGCGGCAACAGCCAAGGCGCCGACCGTCCAAATTACCAGCGACGCAGCCGAACCGACCCACGCGAGGCTCTGGAGCGCGCGCCGCTCGGATAAAAGGGCGGCCGAAAGCACACCCATACCGCTCAGCACAAAAAAAGCTCCGAGTAAGACTCCGAGACTCACGCGGGAGCTCCTACTTTGGCGGCGTTCGTCTGGGCCACCGGATCCTTCCGCCCGGCGGCGACCAGAAGCCCGTGCAAGATTGCCAAGGGGGGCGGAGGAGATCCTGGGACTTCTATGTCCACAGGGATGGTCCCGGCGACGCCGCCGCCCGAAACGAAGCTAGGACCGAATACGCCTCCAGAAAGCGCGCAGGTTCCCACCGCCATTACGAGCTTGGGCGTCGGCATTGCCCCATAGGCTTCGAGCAAGGGAATCTTCATGTGGTCCGTCACCGGGCCGACGACCAGAAGGATATCCGCCTGGCGCGGTGTGGGCGTGATGAAAAAACCGAGTCGATGGATGTTGTAATAAGGGTTGTTGAGTTGCTTCACTTCGTTCAAGCACGCGCCGCAGTCGCCCGCGTCGACCACCAGGATGTGTAACGACGTCGAGAAGACTTTGGGCCAGCGTGGGTCTGGGGCGCTTCGACCAGAAGCATAGCCCGCCCACTCATAACCCGGCTGCCAGTCGAGCGGAAACTGGATCGCTCGGGAACATCGGAAGCAGTGAACACACCGGCGCGGTTCCACGCACAACCTGCCGTTTTCGAGAACAATAGCGCCGGTCGGACAAATATCCACCAGATGGCGGCCCTGTTCATCGGTGACCTGCTCGCGGCCCAAGGGCAGGCCAGGTGACACGCCGGCTTGAGTCTCCTCACGCCCAGGGTAGCGAGTAGTCTTTATCCCGGTTTGGAGACCTTTGATGACCCACTGATTCATGGCAGACAGTCCTTCTACCGGTCGTTCTCGGCGGCGGAAAGGCCAAAGCTCGCCAAGATGATCGGAAAATCCTGAAATGCGAAGTTCTCAGCCGCAAGGTGAAAGCCGTGCCAGTTGACAAACGAGGGCGTGATCGGGTGGTAGCGCTCAATCACCCCGCCCGCGCCCAGACGCGTCCAGTGGAACGTAGCGCCGCGGGGGGCTTCTACCCACCCCAAGGCCACCCCCGGCTGAAGGGTCACGGACGCACAGACCTCGCCCGATTCCAGCAGCGCTGCCGCTTGCGTCATCAAGCTCACCGACTCTGTGGCCTCGGTAAATAGGACGCGCAGACGAGCGAAGCCGTCCCCTTCTGTCTCCAGTGGGACGCCGAACGCAAAGCGCTCGTAGCCCGAGTAAGGCTGCGCCTTGCGCAAATCTCCCTTCAAACCGGAGGCCCGGGCAATCGGTCCTACCAGGCCGAACTCGCGAGCGTCCTCTTCCGAAACAATCCCAACATCTTCCAGGCGATCCAGAAAACTGCTGGAATACCGGAGTTGTCGCTCCAGGTCACGGAGGTTCGTCAATATTTCCGTAGCCTTTTGCGACGCTTCGCGGCAGGCGGAATCACTGAAGTCACAACTGAGGCCCCCGGGTATCGCGAGTCCAAACAGGTACCGATGCCCTGCCAGGGAGCAACTGAGCCGAAGCAAGTCTTCTTCAAGAATCGCCGCCTGGTTTGCCGCCACCGTCAACGCGGTCGATTCGCAGATCTCCTGAATTACTCCGGCGTGGTGGCGAAATCTCTCAAGTTCGGCGAAAAACACGCGCAGAGTTCGCGCGCGCGGAGGAACCTTGACCCGGCAGACGGCCTCCACGGCCTGGCAAAAGGCAAGCGCATGGGAAAAGGCCGTGGTGGCTGCAAAGCGCTCGGCCAGCAGCAAGCATTGATCCACGTTCTGTCCCTCGGCCATTTTTTCAATGCCGCGGTACTTGTAGAAGAGTCTCGGGAAGGCACGAATCACGTCCTCACCCACTGTTTCGAGCAGGAAATGTACGGACTCGGTCACGCCAGAATAGATCGGACCCACGGGCATGACGAACGCGCCGGGATCCTGCACGATGCGCCGGGGTCGCCACTCGGTGTCGGGCGCCCTCGCGGCGAGCGCGGCCTTTTCGTCGAAATCACGCCGCATCGGATTCACCGCTTCCTGCCACAAGTCATTGTGGAGCACAAAATCGCCGAGCCTCGGATGCCCTTCAAAGGTGATGCCGAATAAGTCTTCGGCCTCCCGCTCGTGCCAGTCGGCGGCGTGCACCTGGAGGCTGATGCTTGGAACAGTCTTTGCGTCAAGCGACTGCCGGAACAAAAGGTGTGCCCACCCCGACTCCTTCCTCGCGTAAAACAAGCATCGAAATTCCCACTCGGTCTGGTGCTCTTCCACAATTAGACCAGCAAAACGGTAGCGAACTTCGGCCACGAGCCACCGGGCGATTTCGGGAAGCAACTCGGAAACGGTGGGGCGTAGTTCGCAGACAGGTTTCCGGCGGTCCACCCAGGCCTGGACCTGCCCCGGCCATCGGCGTTCAGCTTCTGACGCCATCTCGTTCACATTCAGCACGAGGTCAACCTCCGATCAGTGTTGCCGCCCGGCTCAGGAGTGTGTACACGGGGCCTGGGACGTAAAGCCCGAGTACAATAACCGGAATCGCGGCAAGCGCGAGCGTCAGCGAACAACTCCATGGCAGTGCGGGCGCCATGCCCCCATCTTCCGATGCCCCTTCAAACACCATCTTGTTGACGTGCAGCAGGATGCCAAAGAAGGCGACAATCAAAAAGGTGGCCAGTAACCCCGTGACGAGGTACCGACCTTCGCCGATCCCCGCTTTGAGGATCGAAAATTCGCCCAGAAAGACCGCGAACGGCGGCGCTCCGGCAATCGCTAGTGCACCCACAAGAAGCGCCGACGCCACCACGGGCGAGCGCCGGATCAGCCCGCGGACCGAGGCGATGTCACGCGTCCCGGCGACGATGAGGACGGCTCCAGCCGCGAAAAAGCAAAATGACTTGGTCATCGTGTGAGCGAGCATTTGATACACCGCGCCGTAGTTTGCAGCGTGTCCTCCCAAGCCTGCGGCCGTCAGGATGATCCCCATGTGCTCGACCGTCGAGTACGCGAACAAGCGTTTGTAGTCGTGAACCTGAAGGAGGAGGAACGCCGGCACGCCGACCGAGAGAAGGCCGAAACTTATAGCCCACCGGTCGGTAGTGCCTCCCAGGGAGGCACGCACAATCGGCATCAACCGAAGAATGACATAAAGCACGGCGGTGGTTTCAACTCCGGAAAGCAGGGCGCACACCGCAGTCGGCGCCTGGCTGTGAGCGTCCGGCAGCCAAGTATGTAAGGGAACCAAGCCAACCTTTACTCCAAAGCCGACGAGAATGGTGAGGTAGGCCACCCGCACTACTGCCGGCGCCATCTGCGGGGCCACACTCGCGAGCCCAGCCCATGTGTAACTCGATTGCCCGGCCATGTGCATCGCCCAGAACAACAGCAGAAAGCCAAAAAGCGCAATGGCCGCGCCCGTGAGGGTTAGAATGGCATATTTCCAGGCTGCTTCCAGAGCCTCGCGGTTGTTCTCAAAGCCCACTAATAGCACCGATAAGAGCGTCGTAAATTCCACCGCCAGCCACGCCACGCTGGGCCCTACAACCACAGGCACAGCCACCAACGAAAAGAGGAACAGATTCAAATTGCCGTAATAGTGGTGCAGAATGGAGGGATTGTGGGTGGTTCTCTTCATGTATCCGAGCGAGTACAAGCTGGACAGAACTCCCACTGCCGCTACCAGCAGAAGGATCAACACTCCCAGGGAATCAACCTCCAACCAGTCCGGCACCGCAATAAAAACTCCGTGCGCCAGAACCTGACCTGTAACGACAAGGGTGAGAGCCAGGATTGCAACCGAACTCGCCATGGTTACCGCCGGGGCAACGCGCCTGCCTATCGCAGGTATCCAGCACAATATGGCCGCGATCAGTGGAATCACAAGGATGCCTTCGACGGTCATTTCGATGACTCCTCCTTGAGTTCCTGAAGGGACCCCACTGCTGTCGTGCCAATATGCTCATGAATAGCACTCGTGAGAACCCCGATCACAAAAACCGCAATGAGTACGTCGAAGGCAACCACCAACTCAACAAACAGGTGTAACTCAGGCACGATCGAGAGGCTGGTGAAGAAAGCCCCGTTCTCCATCCCGAGCAAGCCAAATAGTTGCGGTACCGCCTCGCGCCGCACCGTGAGCGAATAAGCACAGAGCAACAGCACCGCAAGCCCGATCGGGATGTTGACCCCCGCCGCCGACCCCTTCGCGAGTCTGACAAAAGGCAGACTGAAAAAATAGGCGCTGATCGTTATGCCCAAAGCAATCAGTAACGAGATGGGGATATTTAGGACTTGCGAAATCTCGCGGCGAGAAAGGACCTCTTCGGGGACGGTACGCCGGAGCAGCCAGGGGATCAGCACCGGCTTGTTAATGATATTGATCACGGCGATCGCCATGAGGTGCCACGACCAGGGATGAAGGCCAATGAGAAAAGCGGAGCTGGCCAGGAATATGGATTGCAGGACGAAGAAGCGCAGGCACCCCTGGACTTGCCGTGTCGCTATCATTCCGAAGGTGCAAAGAAGAAACAGTCCGCCTGCCAGAGCATTAAATTGGTAAGAATAAGAAAAAGGTCCGAGGGCTTCCGGCATATTTCTCCTTCCGGCGAGTCACTGTGTAAACAACCATGTAATCATTGCCGCAACCGACGTGATGAAGGCGACTCCAAGGAACTCGCTGATGCGAAAAAGGCGCAATTTGGCGAGCGAGCTTTCCACGGCGACGAGAGCCAGCACAAACACGAAGATCTTCAGCAGAACCAGCGGAACAGCCAACAGCACATCGCTCACGGCCTGAGTTGAGGCTAGTCCCCAGGGAGCCACCAGTACATTAAGGAAGATCGTGATCAGCACGAACAGCTTCATCTCGCCGCCCCATTTCATAAGCGCTGCGGCGGGGCCGGAATATTCCAACCCTTTGGATTCGTCGATCATCGCCAGTTCAAAGTGACCGGAGGGGTTGTCGACTGGAATCCGACCTCCTTCCGCCAGGATCAGAATGAAGAAGGCGAGCATGATCAGAACATGAGCCGGCTCGAAGAAATTCGAGAGTGGTCGGACCCACCGCTGTTGCACAATGTACGGGATGGTGGATCCCGCAACAAACGAGACGGTGAAGAAGACAATCATGAAGACCGGTTCGGCCAGGAACCCCACCAGGCGCGTCCGGCTTGCTCCCATCGGTCCGTATGGATTCGCCGTATCTACGGCGGCGAGGGTGGCAAAGAATCCGCCCAGCGCCAGGACGAAGCCGCCGCCCAGCATGTCGCCCATGAACGCGAAAAATAACGGATAGCTTGTGAGAACCGGGATCAGCGTGGCTACGAAGATGGGCACCACGAAGACGATGTAGGGAGTGAACCGGAAGATCCAGGAACTGTAGTCCGAGATGACCTCGTCCTTGTGAAACAGCTTCCAGATGTCGCGATAAGGCTGAAAAATGCTCGGCCCGCGCTTGGACTGCACGATTTCCTTCAGGCGGCTGATGACCCCTGCCAGCAGGGGAGAAAAGGCCATCACGACAAGGACTTGTAGCAAATTGAAAATGATTCGCGCAGCCATAAATGGCACCAAAAACAAAAAAGGCCCCTACCCAACCAGAGGTAGGAGCCATCAGTCCCTTCGCTTCTTGGACGTTAGCGGTGGCGCTCCATCACCGAAAGCAAAAACGCATCGTACATGATTGCCGAGCTCCTGTGCAACAATAAATTTTGTCGTCAATTTTCTTGATGGCGAACCAATCGGTACGCTCGATGTAACGCGCCTCTGGAACGGGATCGTGTTTCATCGGATCAGGTTTCCCTTGCGCCGGCCGAAGCCAAAAGGCGGGGCACGCCAGAGATTGGCGTATTGCCAAACTTGGGCCAGCGAGGTCCAAAGCCTTGACGTCTGTTGCCGCAAGACAATGGGTGCGGAGCCTTGACCTTAATTGCTGCCGCTGGTTGCGGGGACAGTCTGTGCCGAGTGAAAACGCGAAAGCGTCTCAAGGTCGCGCCGGATCGCTTCTGTCTCCTCAGGCCCGGCTTCGCCTCCGCCGGTCAGGCGCTCGAGTTGAGCGCGATATCCGTCGGCGTGGGCGTCGAACTGCCGGTGAAGTTCTGCCAGTGTCCTTCGACTCCAGGATTCCAACATTCTTCCATACCTTTGGAAAGCCTCGTCAACACCGGGACCAATTTGATGTCCCAGCTTCTTTTCTATTCCTTGTCTCATAAACGCCTTCCCGAGCACGGCAAGAAAATTTCGGTGAAGAGAGATTTCCAGCGGTCCGGGGTCAAGCCTCGGCATCTCCTTGACGACGGCCGTAAGGTCTTCTTCCCTGGGTACATCAACGCCCATGGCGGTTGCGGCACCCGCAAGAGCGCGTGAGAGGTCTTGGCTGAGGCCTTGAATTTTGCTGTAGATCTGGTTTGCCCCCTCCGCCGCAATCCCCGCGAGATTCCGAATGACGATATCCCCGGTTTCGGTCCCCCCCGCATCTTTGCTGGACCAGAGTTGGGCGACTTCGGTGGCCGATCGCGACAGACCAATTCGACCCAATATCCGTATTTCATCCGATGCTCGGAGGCAGAAGGTGCTCACACCCTCAAATTTCCCGGTTGCCTTACGCAACTCTGTTTCAGCACCCCGCAGGTGTTTCTTCTCGTCCTTTGAACCCTTCTCCGCGAGTTCTGTCCTGACCTTCAGGGCCGCCTCAACCGCCTCGCGCAAGGCGCCAGTTTTTCGACGCACGGATTGCTGGGCCAGATCCTGGTGCCGCTCGCAGAGGGGTTGGATTTCGTGCTCGAACCATTCGTCCAGGAGCCTCGCGTACTCCCCCTTTATACTGACAGGGTGCACCGTGAGCTTCAGACCCAGTTGTGATCTGATCTGGTCGGATATGTATCTGACCGAACGGTCACGGTCTTCAGCGCTGAGTAGGTCTGCCTTGCTCAAAAGCACCAAGGCCGGAATGGCAGCTTCATAGAGGCTTTGCAGTGTCGAAAGATCTTCCTGGGTCAACGTTGAACCCGCATCAACCAGGACCACACCCAGGTCGCACTGTGGCAGGTAAGCGAGGGTTTCAGTCGCCCCCACCGTCGCCAGCGAGCCCAGGCCCGGCGTATCGACAAACACCACTCCGTCCTGCAAACGCCTCGATGGCAACTCGACGACAATCCGCGTGACGTGTTTGACATTCCCGGCATTAAACTCCTCGCTGACAAACTCCGGGAGCCGGGCGATTTCCACTCTTTCCTGCTTCCGATCCAGATAGGTGACGGTCAGCGCCGGTTCCGGGCCATGTGTGATCCGGGTCGGCACCGCCGTAATCGGGTTGACGCCAACCGGCAGCACATCCATCTCGAGGATGTGATTCAGCAGGGAAGATTTTCCCGAACTGACGCGGCCGAACAGGGCGATTTGGAAGCTGTTCGACTCGATCTTGTCGAGAATGATGGAGAGCGCGGGCCTGAATTCAACCAATCCGCGCTCGTTGATGATCGGCTCCAGCGTCTTGAGCAACTCGATTTCGTCGGTCGTGCTTTCCAGCCTTTGCAGGCGCGCCTTTGGATCTTGTCCGCTATCTTGAGCCAAGTATGTACTCAGCTTACGGACAAGGCTTCTCATCTCTTCCAGCAGACCATTGAGTTCGGGGATGGCCGATTCCGGAACTTCGCCATACCCACGGAGTGCGGCAGGCCGGCAATCATCGAAGGCGATGTTGGTGAACTCCAGGTTGACCCGAATCGCGTGGGTAGCGCCAATCCGTCGTTCAGGGGGCGAGATTCCCTGGCTTTTCAGAACCTGAATCATTTGCGCGCGAACCCGCGCGATGTAGTCTTGGACGACTTTGATTTGAACCGGCGATAGGTCCCCTCGATATCTGGGGAAGGGGGATTTCGATGTCGAGCTCACAAGGATCGATTCGACGTCGGAAAGGAGTTCATCAACGTACTTAAAGCTGGTCTGGAGGTGATGCTTGTGAGACGAGTTGAGGGAGTCAGGCGATTCCATGCGCGTGTGCCATCCCGTCTAAACGAATGGGCTTCTTGAACGGAGGGAATCTCCAGGGAAAGGAAATCAAGGAAAGTAACCATGCCGCCCTTTTCCGCAGAATCCCCCGCAGGAGTTATCTTCCCCATCGGGGGCGGTTAAGGGCGAACTCCAACGCCATCCTCATTATCCAGCTTGCTGCTGCCGCAGTCAACCTTGTGGATATTCAGCCAACTGCCACATTCGTTCCCAATTTCGCGGAAAGGACCCTTGGAGGGGAGATCGTGCCAATGCCTGGTCACTTGTCGTAAATAATTCATATGTCGGACGAAATGAAGGTTAGTTATAATCCGCAGAGGGTGATGGAGTTCGCCTCTCCAACCGCCTCGATACTCGAGACTGATAACTCCTACCAAACGACCCATATCCAAGGGGTATGCGTTCTTGTTTTGCCCGGACGGGACGTCCAAACTCGCGTCGGAGGAAAGCCGTATGTCGGTTGAAATGCAGGGTCAATCGAGAAAGGCTTCGGAAGGTATTCAAGAAGAGCCTTGCAAGATTTGCCGCGCCCTTAAAGAGTTTCAGTCCGATTACGTTGACATGCTGAGTCGCCGGATGCCGCGAAGTCTATGTAATTTTCACACTTGGCTCGTCGCAAAAGTGGCCGAGGCGGGTGTCGCTGCTGAGGTTCTACTTCGCTTGCTGGAGCACGCTCTCAAAGATGACTCTACCGGGGCTGATTGCAGTCTATGCGCGTGGATTGTTCAGGAGGAGGATAGGGAGTTGGGAGAGTTTGCCCAGAACCTAAACAAACCGGAATACCTGCGACGGTTGCGGGAGCGCGGAGGCCTCTGTATTCCTCACGCACGAAAACTCTTCGATCTCGTCCCCAACGACCTCCGTGACGAAATCACTTTAGCCCTTCAAAGGCAGGCGGTGGAACTGAGACGGGAACTGGTAACGCTATCCCGCAACGCCAAGGCTGGCATAACAACCCATGCAGGTCTTTTGGGACGGGCGACCGAATATTTGGTTGCTAATCGAGGGTTGGATATTAAGCGGTGACTTGCCTATTGGGATTCAGTTAAGAGTAGCAAGCAACTGTTTGATTTCGGGCATTTGTCGATTTGTGGTATAATAATCAGTCATTACGGTGATGGAGTTCGCCCGAAACCACCCGTAGCCACGGGTTGATAACTCCTAGAGGCCGAGAGGTGCTCAGGAGTTCTTTTCATTTAGGGCGCCTCGCGGGGAGAAGGTTCCGGTATCCTTGGTGTTATTCCCCGGACGTCACCACATCACCTTCCCTCCGCAAAGATCGGCCCAATCCTGACAATTGAGACGGAGGAGATTCCATGGAACACCAGCGATTCGAGGGTGAGCGGACGCTCATGCGGATCCATGTTGGTGAGTCTGATAGGTGCCATGGGAAGCTTCTCTATCAGGCCATCCTTGAGCTCATTCGCAAGGAAGGGATCTGCGGGGCTACAGTCTTACGGGGAGTTGGCGGATATGGGTCCTCAAGTCGATATCACACGGACAAGATTCTCCGCTTAGCGCAGGATTTGCCGATCATTATTGAAGTTGTGGAGTACACGGAGAGAATTGAGAAACTCCTGCCGAGCCTGGACGAAATGGTCGATGGAGGCATGATTACGCTTGAGAAGGCCCATGTGATTCTCTATCGACCCAAGAAAGATGTGAAGCAGTAATCCGCGGGCGTATCCCGCGGTAGCCGCCACGGCGCAAGCAGAGAGCATCGTCATGAGGATTCTGATCATTTCAGACATTCACGGGAATTTCGATGCGCTGGCAGCGCTTCAAGAGACCTACGATGAACTTTGGGTCCTGGGTGATCTGGTGAATTATGGCCCCGACCCGGCGGCGGTGATTGAATTCGTTAGGTCGAAGGCGGCTGTCGTCGTCTGCGGAAATCACGATTACTCAATTGGGTTTAACCAGGACCCGCGCTGCTCGACTCGATTTCGCGAAATGGCCGAGGCGACACGGCGCTACACGAATTCGGTGTTGAGTTTTGGGCACAAGCATTTCCTTCGACACCTTCCACCCTTTGAGGAAACACGGCGCAGCGACGCCAGGTTCTACATCTGCCATGCGGTTCCTTCGGATCCCCTTTACGGCTATTGCGAAGCCGGTTCCCCACGCTGGCTTACCGAAGTTAAAGAAGTCGATGCCGATATCGTGCTTGTGGGCCATACCCATGTTCCATCTGTGCAGTCGTTTGGTTCGTTACTTGTGGTTAATCCTGGAAGCCTGGGGCAGCCAAAGACAGGTAGTCCCCAGGCTCGTTATGCGATTTGGGAGGATGGCAAGATCGAGCTTAAATCCTATTCTTACCCTATTGATCCGGTCGTGGCTAAAGTGCAAGCTCTTCCGATTCAAGATACCTTACGAGATGAGCTGTGCGCGATTCTGCGGACCGGAGAAATCCCACCTGTAGAAAACTTGAAGGAGGAGCATTAATTTATGTCCAAAATTACTAAGTTGGAAGCACTAGAAATCCTGGATTCGCGAGGGAATCCCACTGTTCAGGTATCGGTTCACCTGGAAGGCGCGACGGTGGGAATTACCAAAGTGCCGTCAGGCGCGTCCACCGGGAAGCGCGAGGCGGTAGAACTCCGCGATGGCGACAAGAAAAGGTACAGCGGCAAGGGTGTTCTGAAAGCAGTCTCCAACGTTCTAGGTGAGATCCAGAAAGCCGTGCTCGGGTTCGAAGGAGACCAGGCGAGCTTGGACGCCAAACTGATTGCCTTGGACGGCACGCCCAACAAGGCGCGGCTTGGCGCCAACGCCATTCTGGGAGTTTCAGTGGGCTTCGCGAGGGCATGCGCGGCGGAGAAGAAGATCCCGCTTTACCGTCATCTCGCTCCCCAGGAAAAGTATCTCTTGCCCGTGCCTATGTTTAACGTGCTGAACGGCGGGCGGCATGCAGATAACAATGTCGATTTCCAGGAATTCATGATTGCGCCCATTGGCGCGCCAAGCTTTGCTGAGGCTCTGCGAGCGGGCGCAGAAACTTTCCACGCATTGAAAGACACCCTTCATCAAAAAGGGTATGAGACTAGCGTTGGGGACGAGGGGGGATTTGCTCCTCGGCTTCGATCGAACGAAGAGCCCATGGAACTCCTGCTGGCTGCCATAGAAAAAGCCGGTTATAAGCCGGGATCGGATGTCGCCATCAATCTTGACCCCGCCGCCAGTGAGTTCTATGAGTCTGGCGCGTACGTTTTTGCGAAGTCGGACAAGTCTCGACGCACTCCTCAGGCGATGGTGGAACTCTGGGCGGATTGGCTCAGCCGTTATCCTGCGATCTATTCGCTCGAGGATGGCTGGGCGGAAGAGGATGGTGAGGGATGGAAGGCGGGCACGAAGCTGTTAGGTTCAAAGGTCCAACTGGTCGGAGATGACAATTTCGTGACCAACACGAAGATTTTTGAGAAAGGCATTCAAAATGGGATCGCGAACTCGATTCTGATTAAGCTGAACCAGATCGGCACTGTCACGGAAACCTTGCAGTGTATCGATCTTGCTCGACGAAATGGTTACACGGCGGTGGTTTCCCACCGTTCGGGGGAGACCGATGATACGACGATCGCGGACCTGACGGTGGCTGCAGGCACCGGACAGATCAAGTCGGGGTCGGTGTGCCGTGGAGAGCGAGTTGCCAAGTACAACCGCCTCCTGGAAATCGAGAAGGAGCTCGGCGCGAGCGGGCAGTATATTGGGCGGAAGGCTTACGAGCGCTGGAGGCCAATTTGAGCAATTGCACCGACGTGAAAGGGCGTCAGAAATCTCAACGCATTTAGTCGTGCATTTTCCTGCCGAAAGCCCCGGCGAGGCAAGAAGGATCGCGGAGGATGGGGCCGGTCGGCTGTGCTGGTGCTCGTGGCCAAAAGCACGACGACCGGCTGGCCCTCAAAGTTCAGCCGTTGAGGCAGCTTCTGGGACAAGACTCAGGAGCCAAGAACGATGCCTTCCGAACAAGATGAGCAAAGAGAGATTGAGATGGTTTCAAGGTAAGGGAGTGCTAGATGTCAGAGAACCGTGTTGTCGTTTCGCCCGCAGATGCGAAGGAAATTGATGGAGCGTCCAGGCTTCTCCGTTTGGCAAGCCTGGGGGAGGAGTTAGGCGCCCCGAACATCGCGGATGACGGTCGCGCCTTGGCCGCCCGCGTTTCGGAAGGCCGTTTTTACCTCGCTTGTATCGGCCAGTTCAAGCGCGGCAAGTCAACTCTAATCAATGCCCTGATCGGTGAACCCGTTCTTCCGGTGGGTTTCATTCCTGTAACTGCCGTTCCCACCGTGATCCGATTCGGTGCCCATCCGAGAGCGCGTGTGCAGGCCCGGGATGGCTCCTGGCAAGAAATAGCCGTCTCCGACCTCAATCAATACGTTTCCGAAGAGCACAATCCGGAAAACGCCAAGGGGGTCACCGGTGTTGAGGTCTTCGTCCCGAGCGCGTTGCTTTCCACCGGTATGTGCCTCGTCGATACGCCGGGCTTAGGGTCGGTTTTCACCGGCAATACGGCAGCCACTCAGGCGTTCATACCCCATATTGACGCCGCACTTGTTGTGGTGGGCGCGGATCCTCCGCTGGCAGGTGAGGAATTGGCACTCGTGGAGGCCGTGGGACGGCAAGTTCAGAATCTGATCCTGGTCCTCAATAAGGCCGACAGAACTACCGATGCGGAAAGAGAAGCGGCTGTGGGATTCACCGAGAAAGTTCTGGAAAAACGTCTGAAGCGTTCCGCGGGTCCGGTCTTCGAAGTCAGCGCCGCAGACCAGCTTGAAAACCGGGGGCCGGAGCGGGATTGGGGAAAGCTGGTTGCGGCACTTGAGCACCTTGTCCAAGGTTCCGGCCGGCAGCTCATCCAGGAAGCTTGCGACCGGGGGGTGCAGCGGCTGAGCGAGCAATTGCTGGCCATCATTACCGAGGAACGCGAAGCGCTCGATCGACCTATCGAGGAATCTGAGCGGCGAATCGCTGTGATGAGGGAAACCATCGCGGAGGCGGAACGCTCCATGCGCGAACTCGAGTTTCTCTGGATGGCCGAGCAACGTCATCTCTCTGACGTGTTTGTCGACCGGCACAAAGAGTTCCTCAATTCCGTATGGCCTTTGGCGGAGGAGGAATTCCAGCGGGCCGTGCGATCCACGCCGCGCACGATGGGGCCGTCCTATCGGCGGGCCGTTATGCGCGAGGCTCAGGAAATCGCGCAGCGGCACGTTATGCCCTGGCTGAAGACTGAGCAGGAGGAAGGAGAAAGGGAATATCGCCGTGTTGCCAGTCGTTTCGTGCAAATGGCGAACGATTTCCTAAGAAGACTTGCCGACGCGGGCATTCGCGAACTGGCGCGGATGCCGCACGCTCTCGACCCGGAGACAGGATTTCGGACGCGATCAGAGTTCTTGTTTCGGGACATGATCGAGGTGGCACAGCCGGCATCCCCCCTGCGCTGGCTTGCCGATTTGGTACTGGGGCTCGTGGGGGCCCGTGGCGTTATCCAGCGCGATGGGCGGGAATTCCTGGGCCGGCTGCTCGAAGTAAATTGCTCCCGGGTGCAGAACGACATTCTCAATCGCGTGCAGGAAAGTCGCGGCCGGTTGGAAGTGGAGATCCGGAAGTTGCTGCACGAGATCAGCCGCGTCGCCGTGGAGGCCTTGACCCATGCGCGAGAGGCACGAGCAGCCGGAGCCGCGGCGGTGGAAGCCGCCGTCACAAGGCTCGACCGCCTGGAACAGGAAATTACTGATCTATCCACGTAGCAACAGCTAAACCGCCCTTAACAATGTTGCGATCATACCCGTAAGTTTTTGAAACCGTGCGATGCAATTTCGGCGAGGCACAATTTAGCGAGGCGTGAAAGCAATCGTCCTGACATTCGGAACCGGAGTAGTCCATCCTTTGGCGTCGTGCCAGAGGATGGCATTCAGTATTTCTGTGGGCACATCATCGGGCACGCGGAAATTCATGTGCATGCAGGCGAGAGCGCCCCCGCGGGCCGGCCCCTGAAGCGCTGACAGCGGCGGGTTCACCTCATAAATCGATTGCTGGGGCTCGATGGCGTCGTAAGGGGTAAAGTCCGGCTGGGCTTGGAAGCTGTTGCGCATGTCAGTCGCGATCAGATCAAAGAGGGACATGGGTGGCAGTCCCAAAATCATTTCGATGGTTTTGATCATGCTGCACTGGGAATAGAAAGTGGAATCAATCGAGCCACGGCGGATATAGGGGCTGACGGCGAGGGCCACGGTGCGGTGCCCATCCACGTGATCGAGCCCCGACTGGGCGTCATCCTCCACGATGAAAATCAGCGACGACTTCCAGAATGAGGAGTGCGAAATGCCATCGACGATCCGGCCCACCGCCCGGTCGTTGTCGGCAAAGCAGGCCTTGGGTGTAGAGTAGTTGGGTTGTGTTCCCTTCGTGTGGTCTGACGGCAACTGCACCAACACCAGGTTCGGCATCGTGCCTGCGGCTTCCCATTCTTTCAGGTGTTGAAGGAAAATGCGCGCCCGCACTGCGTCAGGCACATCCAAACTGTAGGCGGGGTAATCCTTCACCACGAAACGGTTGAGCGGGGCAATGGGGGCGACGGTATGAAAGCGCCCCTGGAAGTTGCTCCCGGCCTTGTATTCCTCTAAGAGCTTAATTCGGTCCATATTAGGGAGAATGCCCACAAACTCGCCAAAATCCGCGATCGTCTTTTTCGCCTGGTGGGCGTTGTCCCAGATAAAGCCGCTGTCGGCAAAAGCCAGGGGATCGTCGCCGTTCTTGGGATAGCTTCGGCCCTGGTATCCGGGCCAAATGGTGTAATCAGTCTCGCTGGCTTGGGTCACCCATTGGTGGCCATCGGCGCTATTGCCGCCGCTGGCGTAGAAATTGTCGAGCAGGACAAACTGGCGCGCCAGGGCGCGAACGTTTGGAACCACATCGTCGCCGTAAGCCTGGAGCGTCGGGTCGCCATTGCCTTCCCCGATTCCGCCGAAATACTGGTCGTAGGACCGGTTCTCCTTGATGATGTAAAAAATGTGCTGAATGGGCGAGGGCTCACCGGCATGCACGGGGACGGGAATCGGCAGGGCGGCGGAAGGTGTTACGGTGCTGGAAATGACGCTCCCACCCGTACCGCGCCACCGCAGGTGATTGTTCTCGGCCACGGCGGTAGTGTAGGCGGGAAGCTGGTTTGAATCGGGGACCGGAATCACCTGCACGGTTCCGCGATCCGAGTGAACATAGCGCCGTGTGGGTCCCGCCTCCAGTTGCAATCCCATATCCTTGCCAAAGCCGGCAACGGGCGCGGTCTTCCACCCCGAGCCCACGCCGAGGAGGGTCGACACCGCCAGATAATCCCCGTCCGGGCTGAGGGCGATGTGGTCGGGATACCAACTGGTGGGAATCAGCCCGAGAATCTTGGACGCCCGTTGCGGGCCCTCGCCCACGCCGATCACTGCCACGGCGTTGATTCCCGCGCACGCGGCGTAAAGCCGCCGCCCGTCGGGGGAGACCACCACCGCCTCGGGGGCAACGCCCGCCACTTTGCCTTCAAAGGGTTGGAGCGAAATGGTTTCCACAACTTTGTTCCGGGCCGTATCAATCACGGAGATCGTATCGCTGTTGCTGTTAGACACGAAGAGGCGATGGTGCGCCTCGTCCCAGGCGAGGGACGTGGGGTGCAGTCCAACTTCAATATTGCTCGTCACCTTGCCTGTGGCAATGTCAATGCGGCTCACCGTGCCACTCCCCGCGATGCCGCGCTTGTCCACCACGGCTCGGTCCGCGCCTTCGGTTGAACCGGTGGCGGCAGTCAGATCCTGCGGGCGAGGAAAGCGTCCGCCCCAATTGCTGACGTATGCCACCGTGCTTGCGGCGTTGATGGCGGAGCCGAAGGGAGCGATCCCTGTCTTCACCGAAATCTTCAGCGCGCCCGTGCTCAGATCCACAATGGCCGCCGCGTCGTCAAAGGTCAGGGGAATGATCGCATAGCGGGGAGAAGAGCTATCCCGTGAGGGTGCGGGTACTGCCACCCCTCCAGCATTCGTGGTGCCCAACCCGTAGGCAATAGCTTTCTCGGCGCCATTCGCCACAGAAATCAGGCGTACGGAGTTCGTGCTTTTTCCCCCAATCCTTTCGGAGCCGGCTGCGCTTACCAGCGGCGCGCCGGTGACCCGGTCGAAAGCAATGCCCTGCTTGCCGGGTGTCCCCCACGAGCGCACCTGTTCAAGAACCTTATTGGTCCGCCAGTCCATTTTGAAAATGACGAGGCCGTTGAGGGGCGCCGCGAGGGCATAAACCTCGACGCTTGTGGCGCCAAAGGTCACGCCGTAGATCCTACTTTCGAAGATGGCCTGAATGCCTGCCGGCGTGATGCTCTGCCGGGTGGTGATGACTCCCGGATCGGGAACACTTCGCACCGGTGCTTCGTCACCATCCGCGATGCGGGCAGGGGATTTGGCACGCGAACCTCGCGGTTGGGCGTCACCCTCCACATCGGGCGGATAATGTTGTCCCATCTGTGGTTGGGTCGCTTGCGCCCAGGCGAAAGTGACTCCCACCAAAACTCCAAGTGCGATGTAAAAAAAATGCCGATGCCTGGTAGGTAAGTTCAAATTTACCCCCTGCCCGCCTGGCCTTCAATGGAGCACTTCCATTTTGGCATCCTGACCTCCAGCAGTTTATACTCCGCGGGCTCGTTCGCAACCGAAACTTGCACTCCAGCTTTCAGTAAAGGGTTGAAGGAAAGCTGAAATGGCCCGTTTTGTCTCTTACCCATTGGGTACCGTCCTTCGGAGCGCCTTCATTGCGTTCAAACCCGCATAAGTATTGGTGCCGACCAACATCCGAAGATTCGTAGGCGCAGTACAAAATGGAAATGTGGGTTAAAACCCACGTATTCGCCGAATCGCGGCAAACGCCATATTGATTTCCGTCGTTTTCTTGGCGGCAAGTTCCTTGAGCTCTGGCCCAAGGTGAGCCACTTGATCCGGATGGTACTGCCTGACCATTTGTTTGTACTTCCTCTTGATTTCCTCTTCCGAATCCAATTCCCCCGCGCCGAGTATCTGGTACGGGTCGGCACGGTTGCCCTGAAGATCCATGGGCACGCCCGAGTTGCTCGTTGCAGATCTTGGCTTGAACGCGAACGCCTGTCGCACGATGGCAGCAAGATGGTCAGGCCGGCTGCTCCCTCCCACCGCGTCAACATCCACGACATTTACCAGTTGGCCCATTTGAAAGAGGAGAAAACCTTTGTCTGGAAGCGGGCGGTGAGCAAAGTTAGCGAGATGCCGCAACAATTGTTCGGACAGCGGGCGGCTCGGGTAAACCCATCGGATGTCTTTGCATTCAGCCGAAACGGTGCGCGCCCACGGTCGAAAGGGCGCATCCGTGTCGAGAACCAAAGCGGTCTGCTGGACCGCCATTTCGACGAATGCGTACAGCTCATCAACCGTGTTCAGGTCAGTTGCGTCAATGGGCATCGTAAAAGCAAAAACTCCTGGCAGAAGCCAGGAGTCATCAGCCCTCCGAAGGAGTGGCGTTTGCGGCGGATTCCATCGCCAGCACTGAACATAGCACGACCGGTGCACAGCTTCAATCAAGTCCCTGGCTGGGTGATGGTGGAAATTTGATTCGTACCCTGCTAGACTAAGATTTTAGGGCGGTGGAGTTCGCCTTATGTCGCTTCGAGCGACCAATGACTCCTGCGGTGGATTTTGCCGTGGGAGTTTGCAGGTTCTGTCACTTCTCCCCGGCAATTCCTAATTGAAAATCAAGAGTTCAAGCATGGAACACTTTTAGTTTCTTGCTGCACTGTGGCTAGGCCTTGCGCTGGTGGCCACGCTGCTCTCCATCTCGCTCCGGATGTCTCCGGCGCTTTCAGGGTTGTCGTCGGCACGGTTGCTCAACTTATTCTCGGCGCGGCAATCGGCTCCGAGATTTTAAGGGTCAGGGCCTGTGATTAATACAGGTGAAGGTAAGCTGGACAGATCAATTTCGGTTCGCAGTGCCGGGTAGTCTTTGACGGACCGCAGGTCGCAACTCGAGATCACGGAGGTGGCATCGTTTGCGCAATTTGATTGTTTTTCTGGGTGGGGGTGTGGGAGCTTTGACCCGTTACATCGCAGGGGCGGCAATTATGGCACGGTACGGAGGACTGTTCCCTCTCGGCACCCTCGTCATTAATGTCACAGGTTCGTTTTTGATCGGACTTCTGATGACTCTGTTAACGGAAAGATGGCACCTTGACCCTTACTGGCGACTGGCATTGGTGGTAGGGTTCCTTGGGGGATATACAACCTTTTCAAGCTTCGAGTACGAATCATATCGGGCGGTTCGCGACGGCGGACAATGGCTCGGACTGTTGAATATCACAGGAAGCGTGCTTCTGGGTTATCTCGCGGTGTGGACTGGCGCGGTCATCGCTGGTCACCGCTAGACTCTTTTGATAGGGAGGATTTGTGCTTTCCAAAGGCCCAGCAAAGAAAGTGTGCATTTACGTTAACGAGGATACTCGCCACAACCTCGTTCCACTCTACGAAGCGATTCTCTCATATCTGATACATAAGGGTGTAGCAGGCGCAACTGCCTATAGCGCCATGGCAGGTTTTGGCGCCCACAAAATGATGCACACTGCGAAGGTTGAACTTCTCAGCGAGCATCTCTCTATTCGGATTGAATTCATGGAATCCGCGGAAAAGGTGGAAGAGGTACTGCCAACCCTGTACGAGATGGTGACGGATGGTGTGATCGAGGTTCAGGACACGAATGTGGTCAAGATCGCCATGCGCGAGAAAAAGGCTGAGCCGAAGTTGCCCCACGAGAAAAAGAGTGGTAAAGCCAAGCTCCTTCGCGTCTATTTGGGAGAGGCAGATCGGTGGCATGGCCAACCCCTTTATGATGCCATCGTGAAGCGTTTGCACATGATGGACATCTCAGGGGCCACAGTCTATCGAGGCATCATGGGATACGGAATGAAGGGTCACACCCATAAGCAGGGACGTTTTCATCTTTCGCACGATCTTCCCGTCATGATTGCGGTAATCGACAGCGAAGACAAGATCACGCAGGGCGCGGAAGCTATCGAGGAAATGCTAGAAGATGGTTTGATCGTCATTTCTGACGTGGACTACACTCGACTGGTTCGGGGTCAGCCTTTAGGAGCGACAACCAATGCCAACCTACCAATCGGCTAAATTGATGCGACTCCATTTTTCGGAGCACCACCGGTATAAAGGTAAACGTCTGTATGAAGCCATTGTGGAGAAGTGCCTGGAGTTGAAGATCGCCGGAACGACGGTACTTCGGGGGGTGGAAGGCTACGGTGGGATGGCCCAAATCCACCGTTCCCACATACTTACACACGATCTGCCCATTGTCGTCACCATCGTGGATTCGGCCGAAAATATTGATCGATTGGCCCCCATCGTCGAGGAAATGATGGATACCGGCCTGATTGCCGTCTCGGACGTGCAGATCAAGAGAATCCAAAAGAGCAAGGCTGTGGCCAAGAGTTAGCTGGACGAACCCAACATCATCTGGCGGAAGAGCAGTACGGATGAGCGAGAGCAAGGAAGATGGATTGGATTAAACCCGCATCAATTATTGCCCTCGGTGCAATCTTTGGAGCGAACCTTCGCTACTTCGTAAGCGACTGGTTGGCCCGTCATCAGACCGCCTCATTCCCCCTCGGGACCCTCGCCGTCAACACAACGGGGAGCTTTGTGCTGGCTTTTTTCTTAATTTGGACGACGGAGCGTGTGCTGTCTTCGCCGCAATGGCGCCTCCTCATTGCGGTAGGCTTCTGCGGCTCGTTCACTACCTTTTCGAGTTACACTTTTGAGACCTTCAAAATGATGGAGCAGGGCCGGTTGTGGGATGCGACGACAAACTTCCTAGCCAATAACACCCTATGCTTCGTCTGCGCCTTATTAGGAGCAATCGCCGCGCGAGCAATTCGATGACTTCCGACAAATACCAACTCGTTAGCATTTATTTGAATGAAGCGGACAAATGGGAACACCACCCCCTGGATTTGGAGATTCTCAAGTTTCTATATCACTCCGGCTGCGCTGGGGGCACCGTGCTACGCGGATTGGCGGGCTTCACCAAGGGAGGTGGTATGGTAACCACGTCTCTCGTCGACGTGGGCAGTAAGTTGCCAGTTGTGGTGCACTTTGTGGAAAAGGCAGAGAAAGTGGATGAAGTGATGCCGACCCTGCGACGGATGGCTGGCAAGCGGCTAATCACCGTGCAGGAAATTCAGGTTGTCCCCGTTGACCCTTTGATTTGATCTGGTCTTGCTCGGAGACAACGGCGCAACAGCCACGCATCAGGCGTTACACGGCCACGTGAACCGTGTAAAGCCGATGAGTGGACCCGGTCGCAGGAACTCGCCCCGGTGCGCAGACATCGGTTCTTATGTCTCGGTCACTTTGACGGCCGCTGCGAGACTCTCGGGTCACATGTATGAACCCCAATCTATGCGCCACCCGCGAGCGTCGCGCACTTCAGTGGCAAATCTGTCCCAAGTGCTGCCAAATTGACTTGTCGTTTGCAGGTAGGTAAATCCCGTAGGGGCATTTCCGAGTTCAAAAAGGAAATTCCCGATAATGTGCCCTGTCTCAGAGCTGGCAGGGCCGTACCGTATCACCAGTCAGACTTCGCTAAGGAGTGGCATTTCCAATGACAGTTTTTTCGAGAGCACTGCTGGCGGTATTTCTAATTCTGGCTCCGGCCGCAGCACAGCGGAGCGCCCCGGGCGACCAGACATCCAGCCGTAACGTCGGGCCGCAGAGAGATGGCTCAATTGTGGTGTCGACTAATCAGACGCTGACGCCGGCCGGTAAGATTGTCGATCTAGGTTCGCCGGTGCGGGCGAAAGCCATTGCACTCAATCCGAATCGCAAGACCACGAGCGGCGCCGTCCTGCTCATGGGTTCGCCCCAGCCGATTATCGTATTCGACACCGCCACCGGGCAGGTTCTGCAGCGCTTCATTCCCACTACGGTGAAAGGCGCGGCCTTTACTTCCGACACGACCGGCTCCTTCAACGGCATCACCTATTCCGCCGACGGCACAACGCTGTTCTTCAGCCAGGACGACAATCATGTCGTCATCGCGAATGTAAATCCGGACACCGGTTTTCTGACCAACGGGCAGAGCGTGGACCTGCCCCCGCCGCCCGCCGATGGCCGGCCCTACTACAACGCGAAATCCATCAACCCCGGCGGTATCGCCCTCTCCCCGGATGGCCGGCGCGCCTATGTGGCGCTGAATGCGGCCAACACACTTGGAGTCATTGACCTGACGGCCTCTCCGCCCAAGCTCATCGCCCAGATTCCCGTCGGCAATGTGCCGAACAGCGTCGCGATCCACGGCCAATATGCCTACGTCAGCAACGAAGGCGGGCGTCCGGCCTCGAACGAGGATTTCACAAACTATTCCGACGGCACCGCGATTGTCGTCGACAGGAAAGATGCCTTCGCCATCACCGGCACCGTATCCGTCGTCGACCTCGAGGCCGGCAAAGAGGTGAAGGCCATCCCCGTGGGCCTGCATCCCGCCGGCATGGCGACCTCCGGCTCGAACCTTTACGTCGCCAACGCCTACAGCGACAGCCTTTCCGTCATTAATCTCAACACCCGCTCGGTTACGCGCACCATCAACCTCAGCGTACCCATCAATGGCGGCGTATTCGGCTCTGGTCCGAACGGGGTTACCGTGACTGATGATGGCAGGGCCTTCGTGACGCTCGGCCAGGCCAATGCCATCGCCGTCATCAACCTATCCGGCCGCGACGCTAGTCCGGTGGTCGGGTATATTCCGACCGCCTATTTCCCTACTTCCATCACCTATGACGCAGCGCGGAAGCAACTGGCCGTCGCCGACGACAAGGGGTTGGGTAGCCAGGGCTCGGTGGGGGAGGCTCAGGGCGTATCCGGCTTCAATACCCATCAGGACACGGGTGTGGTCAACCTGATCCCGCTCCCCAATGCCGGTCAGCTTGCGGAATACACCAGGCAGGTGATGGACAACGATCACTGGAATCTGACCACCAACCTCCAGGTCGGACCGAAATACATAGATCCGCACGCTGCCCCGGTGGCGGTTCCCCGGCATATCGGGGAACCCTCATTCATTAAGTATGTCTTTCTGATCATCAAAGAGAACCGCACTTACGACCAGATGCTGGGAGACGTGCCGTGGGGTAATGGCGATCCGTCGCTGGCGGTTTTCGCTTCCGCCCTGCCGAACCAGCATGCGCTGGTCAAGCGCTTCCCGCTCCTCGACAATGTCTATGCTCCCAGCCGCCAGTCGGCGGACGGCCATCCCTGGATTGGCATGTCGGGGTCCTTCTATTCCAACGATATTCTCGCACCGGACTGGATTCGTTCCTATCCGGGCGGCGATTCCGACGATCCTTTGACCTACACGCCGAAAGGATTCTTGTGGACAGCCGCGGAAGCCCGGGGACTTTCGGTCAAACTGTTTGGCGAATGGAGCAACGACGCCACCATTGCCAAAAAACCTGACGGCAAGAACTATAGCTGGAGCGATTTCTACAGCACCGCGCTCTGCAAAGAAGGCAAGGCGCCGGCCTCGGGCTGCGTCGTTCCTGACGACGCGGTCAGCGTAACTTCCACGATTCCCTCCGCGGCCAGGATCATGGACCCGCATTATCCGCCGTTCAATCTGACGATTCCCGACCAATACCGCGTCGATTACTGGATACCCGAGTTCCAGCGTCTCGATGCGGCCAAGCAAGTTCCCAATCTGACGATTCTGTGGCTTCCCGACGACCACACTGCCGGAACGAAGAATGGACTTCCCTATCCGATCAACTATGAAGCCGACAACGATCTTGCCTTGGGCCGCCTGGTGGAAGCCATCAGCCACAGCAAGGTGTGGGGCGAGTCCGCGATCTTCGTGGAAGAGGACGATTCCCAGAACGGCGTTGACCATGTCGATGGCCATCGCCAGCCTGTCTATGTCATCAGCCCCTATACGGCGCTCCCCCAGGCGCCTGGCCAGGGCAAAGCGATCCACACCACCTACACGGCGGAGAACATCAACCGCACCATTGAGAACATTCTGGGCATGCAGCCGCTGACCCAGTTCGACCTGGTCGCCTCGCCCATGTTCGACGCGTTCCAAAACACGCCGGACCTGACGCCTTACGACCATGTCCCGGCGGTCATCCCGCTCGACCACGGACCCGGCCTGCCGGCCGGTAAAACGGCTGCCTACAACGCGCTGCAGAAAGCCTGGCTCCATGCTACTGCTGAGGTGATGAAGGGCAAATACGACAAGGCGGACGCGGTCGATCCGGACTTCCTCAATCATGTGATCTGGTATTCGGCGACGGACTGGAAACGTCCTTACCCAGGGGAGAGCAAAGTCCTGATGCCCGGACGGTTCGTCAGAGCCGCAAAAGAATACCACGACACCGATGACGACTAGCGCTCGTTGCCGATGAGCCTCGCAACCACGCCCATCGGCAATCGAGGGCACCTTCACGGCGGTAACACAGATTCGGGCCTGCCGAAGCGAGAGCCGGATGCCGTTTCGTAATTCTGCAGCCGGGCTTCATGCCTACGATCAGACGCAATGACACGGCCAGCCGAGAATTACGATTTTCGTCACGCTCCGAAGCTAAGCAGGTCGGACCGCACCGAGGCTTTGCACACATTATGCACACAAATCCTCGTTGATCTCCTTGCAAACGAAACAAAACGCGTGGGCGGATGCGGAGCGACGCTGATGGGCGAATCAGTGACAACGCCAAGACTTCGGCCCGTGATACCAATTAGTGGGGCTATGATTTTGCAGGGCGTTGCCCAGAAGTTGGTGATTGTGGGGCGAGGGATTCGGCTTCTCGCATGGTCACAGAATCAGGAAGTTACGGCTAATAGGTGAGGTTTCTGAGCGGCAAGTCACGAAATTCACTGCCCTAACGCACCTGTTCGAAGCCGCCAGAGGAGGACAGCGCTGGAAAAAAGCTCGATAACCGAATCAGCGCCAAAACTGACCAGCGCGATGCTGCCAGCCAGAATCCCGGAGGCGATCCCCATTCCGGCTTCCACCAGCATCCAAGCCACGCTGAGATATTCAAGCTGGCGTCCCCGATGGATGGCGGCTTCGTGCGGCGTAACAGCGTGTGCGGTCATTCTCAAAAGAGGTAGTTTAGCGTCCAACCGGAATATACTCCCAGATGGTTTCGCTGCAATGTACTCATGATCTCGCGTGTCACAGGTTGCCTAGAAGCTCTTACTCGTGTGTGTTCCAAGTACGAGAACACCGGCAAATAGCCTCCGGCACACCAAACAGGAGACGCCAAGCATATCTCTGCTCTGAGGCACGCCCCGGCTTAAGGGTCGGAGAGACCTGCGATGGGGCCAATATCTACCGCGGTCGACAGCTAAGATTCAGCTGACCCTCGCGCCTCTTCTTGAGTAGGGAGATGGGCAACTGCGACATGGTAGAACTCGTATCCCTTCATTCCTTTGGCAACCCCTCCGAAGTAGCGGCCACGGTATTCGCGGGCCGAGAGGTCACAATCCAGGCAAAGTCCGCGGCCTCGGAGAAACTCAGCCAGTTGGTCGGGTGATAGGCCGAAGGTCCAACGCTCGCCCAGGCGGGCGACGTCACGGAGCAGACGGTCACCACCATCGAAACGAACGGAGCCGTCCAAGATTCCCGAGTGCACGTAAGTAAAAATGATTTGGCTGCCTGGCCGACAGCTCGCCACATAGCGAAGCACCGCGTCCACCGCCTCCGCCGTCAGATAGTTTGTAACCCCTTCCCACAGGAACACTGCTCGGCGGGAAGACTCGAAACCCCCTCGGAGCAATTCCTCCGACAATCTTCCCTCCATGAAGTCGATCTGGACATACCGGACATTGTCGGGAACTTTCGGCAAAACCTCGTGTAGCTTAGCCTTCTTCCGAGCAAGAGTAACAGGATGGTCCACTTCAAAAATCGTGGTCCGATCAAGATAACGAAGCCGGTAGGCGCGGCAGTCGAAACCCGCGCCGAGGATTACGACCTGACCGACGCCTTTTTCGACCACATTAGCAAGAACGTCGTCGATGAACCTCGTACGGGCGATCGCAGAAGTGCGCGCGCCGGGGAGTCGGCGGTCCGCGTACCAGTTTACCAGTTTAGCTATGGCCGGCATTTTCGAAAGCCATACTGCTATTCGCAGGGAAGGACGGATGAATTGCACCGCCAGAGAGTCGACGAACATCCGGCGCTGTGGCGGGCGGACCGATTCGCTTGCCCTGAAGAAGGCCATGTACTCCGCGGTTTGGCTCACCTGATGAGGTTTCATATTAGGCGAATCGGTTACAAGACCCGAGATTCGGTCCGTTACCAGGGATGGCGCTTCGAATCATAGCGGCTGCTCCATTGGAGTTGCAACCCTTGATCGCTAAGCTTGCAACAGATTGGGGAATCATGGCAGTAATGTGCGCTGGCTGTGAAAAAGCTCGCTAAGACCGGCCGGCACCACTGCCGGGAAGCAGGGTGATTAGCGCCCTTGCCGCGAAGGCCTTGCGGTCGCCACGAGGCGTTCGGCCAGGCGGTCGGCAAAGGCCCCCCCGGGCGCTCCGAATAGCGCGCGCATGTAGAGCGCGGCTAACAAATGATCGACCACCTGGAGGGCGGACGGAGCCAGCCCTCCGCATTGCCGCGCGCGTTCGAGCATCAGTTTGACGTGTCTGAGCCTGGGTTCCAAGGCGGCAATCCGCGGTGTCGTACGCCGGTGCGGGCCCCATTCGCCACGAGCACGTTGAAGATGGCCGCCCTCTCCCTACTCTTGAGACTGGTGGCGATTCGCTGCGCGCAAGTCCGCAGATCTTCCCGAAGGGAACCGGTATTCGGGAGCGGGCGTTTCCGAACAAATTGGTCCACTGCGACCTCCAAAAGCAAAGTGCCGGCGACACGCTCGGCAGAGCGTAACGGGCATCTGGCTCCGTTCGCAGTCCGGTTGAAACAGGCGGAGGATCTCTTCCGCCCATAAGCGGAGTCTGACACCTTACACTTGAGTGCGCGTCGGAAGCGAAGGCAGGAATCTCCATTTGCGCAGTCCGACACTCCGCTTACCGCGTGAGGTTGGTTGCGGTCGCACGGAGCCGAAGTTGTGCTGCCAGCCGCTGCCCCTGCCTGTCTTCCGCCAATTGGTGATAGAGCCAGTCTCCTGCCTGCGAGGCAGAACATCCTTTCATCGCGAGGGAGCGGCAGTGCCGCGAGGTGGCGCGCAGTAACCCGCTGATCAAAAGTAAAACTTTGCCGCTAGTTGGACAAGGCGTGGAGCATCGGCGCTGATCACCTGTCCGAACGAGGCGCTGCTGATGTTGCCGTTCACGGTCGAGGCACCGTAGAACTGCGCGTGATTGAGCGAGTTGAAAGTTTCAAGGCGGAATTGCATCCACTTCGATTCGGTAAAGTGCACGTCCTTCATGAGCGCCAGATCGAAATTATCGATGCCAGGTCCGCTGAAGTAGCGCGCCGCAACGGTGCCCATCTGGCCGAGCGCCGGCAGGCTGAACAGCGCGGTATTGAACGCGGGCCGGCCGTTGCGCGGGTTGGTACTGAGTGCGAGGTTCCCCGGCGCCACGTCGGGTGTATCGACGCCGTTATTGTTGATGCCGTTCGGAATCGTGCCCAGCAGCGACGTGTCATTGTTGTTGTAGAGCGTGACGGGAAATCCGGTGCTGAAGCGCGTGATGCCGCTGAGCGCCCATCCTGAAGCCAGCCGGTTCTGGCGGTGCGTCAGCTTATCAAATGGCAGGCCGTATTTGTAGCTGACCACCAGGTTCTGCCGCATGTCGAAGGCGGAAAGCCCCTTGCTCAAACCTGGGTTAATCGGATTGATCGCGTCGGCCAGGCTGGAAGACTGATCCAGCGACTTGCCGTAAGTGTAACCCAGCATCATCTCCACAGGCCCGTGGTTGTGCCGCACATCGATTTCCAGCGCGTTGTAGTTCGAGTTGCCGATCGTCTTCTGATAGGTGACGGCGTCAAACTGTGGTCCGAACGATCCGCGCGTCCCTTGCAGGACCTGGCCGGAAGCGGTCGTGAAGGTGCCACCTTCGCCGAATGGTCCGCAAGTGGCCGACCCAGGCGCGACTTCGGAAGTCTGGCTGACGCTCAGGCATTCCGCGGCATTACCAGGATTAGCGGAGATCAGCGTCAGCAGATGGTGCGCCTGCGTGCCAACGTAGGTTACGGTGAAGAGCGTATCGGGCGTGAGCTGCCGTTTAATGTCGAACGTGTAGTTGGCGCTGTAGGGCGATGCGTTCCGGTAATAGAAGGACGGCACGCCGGTGATCGGCAGGTACTGCGCCCAGTTCACGGTGTTGTTGGGATTTGAAGGTGAGGCGCCGAACGCCGGAATCGGTTCAGGGAAGCGCTGGCCCGTGTTCTGCCCACTGGCTGCCGTAATGAACGGATTCGAAAAGAGCGGCGGCGCCAGGCTGGTGTAGTCGTAACCATATGGAGGGTTGGCGCTCATGATGCCCGCGGAGAGCCCTTCAAACGCCGTGTAGTAGAGGCCGAAGCCGCCACGCAGGCTGGTAGAGCCGGGCGCGCCCAAGACTTTCTCCAGCACACCATTTGTGGTGCTTGGTGAGTAAGCCACACCTAGTCGGGGAGCGAAGTCCGTGTGCTTGGCGGGCGAAAGCGTGGAAGGTATTCCGGGATCACCGGGGAACACCAGTCCACGCGGCGCGCCGGGGTAGACCACGGATTGTTCGCCAAGCACCAGCGTCTGCAATTGGTCGTATTTTTCCCGCCACGGCGGCAGCAGGTCCCAGCGCACGCCGTAGTTCAGCATCAGGTGCGGCCGCACGCGCCAACTGTCCTGGGCATAAATCCCCGCGTAGTGATTGCGGAGATAAAATGCCAGCGAATCGCCTTGCGCGTAGCTGCTGGGCACGCCAAGCAGGAAGTCGGCAAAGTCCGAACCCGTCTCCGCGCCGGTAAACGAGAATGAGCCGTTGTAGATCGCGTCGGGGTTAATGTTGACGTCGTCAAAGTGGGAGCCGCCGCCGACCTTGATGAGGTGTGTTCGATAAACGCGCGAGAGGTTGTCGGTAAATTGGAACGTGTTGTTTGACTCTTTGAGGCCGGTGGTGTCAATGCCGAAAGTGAAGTCGTTGAAATTGACATTCTCGATGCCTTCGATTCTGGGCGAAAGTGCCACGATGGAGGGAGATCCAGAGCCGGTCACGAATCCCTGCGAGGCCAGTGTCGGTCCCACGCCACCCTGCGGCACGCCCATGTTGTTCGAATCGCGCAAATAGCTGAAATGAAATTCATTGACAGCGCCGGAGTTGATCACTCGGGTGAGCGCGGCACTCGCAAGCTGCGAACGGCCCATGGTGATGGCGTTGAATCCGGGCACGCTGGCGCCGCCTTGCGCAGTCGGGAAAGGATTGTCGACGGTGTAGTCGTCTACGAAATCGTAAAGCGCTAGGTCTCCGAGGTGCAGGTGCGTATCGATGCGCACGGAAGCCTTATCGTCGCGAACGGTTTCGTCGTAAGACGAGGTCGTAAAAGTGCCCGGCCTAGCATTGGGCGATGGAATGTAGTTCAACAGCGCGCGCGCCGGAGCGGACCAGGCGCTCTGGGGAAGCTGGCCGCCCGGCAAAACGCACTCGGCTGAAGTGGTGCAGCCGGCGAAGTAGTAGGGTTCTCCAGGCGCCACCGCATATCCGAGCCTTTGAGAAAGCAGCCCCGCCCAATAGGGACCGTTCACAGTGCCACTCAGAGAGCTGGCAATCCCAGCAAGGTTGCCCGCCCGTTCGGCGGCGGAGGGCACCGAAATCAAACCCGTATCGAGACCCTGGCTCATGTGCGTGCCTTGATAGTCGGCGAAGTAGAATGCCTTATCTTTCTTCAGCGCGCCTCCCAGGGTGCCGCCAAACTGGTTCTGGTCGAAGGTGGCGCGGTCCGCCGCGAAGAAGTTGCGCGCGTCCAGCGCCGTTTGGCGCACGAAGTCAAATCCGCTGCCGTGCGAGGCATTGGTGCCGGCTTTGGTGGTTACCAGGATCTGCCCACCGCTGTAGTTGCCGTACTCGGCGTCATAATTCGACGTCAGGACGCGAAAGTCCTGGATTGAATCGAGGTTGGGTACGACCGCCAAACCCATGCTGAAGTCCTCCTGTACGCTGCTGCCGTTGAGCACAAAACCATTGCTGGTCTCGCGCTGGCCGCTAACCGAGAGATTGCCGGGGTTGAGATCTCCTGAAGGTGATGTGCTTGTGCAACCGGACATCACCACCGCGTTAGGTTGCCGCGAACTGGTGGGCACCACGCCTGCCTGCAGCGCCAGCAGATCGGTAAAGCTGCGGCCATTGATGGGCACCGCAGAGATTTTGGACGTCGTCAGCGTATCACCGACGGCCGTGTCCGCCGTGTCGATGCGCAGGCTTGTCTCCGTGACGGTAACGGTGGTTGCCTGCTGGTCGAGTTCGAGCTGCACGTCCACCTGCTGTGGCTTGTCGGCTTCAATCATGATGCCAGTTTCAACGAACGGCCGGAAGCCTTGCTGGCGGATTTCCAATTGATAAGCCCCGGCCGGGAGCGCCACAAACGTGTAAACGCCGCCTTCAGTTGTCGTGGTGGTATTTGCCACGTTGATCGATATATTTTTGATCGTGACAGTAACACCCGGAATGACCGCAAGCGTTGGGTCAATCACTTTGCCGGAAAGTGTACCTTGAGCGGCGGCGGAGACAGAAACGGCAACCGAGCAGAGGAGGGTCAGCGCACGGAGAAGAGCGGAAGTAGGGGAATAGCGCAAGGAATAATGACATTTTGTCTGGTTCATAAGGATTTCCTTCATAAAAACGCGCTAACAGCACACCATCACTGTTCGCAGTTGCAAATCAATTGCAATTCCCCGTGTCAAACTCCACCTTTCTGCTTAACTCCACGCAACTACTTGTGTTGTGTGCTGAAGTACGCTTCGAAGAACTTGGCTACGGTGAGGAATCGCTGGGCCGCTTCACGCATTTTACTGAGGGGTAAGGCCCAGAACGGTGACTAGTAATGAAAACTGCTCTCTGCTGTAGAACCAACGGCGGGAGGTCCGAGAGAGCAGGCTCGCTGTTGCAGGGGCATTGCATCAGACGTGGGCGCGAGCAACTGGCAACCCGCACTCCCGCCGGCGGCTTGGCGCCAAGGAGTTAGAACCAGCCAGTGGAACCGCGAAGCGTCATGTCGAGAATTAGAAGCTCGAAATCCACTTCCTGCGCCAGGTACAGGCCCTTGGTCGCTCACTACATCCAGACCAAAGTCAGGTTCGCTAAATGCCTTCTTTAGGAACTTCGCGGCCTTGGATTGGTCTTCGATGACTGAAAGTCTCATGCCGAAAGGACCTTTCAGTTCGACCGGACGAGCAAGGGTCGGAGGAGCGTACTAGTCAGGCCGGGGAAAGCGAATCGCCGCGTACCGTATTTGGGCTCGGCCCGAGTTGTTGCGCTTTTCAAAACTGCAATTTCAGCATGAATTGGAGCTGTCTCGGCGTACCCATTCCCACCGGCGTTGTATTCAAAGGCAAATAAATGATACCGAAGTCGGAGGCCGATATGAGGCCATCCGGGCTGGCATACATCGCCCTGTTGAAAATATTGAACGCTTCGGCCCGGAACTGAAGTTGTAACCGTTCGGTAACCGGAATGCGTTTGGAAAGCCCCAGATCCATTTGCCAGGCACTGGGACCTCGCAAGAAATTGCGGGGGACACTACCGAATCCTGGGAGACCGAGCCCCGGGGGACAGGTGCCGCCCGGGTAAAGTGGGTCTGAAGTCCCGGGAGCGCAAAACGCCGCGGGGTTGAAATTCCCGCCGGGCAAATATAACGGCTGGCCGGGAACAACGTCGGGACGTTGCTCGTTGGTGTTTCCATCCGGGCCAGTCGCACTGGTTGTGATGTTCACGGGAAAGCCAGTACGGACAGTGAAGGTTGAACTGAGCGACCACGATCCAAATATCGCGCGCAACCCCCCGGGCTGATTCAGGAAGGCTTTCCCGGCACCAAAAGGTAGCTCGTAGATGGCATTCGCATTGAACACGTGGCGGACGTCGAAGGCGCCGCTCGAGTACTCACCGCAGAGCGGCGCTCCGGTAGGCTGGCAAGAAACATTTTGCGGCGTAATGGAGTCGCCGTCGCCGCTGCCGTTGGAATCGTCGTCGATCTCGTGGGCCCAGGTGTAGTTGGCCGAAGCCAGCAAACCGCGAGAGAAGGTACGCTTCAGCGAGACCGATAACGCCTCATAATTGCTGTTACCGATGGTGCCCCGCCAAGCGATCTGGGAGAACGCAGGGTACGGTCGCACATCGGTAAGAGGGTTTTCAACGTTAACATAGGATTCCTGGAGCAGATGGCGGCCTATGCTCCCGACATAAGCGACCGTAGCGAGGAAATTGCTGGGCAGCGCTTGCTGGACCGAAACGCCCCACTGGTCCGCATACGTGTCTTTGCGGTCTCGCTGTTCCGCGCTCGGCGAATTGGTGCCGGTCGTGCACGCGGGACTGCCGCTCGCCCCTAGAGTTATGGGGAAGCTAAGGCCTGGGCAATTCTTCGGCGTCAGCGCATAGCTTAACACTTCGTTCTTATCGGGGAGGTTCTGATCATCCAACTGGCCGTCCTCGTGATAGATGCCAAAACCGCTGCGAATGACGGTCTTCCCCCCGAACACGGCCGGCGCCCAAGCGATGGCAATACGCGGATCGACATCGCCATAATTCCCTGGCCCGAAGCTTGTCCCCACGCCACAGTAGCCCGCCGCGCCGCAGGTGGCAAAATCGAAAGGATTGCCGCGGCCATATACTTCACTAAAGATACCGAAAATGGTGTAGCGCACGCCCAAATTCAGGGTGAGATCCGGGCGCAGTTTGAACTCGTCCTGGAAGTAACCGAAAAAGTCCGTCTTGCGCAGCCCGTTCACGGGGTATGTGCCGGTGATGCTCGCCTTATAGGATTGGTCGGCCGCAAAGCTGGTGAGGGAGTTAAAGCTGACCGTGCCATAGGAACTGCTCCCCTGGTTCATTTGCACGCGGCGGACCTCGACTCCGGCTTTGATGACATGCCTCCCCTTGACCCAGGTCAGATCGTCGATTCCGGCAAACGTATTGCCCACGCCGATGCTCACACGACCGTTGTTCAAGGTCGTGAGGCCCGCTACGGAGATCGCGTAGAGCGACCCAGTCTGATTGAGGTAAATGGTGTCGGTGGTGCCACGGTTGAAGCCAAGCTTGGTCTCGTTGATCAAGGTCGGAGAAAAAACGTGCGATAGGGCGATCACGGTGTTAACCGGATAGGATTTGAGCTCCTCCTGTTCATTGAGATATTGCCCGGAGCTGGGGGAATAGGGGAGAAAGTAGACGGCCCGGTCGGTGTTGGTCCGCACAAAGAGATTGGTCGATTCGGAGAAGCGATGATCCACGCGCAACATCTCCGAGTCCTCCCGTCCCACTTGGCTGCCTTGCCCCACGAATTCGGCAACGTCCGGATTACTGGTAGAGATCTGCCCTTGGGGATAGGCGTTGATCACCGGAGCAAGCGCCGGCGATTGGGCCAACACTTGCGCGCTAAAGGCCGCGGTGGGAACGTAACCGATAAGGGTCTGACCGAGGTTCTGCCGGTAGCCTTCGTAGGCGGCAAAGAAAAACGTCTTGTCCTTCTGGATGGGTCCGCCCAAAGACCCTCCGAACTGATTCAAGTGGAAAGGTGGCCGGTGCTTCGGATTTAAAGAGTCCAGCGGATCCAGGGCGTCGAAGACGTCGTTGCGCAAGTATTCATAGGCGTCCCCGTGGAACTGGTTCGTGCCGCTAGGCGAGGCCAAGGCTAACTGGGCTCCCGCGGTTTCACCCGTCTGTGCCGTCGCCAGCATGGGGTCGACACGGATCTCGTCGATGGTATCGAGTGGAACCGCCAGGCGCACATAGTATAACTGGGACTGATTGATAACATATGTACCATCGATGCCATCGTATGTGTAGTTGTTATCGTCGCGGCCTCTGCCGGCATAGCGAATCGAACGCTGGTTGCCGGCGCCGGGTCCGCCGGCAGTGTCAACCGCGCTCGGAACCATGTCGGTCAAGGTGGCCCAATCCCGCCCGTCCAAGGGAAGTTCCTTAAGCTGTTTGAGTTCAATATTCGTGCCCAACGTGTTGGAGGTCTCATCAAGCTGCTGGGTGCTGCCCACCACCTCAACTCGCTCTTGAGCAGCGCTGGAAACCCGCAATTCTACGTTCAGGGTGGTCGTGTGCTCGAGCGCAATTTCCAAACGCTCGTACTTCACCGTCTGGAAACCCTTTAGAGTCACCGTGACGCTGTACATGCCGACCGGCAGCTCCGGTATGCTGTACGCGCCGCTGCCCGAACTGACTGTCGTGCGAGTGAATCCCGTGGCAGCTCGTGAGGCTGTCACGGTTGCGCCCGGCACCACGCCACCGGAAGAGTCCCGAACTGTTCCGGTCAAACTGCCACGATTGACCTGCGCATAGAGGTTTAGATGCAAGAGCAGGAATCCCCCAATCCACCACAGCCGCTTGCCCACGAAACAACCTCCCCGAAAAATTGCTCCGAAAATGGCGCAGCCCCATGCTTGACCAAACGCAACACCACGAGACCCGTGTCTGGTAGCAGTCCCTTAGAAGGGGCACCATCTTATCAAGCTTCCACCAGAAGCGGTGAAGCCTTTACTGCGTTTTGACGGAATTCCGATTAAGCCCTTCCGGATAAATCTTGACTGCCTGCCAATGCAACCATTCGGGTGCCCGGGTTTTGGGCAATTGCACTCGCCGACTGCCGCACCTTATTCGGGAAAAACCAGCGGGCTCTCGGGCGTGACAGCTTCACTACCCGGCAAGAGCGGCGCCCGTAAGCGAATGGTCGCCGGAGGCGATTCGCGTAATCTCGTGAACGCGGCGCCAGCGTCCATTATGTACCGTTCCGAAAAAATACACCCCAATCGCCGCTCTCCTGCCGTCCTTATAGGTAACATGCACGAAATGACGGTCAGCAATGCGCTCACCCTGTTGTAGCGCGTCCAGTACCTCGAATTGAATGCTTTGAGCCATGCTCGCCAGGTGCCGGACGTGCTGCTCAAATTCCTTGCGATCGCAAGTGGTTCCATCGGTCGTTTTGATGTAGTCATCGGTGAAATAATGCGGGATCTGGTCCGGATCGGCGAAGGCTCGTTCCAGACAGCCGCGCAACGCCAACTTGAGCGACTCAGGATCGGGTCCATGGGTTAGTGCACCGTGGCCGGTGCTCGAGTGAAAGCCCATACTTTCTCCATCCCCTGATTAAACCATAACCCGCAGCTTGCCCTACGGCAACTCGGACCAAAGCGAAGCGCCCGGGCTGTTGCGGCTGACCAGAGCAGCCGCCGGCTCTGAAACGCACGAGCACAACCTTCTGTTGCCTTTCGTTCGGCAGTTCAAAGGAGCCCAAGGTGCGTCAAATTACCATACCAATCCCCGCAGGTTTCTGGAAGGGCTTGGAGGTTACACCTCTTTGACAGTTCAGACGAACGAGACCGGTCTCACGACAGGTCGGGAGCGACGCCTAATGCCCCATGATTAGCTTGGTGTCTTTCGCCGATCAGTTTCAGAAGCTGGGATAATGCCGTGATTTCTCGGCCTTGCAGGTAGATTAACGGCGACCAGCGTGGTAGTGGGTAGGTGCAGCCAGACCAGGTGCTTCTGCCTCAACGCCGTTGAACGTGCCCCACGACGGGGCTACCGGTTCTTGACGAACCCAGGCTAACCACTCGGATACTGCAGCCCGACAAGGGTTTAATGTTGTCGAATCTCCTTCCTGGGGGCGATGGAAAACTTTGTTGGGTTACCATTGACTTGGCGACAGAGGGGCGTACAATACCGGCATCAAAGTCACCTGCCGGACTAAGAGGAGGACATCATGACAAAGCGAATCGTCCTCGTAGCTTTCAGTCTTGTGGTGTTCGGATGCCTCGCGTGGGGAGCGGACAAGACTTATGTGGGCACGGTCAGTTGCTCGCACTGCGGGGCCATGCACGCAACGCCCAGCGCCGACGCGGCAAAATGTGTGGAACATTGCGTCTCCGGCGGAGCCAGTTACGTGCTGGTTTCCGAGGGCAAGGTATACAAGCTTGACGCCCAGGCCAAGTTCAAGGGACTGGGTG
>Ga0326728_10002397_pt1 | contig 62567 bp, 62 predicted proteins | sample MB3enrmetagenome_FD_207602 | JGI IMG/M metagenome (GOLD analysis project Ga0326728, IMG submission 207602) | Lab enriched peat soil microbial communities from McLean, Ithaca, NY, United States - MB31MN | ecosystem: Environmental > Terrestrial > Soil > Wetlands > Peat | place: USA: New York... | reverse complement strand
GACTCCTCAGAACAAGCTGATAAGGCATTCCTCGATTCGTCTCATAGTGTAGCGCTGAACCCGCAAGAAAGCACCCTGCGCCCCGAACCGGCGCGCCCTGGGCTGTGCCGCTGCGTTTTCTCGGTTCTAACGTTTAACGGCTTGCCCGCCCATGGCCACTCTCAGCTACTTCTGGCCTGCGACACATAGCTATCACTGCGCCGGAGCCCACGACACTCCCGACAGTGCCGTTCTCTTCAAGTATCCTGGTTTTATTCTGGACCTTTACCCATGAAGAATCATAAGCAACTCGCCGGTAATTGTCAAGATCGAAAGATGAATCTGAGACCATCTAACTGGATATTAGTTACTTCGTGACTGCGACAGAAGAGGGGTGTTCCAGATCGCGCGAAGTGACTCTACAAGAGCAAATTGTTACCTCGGCGAGGCTGCTGCCGACGCTCAGGGGATGGTTAGTCAGATCCTATTTGCCGATGCCTCTCCGGCCGGTGGTTCCCCTTGATCCCGTGGTGGGCCTGCAGGTTTGCTGGCGATGCGGGTTCCCGGCCGTCCCGCTAATCGCTGCGCCGAGCTGATTAGGGATCTCGTATTACCTGGGCCGCGGGGACAGCAATTTGCCGCGCGCTCGAGAAACTGAGTTGCAGGGTTGAGATCAACAACATCCGACAAGGTCCGGGAGTGTTGCGCCCTGCTCAGCCCTGGGACTTCTTGTTCTCAATGACTTAGCCGCATAATTTGCCCTACTGACTGTGGTATGGCGTTGCGGCCACGGGTTGCCGTGGCTATAGAGGCTGACGAAGCTTGAGGCATGTTACTAGGCAAAGCAAAGCAATAACCTTACGGCGGGTATCTGAAGATTAGCCGTAGCCTCAATAACTAGCCACTCCAGCCGACGGTGGCGAAAGGCCCAAGCCTACCTCACCTGCGGGACCCGTGCCTTCTTGTTGCACCAGCTCCGTGAAGTAGCTCAGGGCGGCATCTCCGAAGCCCGTTTCGACTTGCAGAGCAGCATCGACGGAAGGGCCCACCAAAGCTTCCACCGCGTGGAAGAACCATTCCCTCAGCAGGCGGCCCAACCACGCACGCTCGATCAAATCGAACTGGCAGATACTGCTGCATGCCTCGCCTAGACTAGACCCAGTCACTCGTAAACGGCTTTCGGCGATCAGCGGACTCCTTCGGTACCGAGGACGAACTGCGCGCGTCCAGGTTCAAATGTGACACACCCTACAAATGGTCTAATCCTTTGCCGTCAGTAACTTAGCCCAAAACGACTGTTGGGTTGTGTTGCACCCTGAGCGCTCATGATCCGCCGGTCGCGATCACACGGCGATCATCGTCATCAAAGCATTTCCCGGTGTTCCTTCGGGGGGCTATTAGCCCAACTGCCCGTATCCACTCCTCTTGGGGCCTCCCGTCCGTTGCGCTCAACATGCTGTAGGACCGTCCGTACGTCCACTCGTCTCGATCGGCCAGCCCGGTTCCCATGGTTGAGCCGATATCACGCGGCGGAGTTCTTCGGAATCCGGGACGAACTGCACGCTCTGAGATTCAAAAGTGTTGCACCCTGCAAGTAGTCTAGTCCTTTGCGGTCAGTAACTTAGTCCCTAACCACCCTTGTGGCGTGTTGCACCCTGCGCTCATCATCGGCCCGTCGCGGTCGCGTCGTGATCGTATTCATCAAAGCATCTCCGCGGGTCCTTTCCGGGGTCGGTTGGCCCGACTTCCGGCATCCACTGTCTTTGAGGCCCCGCTCTTCATCGCGCCCAATGTGCGGTGAAATTCTCCGTACCTGTTATCCCTCTCGGCCCGCTGAAGGGTTCCTATCCTTCGACCGCCGTCATCGCGGAGCTGACCGTACCCACCACGACCGCGCCGCGCGAAACGTCAGCGCAGGGCGCTAGGCCTCTGGTCTCCGTCTAGCCTTCCTACGTCTGCCTCTCCGTTTCACGCCGCAACTGGGGTTCGTTGGCAGCCGCTAAATCTCGGTAATTCCGCATCACAATCTCACGCTGGAAGTTCGTCAGTCCCGCTTGGGTCAGCGCTTCACGAAACCAGCCTGTCATCGTTTCTGCAACCTTCTTGATCGCCTCGCCCTCCCAGTAAATGACGTCCGCTCTTTCTCGCAATTTGTCCGTGTCGATGATCGAACGCCCCAGTGCCTAGAGGGGTTCTACGCACCGGTAAAGGCAGTGCCGAATATGGACTTCCTCGACCGTGCACCCCAACCTGAGCAGGCGCTTCACGAGCGTGGCCATCACGTATGTCACTAGGCGTCCCAGTTCATGGGCATCAAAGTTGGGGTCCTGCAGCTTGGTCTGGATAAGGTCCAAAGCCGTGGCTTCCGAAGGCCTCTGAATCTTCTCCTCCCTATCGCTTTCATATTGGCGTTGTAACACGCAAGTGCCGATACCCTCGGTACTCATACACTCCTCCCTCCAGGTGCGCGGCCGAGCTTGCATTGCCAAATGCAGGGCCGGCATACACGCATCTTGCTCTCGTGGCGGTGGCCTTGAAGGCGAGCCTCTGCCTACATTCTTGTTCCCAACACCCGCCGAGCCGCGCCACACTAGGTAGACCGAAGTCGTGAAACCGCGGAACGGATGGGCTGAATGGAAGGCGATTCCCGGATGGGGCGAGGGAGCGAAGACACTTCACCATGGTCCCAGCCCGATATCGCCGCCCGCCGTTGCTTACCCTGACCTCTACTGCACCGTATTGGTGACAGCAGCTTCCAGGATCTTTGCTTCCGGACTGGCCGGGGGCGTTACCGCCGGTTCACCTTGCTCATTACCCTCAGCCCCCGGAACTGATTCAACCTCCAGAACGGGCTGGGGCGTTGGCTCCTCCAGCGGAGCCCCGTCCCCGGTAGGCACTTCGGCTTCCTGCCCGGGCACCTAGTCGAGCCCCAATTGAGCCGGTAGGCTAACAGCCTGGTTTGCCTCTTCCCGCGCGCAAAGCGCCTCGTATTCCTTAAGAAGTTTCACGATAGCGGAACCGCTGAAGGATGTTATATCCATCCGCTCAAGGCCTTTCTCATACGGGCGCTTGCGTCTCCTTTGCCGCTCACGATAGAGGCCCAAGGCGTGCATATGGCGGTAGATAGCGTCCCGGCTGAGTCTATATTCGTCGGCTAGGGCGACTGTATTGGCCCAGTTAAGCCAGGCTTCTTCTATTTCCTGGCGCTGGGGGTGAGTACAGATGGAACATTGGGACTGATGCCGTCGAAGGCTGGCGCTCGGTCCCTCCTGTGGTGTGGAATTCGAATTGACAGCCATTGAGATTACTCCTCTTAACAGAGAACAGAGTCAGCAGCTAAGACAATTGCCCTGCCCTTTCACTTAAGGGGGGTCATAGTTGTAAAACTGGCAGGAATGGGCGCCAGCCCCCCTCGGATGAAGCGACACGCGCAACGGAAGGGGGGTGCTACAGGGCGAGGAAACTGCCGAACCCGCTCCCCTATGCCTATCCCTAGGCAACTTTTCGTGCCGGCGTGTTTGTGTCGGAGTAAGGCGGCCGGGAAGGAACCGGTGGCGATACGACAGCGAAGGGGAGAATGCCGGCTGGCCACGTCGCGGTCGAAGATGAAGCAGCTCCAGGTGGAATGCGCCGCCGTTAACAGGCACAGACCGGACTTGCAACATTGCTAACTGACTCCTTATAGGGCCATTTACGTTCGTCGCTACTGAACAGAGGAGAGCGACAAGGATTAATACTCAAATTCGGGAGAGCCTCTTGGCGCAGCTCAAAGAATATTTTGGCCACGTTAAGCGCCTGGATGAAATGGCCATATTGACCGCAGAAATTGACACCAAGCAGGTAAGAAGGCAAACTTTCCACTTTTTTTGACAAAAAAAGGACGCGTGGGCGGTGCGCGTCGGCAGTATTAGTATTAGAAGGACTCTCGGCTGCCTAAGCTCGAATCCGTAAAGAAGGGTTTGGAAGGAGCTTCAACTCACGAATTGTGCCGGGCCGGCGCGAAGGGAAGTGATTCAAGAGAGCGGCCACGTGATCGGTTGGTGAAAGACACAATGTCCGGCAGAAGGCCAGCAGGTCTCGGCCACGTCGGAGCAGTGGCCGGTCTGTTTTGGCCATCAAGGTTTGCCCTTGGGTGACCGGGGTCGAACCAGATTCGATATCGCCAGCTAGATCGATCACGCCTACTCCAACCAAGAGTCGACCGACGCCAGCTCCCGCCAGGAGTACCCATCACTCTTCCTTTCGGCGAAACCTACCGGTGTCAGCTTGCTGGGGCCTCTCAAGCGAATGAAGTGAATAGGTGGCGACCGTCGTTTCGCCGCAACGTTGGCTCGAGAGATCAGGGTAATTCCACACTCCGGAGCACGCCGAAATCAGCTCCGCTCACTTCTTTGTGCGCGGATTTCTGCCTGTTTTGTGACCAGGAAGCATCGTCGAGCGTGGGGCCTAACGCGGAAAGATCATTCCGGAAGGCCCGCGTCTGACGGGCGGAGATCCGCCCTTTCCTCTCGCCGACCCACAGAGAATTGAGAGCCTGGGAGCACCAGAAGGCTGGCCCCAAGGCTTGGTCTCCGTCCTTCAGCCTGTCGAGCACGCCCGGGGAGGCGGGGTTTTGCTCATCGGAGAAACACCAGGACAGCGCGACAGAGGCATCCAGGACAATCCAACTCACGGGCGCGCCTCATCGCGGAGTTGTTTGTTGGTGATGCCGCCAACGTGAACTTGGTGTGTCCCGCCGAAATTCTCGAGCCGTTCAATGGCCGCTTACCGCTCGTCCCAGGTCGGCTCAGCCGCCCTTTGTCGCGCCTGCCACACGGAGACGGCTTCCAAAAGTACCTCTTCGGCAGGCCGGTATTGGCCGGAGCGGACGGTATCTTTCACGATGCGCTCCATCGGAGCAGTGAGATTCACAGTCACTACGAACCTCCTTACTCCAAACTCTCGGGTAGCGAAGAGGGGGGCGAGTCAAGGATGGGATAACTGTGTTCGCTTGAGCAGGACCACAGCCCTGAGTCCTGCGACAAAAACAGCATGTGGTCACTGCATACAGTCGAGCGGGCCGCATCCGGGCCACAAACCGCCGAGAATAGGGGGTTAAATCGGCCACCAGCAACCAGCCAAGAGCCTTTGCAATCAATGCCGGCCATAGTTTCTTTACTTAGTTGGTGGTTATGGCTTGGCGCAAATCTTCATCGCCGGAACTGAATAGAATAGCTGCCCGTGCTCAGCCATGTGGCAGTACGCACAAAGCGTCACGAAGTTCGCGAGCGCATCGTCCCCTTGCTGGCTCCTCTTGATCCGGTGGTGCACCTGCAGGTTCTCGAGCGATCCGCACTTCTGACACCGCCATCCGTCCCGTTCCAGCACCCGCTTCATCAAACGTCGATAAACCTGCCGTCCGAGTTTAATCGGTTTAACTTTCTACAGCATCTTGCGGCTCTCTCGAATTCCTCCTCCCGCTCTTGACCCGCAAGGCGCGTCTGGTATTCCGGTGGCAGCAACTTCACGAGATGCTGAATCAGCATCAGAATCTCTTCCGGCGTCGACTCCTCCGTCCTCCCCGCCAGAAAATCCGCACACACCAGTTCCAGACAGTAACCCCGCGAGCGCTCCGACCCTACCATCCGTGCCGCCACCAAGAGCGCCCTCTCCAGCGTCGGCAGCTTGCTCTCGTACAATTTGAAATAAACCATCTCGTAGGGCTCGTACTCTTCCCCCGTCAGGTGCTTGTAGACCTCCCGTTTCAGTTCCTGCTTGCTTGACTGCTTCGCTTTGTCGAGCCAGGCTGCACTGTTGAACCCCCGGCCCTCATGACGCGCCACCTTCGCCAGCTCCAGCGCCTTCGCCCACCCCAGATCCTCAATCTCCGGGGTCGGAATCTGCTTCAGATGATCGTGAATCGACATCAGGTAATACGCCTTCCTCCGGCAGTCGGGAAACTTCTTTTCCAGATAGGCTTCGAAGCTCTGGTACCCCAGCCGCCAGTACTTCTGGTCCCGCACCTCGCACAGGTGCTTCCCCAGCTCCGCAAACTTCTGGTCCTTATGCTCCTCCATCCGCTGCTCCCAGCGCAGAATCTCCTCAATCCGCCCCAGCACCTGCTGCCCCCGATTCTTATCCATGTACCGCCAGCTCCTCGACCTTCACCAGGTTCTCCTCCACCAAGGCCTTCTTCCTCAGGCACAGCCCCCGAAAGGGGCAGTTCATGCACTGGTTATTGGGGTAGCGAATCCCCGACCGCGGGTAGAAGTGATTGGCTTCGATCTCGCTCGCCAGCAGGTCCAGGGTCTGCTCAAAGGCCTTCCACTGCCGCTTGCGAATGCGCGCAGGCAGATACTGGATTTCAGGCTGCTTCTTGCGGACGAAGTTCACCAGGCAGACCTGCGGGGAACTGCGCCGCCCACGAGTAGCAGACCAACTGGGGATCGAGTTCCAACACCCGGCCAAGATTCTCCGGGTAGGATTGCGTCGTGGTCTTCCACTCGATCAGGCAATGGCAGCCATCCACATACCCCACGGCATCCACATAGGCGAGAAAATGCTTTTGGCTGAGCGGCGGGGGCGCCGGAACTTGACCTGAAAGTCCGTGCCGCCGTCCTCGATCAGCACCCGCTGGTCCTGGCGGAACTGTTCCAGCAGCGCTTGGCCCTGTTCGAGCATCTTCTCCCAGCTGTCGCCGTTCGAGTACTCGAGCGGCATGTCCTTGACTCCCGTCCAGCGCTGGGTGAAGAACTGCACCGAGTCGGGCACCAGGAATTGGGCCTCGACCGAGCTTTGAAAGACCCGGCCGAATACCAGGCTGGCTTTGTCTTCCATCTCCTGCCAGCCGTCCACATAGTGATACTTGTACTTCAGAGGGCACTGCAGGTAAGTCGAAAGCTGCGTGTAGCTGTAGTGGTCCATGGTCTCCTTTTCCTTCCTCTCCCTGTGCAACGAGTTGGCTAAGCGTGCAGGCTCTCGGCGGAGGCAGCGCAGGCGGCCGGCTCCCCCGAGAGTTCCTCCCAGCGCTCGCTGGGGGCGAATCCCTGCACGTCCAGGCGCTGGTGGCCGTCGGCTCCCCAGTAAGCCAGACGGATGACACCCTCGAGGCCCACTACCCGCCGGTCGTCCAATTCCTCGGCCTCCAAAAGCTCGGGGTCATAGCGGAAATCACTCAAGAACCAGTGCAGCTTCCAGAGGGCGCGCTCGTGGCAATAGAGCTGGGTGCGGACGTGGCGGCCGGCATAGCTGGCGGGCTCAAGTATCAAAAAGGTGGCAGCCCGGAAGGGTTTAGGGGCGTGGCCGGCGGGTTCGAAGCGGACGACCCGAGCCAGATAGATGCCTTCGACGAGCGTAATTCTTTCGCTCGGCTGGCTGAGGCCTTGAATGCGGATTCGCATGGAGGACTCCTCCTTTCGGAAACGGGGATCGAGACTGCAGGGTGCGGCGCAGCAGGGGAATCTGCCGGGGCGGCATTGACCAGGGAGGAAGTTCTTCGAGAGAACAGAGAGCGATGCCGTAGGCCTTGCGGAGGGCCCGGTTGACGGCGCGGGTTTCGGCCATGCGCATTTCGGCGTGGTTGAAGATCAGGGGAGAAACATTGCCGGGATGGGCGTCGCCAAAGCCCACGAAGCCACGGCACTTGGCAGATCTATAGACAATAGCTTTGAAGACCCAGAAGTTCTTCTCCGGCCGGCATAGTGCGAGCACTGGCTTCGTCACGATCCCCTGACAGCGGCGCTTAGTTGCGAGACTCAGTAAGTCTCCATGGGTGATATAGCGACCGTTAGTGGGAACACTGCTGCCTTGGATGTCGTCGGGCCGCTTCATTCCTTTGCCATTCGCCATCTGCACCTCTTATCCTGAGCAAGCGGCGTTAGTGCGCCCTCCATACTCTTCGCACTGGCTTGCTCGAGGACTCAGTGGAGTTTTTCGCCAGCCCTGCAGGTCTGGTGGACATCTGTATTCATTCGTTTCAGTTTGGGCCGTAGCCTTTTTCTGACTCCTGGTCCTCAACTAGTTCGGTTCGCTCGAGAATGTCCTGCAATAAAGGCGGCATGTACGGGAACCCGCCGGGCCTTTGCGTCAGCTCCGCGTGGACCGGGCACGCCTTCATGTTGTCTCGATTGTGAGCCTCGACCTCCGCCCAGCAACAGAAAGTCTTGCCGCACCAAAGGCAGAAGGCGTAGACCGGGTTGCCACCCTCGTCCCACATCATCGAACGCTCAACACGGGGTTTCGCTTGCCGTGAGGTGCCGGTTGCTTCGTCTGCACTCCGGTGCTCAGGGCAGGCGAGAAGGTCGATGGGGTCGTGGCACCCGCGGTGGTCAAATCCCTCCAGCGCACGCCCGCACGGCAGACAAATGCAAACAGTCGGCTCCGTGTCAGCGCCACGCAGGGCCTTCCCTTCGCACTCCCAGTAGTGCCCGGCGACGTCACAATAATGGCGATGGCTCATTTCGGCTCCTTCCCTGCTCGCATCGACCTTTAGCGCGCCCCCCCAGCCGCCTTCACCGCCAGCAGAATCTTCTTCCGGCTCTCGCCGGCGTAGTCGTTGGGGATGTCCCGCATGGTTTCCTGGACGGCAGCGGGCAGCCCGATGCTGGCAAGGTTGTCGGGCTGCTTCGCCCAGTCGCCGTGCTCGTCGATGAAACGCCATTCGCCGGTGCGGCCGTCAATCCAAGCGCCTTCCCGCAAGTGCCCCGTGCCCATAACCTGCCTCGCATGCCTCAGCTTTGACTATGATTCTCGGGTCAAGTTCCGGACTCCGGACCGCCGAGCGAATTGCGCATGCAGACAGCATCAACGCTGATTGCCGCAGAAATCCAGGGGAAGCTGGAACGCTGGCTCTGGCTCCCAGGCAACGCCGCACGCCTTGAGCCACTTTGCGTCGGCGCCCGTGATCCGTAAGCGCGGCCTTCCGGGGTATGGCAGCGGGAGCGGCCGGTCAACCACGCAGGGCTCGATGCCCACCGACCTGAGGAAGGCAAAGTCGCTCCGCACGGTCTCCAGGAGCCGGCATTCAAGATCCCACATTGATCCATCCCGCCACTTGGCGTGCGCCGGGAGAAATCATCCGTTGCATCGTGGCCCTGACACCTACAGTCGTCGTGGTGAAAGTGCCGAAGACCTATCGTGCATTTCCCGTCGTTCCGCCGATTCCCGACTCGCCGCCCGCGCCGCCCGATTGCCTTGCTGCCGGTTCTCGGAGCGGAGCTTTCGCGCTGCGCAGCCTGACGCCTATGGCAGCAGCTTGCCGCCGCTTACATTGGTCACCGTCGTCTTGCCGCTCTTCAGGTCGATGGACTTGATGGTCTGCGAGGTCACCTTGCCGCTGTCGGTGCGCCAGGTCCCAGTGATGATTTTCTTGCCGTCATTCGTAACTACAGTGTTGTGTTCGAGCTTCATGCTACCTCCTTCTGATGATTGAATCTCTGAGGTCCGATTCCAGTGAGACTCCCCGTATGCCCTCAATACTTTTTCGGGGGTGGGCTGCTAACAGGCGCTGTCGGCAGCGCTTGATTCCTGGGCGTTGTGCAACCGGTTGCACAGGCAAATTGTCCTGGTGCGGGCAGTCGATCAACGTCAGCACCGCTTCCGAGGTCGCAATCTTCATCTTTACTTATGTGCAACCGGTTGCACATCCCTCTGGCCCTTCTCTGACGCGCCATCGCTCCCTCTCGTCCAGCCCACTCGCCCAGCCGCCTTCGTCCCCATCTGCCGCACCTCTTTCGTGCCCCTATACTATTGGTATACATTGCAGATTGGCATTTCCTGCGGATTTTTTCGGCTCAGGCCCGCCAGGATGCTCACCACTCGCTGAGAACGTGATGAATTGGTGGCCACGTTGGAACTCCGAGGCGCTCTCAAGACTCTTAATCGGGTATGACGTTGGGTTGATTTGCCGCTGCTTACGGCGAGCAGATTGTCCACGCACTGAGTGGACAATTGAGCGAAGAATACGGTCCGGGCTTCGGCTGCACCAATCTGTTTAACACGATCCGGTTTGCCGTGGCCTTGCCCGACAATCGAATTGTTCACGCGCTGAGTGAACAATTATCCTGGACTCACCTGAGGCAGATCATTTGCTTCGAGGACCCGACGCAACGTGAGTTCTGCACGCAGGGGTTGGCGGCCGCCGGCCCGTTGGATGTCGTCCACGATCTCCACGAGCGATCCTTCTTCCAACGGGCTCTCGACCTCGACGCCCATGCCGTCCTCGCTGAAATCGAGGAGCCTGGCCGCCATCATGCTCCGGCCGGCCCCGGGCTGGCAAATGATTGTGAGATCTCGCTGGCCGGAGAAGGACTTAGTTCGGGAGTGGCGACGGCGTTCCGGATTTGGCGCCATAGTGTACCTCCACGCCAGGGCGGATCGTTGGGCTGAGACTATCAGTTAAGATTTCGCTATTCCACCGATCATAAACTGTTCTGCTGGACTATAAGAAGCCCCCTAGGCTCGTTTAATGCGCCCGTTCTTGGCAAAATCGGCAAGCAGCTTTACGCCGAACGCCATATGCCGACGCCAGCCATCGCCGGGCCCGTTCACCTGCTCATCCCTGACGCCGTACTCCTCTAAGAAGCACGCCGCCAAATCCGCGGAAAAACTCTTCCTCTAGCTCCTTCCGGCGGAAGAATTCTATGAGGTGTTCCCAGGTTGCTCGATATCGATTCCGCGATCTCTCGCTGTAGCCCAATCGCTCGACCTCGCCCATCGCGTCAGTAACGAGTCGCCCCGGTTTCAACTTTTCCGAAGCCGAAGAATAGTTTTACTCCATGATGTACTTCCTCTGTGTGGCGGCCCCCGTGGCCGCTCGGGAGGTCATCATGAAATCTTATGTGCTGTGATCCAATCGGAATGAACTGACCGGCAAGCACATACAGCAGTGACCTCAGATAACGCTCCACTGCGCACCAACATTCGTGGTTTCGAGGTCGCGATGCCTCAACACCTGGTTGATGATGCCGAGGAACTTTCGGGCCACTGCGATGATTACTCTGCCTGTGCCCCGGCGGCTGATATGATGTTTGTCTTCTCTCTTCCCGAGTCTTGGTCGTTAGCAACCACCAAGGCTACTCGGCGGGAGCGGAGCCGACGCTTTTCTGAAATCAACTGCCTGACGGGGCCGAATGGCCACCTTCTCATTGGGGACGCGCGCGCGCGAATTGAGCTTGAGGCGACGGAGCCGGAGTGCTAAGCTTTCGGGCCCGGCGGAAGTTCAAAATGGAGATTCAAGTGAGAAACCTGTGTTTCCGATCTTGTCGGGCGGCAGGGCGCCGGGCAATTCAAACCGTCCGCGGGGGCAAATCGTAGATGCAGTTTACGCGAATGAACAAGCGGGCTCAACGGTTGGCAGGGATGGCGGCGACAGCGTTGGTCCTGGCGCTGATCGTCTACAAGTTCTCGCGTAGCCCCGAATGGCGCGGTTTCAATTGGCGCCTCGCAGCCAACTTGTTGAGCCACGCGCGGGCCGGGTATCTGCTGCTGGCGGTGCTGCTTGTCTATATTGGCGCCGCAATTCGCGCCGTGCGATGGAAGTTTTTCCTCCGGCCGGTCAAGACCGCACCCGTATGGAACCTCTTTGTGGCCCAGATTTACGGATTCGGCTCGATCTTCTTGATCGGCCGGCCGGGCGAGATCGTACGCCCGGCGTACATTGCCAACCGCGAGGGTGTCTCCTTCACCTCGCAGCTTGCCATCCTCATCCTGGAGCGAGTTTACGACGCCATCGCCATGGGGATTATTTTCGCACTCGCGCTTCATTTCACGGCTGTTCGCCTCACGGGCTTAGGCGCCGACGTGCTACTCCATCGGATGCGCCAGGCGTCCGTCGTTATGCTGCTCGTGACTGCCGCCCTCGTCCTGGGTCTCGTCGTTTTCCGTCTCTGCGCTGAGGCCGTTATAGTGTTCGTCGAGCGGCGCATCGGTTTTCTCCCTGCGAGGTTCCGTTCGGGCCCCGGGCGGGTTTTGCGGTCGCTTGCCGCAGGGCTTGGAGCCATCCGCAGTTGGCGGGACCTTACGGCAAGCGTCGTGTGCACCATTCTCCTCTGGACGTTGAATGTAACGATGTTCTGGGTGTCGTTCCACAGCCTGGGTGGCGAACTGCTCAGCGTCTCTTGGTGGGGCGCGGGTATCGCCTCGTTCCTTGGAGGCATAGGGCTGGCCCTTCAGCTCCCGGGCGTAGGCGGCGGAATCCAGATCGCAATTATCGAGTCGCTGAAGCGCATCCTGGGCGTGGCCCCGGAGGCGGCCGTCGGCGGGGGCTTACTAATCTGGGCAGTCTTGACGTTCCCTGTGGTCGGCCTGGGGCTCGTGCTGCTGCCCTTCCAGCGCGTGAGCTTCAGGCGTCTCGAGGCCATGGCCGATGGAGAGGCTCAACGAGCGGGTGCGGGAACTTACGTGCCGCACACGAGGGATTAGCATCGAACGGATGGCCAAGGAACCGGCTCTGTATCTGCGGGGCCGGATCGGCTATTTCGGGAACTGCCTGGGTCACCGGTTTCTCTGTCTCCCGAGCAAGCTGCTTGAGGACGACGAGACTCTTGAATTCAGGAGTTTTGTTCTTCCCGGGGAGCAATACCACACCTTTGAGCTTAGACTGTTGCAGGGTCGTTGTCGGAGCAAAAGCAGTTTAGATCCAACAGTCGCAGTGCGTCTGCCCGTGTGACCGGGTCTCCGCTTTGGCCAGGCAGTACTATAGTGCTCTTGTGGGATGAGTTCATTTAGGCGTAAAACTCTGCCGATAGTACAGAGTGGTCAGGAGAGGCGATGAGCAACTGATTCCCCTGGAACCACCTGGGCCTCCGGCCTGAGGGGAGGGAGGGGGCATGCCCCGCCCAATTTCGAACCTAAGCCTTGGAAATCGGGAGCGCAGGCCCGTCGAGCGGCCAATATGTGCTCCTAAGTTACTAACTAATTTAGTGATTGACGGACGATCTGACTTAACGTATCTTGCCTCTACGTGCAATTGGTCTGTGGTCGTTACCTTTGCCGCATTGGCCTGATAGAGGAGCCGCGGATCCGACTGGGCTGGCTGTCTTGGTGCCAGCGTCCTGATTGCTGGGGGGGGATCCGGGGATGGTTATTACGTCTGTGAGCTCGGGCCTAGGTCCGTCGATGGGAGAAACTTAAGCTATGGACCAAGAAGCCATTCGTGTCTGGTTCTGCACGCCCGACATTCCATTCGTTCAGCTCATGGCTCGCACCTTGGGTGGGGAGTTTGAGGTACAGACCATCGAGGCGTTCCACCTGAATGGAGCCCGCCGGAGGATCGACTGGCCGGATGTCGTCCTGCTCGACCTGCGCGCCGAGGGAGACTCTCCCGGCGGTGGAGAGTCGGCATTCCAGGTTATGCAGGAGATCCAGCAGATTGATTCACCGCCTCCCATGATTGCCATCCTGGGCGAACAGAATCGTGCCATGATCCGGCGCGCACTGGAAAATGGCGTCTACGATACGCTCGCCAGTCCTCCCGATATGGTCGAATTGCGACTCGTGCTGCGGCGAGCGAAGCGCTTCCGGCAAGTAGAAAAAGAGCTGTTGCGATTGCGGTCGCAACAGGCCGCGACGGGTCCGTTCGGGGAATTCGTTATTTCCACCGAGCCGATGCAGAGGGTGTTCGCTCTGGCCCAGAAGGTTGCGCCCTGTGACGTGAGCGTGTTGATCACCGGAGAAACAGGCACTGGCAAAGATATGCTCGCTCGTTCCATCCATCAACTGAGCGCGCGGGCGGCAGGACCGTTTGTGGCTTTCTCCTGCGCCAATTTACCCGAAACATTGATTGAAGATGAACTTTTTGGCCATGAAAAAGGCGCCTTCACCGGCGCTGTGGGAGCCCGCCGCGGCCGTTTCGAGGCAGCGCATCAGGGTACACTATTCTTGGATGAGATCGGCGACCTGGCGTTGGGTTTGCAGGCCAAGCTGTTGCGGGTTCTTCAACAGCGGTCCTTTGAGCGGCTAGGCAGCAATGCCGCCGTCAACGTCAATATTCGTCTGCTTTGCGCTACCCACCGCAACTTGGCGGAAATGGTGGAGCAAGGGCAGTTTCGCAATGACCTGTTTTACCGCCTGAACGTGGTTGAGATTCACATCCCTCCTTTGCGCGAGCGGCGCGACGAGATTGCTGCCCTGGGACATCATTTCCTGATGCGTTTCGCGAAACAATTCGGCAAGACGGTGCGGAGGTTTTCGCCGGTCACCTTGAGGTCCCTCGAGGAATATAGTTGGCCCGGCAACGTGCGTGAACTGGAAAACGTCGTCCAGCGTGCCGTAGTCATGGCGGACGGACCCGCCGTGGAACTCTGGCATCTGCCCAAAGTGTTCTGCAATGGGCTGGAGCAGCAGCAAGAAGAGTGTTCGTACGACAAGGAATTGCGAGACTTCAAGCGGCGCCTCATCCTGCGCGTTTTACGCGACTGCGACGGAAGCAAGTCAGAGGCAGCGCGGAGGCTGGGCATCGCGCGCGGTTACCTGCATCGGCTGATCAACCAATTACGCATTGAGGATATTCCCGAGGAGAGTTTCGCGGAGTCGCCGGAGCTTAACATGCCGGTGATGTAGGGACTGCAGACGCTAAGAATTCGAAACTCAGAACGCGAAAATCGATCGCGACGCGCGAAGTTTCCGGTTTGAAATTTCCGATTTCCAATGTCTGGCTTCTGAACGCTGCCTCATACCATGCCTGAAAGGTCTCCCGAAAACACATTAGGTGGCCAACCGTTGCTTGAGCGGGTCTGCGTACCATTCTTGTTGGGGGCTCAAAATGCGGACGGCGGATGGGGATACCGAAACGGCGGCCAGAGCGCCGTGGAACCAACCTCGTGGGTGCTCTTGGCCCTAAAGGAAGTCGAGGAGTCGACGAGTCGAGAGGTCGAGAAGCCCAGGACTGTCCAGCTTCTCAACTTCTCGACTCCTCAACTCCTCAACTCCTTCAACGCCGGAGTGCGTTGGTTAAGAGAGTCCCAGTTGTCGAACGGATCGTGGCCGTCCTTTGCGGGCCAGCCGCGCGGGTGCTGGGTGACCGCTGCGGCGAGCTTGGCATTGTACACGCACCGGGACCCGCCGGACCGCGTGGCCCGCGGACTTCACTGGCTGGTAGAAACTTGGCCGGTGGAGGGCCGCCTTTGGCGGCGAATCGGCGCCAAGCTGTTGCGGCGCGACCGCGTGGTTCGTATGGACTTGTCCTTGCGAGGATGGAGTTGGACACCCGGTACGGCAAGCTGGGTCGAGCCGACCTCTTGCGCCCTGATTGCCTTTCATCACATACCTCAAGAGCTGCATCCCCGCGGTGCGGTGCGACGCCGGCGGCTTGCGGAACGCATGCTCTATGACCGGATGTGCCCGGGGGGCGGTTGGAACAGCGGCAACCCCCTCGTCTACGGGGCTGCAGGGGTTCCTCGTATTGGTCCCACTGTCTGGGCGCTGCTGGCCCTTCAGGACTACAGGGCTCGCCCGGAGACCCGTGGCAGCCTGGACTGGTTGGAGCAAGCATATTCTCAAATCCAGGGGCCCGGCTCGCTCGCACTCGCCCACCTCTGCTTGCTGCTCTACAACCGTCCGGCGCCCGCCCTGGAGCCTTCTCTTGCCGCCCTGAATTCAAACAACCAGTTTCTCGGGGATACGCTGGTGGCGGCCTGGGCGGCGATGGCGCTGGGTGGCATACCGCGCTGGCTGTCGCCGGAAATCAGAGACTAGAAAGTGGGAATTAGAAAGCGCTTCCTATTTTCAAGGATCTGGTTTCTAATTTCTGCCTTGGACGATGAGTGCGCACAACAATTCGCTGATGCCCTCTTTCAGGCGGCCGCCTTCGTGCGTCGCGATACGCCGAGCGCCCAACTATCAGATTGACCTGGCCGCGTTGCTGGATGAGACCTTGCGTGAGTTCGATTTGAAGGTGCAAGGGATCACGGTGCTGCTGAAGCCGAACTTCGTCGAGCCTGACCCTCAAGGCGTGATCAATACTCATCCGGCGTTAGTGGCGGCGGCCCGGGAATGCTTCCTGCGCATGGGCGCGCGGAGTGTTATTGTCGCTGAAGGGCCCGGGCATGAACGGGACACGGAAGGTATCCTGGAGACTAACCGCTTGCGTCATTACCTGGGGCCTCTGGCGGGCAAGTTTGTTGACCTCAACCTCGACGATGTCCGCCTCGTGCCTACGCGCACCCGTGCCTCCAGGGTCAAGGAACTTTATCTGCCGCGTACCGTGCTCGAGGCCGGCTTCGTGGTCTCCATGCCTAAGCTGAAGACCCACCATTGGGCGGGAGTCACGCTCTCCCTGAAGAATATGTTTGGCATCGTGCCTGGGAATTGTTATGGCTGGCCCAAAAATGCGCTGCATTGGGCGGGCCTCACTCAGTCAATCCTGGATATCAACAGTACGGTGCGGCCCGATTTTGCCATTGTCGATGGCATCGTCGGTATGGAGGGCAACGGACCGCTCCAGGGTGACGCCAAACCTTGCGGCCTCTTAGTGGCCGGAAACGATCCGGTGGCGGTCGATGCCACTTGCACCCGCATCATGGGATTGGTCCCGGAACGGATCGACTATCTTGCCCATGCCGGCTTGCTGTTGGGCCACTTAAAGAGAGAGAATATCCGGGAGCTCGGGGAAGCCCCCGAGAGCGTGCGAAGCTGCTTTGCCGTCCTCGATGAGTTCAAACGCCTGAGAAGCGAACATGCCCACTCTTGAAGTCCCTTCGGAGCCCGTGGTGGTCCATGGCTCGCCCCGTTTCAATCAGCTCAGGAGAGCCTTCTCGTTCCCCTGCTTGTTGGCCATCGTCCTGGTGGGCAGCGCCTTTGTGCTGCAGCACATGTTTTTCCGGATAGATGGCGATACGTGGTGGCACTTGCTGGTGGGTGAACGCATCCTCAGCACGCACCACTGGCCCACTTCGGATATCTACTCTTTCAGCGCGCTGGGCGCCGAATGGATCGCCTACGAGTGGCTGAGCGAAGTTATCCTGGCGTGGGCTGCGCGGCTTGCCGGCCTGGCCGGACTGATGGGGCTGGTCTTTGCCCTCACCAGCGCCGTGTTGCTGCTTGTGTACTATTACGCGAACCTCCGCAGCCGGAACTCCAAAGCGGCCTTTGTGGCCACATGGGCCGTTCTGCCGCTGGCGTCCGTGTGGTTCGCCGTTCACCCGTATGTTTTCGGCTATATCTACCTGCTGGTGACACTGATTTGTCTCGAGCGCTTCCGGGAAGGCCACCGCAGGTCCCTGTGGCTGCTTCCGTTGGTATTTTGCCTCTGGGTCAATTCGCACGGCAGCTTCACGTTGGGAGCAGCGGTCTTCGGGATCTATTGGTTGGGAGGGCTGGTGAAATTTCGGATGGGAAGCCTGGTAGCAGACGCTTGGACGGCCTCCGAGCGGCTGCAACTTGCGGTGGTCGCCTTGCTCTGCCTTCTGGCCGGGTGCGTCACGCCTTATGGCACACGCCTTGCCGCTTATCCCTTACAGATGATTTTCTTCCAGCAGGGCATTACCAAGAACATGACGAGCTGGAATCCCATCCCCTTGAACCAGTGGCACGGCGAGGGCTTCCTGATCTTAGTGTTGCTCTTCATCGTGGCGCTCGCCACGGGTCGGTTCAAGCTCCGGCCAGAGGAATTGGGGATGTTCCTCTTCGCGATCTTCATGACCGCCGAGCACGCGCGGGCGCTTCCGCTCTTTGCTTTCGTGGTTGCTCCGTTCCTGGCCGCCGGCCTGGCCCGCTGGGTGCCTGCCTATGAGCCCGCCAAGGACAAGTATGTGCTCAACGCCGTGCTGATTGGCCTGGCGATCCTGGGATTCGTCCGGTATTTCCCCTCGCGACAGGATCTGGAACAAGAGGTGGCCAAGACCTACCCGCATGCCGCAGTCGAATACTTGCGGCAGCACCCGCTGCCGGGCCCCATGCTTAACGAGCTTACCTGGGGCGGCTACCTGCCGTACATGCTCGGCCCGCAGCAGCGCGTATTCATTGACGGCCGGCTCGATTTTTACCAATACCGGGGAGTGTGGCCCGACTATCTTCGCATCACCAAGCTGGAACGCGATACCCCACGCTTGCTCGCTAAGTACAACATCCAAGCCTGCCTCCTGCCTCCGAATCGAGACATTCCCCTGGTGACGTTCCTGGAAGCGTCGCCGGAATGGAAGGAAGCCTTCGAGGACGAGGTTAGCGTACTTTTTGTCAGGAGGGCGGCGGCGCCGTGAGTCTAGCGCACGCACAGCCGCCGCTTGCCGCCACCTGCGGGCCTCACCAAGGGGAGCGATTTCCGCGGGAAGACGCCGAGGTCTGCAAACTCGAGAGCAGAACCTCGCAGATGACCGTTCGCAGAGCGGTATGAAAACTTCCGTCAGACAGGTCGCACCTTGGATATTGTCGGCCGTACTCGCCGCAGAAGTTTTATTCCTCGCGCTGCACGCGAGTCTGGATTTCCCTTTCCTGGCTCCGGCGCTACTCGGCGCGGTCGTCGTGCAAATCCGCACCTGCCGCAGCCGGTTCGAGCTGCTGGGGACAGTGCTACTGGCGGTGCTGCTGGCATTGGTCCGGTTCCGGTTGCACCTGGGGATTCTCCACGAGCATCCCGGCAAATGGGGGATATTTCTCGGGCTGGCAAGCCTGTTCTTTCTGGGCGTTGCGGTCCTCCGCAGCCGCCCGCAGGAACTCGCGGGCCGGGTCAGAGCTTTTAGTGTGGCGCTGGCCGTTCCCGGCTTTGTGTTTATTGCCACCGCTGCACTCTCCGGCACAGGACACGTGCACCCCATGACCTTGGACCGGGTCTTGTATGCCTTCGACGGCAGTCTGGGATTCCAGCTTAGCTTTGTTTTGGGCCGATTGTTCAGTCGCTTTCCATGGCTGGGCGTGCCTGCCGGGATCGCCTATGAGCAGGTGCCCGTGGCGGCGCTCATTCTATACACGGCAGCCACGGACGGCGGAGAGCGGAGAAGGCCTGATCTGTTGCTGGCGCTAGGCGCGGGAAGTCTGCTGGGCTACCTGCTTTATTCTTTAGTGCCGGCGGCGGGCCCTATAGATTTGTTTCCTGCTTTTTTCCCTAACTCCGCCCCGCCGCTGGCCGGCCTTGCGGTTGTGCCTGCCTTCATCCCTACGGACATTCCTCGCAACGCCATGCCCTCGATGCACATGTTTTGGGCTGTGTTACTGTGGTGGAACGCTAGCCGGTCAGGTATCTGGCTGCGCGCCGGGTACCTCGCATTTTTGATTTTGACCATCCTCGCCACCCTTGGTTCCGGCGAACACTACCTGATCGATTTAGTGGTGTCATTGCCGTTCGCCTTGGCGATCCAGGCTGCTTTCAGTGTGCGGCCTCGCGATGTGCTCCGGTCTTTGCCCTTTTGGGCGGGCGGGATCACGACTCTGGCATGGCTGGGATTCCTGCGCTTCGCCACGCCGGTGTGGTTAGGCTCACCGGTGCTGGACTGGATCCTGGTGGCGGTGACAGTGGCGGGGTCGGTGGTGCTGGAACGACAGACGCATCAAGAGTCAATCGCGGCGGCAGACAAACCACGGAATGCCGGGCGGGACCAACTCGCAGGCGTGTCAGCAGGAGTTTGAGGTGTGGGACGTCGAATGAAAACGCCAGAGGAAGCTAAGACACCCCCTTTATCGCGGACGCCAAAGCCCGAGGGCGCGGCAAGCGAGGCGGCGCCTCCGGGCGACCTTGGCGACCAAACCTCTGATTTGCAGATGCCCCGGCAGTCCCTGCTGATAAGGTTGATTTCCTTCCCCGCGCTGCTGGGCGGCTTGCTAGTGGGAGGGCTTTTTGTGCCCCTGCGCGAGTTTGACGTCGACCCGGATCTTTGGTGGCACATCAAGGTCGGTCAGGACATCCTCGCGACCCATCACTTTCCCACCCTGGAGGCTTATTCGTTCACCGCGCACGGGACTCCGTGGATGGCCTACGAGTGGCTGGGCGATGTGCTGCTCGGGGCTGCGCATCGGGCCGGCGGGCTCCGGGGGCTGTTGGCGCTCGATCTGGTCCTGGGCGCCGCAATCCTGATTGCGTTGTATGCCTTTGTCTCGCTGCGGACGCACAACTCCAAAGCGGCCTTCGTGGCCTGCGCGTTACTATTGCCGTTGGTATTCGTCTCGCTTACACTCCGTCCCCAGATGCTCGGCTACTGCTTTCTTATTCTCACCCTCATCATCATCGAGCGTTTTCGCCAGGGCCGCTCCGCCACTCTATGGCTGGCCCCCCCACTTTTCCTGGTATGGGTAAACACGCACGGAAGTTTCGCGGTAGGACTCTTCGCCTTCAGTGTTTATGGGATCAGTGGCTTGTTTAAGCTTCGCTGGGGCGGTCTTGAATCCACGCCATGGACGCCCTCCCAGCGGTTGCGTTTGGGCACCGCGTTCCTGATAAGCTTGAGCCTACTCGCCATCACGCCCTATGGGGTGAGACTGGCAGGCTACCCTATCGATATGGCGTTTTTCCAGCCGATCAACGTGGCTCACATCCAAGAGTGGGAGCCCATGCCCTTCAACCAGCCGTTCGGCCAGTACTTCCTGGCATTGCTGGCCACCTTCCTGCTGGCTCAAATCGTGCTCCGGCCCGCCTGGCAGTTGGCGGAATTGACTCTCTTTTTAGCCGGCCTGCTCGCGGCTTGCCTCCATACACGCTTCCTCCTGGTCTTTGTCCCGTTCAGCGCGCCGCTCTTTGCCACAATCTTGAACCGTTGGGTACCTCCCTACCAGCCCGGCAAGGACAAGTACGCGTTGAACGCGCTGTTGCTGGCCGCCATCGTAGCGGGTATCATTCGATTTTCCCCTTCTCGGGAGCAACTGGAGAGCCACGTAGCCCGCCATTCCCCCGTCGAAGCTGTCCAGTACATCTTGCGGCATCCCCCTCCGCAGCCCATGTACAACAATTACGGATTCGGCGGCTACTTGATTTTTGCGCTCGACGGCCGGAACAAGGTCTTCGTCGATGGGCGGACGGATATCTACGAACGCGCTGGGGTTCTCGCTGACTACGCGAGCATTGCTGGGGTCTCGCCAAACTCCCTTCCTCTACTGCGAGCATATAATGTACAGTCATGTCTTCTCGAGCATGGCGAGGCTCTGGCCACCCTGCTCGCCGCTTCGTCGCAGTGGCAGAAAATCTACGCTGACGGCCTGAGTGTGCTGTTTGTGCGGAGTCAAACGGGAAAATAGAACCTGGAAACTGGAAAACTGAAAAGCGAGAATCGAAAACCCAAGATCGAAACTGGGATGTGGAAGGTCGAATGAAAGCGCCGCTGAATTCTATGAAAAGTCCTTTGTTGCGGCCGCCAAAGCCCGAGGGCGCGGCAAGCCAGGCGGCGCTTCCGGGCGGCCATCCCTCCGATTTGCAGATTCCGCGGCAATCCCTCGTGAAAAGGTTGATTTCCTTCCCTGCGCTACTGGGCGGTTTGCTCGTGGCAGGGCTTTTTGTGAGCTTGCGCGAGTTTACCGTCGATGGGGACCTTTGGTGGCACATCAAGGTGGGCCGGACAATTCTCGCAACCCACCATTGGCCTAGCACGGACGTTTACTCTTTCACCGCGCATGGCATGCCTTGGATGGCTTACGAATGGGTGGGTGAAGTGCTGCTCGCCGCTGTCCACCGAGCCTGGGGGCTTCAGGGGCTTCTGGCGCTTAATTTGGCGCTCGGAGCGGCGGTCGTGCTGGGCCTCTACGCGTTGGCCACCTTGCGCTCGCGCAACTCCAAGGCCGCATTCGTGGGTTGCTGCGTCGTCCTGTATTTCATCGCGGTGTTTTGCACCTTGCGCCCGCAAATGTTGGCCTACGTTTTCCTCATCCTGACTCTCATTATCCTGGAGCGCTTTCGACAGGGGCGCAGTGGGACGCTCTGGCTGCTGCCCCCGCTGTTTCTGCTGTGGGTCAACACGCATGGAACATTTGTAGTCGGGCTCTTTGCCGTGGGCGTATATATCGTGAGCGGCTTGTTCGAGATGCGCAGCAACGGTCTGGAATCCAGACGCTGGACAGCCGCCCAGAGGCTGCACCTGGAGTCGGCATTTCTGGCCAGCCTTGTGGCCCTTACCGTCACTCCCTATGGGTCGAAATTGGCAGGCTTCCCTGTGGACATGGCCTTGTTCCATCCGCTCATCGGGGCGAGCATAGTGGAGTGGCAATCCATGCCGTTTAATTCGCCGCCGGGGAAACTCTTTTTGGGGCTGCTGGTGGGTTTCCTGCTGGCCCAAGTGGCTCTCCGGCCCACGTGGCAGTTGGCTGAATTCACGCTCTTTCTCTGCGGACTTGTCGCCGCTTGCCTCCACGCGCGGCTCGTTCTGATCTTTGTTCCGTTCTGCACGCCGCTCCTGGCGGTCATTCTGAGCCGCTGGATACCGCCCTATGAGCCCGGAAAAGACAAGCTGGCTCTAAATGCCGTCCTGATCATTGCGATGGTCGTGGGCATAGCCCGTTTCTTTCCTACCCAAACGCAACTCGAAGGCCGTGTGCAGGAGCATTGGCCGGTGAAAGCCGTGCAGTACCTTGAACATCATCCCCCGCCGCTACCTATGTTCAATAATTACTCCTATGGCGGCTACCTGATCTATGCGCTCGACGGCCGAAACAAGGTCTTCATCGACGGGCGGACGGACATCTACGATCAAGTAGGCGTCCTGACTGATTATGGGAGGATCGGCCGGGTCGAGCCCATCGCCCTGCGACTGTTGGATGCCTATAGCGTACAATCGTGCCTTATTGAGCGTGACGAAGCGCTGGGCACACTGCTCGCTGCCTCGCCACGGTGGCAGAAGGTTTACGCTGACGGCCAGAGCGCACTGTTTGTCCGCAAGGGTCAATCGTAATGAGCCGGACAACGAAGGTTCCGCTGCCTGCATCCGCCACTCGGTGCTACGACCGCTGCCCTGCGTGCTAACAATACTCGCGTGATATTCCAGGACAGGAACCGGGGCAAGGGTGCAGCGCAAAGGCACGGGTTTTCGGGAGGCTAAAGGCGAGATTGTCATCAATATGCCGACCTTGAGTATGACCCGGGCGATTACTATAATCCCATCGCGCTGATCGAGCGGGGAAGAGCGGACGTAGTGTACTGTTCGCGTTTTCTCGGGGGCCCTCTTCTGACTTCGGCTGCTCGGTAACGTGAGCGCGCTGATCGGCAGCTATCTGAGTTTTCACCCGGGAGGAGTTCCCGTTGAAACCCGAGAACACGGCTGGAGCACGCACCTATGGTGGGTTGCTCATGGTCACGCTGGCAACTCTGATGCAGGAGATCCTTCTGACCCGCATCTTTAGCGTGACAATGTGGTACCACTTCGTTTTTCTGGCGATATCTGTGGCGATGTTCGGACTAACAGTGGGTGGCCTGCTGGTTTATCTCGCACCGCAGTATTTCACCGGCCAGCATGCAAAAGGACGCCTTGCCCGAGTCGGACGGATGTTTGCCGGAGTGACAATCGTCCTCATTGCGTTATACCTATGGTACCACTTGTATTCAGCTGCCGTCATGGTAGCGGTCTTCGGGTTGGCGATTGGCGGCATTGTGTGGAGGGACCTGGCGCCGCAGTTCCTAAAGTCCGAAGAGGTGGAGAAGCATCTCTCGGCCGCCGCTCTGGGGTTTGCGGTTACGACAGTCGTCAGCCTTCTTGTCTACCTCAGGCTTCCTCCGGTTTTCAATCTGACAGTAATGGGCGTTCTGAACATGGTGACAATCCTGGGGGTAATCTCGGTCCCTTTTATCTTCAGTGGGATAGCAGTCTGCCTGGCCTTGACGAAGTTTCCCCAGCGGGTTGCTCAATTATACGCTGCCGACCTTATCGGAGCCGCGGCGGGATGCATCCTGATTGTTTACGTCCTGCGCTTCATCGACGCCCCAAGCGCCGTCATTCTTTCCGCCGTCACGGCGGGGCTTGGCGCGCTCCTGTTTGCTCTCGGCGACCCCACCTCCTGGCCGTGTCGTCGCGCCGTGTGGTGCACTGGTTCGATCGCTGTCATCTGCGTTGTTAACTCACTCCTGGCGAGCAAACAAATGCCGATGTTGGGCGTGGGTTGGATGAACGGGGAGAGTGCAGGACGCCCGATCTACGAGAAATGGAACTCGTTTTCCCGGGTCGTCGTACAAGGGGACCCGAACGCTACCTACGAACCGTTTTCCTGGGGACTGAGTCCCACCTACCGCGCTCATGCAATGGTCAAGCAACTTTCGGTGCGGATCGACGCCGGCGCCCAGACCGTAATGACTCGCTACGATGGTGATTTCCGAAATCTGGATTACCTGAAGTACGACATCACCAATTTCGCACATTACTTCCGACCAAATTCCCAGGTCATGGTAATCGGCGCGGGAGGGGGAAGAGACATTCTCTCGGCTCTCGCTTTCGGTCAGAAGTCGGTGACGGCCATCGAAATGAATAAGGCGATCCTCCAGGCCCTGAACCAGAGGTTCGGCGACTTCACCGGGCATTTGGACGCAGATCCTCGCGTGCGGTTCGTGAACGATGAAGCTCGCAGCTACATCGCTCGCATGCCTGAACATGTTGATATCATCCAGGCTTCGTTGGTGGACACCTGGGCGGCAACGAGTTCCGGCGCCTTCGCGCTCGCGGAAAATGGAATTTACACTTCCGAAGCGTGGCGCCTGTTTCTGGATCACCTGACGCGCCGGGGTCTGCTGACCTTCACACGCTGGTACGATCCGCAGTACCCGTCGGAGACCTACCGACTGGTTTCCCTGGCGACCGCTGCGTTGACTCAAACCGGAGTTGAGGATCCTCGGAGCCACATCATCGTGGTCAAGTGCGCTGCCTGGCCGGGGCTCTATGTCGGCCCGGTAGGGGTCGCGACCATTCTGGTCGGCAAGCAACCGTTTTCACCCGGTGATATCGACCTGCTCCAAACGCTGGCAGACCGGATGGAATTCGAAATCATGTTAAGCCCCCGTCAGGCAGCCGACCGCATTTTCGCCGGGCTGGCCTCTGAAAAGGAGCGAAGCGGGCTTGTGAAGACGTTACCGGGAAGACTCGCTGCCCCCACCGATGACAGCCCTTTTTTCCTGTGTAACTTTGGGGTCGACGATGTTTTTCGTTCCTTGCTGAGGCGGCAGTCGCAGAGTGTGCGCAGTCCGGCCTCGGAAGATGTGCTGGGCGCGATTTTCATCGGCGTGGCCCTCCTGACCGTTCTTTGCCTCCTCGTCCCTTGGCTTTTAGTGGGCCAGAAAGCTGGCGTGGCACAGAACGCACCGCTGTTTTTCTTTTTCGCGGCTATTGGGCTTGGCTTCATGCTGGTGGAAGTATCCCAACTGCAGCGGCTCATGATTTTTCTGGGCCATCCTGCCTACTCGCTCTCGGCTGTGCTATTCACTCTACTCCTTTCCAGCAGCCTGGGCAGCTACTCCACCCGGTTTTCGCATCACGCTGCATCGAAACTCTGGGCGACTGCACGCCTTCTGGCGCTGCTCGTGACGTTGGCACTTTTTGGGCTTCTGACGCCTTACGCAATTGCGGCGTTCGCGTCCGCCAGCACGCCGGTGCGGCTTCTGGTCGCCACAGGCATCCTGTTTCCCATCGGATTTCTTATGGGGATGGCATTTCCCCTAGGAATGAAGGCCGCCTCTGCCCGATCAGATGCCCTGACACCCTGGCTCTGGGGGCTGAACGGAGCGGCTTCCGTCTTGGCCTCAGTAGTTGCCTTCTTGATTGTACTGGGATCGGGAATATCAACGGCGTTCTGGACGGGTTTCGGCTGCTACTCCGTGGCGTTTGCAAGCTATCTCTTGATCGTTCGCAGGAAGGGCCTCGGCGGCAATTAAAGGGAAAAGGCGTTTCAGAGCTTTGGGAGATTGTCATCATTCAGGATGCCGAGATGTTCAATAATTACTCCTATGGCGGCTACCTGATCTATGCGCTCGACGGCCGAAACAAGGTCTTCATCGACGGGCGGACGGACATCTACGATCAAGTAGGCGTCCTGACTGATTATGGGAGGATCGGCCGGGTCGAGCCCATCGCCTTGCAACTGTTGGATGTCTATAGCGTACAATCATGCCTTATTGAGCGTAACGAAGCGCTGGGCACACTGCTCGCTGCCTCGCCACGCTGGCAGAAGGTTTACGCTGACGGCCAGAGCGCACTGTTTGTACGCAGGGGTCATTCGTGACAAGGTGCCCAACGAAGGTTCCGCATCCTGCATCCGCCACTCGGTGCTACGACCGCTGCCCTGCGTGCTGACAACATTCGCGTGTTCGTGCAGGGCAGGAACCAGGGCAAGGGCGCGGCGCTGCCGCACGGGTTTCAGGAGGATCAAGGCGAGATTGTCATCATTCAGGATGCGGACCTTGAGTATGACCCGGGCGATTACTATCATCTCATCGCGCCGATCGAGGAGGGAAGAGCCGACGTTGTCTACGCTTCGCGTTTTCTCGGGGGGCCTCATCGCGTGCTGTTTTTCTGGCACTTCGTCGGCAATAAGCTTTCGACCCTCATATCTAATATGGTGACGAATTTGAATCTCTGTGACGCGTGGACGTGCTATAGGGCCTTCCGGCGTGAAGCCCTTCAGGCACTTGAGCTGCGTGAGGACCGCTTTGGGTTCGAGCCGGAGATCACCATCAAGACGGCGCGAAGCGGCTGGCGAGTTTGCGAGACGCCCATTCCTTATTACGGAAGGACTTATGCGGAGGGGAAAAAGATCACCCGGAAGGACGGCTCTTGTGCCTTTTGGTGCGTTGTTCGTTACAGCCTGGCGCCCCGTCGCGGCGCGAAAACATAGTGGCAGGAGTTTTAAGCTGGCGAGCTGGACGTGATTTTCGTAGGCAGAAGCGCCAGCGAGCTTGGTTCCGAAAGGTGAACGGATACCGTGATTGCACAAGAGCCCACGCCGCGCCAAATCCGAGTCGCCATCGTCTTCACGGTTGCGCTGCAGCTTGCCGTCCTCTTTGCGCAGGTCCTGACCTCTGAGTTGCGCGGCTATGACTTTAACGCCGTATACGCTGCCGGTCAGATCGTGCGCGAGGGGCGAGGCGCGCGGCTGTATGATCTCGCAGAGCAGATGCGAGTCGAGAATGCCATCATTGGTCAACCAGGAATGTCTGACATGGTACATCCCATCACCCATCCGCCCTTTGAGGCACTCCTTCTCGCTCCGCTAGCAAGAATGTCGTATGCAAGGGCCTACCTCGCGTGGGGGGTAATAAACATCCTGGCTTGGACGCTCTTCGCTTATCTCGTGCGTCCTTTTGCGCCTGTCCCGCACCAAACATTTCAATACTTGCTCCTTTGCTTCGCGTTTCTTCCAGCTTGGTCTACCCTGGTTTACGGACAGACGACCTTGTTACTGCTTCTTTTGTACACGCTCACCTACCGCAGCCTCAAACGCCAGCAAGAAGCCAGGGCCGGCGCGTTTCTAGCCCTTGGGTTATTCAAATTTCAGCTCGTGCTTCCGTTTGCTCTTATCTGTCTGATCCGCCGGCAATGGCGCTTGATGGCCGGGTTCAGTGCCGTCGCGTTGTTGTTGGGGGGACTTTCAGTGGCGGCCTTCGGGTTGAGTGGGGTTTTGGCGTACGGCCTATTTCTAGTCAGAATGGTTAACCTACCTGCAAACCCAGGTTTCGTTGCTATTCTGCCCCGCTTTATGCCGACGTTACGGGGCGTGTTATCTGTTCTGTTGACGGGACACATCGGAGCGAAATGGATTAACGGTGTGGTGGCGCTCTTATCGGCAATACTCATCCTGGTGACTGGGATCTGGTCGCGCCGAAAGGATAGGCTTGAGGGCGACACCTCCCTGGGACTGACCTTCGCCGCCGGCTTGCTGACGACACTGATAACGGCATTCCACCTGTATGTCTACGACTTAGCCCTGCTTCCGCTCGCCTTTTTCCTGGCGATCGGGTGCTCTCAGTGGTCCCGTAAAACCTCTCGGCAGACGTTTCTAAACGTATCGATTGCGGTCCTCTACTTCCCGCCACTTTACATTCTCCTTGCCGAATGGAACGTGCGGTACCTGCTTTTCGTGCCGGTTTGCGCATTCGCGCTGGCCCTGTTTGGTCTCCTCCGGCAACCTGTGGATAATTCACTCGAGGCATCTGTTGCGGGTACTGGCGGGGTGTCTGCCTCAGGAAAGGACGCCTAGCCTGCCATTGTCCGGACGCGTTCAGTTCATGTCCACTGCCACGGCGGGGTGCTGGGAGACATCCCATGATGGTTGCGCAGAGCCGAAATCAAATGACGAATTCGATTGAACCGCCCCGGGCATATTTCCCCCAAACTCGCAACACGCAGCCTCTGCTCGTGACTTCTTTTGTCCGCGTCGCTAGGAACGCGGGCGAATCCGTCGGCCTGCTGTATTTCGTAAACACTTTCGGGTCGGCGGCGGCCTGTTATCTGGCGGCTCTTTTTGTCATGCGGGCTTCGGCCGAGTCAGGTTCGGCCCGCTGGGCTGCGACGTTGAATTTTATGATCGGAGGTTCAGTCCTGCTGCTGTGGCGGCTTAGGGTAGACGACCGCGAGGTGGGCTGCGTTGAAGAAGGGGTTGACGCGACGGTTGCCGTCAAAACGAGCTATGGGGTCGTCTCCGAAGAAGACTTGAGCTTTGAGGTCGAGGATGGCCAGCCCTTCATTAAGAAGCGAATCGAAGATTTGTTCTCTTTTGCACCGGAGGTCTTCCGTGGCAGCGCCGGGCGGGTGCGCTTGTACGACTTGTTGCGATTGGTGAAATCGCGCCAATAGACGCCCGGCCCCGCTAGCACCGCCCCCGCCGCAAAGTGGCCGTGCCCTCTCCCGAAAGGAGGAGGGCGAACCACGAGGGCGCTTTCACCAGCCGTCGCGGGCCGAGTGAGGGGGCACTTGCTTTATAAAATGACCATGCGCGCTCCGAATGCATCCACGAGCCCCGACCTCCCCGACGGCAACGTCGCGGAAAAGCTTGCCCTCGATCCGGAAGCCAGATTGACGCCGGGCGCGCTGGCGCGAAGAGTTTTTTCCTTTCCTGTGTTTCTCGGCGCACTGCTGGTGGCCGGGGTTTTTATGAACTTGGGGGTCCGGCTGCAAAATGACGCTTCCCTTCCAGCCGGCCACTCGCACGTGGCTTTCCTTGAAGGCGACACGTTCTGGCACATTGCTGCCGCCCAGCGCATCTGGGCGACACACACCTGGCCTACCACCAACGACTATTCCTTTACCGCGCCCAACAGCCAGTGGCTTGACTACCAATGGCTCGGCGAGGTGCTGATGGCCACGGCTTCCCATCTCGGCGGGCTGCGCGGCCTGATGGCGCTGCTCGCGGCACTGGCCTCGCTGATTCTCCTGCTTCTCTATTATTATGCTTCATTACGCAGCGGCAACGTGAAGGCGGCGATTGCCGCCTGCATTGCCGTGTGGCCGCTGCTCGGCCTCTGCTTCACGCTGCGGCCCCAGCTCCTCGGCTATGTTTTCCTGCTCATCGTTCTGATCTTCCTGGAGCGTTACCGCCAGGGTTTGCAGAAATCTCTCTGGCTGCTTCCTGGCATATTCGTGCTTTGGGTGAACACGCACGGCACATTCAGTTTCGGGATGCTGGCGGTCGCTGTCTACTGGGTAGCGGGCCTGAAAAAATTGCAACTGGGCGAACTTGAGTGCCATCAGTGGACGCCCGACCGGCGCCGGCACCTGGGCCTGGTGCTGTTTCTCTGCGGGTTGGCGCTGCTGGTGAACCCTTACGGCCCGCGCCTGCTTTACGGGCTGGCTGAGCCTTTCTCCCAACCCCTGGTCATGGCCTACGTCCAGGAGTGGCAGCCCTTGGCCTTCAACGAGTCTTACGGGAAGTGGTTTCTGCTCCTGCTGTTTCTATTTCTCTTAGCGCCGGTTCTGTGGCGTTTTCGGCCGCGGCTGGAGGACATGGCCCTGGTGCTCATTGCCGCTTACATGGCTTGCGTCCACCAGCGCATCGTGGTATTCTTCGCCATTCTCATCGCGCCTTTGCTCGCCGTCCTGATTGCCCGCTGGTGGCCCGGATACGAGGCGGCCAAGGACAAACCCATTTTGAACGCCGTTCTGATCGTGCTATTTGCTACGGGCCTCGTCGCTTTCTTTCCTTCCACGGCCAGCTTGCAGCGGGTCATTGACCTCAATCAGCCTCGCCGCGCTGTGGATTACCTGCGCCGGCACCCGGTCCCTGGGCCCATGTTCAACGACCAGTTCTGGGGGGGCTATCTGATTTGGGCTTTCGCCGGGCATCCGGTTTTCATTGACGGCCGCTGCGATGCGTATGAGCCTTCCGGCGTGTTTTTGGATTACATCAAGATTATGCGCCTCGACCCGGATGCCCTGGCGCTGCTCGAAAAGTACGGCGTTCGCTCATGCCTCATTGAGCGCAGCGCGCCTCTCTGCACCTTGCTCAATTCACGGCCGGGGTGGCAGCGGGTTTACGACGACGAATTGAGTGTCCTGTTTGTCAGGCAGCTGCACTGACCGGTCGCTTCCTGGACCGTGCGAACTTGCCTATGCGGGGAGGGACATAGCTGTGCCGTGCGCGGACAAAGGAAGCGAGACGGCGTCTATTCGAGGCAGTTCTTGTCAGTGATTCTGGCGAAAGGAAGGTACTGCATGAAAGTCAAGAAAAACAGCTGGATACTGATGCCGGTGGCGGCCGTTGTCGGAGTTCTGCTGGGGCTGAGCGGCTATCTCTCTCCAATCAGAAACACTCTGTATCGATTCGAGGCCCGCAGCAGGATTCGGGAATACATGAAACTGCACACCGTCCGAAAGCTCCAGCTCGGCGCCGGCGGTAACGATCCTGAAGGTTGGCTGAACAGCGACATCGCGCCCACCCCGAGCGAAATCTACCTGGACGCCACATGCCCGTATCCAATTCCCGACGGATCCTTCCAATACGTTTTTAGCGAGCATGTGATCGAGCACCTCACCTGGGAAGGCGGCGTCGCAATGTTGCGCGAATGCCATCGGGTGCTTGCACCAGGAGGGAAGATACGCACCGTAACGCCCAACTTGCGCAGGTTTATGCAATTGGTTGAGAAGGGCATCGGTCCCGGGGACAAGCAGTTCATTGACGCTAAGTTGCGCATCCACCTCTGGCCCGTCACCCCCATTCCGGCCGTCTACATATTCAACGGAGAGGCCCACGAATGGGGCCATCAATTCCTTTACGATCCGGAGACGCTTCGTACCGCTCTCGATTTGGCGGGGTTCCAGCAGATCATCCAGTATCCAGTTGCGCAGAAAACCGATCCCGTGTTTAGGGAGGCTGAACGCCGGGCTCGCGACCCTGGCTCGGACCTCTGGCTGGTGAACAACTGGGAAGCGATGGCGTTCGAGGCGACACGCTAACAAACGGGACCTGTGTCACTGATTTCGCCGTATCCGTCCCGAAAATGCGTACCTGAAAACCTTGGGTTACGCGCGGCCACAAAGAGCGAACTGCCGAAGGGCACGTGCAGCCAGCCCACCGTCTTCGTAGGGGGAAGCCTTTACTTACGGTGCTCGCCTTGCTTACGAGGCAGGCGGGACCTTCTGGGCGAGAACAATGATCGAGGCGCCCCAAGGGAGATTCGCAGCCCCCTTGATCCGCGCATCCTCGAAGAGGGTTTTCATTCCCCGTTTTTCGAGCTTCGTAGGTATTCACTCGCTGTTCAGCTTGCCGTACGCTATCACTTTCGGGGGAGTTTCGTCTGCCTCTACGAGCCAAACATGGCGGTTCGGGAAATAATCTATCAGTTCCTTATTTTCAGCCGGACCCATATCGCGTGCCCAGATAACCTTGGCTGCATTAATATCGGCCTTGTTATACACCCACTCGTGCATGTCGATGGGGTGGTGAGAGCCGTAACGGACAATGACCAGGTGGGACCCTGGCATCCGCTCAAGCTCAGCCAGCACGCTCGCACGCTCAAGATTGGCGGGGCTGAGCGAGCACCACGAAGCAAAAGGGCTTCCTCCGCCAAGCCACCGGCGCGGCTCAGGTAAGCCCAGCGGCTTGGCGCTTAACCGCAGCGCCAACATCAGCAAGCAGACCAAAGGCACCGATCGGGTTATGAACTGCCCGACCGGCCTGCCGTGCCAGGACTGGGATCGAAGGCGGCGCATAGCGATTAACGCCAGCGCCAGCACGGCGACGGCGATCGGCGCGGCGTGATGCGGCAAGAATCGCAAAATGGGCAGCATGGATGCCGCTAGCACCGTAGCGCACACCAGGAGCAGGAAGCGCGTTTTCGAGCTTAAGTCCCGCCACCTCAGGCCATGGGGCACAATCAAGACGAGTATGAGCACTGGAAGGGCCAGGGCAGGCCCGAGAAAAAAGAACCCCGGAGTCAAAAGTACCGTTGCTTCCCCACCGACCCAGTCCGCGGCAGATCGTGCGCCCGCCTTTCTAACCGCAGCGTAAAAATCACGAAGCGCCGCATGGTGGTATTGAGGGAGGTTTTCCGGCACCTGCCATGGGAAGTAGACCAACCTCTGAGCACGCTGATTCAGCAGATAGGGGGCAAGCCAAGGGCTGCCCGTGGTCCGCCAGAAATAGTAGTCCATCGCGAGACCGGTGAGAACCATGACCAGCAAGAGGGGTGCCAGGAGGCGTTTCGCCACGATCTCGAACGGAGGACGGTTTTTTCCCAATATCCACACCGCGAGTGCGACCGCTACAGGCAAGCCCAAAAACAGTCCCTCGTAAGGACGGGTGTTGGCCAAAACCGCCAAGCCCAGTCCCAGCAGCAACGCGTCCGGCCATCGCAGCGAACGCCTGATCCTTGGCAGTGCCCCCAGTACGAGAGCGCCACCCGTCGCGGCCACCGCGCCGCCCCAGTAGCTGTTTGCCCAATAGCTAAAAGTCCCGAGACGAATCACAGCGAGAAACCCGCCCAGCAGCGCCCATGCCGGCGGAAGCCATCCTTGCAACATCCAACAGATTGCGGCGCACATGAGGCCCACGCTCAGCCACACGCCCCAGAAAGGATGCCCCAGCACCGCCTGGCCCAGCCCCATGATCAGCCCCTGGGCAGGGTAAAAAATCCCGGTGTAGGTCGGCTGCCACATCACATGCATGGTCTCGAAATGGATCCACATGGGGTGGGTGGGATTTGTCAGTCGTCCGTGCGCGAATGTGTCTGCCATTAGAAGGTAACTGAACTCATCATCACCGGCTGGAACCGGAATCGGCAGGACAGGTAGCAGGGCCGCGCGTACCGCGAGCGCAGTGAGCCCCACGACCAGCACGGATAGACGCCGCTTCTGTGCCAGCCGATCAAGCAGTTGCTCCGCGCGCTGGAACCAACTCGCACCCAACTCGGGCCAAGCGTACGCAAGCGCCACCGACAGTGCTGACAGTCCAAACTCAATCCAGAAATACATGGCGCAGAAATCGAAAACCGAAATTCGAAAACCGAAAACCGAAACTCCAAGCTCAAGGCTCGCCCATCGGAATTCAAAAATGCAGAACCGGAGCTTCAGGGGTTTTCTTCACAACTGAACGTCGCACCATGTCGAATTTCGATTTTCGAATTTCCAGTCATGGCGACGCTCTGTAGGGCACGACCTTCGGAGGTGTCTCATCTGCCTCCACCAGCCAGACATGGCGGTCCCGGAAATAGTCTAGCAATTCCTTGTTCCGGGCCGGACCCATATCGCGCGCCCAGACAACCTTTGCTCCGTCGATATCGGCCTTATTGTAGACCCACTCGTGATACCAAACGTCATGGTGAGGGCCGTAGCGCACGATGGCAAGCTGGCGTCCGGCATGTCCTCGAGGCTCAGCCAAGGTCCTTGCGCGCTCCAGGTCAGTGGGCCCGGGGGCACACCAGCTTAACGCACCCGCTCCGGGCCAGGCGTGCGGCAAATGGAAGGCGTCTGGATTTCGGCGAACGCAAATGCCGGCCTGCCGTTCGCAGGCAATTCACATTAGCCTCGATCAATCGCCACGCACTGCTCGCCGTCCCTCTGCCTGCTTCCGCATCGGGCGGGACATCCTGTGCGATTCCTCGGCAGTAGACGTACCCCGACGCTGAGGGAACAATGTTAATATAAAGAACCTTGGTCCGCACTCATATTCCTGCTGGCCGAATGTTCTTATATTCTCAAATACGTTGCTTTCTATGGAACGTCGTCCAACTGTTCATCGGCGTGCCTGACTTCAAAAGAAACTTATACACCTCCGTATTAGATCCACCAGGAAAGCTTCTTGATTTTGGTTGCGCTACTGGTCATATTTCGACCGCGTTCGTAGGGTTCGAATACTACGGACTCGACGTGGACGTAGGCGCGATTGAATTTGCGAAAGCGAGGTTCAGGCATCAACCGTCGGTGCACTTCACCGCAGCAAATATCTTAGACCATCCTTTTCCAGAGGACTATTTCGACCAGGTGCTGTTTGCAGGTACGCTCCATCACTTGAGTGATGCGCTCGCGAAACAGATTCTCGAAGAGCTTCACTTCTGCGTCAAACCCGGTGGATGTGTACACTTGTTTGATCCTGTACGACAAGATAAAGATCGATGGCCTCAAAGACTCATGCGGTGGATTGATCGCGGAAAGCATAGTCGAACAGCTATCCAAATTCAACGGCTGGTCGAGGCTGTTGGTTTGTACGAACTTGGAACACCTCAATACTATCCTACCCCTGGGGTCATCATTCGAGATTGCGATATGTTGTATTTGCAGCTACGAAAGGTTGGCAATCCCGGATAGTGTCGTCGACAGGCTCGGAGCCGCGGGCTGACTTCGTTGCCGGCGCTTGAGTCCAAGTGCGGGGCGAGTAGAGTAAAGCACCTTTCAGGGCGGCGTCGTGGTGCCAGGGCCACTGGCTGCGGAGGACCGTCTCCGTGCTTCCTGCTTTAATCCCTGTGAGATCTGGGCTCTGGCTCGTGGCTTGGGGGGCGAGGACTCCCCGATCTCGGTGCCGGACAGGTCTCAGCTCACTCCTTGGCAGGGCAGAGCCCGGCATCCGGCGCAGGGTACGGGTTTAGCCTGGGCGGAGTCACATCGGGCTCCACGAGCCAGACGTGACGGCCGTTGAAATAGTCAAGAAGTTTGCCGGTTCTCGACTGCACCCTCGTCGCGCGCCCACAGCACTTTTGCTTGGTCAATATCGGCTCCATTATAGACCCACTCATTAAAATAAACGTCGTGATCGGGGCGGTACCGGAATTCGACGCTCGAAACTCGCCATCAAACCTTCATGTTAAACAATAACGCGTTTCCAATTTCGTTTTTCGATTTTCGGACTTCGAACTTCGATTTTCCAATCATGGCGAAACGCCATGGGGCAAGACCCTCGCAGGTGTCTCATCTGCCTCCACCAGCCAGACATGGCGGCCCCGGAAATAGTCAACCAGTTCCTTGTTCCGGGCGGGGCCCATATCGCGCGCCCAGACGACTTTGGCTCGATCGATATCAGCCTCATTGTAGACCCATTCGTGGTACCAAGCGTCATGTTGGGGTCCGTAGCGAACAATCGCGAGTTGGCCTCCCGGGTAATGTCGAAGTTGATCCAATGTCTTCGCGCGCTCCAGGTTTGTGGGCGCGGGGGCGCACCAGCTTAAAGCCCCCGCCGGCCACGAGTGCGGCAAGTGTAACGGCTTCGCGCCAGCACGCAGCAGCAGCATGCTAAGACAGAGCACTGGGATGGCTCGAGCCACGAACAAGCCGGCTGGGTGGCTTCGTCCTGCCTGGGATGCAATGCGGCGCATGGCCAGCAACACCAGGGCCAGTATTGCGCAAGTTATAGCAGCAGCGTAATGCGGCAAAAAGTAGAGGGGCAGTAGCGATCCGAGGATGGCCACCCCACAAACGACGGACAGAAAGCGAGCGTTCGGGCTTAGGTTTCTCCACGAAAAACCATAGGGCAAGGTTGCCAAGGCTAGCAAGAGGGGAAGGGAGAACGCCGGCCCAAGATAGAAGTCCCAAAACCTGACCAATCCTACTAGGTCGGACTTCACGAAGCCTGCGACCGATCTTGACTCGAGGTAGTGGGCCACCATGTTGTCGTAGTAAAAGTCGTGCATGACGGCATGATGATACACGGGCGGCGGTCCCAACGACTGCCAGGGAAAGTACGGCGACGGATTGTGGGATCGCTCGTAAACCAGATAAGTTGGGTGGAAAGGACTGCCCGTCGTGCGCCAGAAATAGTAGCCCATGCCGCACCCTGTCAAGACCAGCAGCAGAAGAAGAGGCGCCAGAACGCGTTTGGCTGCGACCCACAGCGGAGGGCGACTCTTTCCCAACATCCAGGCCACCAGTGCCCCTGCCACCGGCAAGCCGAAAAACAGCCCTTCGTAAGGGCGGCTGAAAGCTATAATCCCCAACCCCAGTCCCATCAGCAGCGCGTCACACCAACGCTGCGACCGCTTAATTCGAGGCAGAGCCCCTAACACGAGGGCTCCGCCTGTGGCGGTCATGGCGCCTCCCCAGTAGCCATTGGCCCAGTAACTGAATGTCCCTAGGCGGATCACCGCCAGAAAGCCACCTACCAGCGCCCAGCCAGGCGGCAACCACGCTTGCAGCATCCAACAGATGGCCGCGCACATGAGGCCTACGCTCAGCCACACCCCCCAGAAAGGGTGCCCCAGGAGTACCTGACCCAGCGCCATAATCAGACCTTGGGCCGGGTAAAACTTAGCGGTATAGGTTGGTTGCCAGAGGATATGGAAACTCTCGAAATGAACCCACATAGGGTGGGTGGGATTGGTTAACCTCCCGTGAGCAAATGTGTCCGCCAGGAGGAGGTAGCCAAACTCATCCTGGACGCCGGGCTGAGGAATGGGCACGATGGGCAACAGGGCGGCGCGGGCTGCGAGCGCCGCAAGCCCCACAACCAACACGGAGAGACCCTGCTTCTGCGCTAGGCGGTTAAGCAGCCGCTCGGCGCGCTCAAACCAGCGCGAGCCCAAGTTGGGAGAAGCGTAGGCAATGACGACCGAGATCACTACCAAAGCGAATTCTATCCAGGAAAACATACTAAGTACTCTTGAGCGAAAATCGAAACTCGAGAGCTGCAGGGCGGCTCTTGTGGCCGCCCCCGGGCAGGCTAACGGGCATTCAGCGGACTAACCATGCGCGCCGAAACACGACTATTTGACACCCTCAGCCGGAGAAGCGACCCTCGCTCGCCTGACGAGCGTTATTCCCGCTCAGACCACGGCCACGGCACTCGCCAACAAGGCGCCGAAAGCGAGGTACGGATCCCGATAGCGGACGACGACCCGGTGCCGGCCCGGAGGTATGACCCGCCCGGGTCTACTCCACCGGAAGCGAGACAGTTTACATCATACCTGGAGACTGTGAAACTGTTCTTGGTGTGACCTGAGAGCTATTGGCCGCCAGTACCGGTGGAAATACCGAGTCAAGCCGCTCGCGCGCACCGCTACCCGCATACCTTCCGATCTCGCCGACGAACCGCTGTTTCGAGAAGCGTGCATAACTATCGGCGCGCGATGTGCCGGAGGACGCGAGCCAGGAGCTTTCGAGGTACTCCACAGACTTCAAAATGTGCGGTTCTGGTGTCGTTGCGGTGGCCCTTGCTGGCGGCAGCAGAATCGTATAGGGTATTCACCAGGTTGATCTTGCACCGCGTGTACGGCGCGAATGGTCCGTAGAATAAGAACCTGTCGGTCGCCTGAGGAGCTGAGCCACGTGGAATCCAAGCGTCGCGCCAGACAACGTGCGGGGGGAGGAGAGGCTGCATTTCGTTCGCCCAGGGGGGACGTCGTGGCTCGGCCCGGCGACCAAGCTGAGCCGCTTCACAGGCTCCCAATGAGGGAGGCGACCGCATGAGTTCTGATGCTGTTGTGCCGTCGTGCGGCGATGACGAGCTTGAACTGACTATCCTCATGCCGTGTTTGAACGAGGCGGAAACTGTGGGGGAGTGCGTGCGGAAGGCACAGTCATTTCTCCAGCGCCACGGCCTGCGTGGGGAGGTTTTGGTCAGCGACAACGGCTCGCAGGATGGTTCGCCGGAAATTGCCCGTCGTCTGGGGGCCCGGGTGGTGAACGCTCCGACTCGTGGATACGGGGCTGCGCTGCAGTATGGCACACTCGCCGCGGGCGGCAAGTATGTAGTCATGGGCGACGCAGACCAGAGCTACGATTTTGGTGAGCTGCTGCCGTTTCTGGAGCAACTGCGCGCAGGTGCCGACCTCGTTGTCGGCAACCGCTTCCGGGGCGGCATCGGGCCCGGCGCTATGCCATGGATGAACCGCTGGATTGGTACCCCAATTCTCTCCCAGCTCGGTCGCCTCTTTTTCCATTGCCAGGTGCACGATTTCAACTGCGGCCTGCGCGGATACACACGGGCAGCTTTCCTCAAGTTGAACCTGCGCACTACTGGCATGGAGTTCGCGTCGGAAATGATCGTTAAAGCTGCGCTGCTTGGGCTGAACGTTGCCGAGGTTCCGGCGACCCTAAGCCCGGACGGCCGCTCTCGGCCGCCCCACCTGCGCCCCTGGCGCGACGGCTGGCGGCATCTGCGCTTTCTGTTAATGTATAGCCCGCGCTGGCTGTTCCTGTACCCAGGCCTTGCGATGATCATGATTGGACTTGCCGGCTGTGGTTGGCTTCTACCGAGACCGGGCGTGATTGGCAATATCGGATTCGACATTCACACGCTCTTGTACGCTTTCGTAGCGATCGAGTTGGGCGCCCAGTTCGTCGCGTTCGCAATTTTCACCAAGGTCTTTGCCATCTCCGTGGGACTCCTCCCCGAAGATCCGCGTCTGAATCGCGTTCTCCGTCACGTCACTCTGGAATCGGGACTGCTGGTTGGGGCCCTGCTTACCGTGGCGGGCCTCGGCGGTTCGGCTGTCGCCCTGAGCGACTGGGGCCGGACCAGTTTCGGAGTATTGGAGCCTTCACGCATGCTGCGGCTTGTCTTGCCGTCTGGGTTCTCTTTGATGTTAGGAGTGCAAGTTGTATGTGGAAGCTTTTTTCTCAGCATCCTGGGGCTCAGGCGGCACTAGTGCCTCTGCGGATTGTGTGCGGCCTGGAAAACCGTGCCTTGAGAGCGCAAGGCCTGGATCGATTGCGTCCGCGGCAAGAATGCTTGCGGGGGTATCTTCCATCCTGCCCCAATAATCATTAGCAGGTGGTAGATGCCGCTGCACTGTGCGAAGCACCCCTCAGGGACCGCTGCAGCTTCAGCCGAGAAGCGAGACGCTCCGTCATCCTCGAGTCGCGCAAGACGCGGCGCCAACCCCAGGGTCCTAGCGCGAGGAACTTAAGAATCGGTTCCCTCCATCGGACCGATTCACCACGAACTGCAGCTGCAAGGACTGAGTTGATGGTAATCGAGACCAGTGCAGCGCGTTGCACCTTGGCCCGCCGCCGCCCCGTAGCAGACCATTGCGGAAAGTGCCGTTGAAACACGGTCACCAACTGTTGCTCCCATTCCCCGGGGTGCAATTGGTGCGCCATAGTCTGGGATTGGGGATGAACTCGAAAAGCGCTCAGCGTCTCAGGAAAGAACTGCACATCACCCAATGATCCGAGTTTTAACCATAGGTCCCAATCGGCCGCGTACCAGAGCCCCTCGTCCATGCCTCCACAACCGATGGCCGCCTCGCGCCTGAATACGGGCGCGCAAATCGCTATGAAGTTCTGAACCAGGAGGTGTTCCAAGAATTCGCACGGGCTTATCAAGCCTGGAGATAGCGGGCACGTCCACGGTCCCAAACACTCTCCACCGGGGCCTATGAACAGCGAATTGTGAAGTGCCATGGTGCTTTGAGCGCGACGTAGTTCACCCCTAAGCCGGGCGATCCTTCCAGGTAGCCAGAGATCGTCCTGATGCAGGAAACAGGCCCATTCACCTGTAGCTTCCTGCAGGCCAATGTTGGTCACGGCAACCCAATTTCCGATCCGGCCGGGAGTAATCAGCCGAAGAGGCAGACGGCTCATATAGCGGCGTACGATGTCGAGCGAGTGGTCAGAAGAACCATCGTCGACCAAGATCACCTCGACACCGTCAAGCGGCTCCGCAAGAACACTCTCAAGTGCCGAGCCAATATACCTCTCGCCGTTGTAACACGGCATTACGACCGAGATCAAAGGGCGCATCCGCGGAAGCGTCACCTCCTGGTTCTCACCGCCCCGACGCACGGATTGATGTGATCTGCGACGAACTGCGGGATCAGCGCGCGACCAAGCGCGACCACTTTCCAGTTCAGCAACCCTTGCGGCGCTCCTCTCGCATGGCTTCGTAGCCGCCCCAATGCCACCACATCTGCCCGAAGAACAGCCACGGGCTCAGCGGCACGACGTCAGGACATTGCGGCAGATTCCGCGCCACTAGGTAAGCCGTGCCCGCGGCCGCAAGCGCGGGAAGCAGAACCAGCCGTGCCGCAGGACTTTCCGGAAACAGCCGCGCCAGCGGTTCCTCCCCGCACCATCTCAGAAAGTATTGCGACGTTCCATGCCCATAATGCCGCATTTTCGCGAGATATCCCGACAAATTATGAATGGGCGCGAAATGCGTGACGCGCGCCCTCGGCTCGTAATACAGCCGGAACCCGCGGATTCGGGCGCGAGTGGTGAAATCGCGATCCTCGCACATCACCAGCGTCGCATCGAACTGCCCCACCTTCTCCACCACCTCGCGACGCATCGCCAAGTTCGAAGTCGACAGATGACGCGCCGGCCCCGGTTCGAGCAGCGGCGAAAGTACCGGCCCGTCGGTCGAAAGATATTCGAGACGCGCCGCGAACCCAGGCTGCCCCGGCGATCGCGAGCCGCCCACCAGATCCGCCATCCCGGATTCGAGCACGCCCTGCAGCACATCGGCCCAGTTGGGCTGCGGCACGCAGTCATCGTCCAGGAAATAGATGAAGTCGCCCTGCGCCTCCGTCAGCCCCCGATTGCGCGCGCGCCCGTACCCGCGCTTCCCCTCCGCCACGTACCGCACCGGGAGCCGGCCTTCAAAAGAACTCACCGTGCGCTCCGTCTGCGAATCCGGACCGTTGTCGATCACCAGGATCTCACCCGCCGCGCGCGTCTGCCGCATCAAGCCCTCCAGCGTGCGCCGCAGCAGATCCGGCCGGTCCAGCGTAATGATGATGAGCGAACTCTCAGGCGCCATGGTAATCCGCGCCCTTCATGGCCGGCTCCCGAAACTTCGGCTTAAACACGGGCTAGACCAGCCGCCAGGGAGTGAAGATGAGGTTCTTGGTCTGGAAGCATTCGTGCGTGCAGTGGCACCCGTTCTGTACTTTCTGGCGAAGCTGTGTGGCTTCGAAATCGTGCCAGAGCCGGTCAAAATCCCAGTTATAACTCTTTAGATTTCCGACTGGCTTCAACAATTCGCAAAAATAGACATCGCAGTTGGCATCGACTACGCAGCTCACGTCGCCCGCATTGCAGGAAATATCCTTGGGATGCCCCTCTATCTCCCGCATGTAGTAGCGGTTCAGAATAAAGCGGCCGAGGGTCGCCGTCCATCCGCCGAACGCGCCCCAACGCCCGCGGAAATACTTCCGGCACAACTGCAACTGGAGCTTCGAAACCTCGGCGTACTGCTCCGGCGTAGGCGGCTGCAGCGCACGATCCATGGGTTGCCCACGCAGGATGTTCAAGGAATGATAATCCAGCTCCCACTCCGACGCCCCCAGTACGAGCAGCTTCTTCACGTCCTCGATGTTGTGCAGCATCACGGTGGTGACCACGCTGAGCGCCAGCCGCCTGTCCTCTTCGCGAACGCGCCGCAAAGCGTCCAGCGTTGCCAGGGCCTTGGCGTAGTTGCCCGGCACGCCCCGCACCCGGTCGTGATTCTCGCCAATCGCGTCCAGTGAAATCGCGATGTTCAGCCGGAACTTCGCCGGATTCGCCAGAATCCCGCGCACCGACCGCTCGATCACGGCGGTCTGTATGGCGTTGGTAGGAATATTGATGAGCCGCGCGCCGTTGTGGTCTACGAACCGGTGGCAGATGGCGTCGATATCTTTGCGCAGGAACGGCTCGCCGCCGGAAATGTCGAGCCACACCAGCTCCCCGATCGCCTCCGAGATCCGCTGGATGTGCTCGGTCTTGAGCGACTCGCCATGGTTCAGGCTCTGCCAGTAAAAGCAGGTCCCACACTTTGCGTTGCAGTGATCGGTGACAAAAAGGATGAGATGGACCGGCGTCTTCTTGTGCCGCGCGATTTTCCTCCACGCCAGAATACCGGTCCCAAGCATAGCAATTCTACCTGGATGTTAGCCAAATAGCGGCGGTTCTGTCAAGCCTACTTTGCTTTCTGGTTTGGGATTATCTTCAAATCCGCGAAATCGGAAATGGTCGGTTGCCAGTAGGTGTACTTCGCCTTCAGCAAGTCCACGTCCGCCGCTGTCAAGCGGTTAGCATCAACAATGACGGGCTTGATTCTAAAAAGCGGGTCATTTCTGACCAGATCCAAGTAATACCAAAACAGATTCGGTTCCAATATTACAGTTTCCTCAGGTCTGGAGGCTAGTAATGTTGCAGATTGATAAAAAGGTCTGACAAAACTACCAGCTTGCCAAAACCGAGCAGGTAATTGGATAAAAAGAGCCACGAGGATTGATACACACATCAGGGCATTGGCAGTTCTTGTTCCAAGCAAATCTATCATTCGATAAAATCCAACCACCGACATTAACGCAAAATTTCCCAAGACGGAGTGGCAATATCTGTGCCCCCATCCATGTCCTTGATCAATCAAGAAAAAGAAGTGAAATAAAATTGTTAACAGAGCGCCCCAAGCCAGGTCTCTGACGAAGGGGGATGTCTTACTCCAATCGCTGAGAAAGAGATAAATCAAGAGTAAAAGAACAAAAGGTTGCCATGAAAGAAAAAGGTCCAAATCTGCCAATTGCGTAATTACCTGGACCAACTGAGGAATGCCAAAGTACGTCGCGGCCTTTGGCAACCCTGGAGCTAGGAGTCCATTTCGGCACATTGCCATCCACCAGATCCAAAACAGGCCGCCGACGCCATAGACGATCCCCCAATAACTCACTTTCCTCAGGTTCTTCTCAGTGATAAGACGAATAAAGAATGGCGCAACAAAGAGTAAATGCACGTGGGGTTGATGAAGTCCCATTGCGAAAAAGCCTACCCACGGCACTAAGAGTGAAGCCGTCCTGGTTTTGGCAGTGTAGAAATATAACCATAACAGGTTTAAAAAAAGATGTGCCGGCATGGAATAGGCCGTCATCGAGGTAATCAGAAACTGGGAAGAAGTGGCCAGAATAATAACCGCAATCCACATCCTTGCAAGATTCCCCGGCCAGAGATTTCGACAAATCCCAGCCAGGGCAATGATGCTCGAGGCAGCCAATAAGGGATTTAAAATGCACGCCACTCCTAAGATCTGAAAGGGAGTTCGCAAGAGGGCGTAAACAGGCAGGTAAGCGGACGTCCAGGTGTGGTCGTGAGCATTATAGGTTGTAAAAGTCGGGGCCAGTGCCCAACCATACCTCTGCCATTCAAATGGAATTACAGCCTTAATTCTCCCGGCCGCGAATATTCTGGCTTGGAAATCCGCCATATATTCGTCCATGCTCAATGGAAAATTATGGAAGATCACAAATGTACCAATGAGGCAGGTTGAGAAAACGACAAGGGACACCAATAAAACGGCTCTAACTCCACCCTTCAGGGAGAAAAGAGAGTCAAGAATGCGAATTGAATCAAGCCAGTGAAACCGGAGGGCAACCAGCAAAAATGCCGATAGGAGAAGAAACAAAACCAACACGGCTGGTTCGTTGTGACAATAAAGATAATAGAATACATTTAAATTATGGGGTTGGTCTATTTTAGCCAAACGAAATAATTGGGCCACGAATAGTCCAACCAGACTGAGTGCAACAACCAAAAAACAGCCCTGCTCTGCCGCATTGACATTGACGTTATTCGTGGTTTCTGTTTTTCTGTCCGGCTTCATTTATTCCAGCAAATAGTGATGGCGTCCTGGTTTGTCGTATTCGTGCGAGAAGAGCAATGGGCTCTTCTTAGGAACGATTGCAGCCCAAAATCGTGCCAGCCGGTCCCCGGCGCTAGCGAGGCTCATCCGTCCTCCCGCCCCATCCTTTCGGCTCGAATCCGGTAAGAACGGCCCCCGCCTGTTCCTTGTGATCGTTGATGATGCTCCGCACAATGAAGGCCGGACGCTGTTTGACTTCCTCAAAGATGCGTCCCATGTACTCCGCCAGAATGCTCAGGCAGAACAGTTGAAGGCTTCCCAGGAACAGTATCGCCACCAGCAGCGTCATGAAACCGCGCGGAGCGTTCGGGAAGATGAAGTAGAACACAATGTAAAGAACAATCGCCCCGCCGGTCGCCAGGGTGGCCAGGAATGCCAAGAACGAGATCATTTCAAGAGGCTGGTAAGAAAAGGAAAATATCCCCCGCTTCGCCCACCGCACATTGTCCAGAAACGAGTTGGTCGATTGGCCGGCGAACCGCTCGGCGCGCGTATACGGAACGCCCCTCTGGCGAAAGCCCACCCAGGCTCTTAACCCGCGCAGGAAGCGATCGCGCTCGGGCATCAACAGCAACGCCTGCACGACGGGGCGGCTCAGGATGGAGAAGTCGCCGGCGTCAAGCGGCATGTCCAGGTAAGAAAGGCGCCGGTAAAGCCGATAGAAGGCCTTCCGCGCCGCTTCCATAAGCCGGCCTTCGCGCCGGTGCTCCCGCACCCCGTAAACGACGTCGTAGCCCGCCGCCCATTCACGGACCAGCGCGGGAATCACCTCGGGAGGATCCTGCAAATCACCGTCCATCAAGATGACAGCATCGCCGGTGCTCCGCTCCATGCCGCTGGTAAAAGCCATCTGCGATCCGAAGTTCCGGCTGTGCGAGATTACCGTGAGGCGGGGGTCTTGGGCTGCCAGTTCCGCCAGCAACTCCTCCGCATTATCGGGGCTACTATCGTTGACGTAAATGATCTCATAACTCGGCGTCACCGTCCTCAAGACCTCCGTGAGCCTGCGGTACATCTCGCGCACGCTGCCCGCGTCGCGATAGCAAGCCACCACCACGGAAATCATCTTCCGGGTTAGCACCGTACCCGCTCCTTCAGCGCCTCGTGAATGCGCCGCGCGATCTCTTCCGCCGTGAGGCCCTCCATTTGACGGAAGTACTCTTGGCTGCCGCACAGCTGCGAGAACCTGTCTGCGGCGCCGTAACTGCGCAACAGACACCTGGCGCCGCTCGCCGCCAGCCATTCTCCCACGGCTGAGCCGAGTCCGCCAACCAGGCTGTGCTCCTCAATCGTAAAGATCGCCCCGCATTCTTCGGCGGACCTGTGCAGCAGTGCTCCGTCGAGCGGCTTCACGGTGTGCATGCTGACCACCCGGCAACCGAGGCCCTCACTTTCCAAACGCTTGGCGGCGGCAACGGCCACCGGCAAAATTCCACCTGTCGAAATCAGGGCGCCGTCAGTGCCGTTTCGCACCACGATGGCGCGACCGATAGAAAAAGGCACTGCGGCCTCATGCACTTGTGGGTCGCCCGCGCGCCCCAGCCGCAAATAAAGAGGACCAGTATGACTGCCCGTGGCAAGCGTGCCCAACTCAGCCTCCATCGGATCGCCCGGACACACCACGGTCATATTCGGCAAGCAACGCATAACGGCGATGTCCTCGAGCGAATGGTGTGTCGCGCCATTGGCGCCATAGCTGTATCCCCCGCCCACTCCGACCACTGTTACTGAAGCCTCCTGATAACAGATGTCGTTCCGAATCTGCTCCAGGCAGCGTAGGGTTGCGAATGGCACGATCGAGTACACGAACGGCTTCAATCCTCCCAGCGCCAGCCCGGCGGCGACGCCGATCATGTTGGCTTCCGCCACACCCGCGTTGTAAAAGCGCCCCGGGAACCGCGCCGCGAAGTCGTCAAAGATCTTGAAGCCGAGGTCTCCCGTCAGCAGCACCACTCGCGGGTCCCGTTCGGCCAGCGCGGTCAGGCCGCGGATAAAGGCATTTCTCATGGCTGGCGCCCTTCGATTTCGTCCAACGCTCGTCTCAGATCATTGTCGTTCGGCGGGCGATAGTGCCATTCCAACTCGTTTTCCATGAACGATACGCCTTTGCCCTTTATCGTGTGGGCAACGACCGCATTCGGCTGCGACGCTTCAAACGGCACTCGCGAAAGCGCGGTAACAATACTGTCCGCGCGATGTCCATCGATCTCTACGCACGACCAGCCGAAGGCCCTCCACTTCTCCGCCAGCGGTTCCAGATAAGGACTCGTGGGGCCCATCGCGGAATACTTGTTGTAGTCCACGACCGCCACCAGATTATCCAGCCGGCGCGCGCGGGCGAAGAGAGCTGCCTCCCAGACGCTGCCCTCAGCGCACTCGGCGTCACTAAGCAGCACGAAAACACGATAGCTCTGCTCTCGGATCTTGGCCGCCAGAGCTAGACCGGCCCCCAACGAAAGGCCGTGACCCAGGGAGCCGGTGGCCACTTCGATACCGGGCACACAACGCGGCGCGGGGTGCTCGGCCAGCCGCCCTCCGTCACGAGCATACTCCTCGAGTACGTCCTCGGAGAAAAACCCACGTTCGGCCAAGACCGCGTAGAGTGCCATGCACCCATGCCCTTTGCTCAGGATGAAGCGGTCGCGCGCCTGGTCCTGCGGAGCGGCAGGATCGATGCGAAGAACAGTGAAGTACAGGGCTGCCAACAGATCAGCGCAGGAGAGCGCCGAGGCCACGTGCGGCGTCTTGCCGGCGTGCGCCATGCGCACGATCTTCGCGCGGATAGCTCGTGCTCGCGCCTCGACTGAATCAGCTCCGCCCATATTTCTCCGCCACCATTACGTACACTGCGCAGCCCATAGCATTCACGACCGGCAGGCGCTCCACCATCGGCTCCAGCCATTTCATCAGTCTCGCCAGGAATTCAGGACAGAACATCGGCACAAAACCCGCAAACCGGCAGGATACTACCGCTCCCCCTGCGTCCGAGAACCACCGGCCCACGCGACGTGGCGTGTACGATCGCTCGCCGTGCTCGAGGTGGTATTTCGAAACTCGTTCGATTACCTTTAACCCCAGGTTGTTCCCGTTGGGCTCGTGGACCACCACACGCGGAGCGACACGTAGCGCTTCCCTAACCATCTGCTCGGGCGCGTCGGCGTGATGCAGGATGCTCTGTAGCAGAACGACGTCAAACGCGCCGTCCCGGAAAGGGAGTTGATGGCCATCCGCTGCCAGGAACCGCACGGGGCGTTCACCGAGTTTGCTTGCCGCCACCCGGACTGCTGCCAGTGCCGCATCCAGCGCCACCAACGCCCGGGGTTGCGCCACATCCCAGATGCGTGCGGTATAGAAGCCATCACCGCAGCCGAGATCCAGAACCGAGCGGCCCGTGAACTCCGCAGTGTGGGTGGTGGCCTCGATGGAGCGTTGTGTCGCCATGCGACTGCTCAGGCGCAGACCAGTCGTGTACCCGTAGCCGGCGTTGGCCGAGGCGTCACGGTTGAACACTTCCACGCTTTCACGATGCACCCGCTCTCACCCTCCCAGCCGGGCCAAGATCCCTAGATTACCTGCGCGCATCGGCACGATCCACCTCCCGCATCGGGACCCCTTCACGGCCGGCAGCAGTCTTGATTTCAACCACCCCGGCAATGGCGCCAGCTTACACCAGTAGGCGAGCGGATACTCATTGCGCACCGGGAAAACTCTCACCACGTCGAAACCGTTTTGTCGGAACAGCGTCGCCATCGTCTTCCGGTCATACAGGTAAGTGTGCTCGATATCGATAACCGGGCTGTACTCACCCAAGAGGCGGTTTGTCCAGGCCCCGACGTCGTGGTTGATGAATAGCGCAAGACCGCCCGGCTCCAGAAGCACTCGGCACGCTTGCAGCACTTCGTTCGGCCCGGTCAGGTGATCCAAGACCTGGAAACCGCAAATGAGGCTGAACCATCGCGGCGGGTACAACCCCGCTTGAAACATCTCATTCTTGATGCGGTCCCGCACTGCGTGGGACGCCGCCCCAACTGCGTGGCGGCTGGGTTCGACCCCGAACACTTCCGCGAATCCGAATTCGCGCGCCTTCTCCAGGAAGAATCCATTCCCACAGCCGATCTCCAACATCCTCGTTCTTCCTTTGCAGAGCGGCAGGCTCTCCGCGACGTAGCGAGCATAGGTCAGACGTGCGCAGGCGGATTCATCCTCATAATCGAAGGCACTCCCGCGGTATAACCGGGCGAGTTCCTCCTCTGGCAGGACCGGGTCCGAGCGAAGCAGCCCGCACTTGCGGCATCGGACTATGCGGTAATGTACTCGGTCCGGCTGCCGCCGGGCTGAAAACCGGCCATAGGTGGCTGCCTCCGCTCCCAATCGAGCGGGGTACAGCTCGCGGTCCCAGGCGTCGCTCTTGCAGATGGCGCACTGGGTGTGGATCATTGCGACCCGGCCGGATTGCTCCGAAACCATTCCGTGGTCCTCTCCATCCCCTCAGCCAAGCCGATCTTTGGCGCCCATTTCAACACCCGCCTTACCTTGCTCGGATCAGCCACCCATGTATCTGTGTCCCAGATGCGTGCCGCCATGCTTCCCCAACGCACCTTAACTTTTGCCCCGGTCGCGCGCAGCACAGCATTCACTACATCTCGCAGCGTCGATTGCACGCCGGTCCCGATGTTGAAGGTCTCTCCGCATTGCAGGCTCAATTGACCGAGTTGCAGGTACGCTTCCAAAACGTCATCCACATGGATGAAGTCGCGCGCGGTGTCGGGCGAGACCATTTCCAGATCTTTTCCTTCCAGGCATCGCCGGATGGCGGTGGGAATCAGTCGCGAGGGGGCTTCATACGGGCCATAGACGGAGAATAGCCGGAATGTGTTGACAGGGCGACGGTCCGCCCGCGCCATGTGTTGGCACACGAGTGTTTGGGCGCACTTCGCCACGGCGTAATAACTGTTTGGCTCCGGCAGGTCGGTCTCGCGCATCGCGTGTAATTTGGCGCCGTACTCGGACGAACTGCCCGTGTTCACGAAGACCTTGTAGTCCACCTCTGCGCAGGCCTTCAGCAGGTTCCACGTCCCGAATATGTCGGTCAGAATAATCTGGTCTGCGTTGGTCTGGTCGGGATACGCTCCGTGCACGGCGAGATGGTAGACGACGCTCGGTTGGATGGCCAACACGACATCGCGGAGGCGCTCGGCAGCGGTGAGGTCACCCGAGTGCAGATGTACTTTTTCCTCGATGCCGCGCAGCCGCCACAAATCCGCGCCTTCTCGCACCAAGGCATGCACTTCACATCCGATCCCGGCCAACTTCCGCACGAGTGACGCCCCGACAAAGCCGGTGGCACCCGTCACCAAGAATCGCTGGTCCAGAAGGTTCATCTCACCCTCGTGCCGTATCCATCGGCCGGTTCCGCCTAACTAGGTCAAGGCCCTTCACCGGAAGACCTCTCATTTCTCCTCCTCTTGATAGTCAGGCTCGGTATTGATGGCCCATATGTCGTGGTGGGCTCCCAGGATATTGCGAGCGGCGCATAGGGCAGTCACCATGGAATGGTCCTGGTTGTTGTATTTGTGAAGCCCATTCCGGCCTACCAGTTGCAAATTGGATAAATTGCTCCCAAGGTAATCACTGATGCGACGCAACTGTCCGTCCCAGCCCGGATCGTACATCGGGTACGCCTTGGGCATGCGCACCACCGTACCGTCCTGAATCTCATCCGGCTGCGCTAAGCCCAGCTTTACGACCTCATGTCGGGCAAGCCCCAGCAGGTCTCCATCCGGGCTCGACCACAGATCGTCATTCTCAAAAACGAAATACTCCATTCCCAAGCAGGTTTTCCCTGCGTCGGGCACCATCGCCGGTGACCAGTTCTTGAAGTTCTGAATGCGGCCCACTCTGACCCCGGCCTCATGAATATAAATCCAATTATCGGGGACGACATCCTTACGATTGATGATCAGGCTGACGATGAGGAAATCCCGGTAGCGGAGGCTATTCGCCGCCCGGCAGACTTCTTCCGGCGGAAGCGGGTCGAGGGCGTTGATCAATTCGCGAATCGGCATGGAGCTGATGACATCTGTTCCCATAAAACTCTCTTCACCGTTTGCACCACGGGTAATCACGTGGGTCACCGCGCCGTTGCTGTGGCCAATGCGGACCACGCGCCGCTCGGTCAGTACGCGGGTCCGCGCTTGGGTCAAGCGTTCGGTGAGCGTTTCCCACATTTGTCCGGGTCCGCGCTCGGGGTAGTGAAATCGGGTCATCAGAGTCTTGGCGGTCGATTTCTTCCTCGGCAGGAGAGCATTGCGGACAGCCGCGACCAAAGAGAGACCCCGAATGCGCTGAGCGGCCCACTCCGCAGAAATGGACGTGCAAGGTACGCCCCAGACCTTCTCGGTGTAGGTCTTGAAAAAGATCTCGTAGAGACGGCGACCGAAGCGGTTGCAGACCCAATGCTCGAGGTTCTCCTCCCGGGGGATGGGCCGGAGTTGTGCGCGGAGGTAGCTGGCTACGATTCGGACGCTTTCAATCAACCCGAGCCCGAAGAGCGCGTTTTTCACTTCCAAGGGATAGGAAAAGAATTTCTTGCGGTAATAGATGCGGGAGAGACGTGAACGCAGCAGGAACTTGTCGCCCAGGATCTCTGTCCAAATCTGGTTGACTTCCTCCCATTTGGTGAAGAAGCGGTGTCCGCCGATGTCGAACAGGTAGCCTTTATAATTGACGGTGCGCGCGATACCTCCCACCGTCGAGTCGGCCTCGAGCACTACCGCGGGAACTCCATGCTTGGACAGTTCGTAGGCCGCCGTCAACCCGGCGGGGCCTGCCCCGATGATGACCACAGACTTGTCCATGCAGGAATTCGTCACGACTCACCGCCCAATGGATTGACCCCAGGTTCTGATTTTGCGCCGCACTCCGGTCCCGTCCCGGCGGAAACGCCCTCTGTCTTGGCGGGGGAATCCTCGCAGTCATACGGCGCCAACTTCGGCGGGTTCTCATCTGGCTCTAACAGCCAAACATGCCTGTCCTTAAAGTAGTTGATGAGCTCGACGTTCTTCGCCGCGCCCATATCGCGCGCCCAGATGACTTTGGCCGCATCGATGTCAGCTTCATTGAAGACCCACTCGTGATATGTGATTTCATGCTGTAGGCCGTAGCGGACGATGACGAGCTGTTTCCCATCGTATGCCTTGAGCCGCGCGAGCATCCTGGCGCGTGCAGGATTCTCGTTCAGCGGGGTGCACCAGATTGGAATGCCGCCTCCAGGCCAGGGGCGGGGCACCGGCAAGTGCAGCGGCTCCGCTGCCACTCGCAGCGCCAATAACAGAAAACAAATCAAAGGAACGGCTGCGGTTATGAAGCTAGCCGGCTTGCCCCGCCACATCTGCGAGCGTACGCGGCGCATCGCGAGTAAAACCAAAGCCAGTATCGCTCCCGCCAGAGGTGCGGCATAATGCACCAAAAATGCCGTGCCTTTAATCGGCACCGCTGATACGACGAACACCGCTCCGCAGGAGGCCAGAAGCAAACGTGTGTCTGAGCTCACGTTCTTGAACGAGAAACCGTAGGGCAGTGTTGCCAACGCGAGTAGAACCGGCAGCGTTAGCACAGGTCCTAGGTAAAACAGCCACGAGGTCATGGGTATGTTCACGATTACACCCAGAAGGCCGCCGAGGGTGCGAGCTCCCTGGTAGCGAGCGAGTGGCGCCGCGACATAAAAAGTCCGAAATATCTCATGATGATATACGGGAAGGGGCTTCGGACTTTGCCATGGGAAACTAGGGGCCGGATTGTAGGTGCGTTCGTTGACGAGATAGGGTGTATCCCACGGGCTGCCTGTAGTGCGCCAGAAATAATAGCCCATAGCAATACTGGTCAGAAGCAACACTAGTATCAGGGGCGCCACGACCCGAACGACAGAGATGCGGAGCGACGGCTTGTCTTTTCCAAACATCCACAACGCGAGGGCACCGGCCACCGCCAACCCAAAGAACAGCCCTTCGTACGGACGACTGTTGGCCACCATAGCGAAGCCCATCCCCATCAGCAGCGCTTGCCAAGTACGTGGCGAACGCTTGATGCGTGGCAGGCTGCCCAGAACGAGCGCCCCGCCCATGGCCGCGACGGGACCAGACCCGGCATATGCATTTGCCCAATAGTTAAAGGACCCGAAGCGAATTACGGCCAGGAAACCACCCAGGAGCGCCCATCCGGGCGGAAGATAGCCTTGCAGCATCCAGCAGATCGCGCCGCACATCAAGCCCACGCTCAGCCATACGCCCCAGAAGGGATGGCCCGTGACCACTTGGCTCAAGGCCATAATCAAGCTTTGGGCAGGATAGAACTTGGCGGTGTAGGTCGGCTGCCAAATGATATGGAAACTCTCGAAGTGGACCCACATCGGGTGAGTTGGGTTGGTCAGCCTCCCGTGCGCGAACGTGTCCGCCAAGAGCAAGTAGCCGTAATCATCGTGGCCTCCCGGTATTGGAATGGGCAAGATCGGAAGCAGAGCTGCACGCAGCGCGAGGGCTGCAAGCCCTACGATCACGACCGAAAGTCCGCGCCTCTGCGCCAGGCGGCCCAATAGCCGCTCCGTAGGCTCGAACCAACGCCGGCCCAAATCCGGAACGGCGCACCCGACCGCTAGCGCCACCGCCGTTAGACCCAGTTCGATCCAAAAAAACATATGATGCTCCTAGCAGTCAGAACCCATGGAAAAACACCAGCAGCCCCAGAACTGAGGCTCTCTATATCACATCGGGCTGTCGCCCCTACTGGCCCATTCTAAGCAGAAGAGCGCCCCGCCTTCGCGGGTAGACTCTTGAGGGGACACGGCGACAATTTCGGAGGCACTTCGTCTGGCGCTGGTAGCCAAAGAGGCCTGTCGTTGAAGTTGCCGGCAAGCTCGGCGTTTTTCGCCGCGCCCATCCTGGCGGCAGCCAGCACTGCAACATCCAACAAATAGCCGCGCACATAATCCCTATGCTCAGCCAAACACCCCAGACGGGATGGCTCAGTGTGAGTTGACCAGCCGCCATAACCAAGCCCTGGGCAGGATAGAACTTCGCAGTGTAAGTCGGCTGCCAGATGATGTGGAAACTCTCGAGATGGACCCACATGGGGTGTATCGGGTTGGTGAGCCTTCCGTGGGCGAAAGTGTCTGCCAGCAAAAGGTAGCCGAAATCATCGAAACCGCCAGGCTTCGGGATGGGCAAGATTGGAAGCAAAGCCGCGCGCACCGCGAGGGCACCAAGACCCACCACCAGAATGGCCAGCGCCCGCCTTTGAGCCAACCTAACAAACGCGCGCTCGCAGACCTCAAACCAGCCTGATCCTATCTTCGGAACGGCGATGGCGGCCACCACCGCTGCAATAGAAATGCAAGACTCAATAAGCAACATTGTCCCGCTTGGCTACCGGAGACTCGAAAAGAGAAATCCGGATGATTGAAAACCGAGCCCCCGACTACAGTTCGTGTATCTAAGTATTCCACAGAACGCAGTTCAAGTGCCACACAAGAAACTCCGGCTACCCGCAGCGGCGAACTACATTATGTTCTCTGCCCGGTTGCAAAGGCTGGGAACAAAGGACCCGTGGAAAGCGCAAGAAAATCGACCAGCCCTGTCATTCCGAGGCCAACGATAAATGTTAGCTAGTTTATTTTCATTGAGATAGAAGTGGGTGCTGGGCTTGGCACAACAGCCCGGATTCCCTCACGTTCCGAGCGCCTCCGTGTTCTCTGTATTGAGGCTCTGACGGTACAGAGGACGACGAGGAATCGCCAGACTCCAAGGGAAAACATGGCCCGGGGGGAGAGCGACATAATGTCATCTGGCAGCGGCAATTCTACCGCCCAGAGCAGTCACCTTTTGGTTTAAAGAGTCCCAGCCATCTGTCCACATTTGATGACACTCTAGACCCGGACTGGACACGCAACCACTCTCCCCGCCCCGCGTTTCGGCACAAATGGCACAAATCCTCGCGTCGCGCCTTAGAAAAATGCCACTAAGTCGTTTGGCACTTTATGTGCTCAAAGTGGGATGATGGTTGATCTATATCGCCGTACCAACACTACCAAAAAATGGAGGGGAATAAAGCAATGAAGCATCTACTTTCGAGGATGTGGAAAGAAGAGGAAGGCCAGGATTTGACGGAATACGGTTTGCTGCTGCTGTTCATTGCATTGGTTTCCATCACTGTAGTACAGGGATTGGGATCCGTTGTAAAGAACGTATTCAGCAACGCGTCCGCCAGCTTGTCGTAATCCAGTTGGCCGGTGCTGCACAGGTTCTCGCGTTTCTGTATGTCCCTGGCCGCAGAGACGGGTTGTTCCCGCTCAACGGCCAGGGAGAACGCAAGCGCAATTCCCGCGTGGAGTTAAAGGTGCGCGAACGAGGCACGTGCACTTGGGCGGGTGTTCGTACTCCATCTGGGTGGTGCAGATCGTACGTGCCCCTCCCTGTGGGGGGCACGAAGCATCAATGAACGGGAAGTAGCAGGAGGAAGAAGCCGGGACGCGGCAGGAGGAGTTGTGACAGTTGCCGCGGTCAGGAAGGCGCATTCGAAGGCGAGGGGGACGTCTGTCCACTAAACAGCAACCCACCTCGCCGGAGCTTTAAGTGTATGCAGAGGCTCCCGATTGCGCGCTTTGGTTCGACTAAGAAATGACAATTTAAGGGGGAGGGGAGAAATGAGAAAGCAACTTTTACGCCTGTGGCGTGAAGAGGATGGGCAAGATCTGGTGGAATACGGTTTGCTCTTGTTGTTTATTGCGATGTTTTCCATTGCTGTCGTTCAGGGCCTCGGGTCAATTATAGAGAACGTCTTCAGCAACGCGTCGACCACCTTGTCGTAACAGTCTGAACCTTGGCTCGCTTATCCCGCCCTCGTCACCCCTGGCCGCGAGGCGGGTTTGTTTCCCTTGAGTGGCTGGCGAATACGGCGCCTTGAGCGCATAGAGTAGGGTGCCGGATGGAGCAGGGGCGCACACTTGCGCAAGAATGCTGAAACAGGTCGTTGCGCCGGTTTGGGGGATGGTTCAACGGCTCCATTTTCGCCAGCGCTTCGAGGGGCTCTTTGGAGGTCAGCGTTCCCGGAAGGAGTTTGACGGGAGCGTAATTTTGTGTCTTGAGAGATAACAGAAATTACATTGGCATTTCGTCAAATACGACGGAAAATCGCATGGCCCGAGTTTGTACTTGCCCGGACGAGACGGAATCCCCACAGGTTAGCCAAGAGTGAAGATGCATAGCGCCGCGTGGAACCTTTCCTTCACAGTTTTACTCCCCAGCATGGCTTTGTTGCTCGCCGTGTTGGCCGGATGGCTGGATTGGCGATCACGCCGCATTCCCAACTGGCTCACGGTTCCAGCCTTGGGTGGGGGCTTGGTGGCCAACACCGTGGCTTTGGGATGGCCGGGGACCAAGGATGCGCTGGAGGGGGCTGGGTTGGGGCTCGCCCTGTTGTTACCTTTTGTGTTGTTGCGCGGCTTGGGTGCAGGTGATTGGAAGCTGATGGGAGCCCTGGGAGCGTGGATCGGGCCAACCCGCCTTGTCGTGGTGCTCCTGGGAACGGTGTTTATAGCGGGCGGGATGGCCATAGTCCAGATGGTTCGTTACGGACGAGTGCGGGAAACCCTCAAACACGTAGTCGTTCTCTTCGGAATCCTGGCCACGTTTGGCGTGTGGGGACAGCGCCAGAACCTCACACTCGACAATCCGGCGCTGATGAAGTTGCCTTTTGGTGTGGCCGCGGCGGCTTCCACGGTTCTATTCTTTGGCACGCTATCTGCTCTCACGATTCTTCACTCGTTGAGGTAAAGCTGCGAACCTCAAAATCGCAGGTTCGCCCTACAGACCGGAAAGAGGAAATTACAGACCACCGTCACAAGGTGAATGATGGACCAGAAACGATTGTTTGTCGGATTATTAGTGGCTCTGGTTTTTGGATTGGTGGCCGCACGCTACGTCTATATTCAGCTTCGCAACGCGAGAATGGCTGCAGGCAAGGTAGCCGTTGTGACTGGCCGCATTGTCGTGGCGGCAAAGCCTCTCGCCTTGGGCGAGCGTATGACCACCTCGGACTTGCGCGAGATACCGTGGCCTGACTCCTCGAGGCCCACGGGGTCATTTGGGCGCGTCGAAGATTGTCTGGATCGCGCATTGATCACGCCGGTAGTGGAAAACGAACTCATGCTTGAGGACAAATTGGCGCCCAAGGAGGCTGGGGGAGGTCTTTCGGTCGCAATACCCCAGGGCACTCGGGCCATTTCCGTGCGCGTGGATGACGTGGTTGCAGTAGCCGGCTTCGTCGTGCCGGGGACCATGGTGGATGTACTCGTGACCGGCAGTACGGCGGGTGGCGATAGCGTTACACGCACCATTCTCCAGGACCTGCGGGTGCTGGCGGTGGGCCAGAAGTCGGAAGCCGACCGGGAAGGCAAGCCGCAAACTTACACGGTGGTGACGTTGCTGGTGAACCCCGAAGAAGCGGAAAAGGTAACCATGGCGAGCACTGAGGGGAAAATCCACCTGGCATTGCGCAACACCATTGACACCAAAGAAGTAAGCCCTCCGGCGGTGAGCCGCGCTAGCCTCTTCGCAGGTGCGCCACCCCCTCACCCCGAGGCGGCGCACAAGGTTCGCCCTCAGGCTCCTCCGGCACCCAAGCCTCCGGAGCCTTACGTCATTGACGTCATTCGCGGTGACAAGAAAGAGACACAGAGCTTTGCAGGTCAACAGGTTCATCAATAGGCGGCGGCACATGAGAAGCGTGAAGACCAGCAAGGGACATTACGGATTATTCGTTGGCATTGCTTTGCCGATCATGTTGATAGGCGCGGCATTGCGGGCTCAGCAAGCTCCGCAGACCCCGCCGGCGCAGGCGCCACAGGCGCCCGGCGAAGCCGAGACTCTGCACGTATTGGTGGGACGGTCGCTGGTGATAACCTCTCCGGCGCGTATCAAGCGCATCTCGGTGGCGGACCCCGCCATTGTCGATGCCTTGGCGGTGAGTCCCAACCAGATTCTGCTCAACGGCAAGGCACCGGGGGCAGTCTCTCTGGTGTTGTGGGATGAGACCGGGCAGAGCCAGGAATTCGATATCAACGTCGACGTCGACATTCGCGGTTTGGCCGATCAATTCCGCGAAGCCTTCCCCGACCAGCCCGTGAAATTGGAAGTTCAGAAGGACGTCGTGGTGCTCTCGGGACCGGTGTCTTCCAGGGCGGTGGCGGACAAGATGCTCGAGATGGCCAAAGTGGCGTCGTCCAAAGCGGTGAGCCTTCTTGCGGTCCCGCCTCCCGTTGCGCCTGGCGAGGTCCTCCTTCAGGTAAAGTTCGCGGAAGTGGACCGCTCCGCGCTGAGCCAACTGGGCGCCAACCTCTTGTTGCCGACCGGGAAGACGATAGGTTCCGTTAGCACGCAGCAGTTCGGCCCGGCGACGCTCAATGGCGGCATCTTGCCCACGCCCGGGGCGGGAATCGCGACGACGTTGAACAATGGCACGACCACGATTGAGCAGGCCGGCTTCCAGTTGAGTAATCTGCTCAACATCTTCCTGTACAACCCGCAACTGAACATAGCCACCGCCATCGCGGCCCTTCAACAACGTAACCTGCTCCAGATCCTGGCTGAGCCGAATCTGCTGACCGAGAGCGGTAAGGAAGCCAGCTTTATATCCGGCGGAGAGTTTCCATTTCCGGTCGTACAGGGTGGCGGCGCGGGGACTCTGCCAACTGTAACCATCCAGTTCAGGGAGTTCGGCGTGCGGCTCTACTTCACACCGATCCTCACGTCCGAGGGTACTATTCATCTCAAGGTGCGGCCGGAGGTGAGCTCGCTCGATTATTCCAATGCGCTTACAATCTCCGGCTTCACGATTCCGGCCCTCTCCACGCGGCGCGTAGAATCCGAAATGGAACTGCGAGATGGGCAGAGTTTCGCCATCGCAGGGTTGGTGGACAATCGGGTGACCCAGATCGCGAGCAAGATCCCCGGGCTGGGGGACATCCCCATACTGGGCAAATTCTTCCAGAGCCGCTCGCTTCAGAAGTCGCGCACCGAGTTGCTCGTCCTGGTCACGCCACGGATCGTCAAGCCGTTGCAGTCCTCCCAGGTGCCGGCGCCTCCTTATTACCCCGTTCCGTTCATGGCGCCGTTGACAGGGGAGAAACCCGCGTCGCCGGCAAGCGGGCAGATGACGCCGCGGAAGTAAGGGGCGTTGCGAGCTTCGGAAGCTACTTCGAGGTATATGGGATGTTGACAGCATCGGTCGCCAGCATCGTACCCAAGAATGGGAGTTACTTGCGTGCGTGCCTGGAACAAACAGGATTGGTGAAGTCAATCGCCGAATGGGGGATCGACCCCGCGAAGCATCCGGTGCCGGGAGAAGCAGTACCCGATGTGGTGATTATCGACCTCACACGTGAAATGGAGCCCTGTTTCGAGTTCTCGGCTCACTTGCGTAAGCTGCGTCCGTCGGTGTGCCTGGTAGGTTATTCTCCCGTACAGAATCCCAGCCCTGGCTTGCTGATTCAAGCCATGCGCAGCGGCATGCAGGAGTTCCTGAGCCATCCCATTGAGGCGAGTTGGCTGCGCGAAATCCTGCAACGCTACATTCAGCAGCGCGGTCCGGAAGTGACGCCGGAGGTGGTCGAGAAAGCGATCATGGTGTTGGGCGGCAAGGGCGGGGTCGGAACGACTACCGTCGCGGTTAATCTGGCCGTTCAGCTTGCGGCCATTGCCGGGAAGCGCTCGCTTTTGATCGACCTTGCCCGCCCTCTGGGTCTCGTATCGCTTTTGCTGGATCTGCAACCGCGGTTCTCAATTCGTGCTGCCATCGAAAACCTGGAACGCCTGGACAGCTATCTCCTCGCCGGTCTTCTGACACGCCACAAGAGCGGCCTGGAAGTTCTGGGGGGGGTCACGGATCCTGACGAGTGGCAGCATATTCCCGTTCCCGCACTGCCCAGGGTAGTGAATGTCGCCCAAAACTGTTGCGACTTCCTGGTCGTCGACATGGGCACGGTGTACTCCTCCGAGTGGAGTCCCATGTTACATCTCGCGCGCTCGGTGCTGGTGGTGACGCAGGCAGACGTCCCCGGCCTTTGGGCGCTGGAGCGGCACCTGTCCGCGTTGGCGTCTTACGGTCTCGATCCGGCGCGCATTCAGATCATCATCAATCGCTGGCACAAGCCGGATGAAGAGGCGCTGAAGGCTTTCGAGAAAAAGGCCAAGCGGTCGATTTTTGCGCGCATTCCCAACGACTTCCGTCGCGTCAGCATGGCAGTAAATCTGGGCGCGCCCTTGTCGTGGGACCACAATGATCCTCTGGTGTCAAGATTCCGCCAAATGGCCTGCCAGTTGGTTGGCGTCACTCCCCAGGCAGAGAAAAAAAGCGGTTCGATTTTCGACTTTCTTAGTTCCATTTCGGCGAGGTGAATGAGCTGTGGCATCCACATTTGGGGTAAAGTCCGATTTCAACACCGTCAAGCTTGCCATCCACCGCAAGCTGATCCAGCGCATGGATATGGATCACGTGGTGCAACTTGGCCGGGAAGGCGTGCGGAAGGAAGTTACCGAGATTGTCGAGAAACTGGCCGCCGAAGAAAACACCCCCATGACTTTCCAGGAGAGGGAGCGGCTCTCCCTGGAAGTGCTCGACGAAGTCTTTGGCTTGGGGCCCCTCGAGCCCTTGCTGCATGACCACACCATCTCGGACATTCTGGTGAACACCTTCAACAGCGTCTATATCGAACGTAACGGACTTCTCGAGAGGACGACCGTTCAGTTTCGCGACGACGCCCACCTGATGTCCATCATCGACCGGATTATTTCTGCGGTGGGACGGCGCGTGGACGAATCGTCGCCGATGGTCGACGCCCGCCTCCAGGATGGCTCCCGCGTCAACGCGATCATTCCTCCGCTTGCCATCGACGGGCCTATCCTCTCCATCCGCCGTTTCGGGAGGGATCCTCTGACTGCCGACGAGCTTCTGCAAAACCGCACCTTAACCGCTCCCATGCTGGAGCTTCTGCGCGGCTGCGTGTACGGCCGGATGAATATATTGATTTCGGGCGGTACGGGCGCCGGCAAAACCACTCTGCTGAATGTCCTCTCCTCGTTCATCTCGAACCGCGAGCGCATCATCACCATCGAGGACGCGGCTGAACTGCAATTACACCAGGAGCACGTCGTGCGGCTGGAGACGCGGCCTCCCAACGTGGAAGGGAAAGGGGCCGTCCGGCAGCGTCAGTTGGTGATCAACTCTTTGCGCATGCGCCCCGACCGCATCGTGGTCGGCGAGGTGCGTGGCGACGAAGCTTTGGACATGTTGCAGGCCATGAATACAGGCCACGACGGATCGTTGACGACCATCCACGCGAACGCTCCGCGCGATGCCCTGACTCGACTGGAAACCATGGTGGCGATGGCCAACCTGAACATTCCCGAGAGCGCCATCCGTCGCCAGGTGGCTTCGGCGTTGGACATGATTATCCAGGTGTCGCGCATGAGCGACGGCACGCGCAAACTGATCAACATCTCGGAAGTCGTGGGCATGGAAGGCGACGTCGTCACCATGCAGGACATCTTCGAGTTTAGAAAGACGGGCATCGGAGAGAAGGGCGAGGTGTTGGGAGAGTTCTTGCCCTCCGGTATCCGTCCCAGGTTGTCGGAACGCTTGCTTGCCGCGGGAATCCGTCTGCCGGCGGGAATATTCGAACGTCCCGGTTATTGAGGGACCCATCATGGAAATAGCGCTAGCACTTTTGACTTTTGGAATTGTCGCCCTGATCTTGCTTTTGGGCTTTGGGTTGGCGGGCGGGGGGGGTAAGAACGTCATTCCACGCCGCCTGGAAGCTATCGAGAGGGGGGTGGGCCGCTCCGGTTCGGGCGCTCCTCAATTGAAGCTGCTTCGCGACGAAGTCATGAGCGGTGTTCCGAGGCTGAATCGCTTGCTCCTGCGTGCGGCCTGGGCGGGGCGGTTGCGCAAGTTTACGGTCCAAGCCGGGCTGGACATCCTGCCTGGCAGGCTCATCTTGTTGACTGCGATTTTGGGCCTGGGCCCGTACGTTATCCTTCCGTACTTTTATCCCAACCCGATTCTCGCCATCATCGCGGGCGTGGTTGGCGCTTCACTTCCCATTCTCTTTGTCGCGTACAAACGCGCAGCTCGCATGAGGGCCTTTGAGAAGAATTTTCCTGAGGCGGTCGACCTGCTGGGCCGCGCCGTCCGGGCCGGGCATGCGTTTACGACCGGCATGGAGATGGTTGCGACGGAGTTGCCCGAGCCTGTGGCGGGAGAGTTCAAGCTCGTTTTCGACGAGCAGAGCTTTGGCCTCCCTTTGAGAGATGCCTTGACGAACTTCGCTGAGCGAATGCCCATTGTTGACGTTCGGTTTTTCGTTACCGCGCTGCTCATTCACAAAGAAACGGGGGGCAATCTCGCGGCGATCCTGGATGACCTGGCAGGCGTAATCCGCGACCGCTTCCGGCTGCTGCGTGATGTCAGGACCCGAACTGCCCAGGGGCGATTAACGGCCGGCATCCTCATCGCTTTGCCCCCGGCGTTCGTCTTGATCATGCGGACGATCAATCCCGATTACGTGACGCCGCTCTTTACCGACGTGATCGGTCAATACATGCTCGCAGGGGCCATCCTCTTGCAGATCGTGGGCTCGATCGTGCTTTGGAGGATCGTGAATATCAAAGTGTAAGGTTGGAGGGAAGATAAGAATATGATCTGGGCGACGAGTGGCGTGGCGTTTGCTGCGGTGGTGCTGATTGTGCTGGCCGTGGCCTATGGTTTTTCCGGGGCAAGCCTGCCCGCTGCCGAGCGCCTGACCCGCCTGTGGCAGCCTCCTTCCGCGGATAAACGGCTGGGGTTCCGGGACAAGCAGAAGCAGAAGGTCCAGCAGGTGCTCGGCGACGTGGGCAGGTTAGTTCCGAGTTCGAGCAAGCGGTTGCCGCACACTCTACGCCTGATGGCGCGGGCGGGCTATCGCCGTCCGGAATCGGTGATGGCCATGCAGGGCGTGAAGGTGCTTCTGCCCGTGGCCCTCGTGGCCTTGGTTTATTTCACGGGGCTGTACCATAAATCCCCGATCTTCATCCTGGCCGGCGCCGCCATTGGGGGATACCTGCTTCCCGAGTTCTGGCTGACGGCACGCGTGCGCAGCCGGCAACAACGACTCCGCTTGTCGTTGCCGGATTGCCTCGATCTGCTGGTCGTGTGCGTCGAGGCCGGCCTGGCTTTGGACCAGTCCTTCATGCGCGTGACCCAGGAACTGCGCATCGTGCATCGGGAGCTCTGCGAGGAACTTGATCTGGTCAACGCCGAGATTCGCATTGGAAGGACTCGACTGGAAGCTTTGCGCGAACTGGGCGACCGGACAGGCGTGGATGATATCAAGTCGCTGGTGGCGATGCTGATTCAGACGGATCGTTTCGGCACGAGCGTTGCTCAGTCGCTCCGCGTGCACTCCGACGAGCTGCGCACCAAGCGGCGCCAGCGCGCCGAAGAAATGGCCGCTAAGGCGACCGTGAAGATGATTCCGCCGCTGGTGTTCTTCGTATTCCCGGCGTTGTTCGTGGTGATTCTCGGTCCGGCAGTCATTAGCTTATATCGGCACTTTATGTGATCTCGAAGGCAAGACCCGGTGATCGCCGCCGGGGGCAAATGGAAAGCGCGAAATCAAACTATAAAAGGGAGTAAACGATGGACGTAACCACGATTCGAATTAT
>Ga0326728_10002395_pt1 | contig 62635 bp, 58 predicted proteins | sample MB3enrmetagenome_FD_207602 | JGI IMG/M metagenome (GOLD analysis project Ga0326728, IMG submission 207602) | Lab enriched peat soil microbial communities from McLean, Ithaca, NY, United States - MB31MN | ecosystem: Environmental > Terrestrial > Soil > Wetlands > Peat | place: USA: New York... | reverse complement strand
ACGGCGCAATTGGATGAGCCATCGCGCGGTGCGCTGATTACCGTGAGCGAAGACAGGATTCATACTGCCGTAGCAGCATACCCGATCGCGGCTCTATGTCGAATTAATTATGCGCGGCTATATAGCATACGACCAGACAAATGGAACTCCTTAGCTTCGATTGCTAGGTTTTGACCATTATGCGCTCTCTTCTCATCGTTGAAGTCTGCTGGCGGGCATTTTGCCTTTGGGTTTGTATTCCCGCCGCGCTAGCGCGTCAAAATCAATCCGACCATTGTTACCGGTGGTGGATGGTGCACCACATCACGATCGGAACCAGACAAGTCTGCGCGCACCAGGCGGCTTGACCAGCGCCCCATGTGCGGCTGCATTCTCAAGCATTCGATGCCGTGTGGATCTTTTTCAGACCGGGTTCCGTCAGGCGTGAAGCCTGCGCACGCCCGCACTTTAGAATTGGCAAAGAAAAATACCGGTAAACCACGGCCGCTACGATCAACCCCACCATAAACGAGCCGCCTTGGATCATCAAGTATTTGACGAAATTGCCACCCGGCGGCCCCAATATGGCCCGCGTCCAGGTAATAATAGGTTGGTGGAAGAGATACCACTCGTAGCTGATGATTCCGCACCAGCGAAGCCACGGCTGAGAAAGCAATCGCGATCGCGGATGTTGCGCGTCCGCAATATAACAGAGCAGAAGGCCAGAGGCGATCTTCACGGGCCACCCCAGGATCTCTTCGCGTAGCGGGTCTGCGATGATTGGATGAAGACTCAACCATGACGTAGCCAGGAGCGACATTGCCAACAAGGCAAAGCCGCAATCGCCAAGCTTCGCCCAAGACTTCTTAAGTATTCCCATGGTTTCCAAACCGCCCAACAGGACTCCGAAGGAAAAAGCGTCCAGCAGGGCGGGGAAATGAACATTGATTTCCGTGTGAAGAGTAAAAAAAACCCCTCTTGTGAGGTTGATCCAGCGCCATCCAGTGGGCACGATCAAGAAGGCTAGAGAAATGATCCACAGACTCGCCGTTGCCGACACCCGTTTCAAACAAACAAACAGCAGTGGCAGCACGATGTAGAACTGCGCTTCCACGATGAGACTCCACATCACCGGATTCAGCTTGCTGCTGACCGGCATGACCAGAGGCAAGCCGAGAAGCCATCGGATGGCGACACTGAGATAGGACCAGTCGTGCGAGAAAACCATGTAAATTGGTGTCAGCACCAACACGGAAAGAGCGAGCGGAGGGTAAATCTTCCAGAACCTGCGCCAGCCATATCCCGGCGGGATCGCCTGTGTCGCGCCCTTCACCTTCCGTTTCCAGAACGGCCACGAAATGAGCAATCCCGAAAGCGTGAAGAAAACCCTCACGCCCCAGAATCCAGCAGAGAACACGCCCCCTACAAATACTATGATCGAATTGGAAAGTGGGTTCACATAAAGAAGATGGCAGGCCAGTACGAGCAAGATGGCGATGCCGCGCAGTCCGTCGAGCAAAACGTAGTCCTTATTGGCACTGGGATTCACGTGCCATGCGTCAAGCCATACTGCTTTGGGAGAATCCATGGCGGCTGCCGAGAACTACCGAGGCGCTCCTCGTTCCATAACCAGGAAGTTGTTAACTACTGTTGCGATCTTTCTGTACCCCTCCTTGTTCAGATGCAGGCCATCGCTTGTTAATTCGTCAGACAGTCCTCTGGACGCATTCGTGACTGCGGCGCTCACATTCACGAAAACGGCGTTGTGCAGTCGACATAATTCCTGAAGCCGTTCATTCAGAGCGAATACCTCGTCATTCATTTTGCGGCTGTTTTGGTCAACAGGGGACTGACGGACGGGCATGATCGACAAGACGATGATCTTCTGGGGTTTCAGAAATGAACGCGTTGCCGCGAGCAACTTCTCATAATCGCTGGCACAGAATTGAACCGAATCATGGCGGCCAATGTTGTTGATGCCGCACATCAACACCACCGACTCCGGATTCCGATCCGGAATCGCCGTGACCAGAATAGTCACATCCTGAATGGTTGCGCCGGACAGCCCGCAATTACGCACGGCGCAAGCTCCGTCGAAAAGCTCGTACCAGTCTCCCATTTCGATATGGCTGTCACCGGCTAGAATGTGCAGCGGCCGCGGGTCCTTCCATGTGACCGCAGCGATTTTGGCTTTCTTGCTCTCGACTACCCGATCCCAATTCTCTCGCCGGAAGGCAGGCAATTTGATGATCAAGCGGTCGTACAAACGGGGCAAGACATGACACGCCAAGATTGCCGCGAGACACCATCCTGCAAAACAGAACAGCATTCGGCTGTGGATTTTACCAGCGATACATGGCCTTCCGTTCAAGACAACCGAATGCAGTCCTTACATTTCTATTCCGACACTTCCCATATGACTTACGCCCCGCGACTATCGTTGAGCATTCAGTCGGACAAGCACCCATAATATCACCTTTGACAATGTTGACAAGCCGATTCTAAGCCTTTGCCTTCGCTCCAAGATCGGGCGCGCTCCACATCTCCGAACTGATTGAAGGAAAACGGCCGGGGGGTAGCAGGTGCGGCCGAAATGCCCGTTGTTGGCAGTGCCTTCCTGCTCGCCTTCGATGAACACGAAATCCAAGGGCGTGTTCCAGCCTTTCGCCACATTGAAACTATAGTCGCGCACGAATCGTACGCGGCCCCGGCGGCAGCGGTTGACGACCAGCCGACTGATCCGATAGCTGCCCCGTTGGCCGAGATGCTGTCCGGCACAAACGGGTTGAATCAGCGTCAGCAAGGCCTCCGGATGCATCGCGCGCCGCAAAATCACAGCTGAGCCGCCCTCGAAAGTCCCGATCTCCACAAGCGAACGTCGGTCGCGGCCCCATTTTTCGAGCATCGCAATGTCGCGCTCCGTCAACGTCGCCCGCGGCGGCGCGCTGGGACGGATCTTTGCCGTTCTGTTGCCGGCTGCGATTGCCATCGCGTGGGTGACCGCCTCGTGGACGAGCCTGAACCGCCTCTTTTTCTGTTTGGTGATCATCGGTAGGCTGGGCGGATACCTGTTTTTCCGCTGGGGAATTCCGGCGGATCTCAGAACCGAGGTTTTGGGGCGTATGCCGCCGCCATTGGGTGGCCTTCTGGAGAAACTTGTTGCTGGACGAAAGAAGTGACCTTGAAGTGCAAAGCTTGCAGGATTCGTTATCCATCCGTCACCGATAACTGGCCTGGCTAATTGGCTTGCGCTTGGACAGGCGGGGCGGATAAAGAAACAACATGAAAATTTTCGTTACGGGCGGAGCTGGTTACGTTGGCAGCATCTGTGTTGAAGAACTCCTGAACGCGGGCCATCAGGTCACGGTCATCGACAACCTGAGCGAAGGCCATCGTGCAGCGGTCGATAAACGGGCGGAATTCGTTGAAGGCGATTTGACGGATCGGTCGCACTTATCCGTGTGTCTGCGCGGTTTTCGGCCGGATGCGGTGATGCATTTTGCGTCCAATACGCTCGTGTCGGTCAGCATGACCGAGCCGGGAAAATACCTGGGCGATAACGTCGCCAACGCGGTCAACCTGCTGGATGCCTGTATTGACGCGGGCGTCGGTCGGTTTGTGTTTTCGTCTTCTTGCGCCATCTTCGGACTGCCAAAAACCATCCCGATCACCGAAGACCTTCCCAAGGATCCGATCAACCCCTACGGTGAATCCAAGTGGACCGTCGAGCGCGTGCTGGTATGGTATGGCAAGCTATACGGGCTTCGGCACGTGTGCCTTCGGTACTTCAATGCGGCAGGCGCCTCGCAGAAATTCGGCGAACACCATCGGGAAGAAACCCACTTGATCCCCAACGTCTTGAAGGTGGCGCTTGGCCAGAGACCACACGTGGAGATCTATGGCACAGAGTATCCGACACCGGATGGCACCTGCGTCCGCGATTACGTTCACATACTGGACCTGGCACAGGCGCACTTGCTGGCACTTGACAGCGAACGGTCCGACGTATTCAACCTGGGCAGCGGCCACGGCTATTCGGTCCGGGAAGCCATTGAAGTGGCTCGAACAGTCACCGGCCATCCCATTCCAACCGTCGAGAAACCGCCGCGCCCGGGAGATCCGCCCAAACTGGTCGCTGACTCAGCCAAGATCCGCCGTGTTCTCGGGTGGAAACCACGTTTCGATTCCTTGCTGCCGATCATGGAGAGCGCCTGGCGTTGGCACACGTCACACCCCAACGGCTATCAATGATGTCGAGCGCAAACACGAAGGAGTCAGTTCCTCGAATTGTTTTCGTAACGAGCTTCCTCGATCTCGGAGGATCGACCACCTGGCTTTGTGATCTGGCTGGTGAATTGTGCAAGCGGCAAATCCCGGTGCGCGTGTTCAGCTTGATGGCAAACCATCCCCTGGCAGCGGAATTCCACGAACGCGGAATCGACGTTCTCGTTCAACAGGAGCGGCGGTTGATTTATGAAGAACGGCTCCAGGCGATCCTGGAAGCGATGCGGGATTTTCAACCCACGACCGCCGTTGGGTGGACGGGGACACCCTCCTACGAAGCGTTGCGCTACGTGCCGCAGGGTATCTTGAAAATCGGAGTTCTGCACTCAGATTATCTTCCGGTGTATCAAGGGGCGAAGCCTTACGTGCCTTCCATGGACCGCGTCGTCGTGCTATCGAGCCGTATGGCAGAAGAGGCGCTGTCCTGTTTCCAGTGTGCTCCGGGCAAGATTCTGCATCTTCGGTTGGGGGTGGAAGTCCCCAACGTTCCAAGACAGCTCGATCACGGTGCGGGCCAGCCACTGCGTATCTTATACCTGGGCCGGGTACAGCAAGAGCAGAAGCGCGCGCACCTCTTCCCCGAGATACTTCGGGATTTGTGCGCCACGGGCATGCCGTTCGTCTGGACGATCGCTGGTGATGGCCCCGAGAGAACTCGTTTGGAAAAGGTTTTGGGTACGAACAATCCCACTCAAACCGTTCGGGTGGTCGGCAGTGTCACGTATTCCAAGATACCCGCATTGCTGGAGGCACACGACGTTTTCCTGCTCGCCTCCGACTATGAGGGGTTGCCCCATACGCTTCTCGAAGCGATGGGATACGGGCTGGTTCCTGTCGTGAGCGATCTTCCCAGCGGCATCCGGGAAGTCGTTGATGAGACAACCGGCAGATTGGTGAATGTGAACGACATCGCAGGCTACGCCCGGTCTGTCCACTGGCTACACACGCATCGTCAGGAAATGACCAGAATGTCTCGGGCGGCGGAACAACGGGTGCGTGACCAGTTCTCAATCCATGCGATGACCGACCAATGGTTGACAATGGCTCCCGCCCAGTCGGCAGGACCGGCAAACTGGCCGCGGAAGTTCGCAATCAGACGACCTTTGGTTCACCCCTGGCCGTGGGCTTTTTTCGAGCCTTTTAGGACTGCCAGACGAGTAGTCAAAAGGCTGTCCGCAAGCGCTTGAGTTAAAGTTTCCAGGGCTCACAATCACTCACGCAAACCCCCCGGCTTCCTTAAGAAGTTCCCGAAAGACTTCTGATCACCTGCGCCGGGTTCCCCGCGACCAACGAATCGGGCGGAATGTTCTTCAACGCAACCACGGCTCCTGCGCCGATAACGCTGCGATCACCAACGTGCACGCCTTTCAGGATGATCGCGTTTGCGCCGATCAGGACGTCGTCACCGATTACGATGGGAGCGGTCTTGCAGGCCGCAACATCAGCCACGGCGTCGCGACGGGACAGGTCATCCAAAGCGTGGAAGTCATGGTCGTAGATGCGAGCGTTCCCGCCGATGTTTACGTGCTGTCCGATACAGATGCTGCTTTGGGAGGACAGGATCGCAAAGGAGCAGCCGCTATGATCGCCGATGCTGATGCGGCCTTCACCCCAACAGTGCAGGATCGCGGAATTGGTTTTGCCGACCAGATTCGAGCCGGCGCGCGACTTGATCGTCACGTTTTCCCCGATCCGAATGGCGCCGCGCCGCGCCGCGCGGACGATGACGTGGCCATCCACGCGGAAGCGCCTGCCGTAGGGACAGCCGAGCACCCGCAGTACGCTCTTCGTCCAGACCGTCCACAACAACGTTGAGACGAACCCGAGGACGACATCGAACAATACGAACAGATGAGCGGGGAAGTCGTACTTCCGAATAAACCTGCGCAGTTTGCCATTGGTCATAGCCTCCGCCATCTAATCAGCCGCGCCCCCCTCCTTCAAGTCTCAAGATTTCACCGTAGGCGGCGACCGTCTGCGCCGCAACACAACCCGGCTGATGGCGTTCGCGGGCGACTTGTCGCGCGTTCTTGCCCAAACGCGCCCGCTCGGCGGGATGCTCCAGCAACCGGAGAATCGCCTCCGCCAGCTTGGTCGGATCGCGTGGCGGAACCAGCAGACCCGTTTCACCGTCGGTCACCATCGAGGGAATCCCGCCGACGTTGGTGGCGATGACGGGCATCCCCGATACCATCGCCTCGGCCAGTGTGTTGGGGCTGTTCTCATTATGACTGGACAAGACGAATACCTGCGCCTGCCGATGATGCCCGGCAATCTGCTCAGCGGTGCGCTGCCCCCAAAAGGTGACGGCTGGTTCCACACCCAACCGGGAGCAAATCGCCCGCAACTCCTGCAGGTACGCCCCGCCCCCGCCAATCACGTCCAGGTGCGCGTCTGGCAGTCGGGTTTTCACGGATGGCATGGCTTTCAACAGGTCAGCAAGCCCTTTCGGTTTCTCGAGTGAACCGACGAACAAGACACGCGGCGAATCGCAGACGGCCCACGCGTTCTCGAAAAATACGGGGTTCATCGCCTCGTGGATGGTGAAAACCCGCGCTTGGGGATTGAAGGCATGCACGAACCCGGTGTCGAAATTCGTTCTGCAGGTGAAGTATTTCGTCTTACGCACCACTTGTTGCTCCCAGTGTCTTATCACGCTGGAACCGAAGGTGGGGTCGGCCTCGTAGAGCTCCGTGACGATCCCTTGGATGGAAACGAGGCAGGGAAGCCCCGACGCCACCCCGGCCATCGCATACGCGCGTTCCGTGCCGTGGGCATGCACCAGATCGGGCTTGATTCGCCCGATTTCTTTTACCTGGCGCTTCACATTGTAACGGAACCCGCTCAGCACATCCAATGGAAGCCAGGGCGGGAAACCCCGGTTGACCAACGGCAGACTCGTCTTGAGCACGTGGAACACGATTCCGCCCGACTCAATCACCTGATCACACGGCACCAGCGTGCTCTCGGTCACAAGGTGCAGTTCGATATCCTGCCGTTGAGCAAGGGCGCAGGAAAGGTTGACAATCCAACTACAGGGATGAAACGCCTCCTGCCTTCTCGCCAGTCGCACCGACGGCTCCAGCAACTGAACAGGATACGGCGCCAGCCATGCCACCCTCATGGCCGGGCCAGCAGCGGGCTGACCGCCGCCAATGCGCGCTCCCGTTGCGCGCCATCGATTGTTGACGACAGCACGCCGAACCGCGGCCAACTGTTGAAAAGCCCGATGGATTCTTCAATCATTTTCGCTGCCGAGAATTCTGCAAATCTCCCCCCAAAAAACCTGTGACCCAACTGCCCCACAAGAACGTTCATGCCTGAGCACCGGCCATCACAGGAACCGCTGCGCGCGGGGCGCTCGTAGCGGTGGACGGGACGACGAAACCCTGGTCGCAGAAGCGCATCAGGAGCCGCAGAAGGCCGAGTTGAAAGATCAAATCGGGCAGGAAAACATCGTAGCTGCCGAACACTAATGCGTACGTAATCGGGCCCCAAATGAATTGGATGGCCAGGAACACCGCGACGGCGTGCAGCGGCGTGCCTCGACAGCGTTGTACGGTTTTGTAGCCGCAGATCGCCGCGGTGATTGACAGGATGTAAAGCAGGATAAGCCCGATAATGCCGACCCAGTGGATCGTCGTGAGCGGCCCGCTGTGGTAATTACCCGCAGCCAAAGTGTGCTCCTCGACGTCCGAGGTGCTTCGAGACAGTTTCACTATTTCCCCAACGTTCGCACCGAACCCGTCACCAAACCACCAATCATTGATCAATCGCCACGCGATGATGTTCCTCCAAAGTTGGAACCGAAACTGGGAGCTGCCTTCGGCATCCGCAATGACATCGGGATTCCACTGACCCGGCAGCCAGCACATCGCCCGCTGCATGCTCAGCGGCAGTTCGTAAAGCCGCCCCTGGCCAAAGCTGAGCGCGCCAAGCAACATCGCGCCCGCAACAGCGCTGACGGCCAGTTCGCGCCAACTCCGACGCAACCAACTCCCGATCCCCACTGACGCCATCGCCCACGCCAAGTTGGTGCGAAAGCCGGATGACAAAATGCTCGCTCCGCCGATCACCGCCGCATAGAAGCGGCCGCGGAGCGGGTTGAACAGGGTCTCGGGCGGGTAGTAGGAGCACAGCACCAGAATCATGTACTGCCCGAAAGTAGAAACCCCGATGAATCGCGAATACTCCGGCGCAGCCGTGCCCAGAACTGACGTGAAGTACGCGCTTACGTCCAGCTCCGAGTAAAGGGCGTAGAAATACGGTATCACCGACGGGAAGATGCGCATCAAGCCCTGCATGGCGCCCAGCACGGTCGCTGCCGCCAGCATGTACAACGGAATGCGCGATACCGCTTTCACCGAATCGGGCAGGTGCACCACCACCCAGTAGCCCATCACCGCCAGTGTGACGTTCAGATACGGCCGCGCGCCAACGGTCCCCGCCCCCAGCACGTGAAAACCGACGGGGTGCAGGAGCAACCCGAAGTAGAGGTAAACGAGGTGCACGGCCAGCACCACGTCGATCACGTTCCAGCCCGCGCGGACGCCCCGATGCGACACCGCGCGGTGGATGGCGTACCCGCAGAACGCCAGCATCACCATCAGGTCGCGCACCGCGAATGGCAGCGGCAGCAACAAAATCTGTCCCGTAAACAGCCAGCCGAAGACGATCAGCATCCAGACGCGCTTCTGCATGCCTACCACCACGAGGCCAACCACCGCAGCAGCCGCAAGCAGGAACAGCATCCGCAGCGAGCCTGCGCTGACCCAGAAGCCGACCATCACCGCCAGAGCCACCATCAGCAGGTAGCCCGCGACCAAGGGTGCCATCCCGGGGCGCTCAAGATCCTTGCTGGATATGCCTGCGATTTTCACACGTTAGAGCAAACTACATTCTACGCCGGCAAAAGCCAATCCGCAACCACCAAGGCCTGCGTTCCCACCACCGTCCACTGGTAGCCGCGCGCAATGGCCTTCAGCGGCAGTTCCACCGTGCGGTTGAAGTGCAGAGAGATCCCACGAGGCGTCAAACCGGGAGAGACATCGCCGTCGAGCCGCGGCGCGAACGCCCCCTTTGGCTTCCATCGACACACCGGTCAGCGCCGCGATTGAATACACGCGGCTGGTGCTGGGCAAAATCGGTGCGGCACCGCAACGGTTTCAGTGCTCCAACATATTGAGTGCGCCTTGCGGTTTGTGTTCAACCAGTTGGCGGCTGCTGGCTTGTCCCGCACCATCTCCTCCAGAATCCGAGGCAACGTCTTGTTGATCGACCAAGAAGGACACAGTGCCTTCATGTTGCGCAGGCCGCCGTAATAACAAATGTGGACGCCGATCCGCGACGGCCTCACCGTTCCGACTCCTTTGTCTTGCCCACGGACAGCCGGACCGTGCTCTCGACGCCTGAGCGCAACCGTTCTCGCCACACAAACGTCGGATGCGCAACAGCAGACTCCGACCGCCGGTTCGGCTGGTCGAGGGTGTAGATTGCGTAGCGGAATGGTCGCTGACAATAGTTGCCGTGGGCGAGGCGGCGCAGCCAGTGCAGGCCCTGTAGCCCCAGCGCCAGCCGTTGCGACCACCGGGGCGCCGCCCGAAACATCCTTTCCTTCTCGCGCACAGCGTTGGGTTTCAGGTTCATGTTTTCACCGGTATCGGTGAACACCGAAGTGTAGCGCGGTAGCGCCGCCATCGGCACCCGCTGCTCAAGCAGCCGCACCACCCAGTCCGCATCGCCCAAATCGCGCCAGCGGCTGTCGAACCACAGATCGTGCTGGTCAAGGACGCGGCGACGGAAAAACGTGGCGCAGGTGAATGTCGGCAGATGGCACACCATCACATGATGTTTGTGAGGCAACACCGCTTTCCGGTAGCAGATGAACTCACCGCGGGCATCCACGACAATGGTATGAGCAAAGGCCACGTCCACATCCGGATGCGCCTCGAAAAACTCGCGCACTGCCAGAAGCGCGCCCGGCAGGTACTGCTCATCGCAATTCAGGTAGGCAAGGATTTCGCCACTGGATTTTCGCAGGCCGCGATTGACCGCGTCATACATGCCGGCGTCCTTCTCGATGTAAGTTTTCACGCGCCCGTCGTGCGGCAGCCAATCCAGCGTCCCGTCGTCAGAGCCGGCGTCCTGCACAATGTGTTCGACCTGCACTCCTTGCTGGTCGGCGACCGACGCGATACAGAGTTTGAGCCACTTCGAACCACGGAAACTGGGAGTAATGATGGAAAATCTCATGGCCGCGAACGGGTTATCGCCCTGCCCTCGCGCCGCCGGAAGCGAGAAGAGCGGGCAGCGATCGCGTTTTGGGTAACAATCTGGTCAAAAATCCCCTGATGCTTTCTCGTGTTTCATGACAACAGTCATTGTGGCATGCGCCCCGCGCCTGCTGCAAATAAATATCACGGGAATTCCCTGGCTTTACCCGCCTTCTTTCCTTGAAACGATCAGTCGCCTGCGCCAAACTGCAACGAATTCGACGGAGCAAGGGTTGCCCGCATCGCGCGCGCCCGAACGAAGGCTGCCGATGCGTACGCGGGCGACGATCGGAGGACGATTTCCTGTGACAAGATCTTCATGCGCCAGAGACAACGATGCCGGCGCGTCTGCCCCCGAGCAAGTCGGCCCGCGCAGACGGCAGCCGCGCATCTTGCTTTTCGGCTACCTGCCGCCTCCGTATTTCGGGCCGTCAACGGCGTACCAGGCGCTGATGCGGTCAGAGTTTGCCCGACATTTCGACGTGACGTTCATCAATTTGAGCGTCGTCAAGAGCATCCGCGAGCTGGAGACGGTCAGTGTGGGAAAACTGCTGAAGTTTGGCCGTTTCTCCTGCCTCGCGTTCTGGTATCTGCTCACCCGGCAATTCGATCTCTGTTGCTATCCGGTTTCGTTCAACCGCAACGCATTTCTCAAGGACGCGCTGCTGCTCGCCCTGGCACGCTGTTTCCGCGTGCCGACGGTGCTGTGGGCGCATGGCAATAATCTGCCCGATTTCCGCGCGCGTTCGCCCCGCTGGTTCCAACGACTGATCGACCGCACGGTGAGCCGGGCCACCGCTGCCATCGTGCTTGGTGAACGGTTGCGGTTCAACTTCGAGGGGCACCTCCCGCCTGAGAGAATCTTCGTCGTGCCGCTCGGCATCGAGCCGCTCGCTCACATTCCTCAATTCAGCAAGCGGGAGAACTGCATCACCGTGCTTTATTTGGGGAATTTCATGCGCGAGAAGGGTGTGTTCGTGTTGCTGGAAGCTTCCCGGATCATCGCGGGAGAACGCAGCAACGTCCGATTCGTCTTCGGCGGCGCGTGGTTTCGCGCCGAGGACGAACGCGAAATGAAGGAGTTTGTGACGGAAAACAGATTGGAGGAGACCGTCGAGTTTGTCGGGTCCGTGTCGGGCGATGCGAAATGGCGGCTCGTGTTCAGCGCAGACATTTTCGCTTTTCCGACATTCTACTACTATGAAACCATGGGGTTCGTGCTGCTGGAAGCCATGCAAGCGGGGCTGCCCGTGGTAACCACACGACGCGCCTCTATTCCTGAGATCATTCAGGAGGGCGTCAACGGCTTGCTTGTGGAAGAACGGAATCCGTCCGATCTGGCGGAGAAGATTCTCCAGCTTGCCGACAACCCCGGTCTCCGCGAGCGCATGGCAAAGGCCAATCGCGAGCGGTTTGCCAGTTACTACACGCACGAGCAGTACGGGCAACGGATGATCAATGTGTTCGAGACGCTGGTGCGGAAGCAGAAGGACCGTGCGTGAATGGCTTCCATCGGCTGGAGGCGCCCGATCACAAATCGCGCAGGCGTTCATCGCAACGGCCAGTGCCTGCCCTGCGCCCGACGTTTGTGCCGGCGGGCGAGCACCGGGCCGAACTGCATTTTTCCCCGTCGTGCTTCAGCGTTGGCTACGATCGGGCTGGCAACGGCATGCCTGCTGCTTGTGGGTTGGTTGTGTGTGCCATGAAGCCGGCGTAAGTCACGCCGGCATAAATCGTCATGATCAGATCAACGGGAAACCGGTAGCGCAGATACCACTCGGTAATCACCAACGTTGCAAAGGTGGTCAGCGCCAAGAACACGAGCAACGCCAGGCGCGAGATCTCCAGGTGCCTCGTCCGCCACCAACCGTAGTAGCCGGCCGGGAAAATCAGCAGCCAGTAAAAGGTCGAGATTGCCCGGTTGCGCGGCGACATCATCCCGGTGAACGGGCCGAGCGTCGTGTAGAGCCGAACCCAGCACAACTTCGCGTACTGCATCGGGTTTTCGCTGACCCACAAGAAGCCAGCGCGACCGGGATCGCCATCAGCGCGGGCAATGTAATGGTCGTAGCGTTGTTGCTCTTGTTCGCTCGGGCGCCAATGAGTCCAGGGATTGCCTGGTCGGCGTTCCCATAGACTGGTCGGCGTCATGCTTTCGTAGTAGGGGTTGTTGGCCTCCCACAGAACCGTCAAGCTGTTCTCTCGCCGCTGAGGCTCCACCCGGGCGGCAGTGGCCGTCACCATCAATCGCCCGCCGATACATAACAAAATCAAAGATGACCCGACCGCCGGCGCCAGCCGCCGCTGGCACATGGCCTGCCCCATCAACCAGAGCGCCACTGCGGCGCCAACCACAAAGAAGCCTGCTTGCGTGAAGATCCCTAGTGACACCGCTCCGGCCAGTCCCAGCGCTTTGCCCGACGTCAACGGAAACGTGGCCAGATACAGGGCCAACGCAAACCACAGCAGCAACAACAGCGTGGGAGAGATGGAAGAGGCATACATTGCGAGACGGAGATTCACCAGAACCAGCGCTGCTGTCAGCAACATGACCTTGCCCCCCGCCTGCGGAGCCAATCGGCGAGCCGTCAACCCCAGACACCCCGTGATCAACGCCGCCAGCAGAGCCTGCGGCACCGACACCGACAATTGCCGCACGCCCGCGATGATATAGCAGGCGGCCATGAAATAGGAATACACGGGCGCATACAGCGAAACCGCCCCACTGTGATTGCGGGGGATCCCTGTCTCTATCACCCCCAGCGCCAGCCGATTGTAGAACGCCGCATCCCCCTCGCCATCGGTATCCCAACCGGGAAAGACACGCAGAAAAGCTGCGTCGCGCAACTGCAAAGTCATCGTGGTTCGGAGCCCTCCGTTATTGTGAGTCACGTAGTACAGACTGAAGACGAGGTGCACGACAAAGGTGGCGGCCATGATGGCGGCCAACCAAGCGTATGCTCTGCTACCGGCAGCGGGGGAAGTCACAGCGTTCATGCCTGAGACTGAGCGGCAGCCCCTTCCGCCCAATGGGGCGAGGTGGTGGAATGAATCGGGTGCCGTGGTTCGTTTTGAATGTCCATCACCAGGGCCTGCAACAGCAGTTGAATTCCCAGGATCAGGGGCAGCACGGCGATCATCACTGTGCCGGTTGTTGCCGGTACACCCGTGCGCACCGACAGCACCCAATGGTACACGCCCCATCCGAACCCGCACAGGCTCGCCACTAGGCCCACCAGAATAAACAGCGAAACCGCCGTGAAATCGCACACGAAGTACTGAAGGATCACTCGCTGCAACAACCCCCGCAGCAACAACGGCGGAAACTCGATCAGCGCTCGCGCCTCCGATAAGTGGCTGACGTTGTCACCGTAGCGGGCCGGCAGATAAACGTCGCGCACCACGGCGCGGTGCAACCCGAGTTCCAGTAACAGGCTGTTCTCAAAGAAGAACCGCTTCGAAAGCCTCGCCGGGTCAAGCAGCGGCACCACCGCGGCGTGGATCGCCACGTAGCCGTTGTTGGGATCGAAGATGTTCCAGTAGCCCGACGCCAGCTTGGCCATGAACGACAGGCCGATGTTACCCAGGCGCCGGATCCTCGGCATCCGCATCAATTCGCGGGAGTGCAGAAAACGGTTTGCCTTGACGTAGTCCGCTTCGCCACGACGGACCGGCTCAATCAGCGCGGGCAATCCGGCCGGGTCCATCTGGCCGTCCCCGTCCATCTTCAACAGCACGTCTGCGCCCAGTTCAACCGCCTTGGCAAATCCCGTCAACGTGGCACCGCCCACACCCTGATTGTGCTCGTGACGCAACACCACCAGCCGTTGATCACCGATGCCTCTGGTCCGTTCAAACGTGCGGTCCGTCGACCCATCGTCTACCACGACGATATGATCGACCCACAAAGGCAATCCGCGCACCACACCCTCAATTCGCTCTTCTTCGCAGTAGGCAGGAATGACGATGGCAACTCGCAGGCTTTGGTACATAATCCCCTGAAAGTATAATAAGCGCATGTGCAGGATGAAAGTGCAAAATCTCCAGCCTGCCTTTTAGAGGCGTAACTTGACACTGCCCCTGATGTCGTGACCGGGCCGGTGCAGCGGCAGCGCTGCGAGCCGCTGAAATCCCCGAGAAAGGAACGACTCGGCGCGCCGAACGCCGCGCGTGAGACCGCCACCGGCGAACGCGTCGGCGAGTTCGCCCGTGCCATGCGCGATCGTGGCTGGCTCAAAATCGAGGCGGAGCAACACACGCGCGCTCAGACCGGATAATCCTCTCCCTGCCCTGGCGTCGCCAGGTCCTCCACCAATTGCAGGATTCGCCGCGCGGCTCCGTCCGGATCACTCATAGGAGCGCTCGTGCGAATGGCCTCCACGAGGCGCGCATCCCAGCCGGCAGTGAGCGCTGTGGGCATGAAGCCGGGCGAGACGGAAAAAACGCGAATCCCCTTCGCCGCATATTCAGCGGCGAGCGCCAACGTCAGGCCACGCAATGCGTGTTTGGCGGTGGCGTAAGCAGCGAATCCTCTCGGCGGGAGGCCATGTGCCGCCGTGCTCAGCACGTTCACGATCGTCCCGCGCCGGGCGCGCGCCATGGATCGCAGCAGCGCGCGTGAACAAAGCCAGCTTCCCTTCAAGCCCACGTTCAAGCCGCTTTCAAAATCCTTCCAACGCAACAGGTGAAACGGCTGCGGCGTGAACGGCGCGCAGGCATTGTTGATGAGCGCGAGGCTTTCGGCCTGCTGAATTTCCGGACGATTCCAGAGATCCGCGTTCTCTCGGCTGACATCGTGCTTCAGAATGCAGGAATCGCTGCCCAACGACTGCAATTCCGTCCGCAACGTTTCGGCCGCAGCCTCGTCGGTGGCGTACAGCCCCAGCACCCGATGGCCCGCCCGGGCAAAAGCCAGCGTCGCGGCGCGGCCCAGGCCTTTCGTGGCGCCGGTGATGACGACGGTGTGGCGACTCATTTTTCCCGCACTTTCACCTGCGCGCGTCCGGTCGCCGCCGCGTCGCCGCGCGTCTGGTTGAGGAATGTGAGATGCAGGACGACCACCTTTTGCACATCGAGTTTTTGCGCAATTCTTGCCTGCAGTCGCAGCGTATCACCGAGATACGCCGGGTGCAGGAACCGCAACTCTACCGACAGCAGCAGACTGTTTGCTCCCGGCCAAACCATGCCGACGAAATGGGAAACGAACCCGTTGAGAATCCCGCCGTGCATCACGGGGCCGTCGAACCCGCACGCGCGGGCGTACGCCGCATCGACATGCAGGGGACTGTGATCATCGAAGGCGCGCAGAAAATGCTCATACACCGCCGGCGTGATGACGTAGTCCCGCTCCTGCGTCATGCCTTCGGTGAGGTTGTTGTAGGAAATGAGTTGGGACGGTTCCATGGTTGGCGTTCAGCGCGTGCGCAGCATCGCAAAGATGGTTTTCATCTGATTCCAGTTGTTGGCGAACAGAAACAGGGTGGCCGTCACGTAGATGAATGTCGCCGTCACAGCGATCGCCTGAATCGTGCGGCTGTGATTATACGCGGCGAAGCGTTCTTTCCCCAGCCTCTTTTTCAGGGCGAGTGTGTAGTAGTGGTTGGCCGCCACCCCGAGCGCATGGGCTGCGCCAAACGCGGCGTAATTCCAACCCACGCCGTGCCACACGCCGATCAGCAGGAAGACAACCACGATCGTCAAGGCAATGGCGTGGTTGGCCCGGGCCGGACCGAAGAGGCGCACCAGCGTCTTCGACAACGGCGAGAAGACCACATCCCGCATGTACTGCGAGAGCGTGATGTGCCAGCGGTTCCAGAAATCCTTCACGTTCCGAGCGGCAAAGGGGTTGTCAAAATTCTCCGTCACCGGGATTCCCATCAGCCCGGCCCCGCCGATGGCGATGTCGCAGAAACCGGAGAAGTTGCAGTACAGATAAAGGTAATAGGCCACGGCTGCGATGGGCAGGTCCACCCAGTGATGTGGATGTCCGTCCAGCAACAGCGTAGCGTAGGTGAGCTGATTCAGTACTGCGCCCAGAAAGAGATATTTCACGGCGCCAACCAGCGCGCGCAGCAGCGCGCGTCCTGCGGGAATTGCCGGCCGACCGGTCGCGGTGAAAGCGCGCCAGTGGTTGCTGTACGGATTGATGGGGCCGACCGACAGCGTGGGCGCAAAGAACGCGAAGCCGAGGTATTGCCAGAAGTTCGGCCGCGGCACGATGCCGTTGCGGACTTCGAGCACCAGATGGCTCGTGCGAAACGCGAGGTACGACACCCCGATGAAGTACGGGCCGAAACTCAAATCCGGGTTGCGCTGGATCGCCTCGCGTAACGCGGAGCTGAATCGGGCAAACATTCCGGGCGGCACATACCGAACGGCGGCCAGAACCGCGATGGGCGTCAGAAATGCCAGCCACGGCAGCCAACCAGCCCGTGTGCTCCACCAGCGCAACGCGAGGTATTGTCCCATCACGAGCGCGAGATATACAACAAAGACCAGGGTGAAGCGCCGGTCCATCGCGAAAAAGAAGACGTACACTGCCGCGACGTTCAACAGGGCGAACGCCGCGTCGCGCCAGCGCGCCTGCGAGCCGACAAGCCAACGGCCCAACCCGACATAGGCGGCGGCCGCGAGCAATGTGGTCGCCCAGGTCATCTCAGAAACCTTGATAAACAAGTGTGCTGTCGACTGAGTAGGCCGGCGCGAGCACGGTGAACGCCAGCGCCGCCAGCGACACGATCACCACGGCAGCGAGCACGATTTTCTCAAAAACGGTTGAGGGAAGTGGCATACAGTTTCAGCAAGACCGGCGTCAGGAGCCGCGTGAACATTTCCTGGCCATTTTGATTCAGATGGCGCGGGTCATAATAGAACTTTTTCAGATCGGTGACCGGAATGCCGGCGAACAACTTCGCGCCGGGAATGCCCACGAGGTCCACCGGGGCGGACCACACTTCCGGCCACGGCTCCCGCTCCGGGATGGCGGCCTGATCGCACTCGCGCAGTTCCGGCAGGTGCAGCACCACCAGCCGCGTGCCGCGCTCCCGGCACAGTTGCGCGAGCTTCCGGGCGAAGTGCGATTGATACGGCGGCGTGCGCGGGCCGGTGAACGTGAATGCGCCACGGGTGTCCGCGGAGTAAACCACCACGTCCCCTGGCGTGGCGACGAGTAGCGGTTGATAGGGCGTGAAGTTTTGAAGGTAATCGAAGCCGATGCGCGCGCACAACGCCCCGCGATGCTCGGCGACATTGGGCGCGCGATAGAACGTGTTCCAGATATTGGCACCGGAATGCGCCGGGTCCTCGAGCAGGTTCGAACGCACGAGGCTCAAAAGGTGCCGGGGCATTCCCAGCACGGCGCCGCCATACAGCCCCGCCTGCGCCGGCCACGGCAGGCCATCGAGCGCCTCGGAATTCTCGCCCAGGCGAAACCAGCGCGAGGAATGCAGGTGCGGCATGTCGCTGCCGCGATACTCGTCGTAAATGACCAGCATGCGCACCCGCCGCTGATCCAGCAGGTCGCGCGCGATGAAATATAACGGATCATAACCGGGCCACGGCCAGCCGAGCGTAAACACCTCGGCCTCGCGTCTCAATTGCTCGCTGAGTCGTCTCTGCACGAACGGAGTGTTCACGCCGCTCCAGATGAGCGACGAGCCAAGAAAGGCGATGTCCACGGCGTTGGTCTCGGTGAAAATCTGTTGTTGGATCCAGGAGAACGGCCCGTACTTCGAGGGAATGCTGGGATACACGTCGCGGCGCTTCAGCCAGCCCGTCGGGGCCACCAACGCCGGCAGCGCCAGCAGCAGGGCCAGCAGCAGCGCGAATGCCGCTGCCTGCCGTGAAGAAGAAAAGGCCGGCGTCATTGATTCATTTTTCCGTCATGCGACGGCCGATCAGGTCGGCGAATTCGCCGACGTTCTTCGCGGCTTCCACTTCGCCGACGCGAAAGCGAACATTGAACGCCTTCTCCACCGCCACCAATAGCGTAATCTGAAGGAGTGAGTCCCATTCCGCTACGTCCCTGGCAGTGAGTGTGGGCGTGAGCCGCGGCGGTTCGAGGAAGATTTCATCGAAAATGCCCTGCAATTTGGCGATGATTTCAGTTTGATTCATAGGCGCGCTGGCGAACATTAATCTTCGTGAGCCGGGGTTGGAAAGAACTTAGTTCGAGCGTGAATTCGCCGCGCTCCGGAGCGACGGCGCGGGTTTGAAACCCCATGCGCGGATAAAAATCGCGCACCATGTCATTCTTCGCGGTCGGCAGGTAAATGCCTTCCAAGCAGGAACACTTCTTGAGTCGTGCGAGCCGCGCCAGTTCGTTGAGCACGATCTCCTCGACCTGCCGTTTCAACACACGGCAACTCATCAGCCACGTGTCAATTTCCAGTGCGTCGCCGCGCACGTGGCCGATGACAATTGAGATAAGCCCGTGGTCGCCGAACCGATCCGCCAACCGCACGGAAAAGCAGACGTAGTCGGGCCGGCACCTGAGCGCCAGCACTTCGGATTCGGTGCGCCGGCGCGTCGTGAGATTGAACTGGTTGCTTTTGTTGATGAGTTGCGCCAGGCGTGGCGCGTCCACGGGCGTAAACTCGCGGATCACCGCCTCCATGGCCAGCGACTCGAGATACGCGTCCATGTCCGCGGCCGACGCCCGCAACGACTCACGCTCCACCTCCGCGCGGTACTGGCCGGTGCGTTGGACATCTTCCGCCGTGATGCTGCGCGGCTCAAACAACCGGCAATCCTGCAACTGGCCGACGTGCTCCGCCGGGTCCGGGCCAAGCAGAATCGTCGTCACCTCCGGCGCGAACTGGCGGACGATCTCGATCTCCGCCGGGTTGTCGTCCATAAACACGAAGCTGTCGAGGCCGAGTTTCAGCTCCGCGGCCATCTGGCGGAGGTTGTCGGATTTCGGTTCCCAGTTCGCTTTGAACGCCACAAAATCCTGGAGCCGCAACACCATCTCGGGATGTTTCTCAAACGGCTCCCGGGCGCGGGCGAGATCGTTCTTGCTGCAGATCGCAAGCAACACACCGCGTTCCTTCAGCGATGCGATGTATTTTTGAAATGCCTTGAACGCTTCGCCGCGCGGCGAGGTGTCGCCAATCTCGATGCCCTCGAGCCCGTCCTCGGCCACCACACCGCCCCACAGCGTGTCGTCCAGATCGAGCGCGAGCACCTTCTTCGGCGGCTGGCGCAACGCCAGAACAAGCCGGGCCGCTTCGCGACCAAGCTCCACGAGCAAGGCGGGCGAACAAGGTTGCTTGCTCTCGAACCAGCCACGCGCGTCCTCCGCGGCGAGCGCGCCGTGGCGGTTGGCCAGGAATTCCAAATCGCATAGGCGGACAAACGCCGGCGCGTTCAAGCCCAGTTCCAGGTTCACCCACTTCCGAAAGCTCCAGTCCGATGCGAGCGTCCGCGACCGAAACCCGCCGAGGTCGTGCCGCGCGGGCAGGATGAAATTGCCCAGTAGCACCTCGGCGCCCGTGCGCTCGTGCGCTACGCGACAGAGATCCAGTAGTTGCGCAGCCACCTTGCAGGCAACGGCCTGCACGGCTTCCCGCGAGTCGGTGAGCGCGCCCGTATGCTTGCAGCGTTGGGCGCCGGGCAGCAAAATAATTACCTGCGGTCGGAATCGGTCCAACGCCCCGCCCGCCTCCATGATTTCGGCGGTGTAATTGTCGTAATCTCCCAAAAACAATTCGCAGGCGACGCCCGCGGTTTCGAGCAAGTGCGTCAGCAATTCGTGCAGGGGATACAAACTGCAACCGCCGAGAATGGCCAGCCGCAGTGGTTGGCCCGAAGCGCCCGGTCGCTTAAAGCCCCGCGCGTCAGCTTTCTTGCGGAGCGTGGAAAGGAAAATCAACTCATCAAACCCGGTCGCCGCCTGGGTGTGCGCCTGCAATTGGGTCCAAAACGCCGGGTCGTTCTGCAGGAGCAGGCCTTTAACGTCACTCAGATTCATCTAACTGTCTAGGTTTGCATCCATATGCTTGGGGTGCCCGCAAAACACTGGCGGGCCAACTGCCAACAACAATCATATTCATCTAGTCCCGGAGGACTTTCAAACAAAATGTCGGACTTCGGAAGAGGACAGATTGTCTGAAGTCAAATGAAACCGGGTGCAGGCAACGGTTGTGGGGCAAGCAGACTGTTGACTCCGAATGGCTCCGTCGGGGGCCGCCCAACGAGGAACAGCTTTGGCTGCTGAGTTCGTGCACTATAGCGGCGACGGGCTTGCCAAAGCCGGGAAATCAGGCGATGATTCGCGTCGCGTGGAATCCCGATCGCCGGGAACGATGACGAACGCGAGCCCGATGACAGGAACTCATGAAGAATAACGACAGCCCGCGACAGCCAATTCGAACGCTGGCGTGGGGGATCTTGCTTGTCTGTGTCATCTCCTGGTTCTTTCACGAGTGTCTGTTCGAGGGCTACTCGCTGGTCCCCACGGATTTGCTGTACAATCTGATCCTTCCTTATTGTGCTTCCGTGAAGCACGTCCATGTGCAGAATCATTACGCTTTGGACGCGCTGACGACGGATTACCCGTGGACGGTGTTCTGGCAACAGACGGTGCGAGCCGGGGAATTGCCGTTGTGGAACCCCTCCATTCTGGGTGGGTCCCCGCATCTGGCTGACGGAATGGCCGCAGTGTTCAGCCCGTTCAAGCTGCTGTGTCTCGTGCTGCCAGCGGAACGCGCCTTCAGCCTGGGGATCGTTCTGGAGTTTCTGCTGGCTGGTCTGTTCATGTTTGCGCTCTTGCGGGAGGTGAAGCGGTCCAGCCCGGCCAGTTTCGTCGGAGCCTGTGCGTGGGCACTGAACAGCGGGTTCCTGATGTGGTACTGGCGTGCGCCAAATCTGTTTTGCTGGGCGCCGCTGGTGTTGTTGCTGGTCGAGCGATCGGTCCGGCGGAATGGTTGGGGATATGCACTGACTGCAGGGTTGACACTGGGCGTGGCCTGTCTCAGTGGCAATATTCAGGCAGACTTTCATCTTGGTTTTTTATGCGCTGCGTACGGTGCCGGCATGGTGATCTGGCATGATCCGCGTTCGCGTCGCCGGACGCTGGCGCGGGTGGTGTTGATCTTGATGGTGGGTGTGCTGGTGTCAGCGGTCCAATGGTTGCCGACGCTGGAGTTGATGGCGCACGACGCGTACAACAGTGCGCAGGTCCGCGGCCCCGTTATGAGTTGGCGACACACGCTTTTGGGAATTCCTTGTTTGCTCACGTTTGTTTTTCCAGCGCTGACCGGCTCGACGGAGACGTTTGATCTGCTGAAGGTCGCGGGGGCTACGCGTGCCGATTTTACCGGGTATATTGGGGTGGTGCCGTTCGCGTTGTTTGTAATCGGGGCCGGCGCCTCGCGGGATTGGCGTGTGCGCGGCGCGTTGTGGACGTTGAGCGCAGTGCTGGGCATCATTTTTTTAACGCCGCTGGTGAAATATACCTACCACCGTTTTTTTGTAGTCGCAGTTTTCGCGTCAGCATTTGTGTCGGCGTACGGCGCCGATGCGTTGCTGGGGTCGCCGGTCAAGGATACACGGCGCATCCGCTGCGCGTTGCTGGGGATGGCCGGTCTATGCGTGTTGGTGGCGGCGGCGGTCCTGGCGGTGCAGGGGGTTGTGGCTGTCTGGGGCAACCAGTTGACGTTGGCAGCACAGAAGTACGTGGGGGCGGAAGCCCAAGAGCACCCTTTCTCCCACCGGCCGGAATGGTTTGCGGAGCGGGTACGACTGTTTTTCGAGCATTACCGGATCACGAACGTGGAGTTCTGGCTGCCGTTGGGAATCGGGATTTGCGCGGCGGTTTTGTGGGCTGGTTGCCAGCATGGGCGAATTCCGCGGAGGCTGCTGGCCGCGGTGCTGGTGGCATTGACGATCCTCGATCTGGTGGTTTTGGGACGGCGGCTGATGCCCCAGTGTGATCTGCAACAGTTCCCATTGCAGCCGCCGACGGCGGTGTTGAAACCGTTGGCGGGGGAGACGGACTTATTCCGCGCCCAACGGTCGAATGTTGCACACATCCTGCGTCCGAACTGGCTCATGCTGTACGGCATTCACGATTTGTCTGGGAATTTCTCAATGGCACCGGAGACACTGGAGATCCTGACAACCTCCACCAACAACCAATACACAGCGCTTTTTGATCTGGCGAATGTGGAGTACCTGATCACCGAGGATTCACTGAATCTGCCGCCGGAGCGGTTTACGCTGGTGACGGAAGTGGATGGACTGCGGCTGTACCGCAATCCTCATTGCCTGCCCCGTTTGCAGTTTTACGGACAATGGCAGGTCGTGCCTGATCGCGGGCGAATGCTGGCCTTGATGAAGGCGGACTCATTCAGACCGCAGGAGACTGTTTTCCTTGAAGAAACGCCCACTCTCGCGCCCTCACCATCCAAAGCCTCGGCGACCATCAAGGTTGAGCGTTACACGGCCAACCGTGTTGTCGTGCGGGTCAACGCGACGCGCAGTGGCATTCTGCTGATCGCTGACACCTGGTACCCGGGCTGGAAAGCGACAGTGGACGGACACACGGCGCCCCTGTACCGGGCCGATCACGCGTTGCGGGCGACGGAGGTGCCGGAGGGTGAACATGTTGTGCAGTTCCGCTTCGCGCCGACTTCGATTGCCATTGGGGCCGCGATCAGCCTCGCGACATCTGCCTTTGCGCTGCTGTTGGTTCTGGCGGGTTGCTTTCGCGGTTTGCGGCAAAGAACCTGATAGTGCGCCCCGATCGGCCACCGAGCCAGTGCGACTTCGAGTCCGCGAAACCACTTCAGCGCCTGCGGAAAAACAAACTGGAAGCTCGTCTGCAACACTTCGAACCCGCCGGCACGCAACCAACCGCCGCGTTTCCGCGGACCACACCTTGATGGCATCACGACCGAACGGGATGCGGTATATCGCGCAACTCGTCCCGGGGTTCCAAGGATTGCCTTTCCACAACGCAAACAGCCCACCGGGCCGCAGGGTCCACTGGTCACAGTGTTGTGGAAGCGACGGGTTCGCGCCCGCGCAGCCGACAATTCGCTTGAGGCAGGAATGGCTTGCTGATAAGGTCGGAGTCAACCGGGCGCCGGCGGCGACTCGGGCCAAAGCGCTTGAAAACAGTTTGACCATACCCATGACGCGCGACGCGGCAATTGAAGTGTCCATTGTCCTGCCCTGTCTGAACGAGGCGGACACTTTGGAGACCTGCATCGCCAAAGCGCAGCGCTCCCTGCAGGAGCATCGCATTTCCGGTGAAATCATCGTCGCGGATAATGGCAGCACCGACGGCTCGCAAGAGATCGCGATCCGCATGGGCGCGCGGCTCGTGCCCATCACCAACCGGGGCTATGGCAACGCCCTGATGGGCGGCATCGCGGCGGCGCGTGGACGGTTCATCATCATGGGCGATGCCGACGACAGCTACGATTTCGCCGAGACCCCCAAGTTCGTGGAGAAACTGCGCGAGGGCTACGAGTTGGTTCATGGTTGCCGTCTCCCGTGGGGCGGCGGCCGGGTGCTGCCGGGGGCCATGCCCTTTCTGCATCGTTGGTGGGGCAACCCGATGTTCACATGGCTGGCAAGGCACTGGTTCCACGCGCCGATCCACGATGTTTACTGTGGCATGCGCGGCTTTACCAAGGAACTCTACGATCATCTGGATCAACGCTGCACCGGCATGGAATTCGCCACCGAGATGATCATCAAGGCGAGCTTGTATGGCGCGCGGATTGCGGAAGTGCCGATCACGCTCCATCCCGACGGTCGCAAATCGCACCTGCCCCATTTGAAAACGTTCCGCGATGGGTGGCGCACCGTGCGGTTCTTCCTGATCTTCAGTCCGCGCTGGTTGTTCTTGGTGCCGGGCGGCGTGTTGATTGTGTGCGGACTCGTCGGCTACGGGCTGGCGCTGCCGGGTGTCATGATCCGCCAGGCCACCTTTGACGCGCACACGCTGTTGTTTGCCAGCCTCGCCATCCTCTGCGGCTATCAGTCGGTGTTGTTCGCACTGTTCACCAAAACCTTCGCCATGAACGAGGGCCTGATGCCCGCCGACCGCCGCATTATGCGCTTCTTCGAACTGGTGAATCTGGAGAAGGGACTACTGGCGGGGCTGGCGGCGCTGCTAAGCGGCTCGGCCTTGCTGTTGGCGGCGGTGCACCAATGGTGGCAGGTGGACTTCGGCCATCTGGATTACAGCCACACGATGCGCTGGGTGATCCCCGGCGCAACCTTGGCCGCGCTGGGCTTTCAAACCCTGTTGTCCAGTTTCTTTGTCAGCATCCTTGGGATGCACCGGCGATGAAGTCCTCGCCGCCCGCCAACCATCCGGGCTTCGATGCGTACGCTGCAACGTACGACGCGGCGCTCGCCCAAGGCCTGGCGGTCTCGGGCGAAGACAAGACCTATTTCATCGAAGGCCGCATCTGTTGGCTGGCGCGGTGCCTGAGCCGGCTCGGTGAGCACCCTAAATCCATGTTGGATTTTGGTTGCGGCACAGGCACGACAACGACGTTTATTTTTGACCGGTTGGGCGTAGAGTCGCTGATTGGCGTGGATCTCTCGGAGCAATCTCTCACGATCGCCAGACAGAGCTGCGCCTCACTGCGCGCGCAATTCCTGCTGCTCCAGCAGTATCAGCCCGGCGCACAATTGGACCTCGCTTTCTGCAACGGCGTTTTCCATCACATCCCGCTCACCGAGCGCGCGGGCGCCGCGGATTACGTGTGCCGTTCGTTGCGGTGCGGCGGGCTGTTTGCGTTTTGGGAAAACAATCCTTGGAACCCCGGCGCCCGCTTTGTGATGAGCCGTATCCCGTTTGATCGTGACGCACTCCCTCTTGCGGCGCCCCAGGCGCGGCAGTTGTTGCAGGCGGGCGGATTCGAGATTTTGCGGACGGATTTCCTGTTCATTTTTCCGCGGATGCTGCGTTGGCTGCGCGGGATCGAGCCACGCGTCTCGCAACTGCCACTCGGGGCGCAGTATCAGGTTTTGTGCCGCAAGAGGCGGTGATTTTTCCTGCCCGAAGGCCGTGTCTTGCTGAAGCCGGGTTTCATTCGCGACTCGCACACGAACTGGCGCTACGAGTGAGGGCAGATCGTCATGCACAGTTCGGTGATCGCCACCGCCCACGAAGGTCGTCGCACGATTGCCATCGCCGACGGACGATGTTGCAGCGCTTTAAGGACTAGGATATGATGTGGCGCTGAAAATACTACCATCAATTCTCGGGGGAAAACTTGGAATCATTCCTGGGTTAAGTTGGCTATCGTATGGACAGAGCTTCAATTTTTCTCTCCACATCGGTTTGCGGCCGGGGGAGCAATTCGGTCGTAAAGAACGCACTTCAGGTTTCCGTCGCACTGGGTTTGGGGGATGCGAGCTGCTGGCGATTGCCCAACGAATATCATGAGCGCTGAGCAAATTCATCAGCAACCGGGCGTTTTGCGACGTTACGCCCGAGGTTACTGGGTTTATCTGCGCAAGTTGCGAAGATCCCAATGGCGTTCCGCTGACGAATTGCGCGCCGAGCAGTTTGTCAAACTGAGAGCCTTGCTGCGCGACGCGGCAGAAAACGTGCCTTACTACCGCGACCTTTTCAAGATGCTGGGTGCCATGCCTGACGATTTCCGGAAACTGGCGGACTTGGCGCGTTTGCCGGTGCTGGAAAAGCAGACTCTTCGGGAAAACTTCAGCCAGTTCGTCAATCCTCGGCACAATGGGCGCGACGTGTTTGAAGACCACACCAGCGGCTCGACGGGCATGCCGTTGCGGTTTCTGCTGACGGTCGAGCAAAAGGCTTACGAGATGGGTTACAACATCCGATTTTTCCGGTGGGCGGGCTACCGCACCGGCGCGCGTATCGCTGCGTTCCGCCATTACATCCCGAAGACGGAGCGCGAACCGCTCTGGAAGCTGGAGCGCCGCATCAACACGCTCTTTTTCAGCGTCTACGACATGAAGCCAGCCAACTTGCGCGCTTACGTGGAGGAATTCAACCGGTTCCGCCCCGATTTTGTGCGCGGGTATCCTTCGTCAATTTACATTTTCGCCCAGTTCGCTGCCAGCGAAGGCCTGAGCGTGCACACGCCGCGCGCGGTGCTGACCTCGAGCGAGACGCTGTCGCCTGAGATGCGCGCCGTCATTGAGCAGGCGTTCCAGTGCCGCGTGTTCGACTGGTGGGGCAGCAACGAGCGCATTGCCACCGCGTGCCAATGCGAACGGCGCGAGAGTTACCACATCAACGCGGAGGGAGGCATCCTGGAGTTTCTGCCCGAGCGGGACGGCGCAGACATGAAGATGTACCGCATGGTTGGCACGGGGCTGATCAATCACGCCATGCCGCTCATTCGCTACGACCTCGGCGATCTTGCCATTCCGGCGGGCCGCCCGTGCGCGTGCGGTCGTGGCTTGCCATGCATCTCGCGGATCCTGGGCCGCGTCAACGATCTCATCGTGACGGGCGATCAGAAATTCGTGCCGTCCGTGCGCTTCTACACCTTGTTCGAGACCTACGCAAAAATCCGCCAGTTCCAGGTGGTCCAGACAATGCCCGATGCCGTCACCGCCCGTCTCGTCTGTGCGCGCGAACTCACCGACGCCGAACTGGCCGGCTTACGGGAAAAGCTCAACCGTTTTCTCGGCGAGCGCGTCACCATCGAATTCGAATTCGTCGAGGAAATCAAACCTGAACTGAGCGGCAAGATTCGCAACGTCGTCTCGCTCGTCAAAAGATGATCTGCGCCGATTTCCATTGTCACACCCGTTACTCGCACGACTGTTTTGCCTCCGTCGCGGCGGTGCTCGATATAGCCCGCCGCCGCGAGTTAACGCACTTGGCCATAACCGACCACGATGCCATCGAGGGCGCGTTGCGCGCACGTGACCAAGCGCGCAACCTCGAAATCATCATCGGCTGCGAAGTCTCGCTCGAAGACGGGGCGCATCTGATCGGACTGTTCCTCGAACGCAGGCCGGCGGCCCGCACCGCGTTGGAAGCAGCCGACGAAATCCATGCGCAGGGTGGGTTTGTGTTGTTGCCGCACCCATTCCAACCCATCGCAGGAGTGTTTCACCGAGGCGTGGACGAACGCCTGCTGGGGCGAGTGGACGCGCTGGAAGTCTGCAACGGCTACGAGCCGCCCGACCGTAACGCGCAAACACTGGAACTGGCCCGGTCGCGACGGCTGCCAGCGTTGGTGGGCAGCGACGCGCACTACTTGGATGATGTCGGTCGAGCCTGCGTTGTGTTTCCAGAACGGAATGGGGCGCTGTCGCCGGAAGTTTTGCGTCACGCGCAACGGAAACTGTTCGGCCCAACGCAGGATCTTTCGGCGCTGCACATGGCCGATTCCCAGTTTCGGGCGAACACGGCACGAAGCTTGCGGCTGGCAGTGCCAAAACCCTTGCGCAAGCTGGCCAAACGTGTTAACTGGCTGCGCTTCCAACGGCAAATCGCCGCGGGCTGCAAGGAACCGTTACGAAAGGAATTTGATGCATGAACCAGTTTGATCTCCAGCGGTTCATTCCCGCGCACATTTCCGTCCTCAAGGGCTATCACGCGAAGGACCCGGTGCCGTCCACGCCCGAGGTGCTCAAGATGGATCTCAACGAGTGTCTGGCGCCGCCTTCTCCGAAAGTTGTAGAAGCTCTTCGCTCCGCCCTGACGCGCAACAACATGCTGAATTGGTATCCGGACAGCCATTGCACCGAGTTGCGGCGCGCCATCGGGCGTTACTTAAACGCGCCGCCCGAGCGGCTGATGGTGGCCAACGGCTCGAACATGGCGATGGAAGTTTTCGCCCGATCCTTCATCAGCAGCGGCGATCACGTGCTCATCTGCTCACCCGTGTATGACGTGTTTGAAGTGCAGGGCAAACTCCAACAAGCGCGGATCGAGCATTTCTACTTCTCCGAGCCTTTCGCCCCGGATTTCAATGAACTCGTCCACCACGACGGCGTGTACAAGGTGATTTACTTGGCCAACCCGAACAACCCGACCGGCGTCGGCTACCCCCGCGAAAAATTAATGGTGCTGCTTCAGAAACGCCGCGACACGCTGGTCTTGCTCGACGAAGCGTACCACGAATTCTACGGCGTGACCTGCGTGGACCTGCTGGATGAGTTCCCCAATCTGGTGATCATGCGCTCCTTTTCCAAGGCGTTCTCGCTGGCCGGCATGCGGTGTGGTTATCTGGCTGCACAACCTGCCGTTCTCGAAATAGTGGGGCGCGCGCTTGCGCCTTGGGCAGTCAACGGTTTAACCCAGATTGCGGCACAGGCTGCAATTCAGGATGTGGACTACATGCACGCGTTCGTCGCGGACTGCAACAAGGCCCGGCGAACGCTGGTCGATGGCCTGAACCGCCTCGGGTTCACGGCGCGTTACTGTTACGGCAACTTCATTCTCTGGCAGGTGCCAAATCCAAAGAAGGCCGTCGAGGTGCTGGCGGCACGCAAGGCTTACGTCAGCAACAAGGACTCCGTGCCGCAGTTGAAGGGACATCTGCGGGTGACAGTCGGCACCAGCACCCAAGCCGAGCGGCTCCTCGCGCTGGTGAAAGAACTGAGGTCCGACCTTGGTACCTGATGACGCCTTATGAAACAGCTCGTCCAAGATTTCAAAACGGGCGACATCAAGCTGGTGGACGTGCCGGCGCCGGTCGCCGCGACGGGGTGCCTTCTTGCGAACAACCTGTTTTCGCTGGTCAGCGCCGGCACCGAGCGGCAAACGGTGAGCCTCGCGCAGCAATCGCTCTTGGGTAAAGCACGCGCGCGGCCCGATCTGGTCAAACAAGTCCTCGACACCGTCAAACGCGAAGGCGTGGCGGCAACAATCCGCAAAGTCCAATCCCGTCTCGATCAGTGGAAAATGCTCGGCTATTCCACGGCGGGGACGGTGTTGGAGGCGGGCGAGGGCGTCACCGGATTTTCTGTCGGCGACCGCGTGGCCTGTGGGGGACAGGATTACGCAAGCCACGCGGAAGTTGTGTGCGTCCCGCAGAATCTTTGCGCGCAGATTCCTGACGGCGTCGAGTTCAATGCGGCTGCGTTCACCACGCTCGGCTCGATCGCCATGCAAGGCGTCCGCCAATCGGAGGCGCGCCTCGGCGAAGTGGTCGCGGTCATCGGTTTGGGATTGGTAGGACAGTTGACGATGCAAATCTTGAAGGCCGCGGGCTGCCGCGTGCTCGGCATTGACCTGAGCGAGGCGGCGTGTGAACTGGCCATGCGCTGCGGCTGCGATGAAGTCGCCCTGATCCCACGGGACGAGGCGGAGCGAATCGCGACGCGCCTGACGAACGGATTCGGGGTGGATGTGGCCATTGTCACCGCCTCGGCGCCGACGAGTGATCCGATTGAATTGGCCGCCAGAATCTGCCGCGACCGTGGCCGCGTCGTGCTGGTTGGCGTGACGGGCACGGAAGTGCCGCGCGAGGTTTTCTACCGCAAGGAATTGGAGTTCCGCGTGTCGCGCAGTTACGGCCCGGGCCGTTACGATCCGCTGTACGAGGAAAAGGGACTGGATTACCCGATCGGCTACGTGCGCTGGACGGAGCAGCGCAACATGGGAGCGTTCCTGCAGTTACTCGCTTCGAAACGCGTCGATGTCACACCGCTGATCACGCACACGTTCCCCATCGACGACGCGCCGAAGGCGTACGAGTTGATCACCGGCAAGACGGGCGAGCGGTTTGTCGGCGTGCTGCTCAAGTACAAGGATGAAGACGGAAGGACGAAGGCGAAAATCCGCGCCACGCGCCACGCGCCACGCGCCTCGGTCGTGTTGGGCGTGATCGGCGCGGGGAATTATGCGCAGGGCGTGTTGCTGCCGCAGTTCAAGGCGAACGCCGATGTGACGTTGCACACGGTGTGCACCGCGACGGGCGTAAAGGCCGAGAAGGCACGCGAGAAGTTCGGTTTCGAGTCGTGCACGGCCGATTGGCGTGAGGTGGTCGGCGACAAATCCGTCAACACGGTGCTGGTCGCCACGCGACACGGTTTGCACGCGCAGATCGTGTGCGAGGCGTTGCGGGCGGGGAAGACGGTCTTCTGCGAGAAGCCGCTCTGCCTGCGCGAGGAACAGCTCGACGAAATCATCAAGATCATTAACGAAACGGGCAAGACGCGGTTGATGGTCGGGTTCAATCGGCGGTTTGCGCCGTTTGCCGACGCGCCGCGGAAGTTGGCGCCGCCGGTGGTGATGCGGTATCGGGTGAGCGTGCAACCGTTGCCGCGTGAGCATTGGCTGAACGATCCCGAAATCGGCGGCGGGCGTGTGATCGGCGAGGTGTGTCATTTTGTAGACTTCCTCCAATTCGTGGCGCGGGCCCGGTTCGTGTCGGTGTTCGCGCAAGGATTCGGAGGAGACAACGTGCAGGTGTCGCTGCGGTTCGCCGACGGCTCGGTGGGTGCGATCGACTACTTCAGCGTCGGCGATGCGTCGCTCGGCAAAGAATACTTCGAGGCGTTCGGCGGCGGCAAACACGTGATCGTCGAGGACTTCCGGGACAAAGGCCAGGCTGAGGAAGTGCGGCGCTTTGTGGCAGCGGTGAAGAGCGGCGACCCGATGCCGATCCCGCCGGAGGAGATCATTGCCAGCACGCGAGCGACGTTTGCAGTACTGCGCTCGATGCGCACGGGTCAGGCGGCCAGCGTCGTTTCGTAGGCTTTCAACAACTTCGGGACCTGATGTCTCCATTCAAGCTGTTCGACCATCCGTTTGCGACCCCATTGTCCCATGCGCGTTCGGGTTTGGGGATCGGCCAGAAGCTGTTCGATTTTGTTGGCGAGGTCCACACTGTTGTTCGGTTCCGCGTACAGTGACGCCTCGGCGGCGGAGCGACGGCCTTCCTGCAGGTCGTATTGGACGATGGGGCGTTCCAGCGCCATGTATTCCAGAATCTTGTTCATGGTCGATTTGTCGTTCAGAGGATTCAACGGGTCAGGATCGACGCAGACGTCGCAGGTGGAAAGCCGCTCAATGGCCTCGGCGTCGGGAATACGACCCGTGAACTCCACGCAGTCCGCCACTCCCAGTTCGTGCGCCAGCGACTGCAGCGATTCAAACATCGGGCCGCCGCCGATCAGGCAAAACTGGATGTCTTTGCGCCCGCGTTTGACGACGAGTTCGTGCGCCGCCTGAAGAAGATGGTCGAGTCCGTCTTGCGGCCCCATCACGCCCAGGTAGCCGACCAGATGGCTGCGACCACGCCGAAACGCCGGGTCCTCGGGGACACGGCTGAATCTTCTCAGATCCGGCGCGCTGCGGACCACGAACACTCGTTCGGGAGGTTTCTTTCCTCGGACGATGGCCACTTCCCTGTAAAAATCGTTTGTGCTGATCACGGTGTCAGCCAGCGTAAACGTCAGACGCTCCGCCAGCCGCATTATGAAATAGAACAAATCTCGACGGTTGAATTTCGATTCGTAAAGTTCCGGGTTCAAATCGTGATGATCGAACACAAACTTCGTGCCGTGCAAAAGCTTGAACCATCCACCAATCAAATAAATCAGGTCCGGAGGATTGCATGCCTGAATGAGGTCGAACCCATGCTCCCGGCGCACCTTGCCCGCCAGTTTCCACTCCGCCCACAAGGCAGCAGCGTATTCGCGGAAATAACCAAGGGCGGATTTCCCTTCGGGCGGCAGCTTGTGACGGTAGATGTGAATTCCCTCAATGTCTTCTTTCAACGCCTCGTGTCCTCTGCCTGTGGGACAAATAATGGAAACTTCGTAACCGGCTTGCGTGAGCGTGGTGGCTTCCATCCAGACCCGCCGATCCATCGGCACCGGCAGATTCTCGACGATGATCAAAACCTTACCAAGCGATGCCGTCATACAGTTTGCCCTCAGGATGTGTGGGCCACAACCCGACCAGGTCGATGATTGGAACGTCGGGTCGGATCAACTCGATGAGATCCCGAAACTCCGCGGCTCCGTGCGCCACGACCACGATCTCGGCGTGCTCCAGAAGCTCGGAGGCGGACGCGACCAGCAAGCTCGATAGATGGGGGATCTTCTTTTCAATGTACTCGCGGTTGGCTCCGACCAACTTGGCCTGCCGCACAGATGGATCAAGAATCCGCAGGTCATAACCCTTGCCCATCAGCCGCTCGGCGAGTTCCACGGCCGGGCTTTCCCTTAAATCGTCGGTACCCGGCTTGAAAGCGAGGCCGAGGAGACCCACGCGGCGTTTGCCTATCGCCAGCACCTGACGCAGGGCCGAGTCAATTTGCGCCGCGTTGGAGGTGGCCAGCGAAGACAAAAGCGGCAAATCCGCGTTCTGTGTCCTGCCAAAGCTGGTCAAAGCCCGCACGTCTTTGGGCAGACAGGAACCGCCGTACGCAAAACCAGGACGCAGGTAGGCAGTGGAAATATTCAACCGCGTGTCCTGCATGAAAATCTCCATCACCCGGCGCCCATCGGCGTTCACTGCCTTCGCCACGCGCCCGATCTCGTTGGCAAAGGCGATCTTGGTGGCGTGCCAAGCGTTCGAAGCCAGTTTGATCATCTCGGCAACAGCAGGGTCGGTTACAATGATCGGCGCAGCAATGGAGGCGTACATCTCCCGCGCCGCACGTTCCGCCACGGGGTCGGTCGCTCCGACAACCGTGTAGGGGGGCGTGTCGAAGTCGCGAATAGCGCTGCCTTCGCGTAGAAACTCAGGGTTGAACGCCACATGCACGGGAATCCTTCCGGCGTGCTCGCGCAGAATCTCGCCGCAACGCCGCGTGCCGCCTGGCAGCATCGTGCTGCGGATAATGACCACGTGCGGCCCTGCCTTGTTGGCAATGGCCGCGCCGATCTCTGCGCTCACCTTAAAGACATGGGCGAGATCCAAAGTGCCATCAGGTCGGCTCGGTGTGCCGACGCTGACCAGGGATATGTCCGTTTCCCTGACGGCGTCGACAGCGGATGTGGTTGCGCGCAACCGCCCGGATTGCACCCCGGTGCGCAACAGATCAGCCAAGCCGAGTTCGATGATAGGTGCCTGCCCGGCCGCCACCATCGCCACTTTGTCGGGATTCACATCGACCCCGATCACAGAAAACCCATCCCGCGCCAGACAGGAGGATGTAACAACGCCGACGTATCCCAAACCAAAAACGCTAATTCTCATGGTGGATCTCCAAAACCGTTTTGAAAGAAGCAGGAACAGGGCCGCGCATGTGAGCAAAGATTGAGAACGTCTCCTGCTTGAGTCCGTAGCCAGACGAGTACCAACCTGCGTTCTGCCCACCGCGCACTATTTCCACCGCGAGATCTCCGGAGACTGTCAAGCGAACCTGAACACCATCGCGCGAGATCATAAGCACGGTGGGCGCAAGGCGTTCAACCCGACACTCGGGTGCCGTATGAAAGCAGAGCATCACCCGATGCTCGCCCGAGCCTCGCAAGGTGTCGAGAACCGTGACCACATCGCCGTGCAGTTCCAAGCTGCGCTGGTGGATCACGCCGACGCCGGCGTAGCCGTCGTGAGAGGCAACCAGATGCGCTCCCGAGTCGGTGACTTTCCAACTGTGAACGGTGGTGCGAGCTTTTTGCGCCCACAGGAACAGTCCCGCCTGTGTGGATTGATCCAGATCATCGACGACGAGAGTATTGTGCGCACGCGTGCTGCGGAAATAACTGCGCCAGTGTTCATCCATCAGGTAATCAAAAGTACCCGGATCGATCAAAATGGGTTCCCCACCCACCGATACAGTAAATGATAAAGCGTCGGCATGCGCATGAGCCGCTGTTGATAGATACCCGTGTGGGCCTGCATCTGCGAGCACAAAAACTTCACGCGGCGTGGCCCGATCAAAGGTCAGGACGTAGATCCCGGCGTCCTCAAAACCGACCGAGTCACGCTCAGGCATCCACTCGGCTTTGGGAACGGAATCAAACCCGAGAATGGCTGCGGCCAATGCGCCTCCTTTCAGGGTTGGGACTTTTGCGCCGACCAACGCACGGCCCACTCGGTAGAGCCAGCCGTCACAGCGCTCGGTGGGTGCCTGCAACTGGACAGCCATCCCCTCGTCTCCGTCTCCGAATCTCGGCAAGTTCCCGCCCGAATCCATAAGCTGCGGCATTATTTCGAGCATGCGAGTCAGGCGCGCTCGATATGCATCAGAAAAAGGCGCAGCACAACGCTCAGCCTCCGCCAAGGCTAATAAGAAAAATTCCAAACTGAAGATGTGGTAGGAAAACGCAAGCTCGCGGTTAATGCCCGAAGGGAACGTCTGCTTGATGATTTCCCGTTCCAGCATCTTGCGAGACAATTCCTGCCAGTGCTTGGAGTCCCCAAACGCCGGCCAGACAGAGGCAGCGACAAACAGTCCTGCCATCTCGCCGACTATATGGTTGTTGGCAGAAGAACCATGCGAGTGATTCTTCGCAACCATCCATTGATGCCAGTAGATGGCCGACCACAATGCGCCCTCGCTGCCGAAGAGCGAAGGATGGACAGCCGAACCTCTCAATAGACGTTCGATCCACACCCAGGAAATCAATCGAATCCCCAACTCAAGGGAACTCGCCCAGTTGATGCCGAGTGGAAAAGGGTTATGCTTTACCCAATCCCGAAGCTGCGCTTGAATTTCATTGGCAAACCGATCCTGTTTGGTCAGCGCCCACGCGAGGGCCAGCAGAGTCAGATGATGATGGCGGTTTTTCTCCCAAACGTATTTGATGTTGCCGACCAGTCTTGGGTCCAGAAAGTCCAGACCAAGCCCAAACTCAAAGAGCGCGCGCCTGCCGGTCTGTGGGTCGCGATGCCAATCCAAAGGTGATTCTTGGAAGGAGAGATTCAGCATCCGATATTCTCCCCGCAAGTAACGCTCTGCTTCCGCAACCACAGCCTCACATTCCTGTCTCAGAGATTCAATTGAAGGAGAGAACTGCCAGGTGTCCTGCTGACTTCCGCACGGTTTGGGAGCCGTCCATGACCCGCGGCGTTTCCACGCTTGTTTTTTCAGCAACAAGCAGGACCGAGCAGCAATTTCGTCGGCGGACATGGCACGCGCCCGCTGCCAATACCAAGAGAATCGGCGCCTCATCCTGATCCACCACGGGGTTTGGTGGCTCTGACGATGAGGATTTGCGGCGGCATGAGACCGCCCAGTCCGATGCAATCCGATAGGCGGCAGATGCCCAAGAAAAGCGGGAACAGCGGAAACCAAAACACCTTGCCGCGCATATAAGCGCGCCTGAACGCCCCCGCGCACCTGCTTGTATGGATCCCCTCCATCGTTTCGACGTCGGGAATCAAACCGCCGTTGCGAAGCATTTCCAGAAGTTGGTCGGCCTTAAAGTAAGTCGTGACATGGTATCTCTCGGAGTGCCAACGCCTGAAAACTTCCGATGAATTCTCGGGAAGCAGACTGTCCACCGAGATGGCCAGGACACCGCCCGGACGCAATACTCGCCCCATCTCCTTCAGTCCGGCAGCCGGGTCTTGGAAATGTTCCACCACCGACACTGCGACTACGCGGTCGAAACTGCCACTCGCATAAGGCAGTTCTTCCGCGACCCCTTCGTCGAAATGAAAACTCTGCCCGGGATTGAGACAGCGTGCCATTGCGATCATTTTCGGATCAGGATCGATGCCGACAACTTCACGGACACTCTTGGCAAAACGGGAGGTCAGGTAACCGTCTCCGCAGCCCACATCCAGCAGACGGTGCGCCGGCTCCGGCTCCATCAGGCGCGTCAACGCCGCCACCTCTCGCGGCCGGTTGAGGTGCAGGACGCTGCGCGCCACACGCGATAGTGTGCGGAGCGGGTTCATTATAATGAAAACACGTTACCAAACAGTCGGATGCAACGATAACATCGCGGACTGTGCGGAGCAATGCCCGCAAACGAACACGGGTGTTTTTACGCATCAAGCTACTGAGTGGTTCGCCAATTTGATCCCTGAAACGACGAAGTGTTCCTGTCGTCCGATCACACTCTAATTTCGCCAAGATTGCGTCGTTGGTTCAGATTATCAAAGACATATGGATCGCTTCAAGCCTGTGCTGGCGCTCATGGATTGGAGCATTGAAGCCGGCCACCAGCGGTTGGACGCGAGCTTGCACGAAGATCGCGCCGAGAATTGCAGGGCGCAAAGCCCGCAGGGTTTCGCGCCGAACTTCTTGCCGAACAACGGCGGGCAGCTCTTCAGGCGGGCAGCCTTACAATCAATTCGTGCAAGATGCGGGTCAGGTTCGCGGCCTCGCCGTTTGCGCTGGCGATGCGTGCGCGCACGGAATATAAATTTGCAGCGTGAGCACAGTTGTCGGCTACTTGGTGGGAGAACGCGGGGAGATTTCAGGGCTTCGCGTGGTGATCCCGGAAAAGGGGCTGGTCATTGGCCGCGATCCAAAGCAGGCAGACTTCGTCGTTGATGACGTGATGGTCTCCCGTCGGCACGCGCAGATTGCGCTCGCCAAGGACGCGAAACTCTACCTGATTGACCTCCAGTCACAGAATGGCACGCACGTCAACGGCCGAAAGATCACTGCACCAGTTGCCCTGAACGCAGGCGACAAGGTAGACTTTGGCGGCGAAGGCAAGGCGGTCTTCGTCTTTGAGACAGCAGGCACGACTTCTGTCTCCGGTGTGCTCAAAGAGGCGTTCGGCGAGAAAGCCGCACCGGTGGAGTGGAAACCGGGCGATGTCGTCGGCGGAAAATATGAGGTGCACGGCACGCTAGGCAAGGGTGGGTTCGGTGTGGTGTACCTTGCGTACGACCGTGGAACAGGCGAGGTCTGTGCTCTGAAGACGTTCCGTGACGAATTCTTGGTAGATGGCAACGCCCGAGATCTTTTCAAGAAGGAAGCGCTGCTGTGGGTCAATCTGGATGAACACCCGTTCATCCTCCCGGCACGATGGGTGGAAGAGTTCTCCGGCCGTCTGTTTGTACAAATGGACTATGTAGCCCCTGACACACAAGGCAGGGTGAGCCTCTCTGACCATCTGGCTAGAGCGGGCGGCCCATTGGATGTCGACCAAGCTTTGCAATGGGCAATTCAATTCTGTATCGGCATGGAGCACGCGGTCAGCCACGGGATCAGGTGCCACCGCGACATCAAACCAGCCAATATTTTGATCACACAGGATGCGACTCTCAAGATCACGGATTTTGGCTTAGCTTCGGCAGCAGAGATTGCTTGGCGCACGAGCGGGGGTATTCGCGATTCGGTTGTCGGCGGCTGTGAAGAAGATGGTTTTGGTTTCAGTGTCCTACATGCGGACGGCATGGTACGGTGCGGTACGCCGGGCTACATGCCGCCTGAAGTGTTTCGGGGCGAAACCGCCGATATACGCAGCGACATTTACAGCTTCGGTCTGGTGTTGTGGCAGATGGGAACGGGGAGCAGGAATCCGCCATTCGTCGTGCCGTTCCGCGGTGACATGGGATCTTTTCTGCGCGGAGTCTATGAGCAGCAGATGACGGATCGACTACCACGTATCAGCCGTCCTTTATGGCCGGTGGTGAAGCGGTGTCTAAAAGCTAAGCCCACAAAGCGCTACAGTGATTTCGGCGAGTTGCGAGACGACCTCGCAGCAATCTTTAGGAAGCGGACCGGGCGGACGGTTCGCGTGCCAGACGCCGCCGACAGAAACGTGGCTTTCTGGAACAGCAAGGGCGCGTCGCTTGATGCTCTTGGACAGCATGAGGACGCAATTGGTTGTTTCGACAAGGCCCTAGCCATTGACTTAAGATGCGCCACCGCATGGACCAACAAGGGCCTTGCCCTTATCGGTCTGGGACGGAAGGGAGAGGCGATTAGCTGCTACGACCAAGCGCTGGCGATTGACCCGCGATTCGCGCTGGCTTGGAACAACAAGGGCCTCGCGCTCGCTGTCCTCGGTCGGTTCGAGGAGGCGCTGCGGTGCTACAACCAGGCGCTGGCGATTGATCCGCGATTCGCGCTGGCTTGGGACAACAAGGGCCTCGCGCTCGCTGCCCTCGGTCGGTTCGAGGAGGCGATTAGCTGCTACGACCACGCGCTCGCGATTGACCCGCGATTCGCGACGGCTTGTATCGCCAAGGGCCTCGCGCTCGCTGCCCTCGATCGGTTCGAGGAGGCGATTAGCTGCTGCGACCAGGCGCTGGCGATTGACCCGCGAGACGCGGCGGCTTGGGACAACAAGGGCAGCGCGCTCGCTGCCCTCGGTCGGTTCGAGGAGGCGCTGCGGTGCTACGACCAAGCGCTGGCGATTGATCCGCGATTCGCGACGGCTTGGGACAACAAGGGCCTCGCGCTCGATGACCTCGGTCGGCACGAGGATGCGATAAGCTGCTACGACCAGGCGCTGGCGATTGATCCGCGACTCGCGACGGCTCGTATCACCAAGGGCCTCGCGCTCGCTGCCCTCGGTCGGTTCGAGGAGGCGCTGCGGTGCTACGACCAGGCGTTGGCGATTGATCCGCGACTCGCGCTGGCTTGGGACAACAAGGGCCTCGCGCTCGCTGCCCTCGGTCGATTCGAGGAGGCGATTAGCTGCTGCGACCAAGCGCTGGCGATTGATCCGCGACTCGCGGCGGCTTGGTACAACAAGGCTCTCACGGAAGACACGACCGGAAAATCCAGTGAGGCAGTCAGGAGTTACCGCAGATTCACTGAACTTGCGCCATCCGAATATGTAAACCAGATCGCGCATGCACGCCAGCGATTGAAGGAATTGGGGAGGTGACCTAGCCACACTGTTGGAGATTGGCTGAAGGGGAACATCGATTATGCCGGAAATTTCCTTGGGGATACCCAAACTTCATTGGCCTAAAGCGGGTGACGAACCGTTCCTCCGGTCCAAGAACCCCAGGAGTGAAGCTCGACTCGATATGGTACACCGCACTCTGGGGGTTTATGCGGTTGCGTACAAGGAAGCAGCCGACCGGCTTGTAAGTTGTGCTCTGAGAAGGCGTGTAGTCTATCCAGACTTGGCAGTCCTCCCCATCATATTCCTATATCGCCACTATTTAGAGTTGAGGCTCAAAGAGATAATTTGCAGTGGTCGAAGATGCAGTCTCAAGGGAGCAGGTATCTCCAAGGAACACGACCTATCTAGGCTCTGGAAAAGCGCTCGTTCTGTCTTGGAAGAACTGTGGCCAGGTCAATATCAGGCTGAACTAACGGCAGTGGAAAATTGCATAACAAGTTTTCATCAGATCGACAAGTCGTCTCAGGAATCGCGTTATCCGGTAGACGGAAAGGGGCGCGAAGCACTCCGATCATTGACCCGCGTTGACATTCGCAACCTCAAAAGCGTCATGGCTGGCTTGGCCGGATTTTTGGATGGTGCCAGTGATGGCATCTGTGAGTTGAATAGAAACAGGCCATGATCCGCAAGTACTTCGAGTTCGTCCGGTTTGAGCACATGGTGTTTTCGCTGCCGTTCGCTCTGGCGGCGATGGCGGTGGCAGCGAGGGAGACGCGCGGCTGGCCGGGGGGGCGGACGTTTCTGCTGATTCTGGCGGCGATGGTTTGTGCGCGGACGGCGGCGCGTTAATGCAGCACTTGCTTATGCATAGATAATCTGCTAGTTTTCTCTGCTATGAGAACGACATTGGATTTGCCGGGGGGCAAGATTGACGAGTTGGTCAGGCTGACCGGGGCCGCGTCCAAGACCGAGGCCATCGTGTGGGCCGTGGAAGAGGCCATCCGCGCCAAACGCCGGGAACGGTTGCTCGCCATGGCGGGCAAGGTCGAGTTTGTGGATGGCTACGATGTGCGCGGTCTGCGGGAACTGGAAGTAAAACAACGGAGGAAACAGCTTGGTCTTGATTGATGCGTCCGTCTGGGTGGACTACTTTAACGGGAAAGAGCCGGCGGCGACCGAGGTGGCACGGTTGATCCGTCGTGATCAGGCGCTGGTGGCGGGCGTGGCGGGCGCCGAGGTGCTGCGCGGAGTCAAGGATGCCGCCCGGCGGGAGGAAACGCGCGAGGCGCTGCTGGGTCTGCGTTACGCCGAGGAAGGAATTGAGACATGGATACGCACCGGAGAACTGGGGCGGTCGCTCGATGCCGTGGGCAAGGTGTTACCGCTGGCCGACCTTCATTTGTCCGCCTTGGCCCAACAGGTCGGGGCGTCGGTCTATAGCACCGACAAACATTTCCAAAAGGTTCCCGGAATCCGCCTGCATCAACCGTCCACCAGCAAGTGACCGCGTCGCCTGTGGGACTTCGCAAGTACTTCGAGTTCGTCCGGTTTGAGCACACGGTGTTTTCGCTGCCGTTCGCGCTGGCAGCGATGGCGGTGGCAGCGCACGAGACGCACGGCTGGCCGGGGGGGCGGACGTTTTTGCTGATTTTGGCGGCCATGGTGTGCGGGCGGACGGCGGCGATGGGGTTCAATCGGATTGTGGACCGCAAGCTCGATGCGAGCAATCCGCGGACGGCGGGAAGACATCTGCCCACGGGGCAGATGTCGGTGACCTGTGCTTGGTGGCTGGTGATCGGGGCCTCTGCCGGGCTGGTGGTCGTGACTTGGTGCATCAATCGGATCTGCTTCGCGCTGTCGCCGGTGGCGTTGGCGGTCGTCTTCTTCTATTCGTTTACGAAACGGTTCACGGATCTCTCGCACTTCTTTCTGGGGCTGGCTTCGGGGGTTGCGCCGGTGGGCGCGTGGCTGGCTGTGCGCGGACAATTTGATCCGCCGCCGATGGTGCTTGCGGTGGCAGTCGTGTTTTGGTTGGTCGGATTCGACATCATTTACGCAACGCAGGATTATGAGTCGGACAAAGCACTGGGGTTGCGGTCGTTGCCGGTGCGGCTGGGGATTGAGGCGAGCTTGCAGGCGGCGCGGGCGGCGCATGCGGTGATGGCGGCGGCATTGCTGGGATTCGGGTTGATTTCGAATCTTGGCGTGCCATACTACGTCGGGCTGACAATCATCGTGGCGTGTTTGGTCGCGCAGCATGTTGTGGCGAGGAACCGCGATCCTGTGAGCTTGAATGTGGCGTTTTTTCGCATGAACGCAACCATCAGCATGGTGTTTCTGGCGGCGGTGGTAGCGGATGTGGCGATGAGATGAAGCCCGGTCGCAGCAGGAATGCCGCTCCTACAACAACTTCATGAATAAACTGATCGAGCGCAGCGAGTTGCGCGACATCTACGAGAAGGTGGAGGCGGGGCAACGCATCAGCGATGACGATTGCCTGCGGCTGTTCCGGTCGCGCGATCTGGCGACCATTGGCATGATGGCCAATCTGATGCGCGAGCGCAAGAACGGCAACGTCGCGTACTACATCCTGAATCGCCACATCAATTACTCCAACCTCTGCATCCTCGACTGCGATTTCTGCGCGTTTTATCGGCGTCGGCGCGATGCGGGCGCCTACGAGCACAACCTGCCGCAGATGATCGAGAAGGCAAAGGAAGCGCTCCAGCTCGGCATCACGGAAATTCATATCGTCGGCGGGCTGCATCCGTCGTTCAAATGGGAGTACTACACCGGGATGCTGCGGGAGCTGAAATCGCTCGATCCGAACCTTCACTTGAAGGCCTTCACCGCGATTGAGATTCTGCACTTGTCGTGGGTCGGCAAACGGAGCGTGCCGGAGACGTTGGCGGCGCTGCGCGAGGCGGGGCTGGGTTCGCTGACGGGTGGCGGCGCGGAGATTTTCGATCCCGAAGTGCGCGACGTGATCTGTCACGCGAAAGAGACCGCCGAGGAATGGCTCGACGTGCACCGAACATGGCATGAGATGGGAGGGCGTTCGACCTGCACGATGTTGATCGGTCACGTCGAAAAGGATCATCACCGCGTCGATCACCTGCGGCACCTGCGCGAACTACAGGATGAGACGGACGGGTTCACGGCATTCGTGACGCTGGCATTCCACCCCGAGAACACGAAGCTGGCGCATCTGCCGGGGCCGAGCGGCTACGACCTGTTGCGGACGCTGGCAATCGCGCGGATTTATCTCGACAACATCGATCACATCAAGGCGTATTGGATTCTGATGGGCATGAAACTGGCGCAGGTGTCCCTGAGCCATGGCGTGGACGATATCGACGGAACGATCATCGAGGAGAAGATTTATCACATGGCTGGCGCGAAGACCCCGCAGCAGATGGGGCGGGAGGAATTGGTGCGCGCGATTCGGGAGGCGGGACGCGAGCCGGTGCAGCGGGACAGTCTGTACAGACCCGTCGTGCGTGGAGAGCGGAGCGAAGAGCGTAACGGCGTGACAACCGATACCGGGTCAGCAGCACACCAGTCGCCAGTCACCGATCACGAGCTTGCGGGCGCAGGGAGTGAAGGAGGCGCAGCGTGAGCGGCGTGTCGGCAATGCGAATCGCGTCGGTTCCTTATTTGAACGCGCGCCCGCTGATTTATGGCATCGAAGATCGCGTGAGCCTGTGTACGCCGGCGCGATTGGCGGACTTGCTTCATCGCCGCCAGTTTGACGCGGGGCTGGTTCCGGTTGCGGAAGTGCTGCTGCACGATCGGTACAGCATTTTGGATGGGATCGCGATCGCGTCGCGCGGGCCGGTCGCGAGCGTGTTTCTGGTGCATCGCGTGCCGATCGAACGAATCAAGCGCGTTGCCGTGGATCCGGCTTCCCGGTCGTCGGCCTGGCTGGTCCGTGTGGTTTTGAAATACGGGTATCATGTGGAACCGGAGTTCTATCTGCTGTCGGGCGCACCGAAATTGGGCGACCACGAAGCGATGATGCTGTTTGGTGACGGCGCAATCTGGTACCGTCATCGCAACGGGGACGACTGTTTGCTGGATTTGGGCGAAGCCTGGACGGAGATGACAGGACTTCCGTTTGTGTTTGCGGCATGGGCGATCCAGCGTGGACTGCCGGCACAGACGGTCGCGACGGGAATGTCGCTCCTCCGGAAGGCAAAGGCGGACGGGCTTGCGCACATCGAGGAGATTGTGCAGAATTCAACGGAAGGCTCGCCGGAGTTTCGGCGCGAGTATTTGACGCGGAACGTGATGCACGAGTTGGGCGACACGGAAAAGCAAGGCTTGAGACGATTTCAGCAGTACTTGAGGGAAATGGGATTGGTCGAGAGAACGCATGATTTGCGATACATCAGTTGAAGCGCAAGCAGAGACGGTTGCGCCGCCAGAGATCGGAGCGATTCAAGACAAGGTGCTGAGTGGCGAACGAGTCACACCCGGGGAAGCGCTGCGGTTGTATCGCGGCCTGACGTTGCCCGAATTGGGCGCGCTGGCTGACGCGGTACGGCAACGCAAACATCCTGATCGTGTCGTCACGTACATTGTTGACCGCAACATCAATTACACGAACGTCTGCAACGTCTATTGCACGTTTTGCGCGTTCATGCGTGAGGAACGGGACGACGATTCCTACGCGCTGACGCCGGAGCAGGTCGGCGAGAAGATCAAGGAATTGGTGGCGATTGGCGGGGTGCAAGTCCTGATGCAAGGGGGCCATCATCCGAAGCTCGGCATTGATTATTATTTGAATCTGCTGCAATACATCCGACGCAATTTTCCGCAGGTGAACATCCACGGTTTCTCGCCGCCGGAGTTCAATCATTTCGCCGAAGTGTTCAGGATGCCCGTTGAAGATGTGATTCGGCGGTTTCAGGAAGCCGGGCTGGGTTCGATTCCAGGCGGTGGCGGCGAGATTCTGGTGGACCGCGTGCGCAACCGCATCTCGCCGTTGAAGTGCAACAGCGACGAGTGGCTGCGGGTGATGGAGATCGCGCACGGGATGGGATTGAATTCGTCGGCGACGATGATGTTTGGGCACGTCGAGACGATTGAGGATCGGATCGAGCATTTGCAGCGGCTGCGGAAGTTGCAGGATCGGACGCGCGGGTTCACGGCGTTCATCTGCTGGACGTTTCAGGCGGAGCACACGCGGCTGCGGGCGACGGCGGTTGGGGCGCACGAATATCTGCGGACGCTGGCGCTGGCGCGGCTTTTTCTGGATAATTTTGACAACGTACAGTCAAGTTGGGTCACGCAAGGGCCACAGATCGGGCAGATCGCGTTGCAGTACGGAGCGAACGATTTTGGCAGCGTGATGATGGAAGAGAATGTGGTGTCGCAGGCTGGCGCGACATTCCGGATCGACGAGGAAACAATGAAGCGGCTGATTGCGGAGCTGGGTTACGAGGCGCATCGGCGGAACAACTGGTATCGACGGTTGAACTGAGGAGAGAGGCATCGTGGAGACAAAGATCAAGACGATTCTGTTGTTCGGGGCGCCGGGGAGCGGCAAGGGCACGCAGGGGAAAATGTTGGGGACGTTGCCGGGGTTCGTGCACGTTTCGTCGGGCGACATGTTTCGCGCGCTCGACCGCAACAGCGAATTGGGCAAAATCTTTATGGAGTACTCCACCAAAGGGCTTCTTGTGCCAGACGATTTCACGATCCGCTTGTGGCGCGATCACATGGGGAAGCTGATGTCGTCGGGCAAGATTCATCCCGAGTCCGACGTCGTGATTCTCGACGGCATCCCCCGCAACGTGAATCAGGCGAAAATCCTCGACGAACACATCGAGGTGATCAAGTTGATCGTCCTGCGCGCCGTGCATGATCGCGCCGAGATGGTGCGACGGCTGAAGTCGCGGGCCTTGAAGGAAAACCGCCTCGATGATGCCGATGAAAAAACCATTGAGCATCGGTTGGAAGTGTACGAGAATGAATCTCGGCCGGTGCTGGGGCACTATCCCAAAGAGGTGCGTGTGGACATAGACGCATTGCAGACGCCGATTGAAGTTGCGCACGACATACTGAGCGCCGTTTTGGGCCGAACTCATGAACTGCACGCGATGCAGCCGCCACCGCGGCCCGCCTCAGAGCGGCGTTAATCAGAAGCGCATATGAAACTGGAGACATGTTCATGAAATCATGGTTGCGAACGGCAGTCGCGGCGCTGGGTGCGGGGTTGGTGGTGGCCGTTGAATCCGGGGGCGGCACGAGCGACGTGTTTCAGTTGCGCACGGCTATTCAAGGCGTGATCTCGTATGGAGGGTTCTCAACCAACCCGGTGATTCACCCGGTACAGATTCAGGAAGTCGATTTGATCAACCTCGGTCTTGGGTCCCCGCTCGGCACGCCGGTTCCGCCGAACGAACAGCTGGCGCTCGTCAACGAATGCGGCAGCAACGACATGCGCATCATCATTTACGATACGAGCACGGCGAGCAACCTCGAGACGATCGGATACATGCAGACCCTCTCGGATATCGACGGGGTGCGCGGGAACACACTCACCCGCAATCTCATTTCGGACTTGACATTTGTATTTGTGCAGAACGTGAGCAATGGGCTTGCGGGCGGCTCTTTTTTCGTCAACGGCTATCTCACGGCGACCGCCTCCAATGGATGCATGAGAAAATTCAGCGGGCTATGCATTGGGGCGCTGGGCACCTCGTTTTTCTTCACCAATAGCTTCGTCACCAACATCGTGGACTTGACGGTGACCAATGTGGTCACGAATACGTACTATGTCATCTCGAACTTTACCGTGAATGTCCCCCTTACGCCGATGACGACCCACGGCAGTAAATTGGGGACGCTGATCGAACCGTGACCTCGCAGCCGTCAACCCGGTCTGAGGTTGATGAACGCGTCGGAGCATCTTCCGGCGGGTCAGGATGGGACTGGGAAGTCTATAAAGACGTAACCTCGGCAACCTGCCCGGCCCGAACTAATGGATTGCCGAGCAACATGTGAGGGACAAACAATGACACGGAAAAACTGGATTTTGCTCGGCGGTGCCGGTGCCACAGCGGTGGCCATCTCGGCGTTGGCGGTCGCATCGGGCAGCAAGACGATCCGCACGCTCGCGTACTTCACGGGTGTTGCGCAAAGGCCAGGCACTCAATTTGCGGCAATTGATTACATTCCGATCGCGAGCCCCAACCTGGTCAATCTGGCGATGGGCCGCGACGTCGGCGATACAAATGTGCCTAATCAGGTACTCGCCTTGACGCTCGAGTGTGATCTCAGTGCAAGCAACGTAGCCAGCCTTGTTGTGTACGATCGAACGGCGTCCAATATTGTGGAGACAATCGCCACCAGCGCGAGTTTTGACTTCGCGTATAATGTCAGCACTAATGGTGCTGGAATCACCGCCAGCAATAAGACCAATGAAATCGCCCGGTTTGTGTCGCTGTTTCAGATTCATGAAGTTGGGAGTGCGACCAATGCTTTACTCGGCGGTTTCCTGACGGTTGCTGGTCGCATTCATCTCGATCCTGGAACAGGATGTCCTACGCAGGTGGTCGTCGCGCTTGACAGCACTTCATATGATAGCACCTTCGCAGACAAAGAGATTCCCGGCTATGAGGACAAAGACACTAATGTGACATTTCGCGTTCGGACTGGCCTCGCCCACATGGTCGGCGTCATTGATCTCGTGGGGGAAGGGGCCACAAACACGGTGTTGGTGCCCTTGGGTTATTTGAGCATCCGCTACGACCTGCCCTTTACGGCAGGGCCATAATCCAGACACGATTATGTCGGTCAACATGCGGGGAAGGCTGCGCCCCTCCCCGTTTGTTTCTTTCATGTCAAACATGACCGTGAACATTCCGGTATGTCGATGACCACCAATGGCTGGAAAATCAGCACTCTGGTCGAAGGGCAACCAGCCTGCCGACACACCTCCACAGGCACAATAGCTGCTCCAATTGCCTCCGGCTTTGGCATCTCTCGGAATGCAGAACAGGCCGTCTGAGGTCTGCGAAACGTTTCTGCGACCGTGGTGTTTGAAGTCGAGTATGCTAACGAATCGGGATCCCATGCTCCGATAATCGGGGTGGGACTCGGCAGGGTCTCGATGAGAAACAAGAACCAGCCGAGCAACATGAGGTGAAAGAAAGTAATACGATGAATGCAAAAAGATGGGTCGCAATCAGCATGATCGCCTCGGCGGCTGTGGTTTTAACAGCCTTGGCGGACGGAAGCAGCACGCGGACGTTTCGGACAACTGCGGTCGTGGGTGCGGTGCTTCAGGTGCCGAATCCAGTCGCAACCAACACGGCGCTGCTCGTGCCCGAAACATTCGCGGGCCATGATTTCGTGAGCTGGGCGTTGGGCACGACGAACGTGCTCGCCAACATGGAGCTGGCGCTGGAGATCAATTGTGATTCAAGCCAGGCCAGCCTGGTGGTGTTCGACAGTTCCTCGTCGAACAACATCGCCACCATCGCGACCAGCACGCAGATCAACGTGTTGACGGGGCAGAACAACCCCACCGCGGCAGGCCCCAACCACGAGCGGTTTGTCATGCAAATGGATATCAACCCCAACAACTATATTGTCGGCGGCTTCCTGACGATCGCAGGCAGGGTTTTTCTGAATCCCAGCAATGGTTGCCCGCAAGCTGTGTTGGTGGACACTGACCACGAGTATGACAGCCTTTTCGAGGATGCCTATGTCAAGAACCTGGATAATAAGTCGGAGAAAGACAAAGACATCACCGGGTTGGCGCACCTGATCGGCGTTGCCAACGTCTTGTTTGAAAATGGCTCGACCAATACCGTGCTCCTCCCGTTCGGACAGTTGACGATGAGACGTCAGCTCCTTCCGTAACGGGGAACCGCGCAGTTCGCGACGAGCGAGGGCATCCGCCCTCGCTCGTCGTTTTTTAAGAAGGCAGGACGCTTGAATTCCGCCTGGGGCTCTGTTAGGCCTGACCCGACATGCGCATCCTCTTCATGGGAACAGCCGAGCTTGCCTGCCCGTGCCTTGACGCGGTCGCCCGATTGCCTGACCACCAAGTCGTTGCCGTCATCACGCAACCGGATCGACCCAAGGGACGCGACCTCAAGCCGGCACCTCCGCCGGTCAAAGTGATCGCTGAGAAGTCGGGTCTGACAGTCCATCAACCTCTCAGGATGCGCGAGCTTGCAGCAAGCGACTTGGTGCGCGGCTTCAATCCCGATCTCATTATCGTGGTCGCGTACGGACAGATTCTGCCGCAAGCCATCATCGAGATTCCACCGCACGGATGCGTCAACGTCCACGCGTCCTTGCTGCCACGCTGGCGCGGTGCTGCGCCGATTCAATACGCCATTCTCCACGGCGACCGCGAGACCGGCGTCACCACGATGTTCATGGACGAACACATGGACACCGGCGACATCATCCTCCAGCGAGCCGAATCGATCCAATCCGACGACACGAGCGCCACGCTGCACGATCGCCTGGCGAAGCTGGGCGCGTCCTTGCTCGTTGAAACGGTGCAATTGCTCTCGTCAGGCCGTCCGCCCCGCGTGAAACAGAACGAGTCCAACGCCACCTATGCAAAGAAGCTGACGAAGGAAGATGGTCGCATCGAGTGGACGAAACCTGCCGTTCAGATCGAACACCAGATTCGCGCATTCGATCCGTGGCCCGGCGCTTACACATTCCTCGGCGACACGATGCTGAAGATCTGGAAAGCGGAAGTCGTCGGACAAGAACAAGGCGTTTCAGGCCGGATCAAAGGCGATCTCGTCGCGACGGGCGCAGGCGTGCTCAGGTTGCTGGAAGTCCAACCTGCGGGCGGCAAGCGGATGAGCTTCGCTGCATTCGCGCGCGGGCAGAGGATCGCGGGCACCGCTTCCTTCCGCTGACCACGAACTGCAATCGCCTGTCTGAATAATATGGGCGTACCGCGTCCAATCAGGCAGTGGATTGAAAAGGAGCGTTCGACGAAAACGCGGTCAATGATGTTTCTTGGTGTCTTGGCGAGTGTCTTCACGTTCATGCCCGCCCAAATGAAGGCTCGGTACGGCTACGGTGCGGGGATTGTCATCCAGGACGTCAGCGACTTGTATCAACCGCTGGCGTCATTCGGAAATTGGGTGCTGGTCCCGCAATACGAGTGGCGCTGGTATCCCGCCTCTTTCGACAGCGACTGGCGACCGTATGCCAATAGTTGCCGATCTACTCCCCGCCCTTCCCCCGAATTCCCGGCTCGGTCAGCGCACGAAGATTGAAGATTTCGTCGAATTGTTTTTCGCCGAGGCCGGACATCTCGCGGGCGATTTCGCGCACGGTTTTGCCTTCCTTGTAAGCCTTCTTCGCAATGTCGGCGGCCTTGTCGTAGCCGATGACAGGCGCCAGCGGGGTGCACATCGCGAGGCTCTGCTCGACGAGCGACTCGCAACGTTCGTTGTCGGCTTCGATGCCTTTGACGCAGGCATCGGCGAAGTTGCGAGACGCTGCCGCAAGCAGGTGGACGCTCTCCAGCATCTGCGCGCCGATCAACGGCATGGCGACGTTCAACTCGAAAAAGCTCTGCAATCCGCCGAGCGTCACTGACAAATCCGCGCCGATCACCCACAGGCAAACCTGGATCAGGCTCTCCGCAATCACCGGGTTCACCTTACCCGGCATGATCGAACTGCCGGGTTGCACAGCCGGGATTTTTAACTCGCCAATGCCGCAACGCGGGCCGCTGCCGAGCAACCGTATGTCGTTCGCCACCTTCGCCAGACTCACGGCTATCGTCTTCAGGCTGCCGCTCGCCTCGACGCACGCGTCGCGCGCCGCCGCCGCCTCGAAATGATTGCGCGCCTCGGTCAACTTGACGCCAAGTTCTTTTGCAAGTATTGCGATCGTTTTCTTCGGGAAATCGGGATGGGCGTTGAGACCCGTGCCGACCGCCGTGCCGCCGAGCGGAAGTTCGCTCAAAATCTCAACCGCGCGCCTGGCCCGCGCCGCCGCGTTTTCGACTTGGGCGGCATAGCCCGAGAACTCCTGCCCGAGCCGCACGGGCGTGGCGTCTTGCAGGTGCGTGCGGCCAATCTTCATCACGTAGTCGAAATCCTTCGCCTTTTTAACAAGTTCGCCGTGCAAATGCTGAAGCGCAGGAATCAATTCCTCGTGAATCGCTTGAACTGTGCTGAGATGGACCGCCGTTGGAAACACATCGTTGCTGGACTGGCAAAGGTTGACGTGGTCGTTGGGGTGGACGGGCGATTTGTCACCGCGCGTGCCGCCCAGGATTTCGTTGGAGCGCGAGGCGATGACCTCGTTGGTATTCATGTTGGTCGAAGTGCCGGAGCCGGTCTGGAAAATGTCCACAGGGAACTGCGTGTCGAGTTTGCCTTCGGCCACTTCGGTCGCCGCCGCAACGATGGCGTCGGAGGTTCTCTTGTCGATCAAACCGAGTTCGAGATTGGTTTTCGCCGCAGCGCGTTTGATCTGTCCCATCGCATGAATGAGCCGCGGCGGCAGCGGCCAGCCGCTGATCGGGAAATTGGTGACCGCCCGCTGCGTCTGCACGCCGTAGTAGGCGTCGGCCGGAACTCCCAGCGGGCCCATCGAATCCTTTTCGATACGAGTAGTCATCTTCATTCTTCCTCCCGTAGGAGCGTCTTTCACTCGCTACCGGCCGCGATTACAAATCGCTCCTGCGAACAAACCGTGTCATTTCTTCACCTTTTGATAAAGTCGAACGCAATTGCCTTCGGGGTCTTCAAACTCGGCGAGCTGGAACCCGTACTCGAAGCGCGGGCCGTAATGAAACGTCGCGCCGAGGTCGGCCAACTTTTTGATGTAATGGTCGATGTCGGTGACGTCGATGCTGAATTTGACCGTGTTCTTCTTGCGATCGATGCCTTCGAGATGAAGTGCGTCCACTTGGTGCAGCGCGAGGTGCGAGCCGTCGCCGATTTCATATTCGACCCACCACTTGGCGTCGATCATCGGTTTCTGCAAGTCAAACGCCTGCTCGTAGAAATAACGCAGCTTGGCGAGGTCTTGCGCGTACAGGAAGACGACGTTGATGCGATTGACCTTCGGTTGCATAGGCCAACTCTAGCGCAACCCAAACACGTTTGCAGCCTGAATTGCGGCTTCAACCAGTGGACGCTGGAAAATGCCCAGTCCGATGATCGCCACCATACACACGTACAGCGCCGCGCGCATCGGCTTGGTAACGGGAATCGGCGACGCGTCCTCCGCCTCCTGGATGTAAATCGCCTTCGCGACACCGAGGTAGAAATACAGCGAGATGACCACCGCCGCCGCGCCGATTCCCGCCAGCACATAGTAATGCCAATCCGATTGCGCCCGTTCGATCACCGCCGCGAACAATTGAAACTTGCCGAAGAACCCGCTCAGCGGCGGCACGCCCGCCAGCGACATCATCGCCAGAAACAACGCCAGGCCGAGAATCGGCGAGCGTTTGCCGAGGCCGGAGAAACTTGGGATTTCGTCGCTGCCCGTCGCGTTCGTCACGGCGACGATGGCGAAAAACGCGCAGAGAACCGTAAACGCGTACTGGCCGAGGTAAAACAGCACGGCGCCGGCGCCGAGCGCATTAACCGCCGCGACGCCCATCAGCATGTAACCCGCGTGGCCGATGGATGAGTAACCGAGCAGGCGTTTGATGTTCCGTTGCGGAATTGCGCCGAGATTGCCGTACAACAACGTCGCGCACGCAAGCACCAGTATCAACGGGGTCCAGATTCCTTGCACTGGCAGCAGGCCTGCGAAAAGCACCCGCAACAACAGTGCGAACCCCGCGGCTTTGCTCCCGACCGCGAGAAATGCGGTCACTGGTGTCGGCGCGCCCTCATACACGTCCGGGACCCAAATCTGGAATGGCACGCTCGCGACCTTGAATCCAAGCCCCGTCAACACCAGCAACATGCCCAAGACAAATGGTGGCGCAGGCCTCCCTGCCTGCGTTCGCAGTGTCTCGGCGAGCGTTGTGAAGTTGGTGGTTCCCGTCGTCCCGAATATGTATGCGATGCCGTACACCGTGAAGCCGCTCGACAGCGCGCCCAGGATCAGATACTTCGCGCCCGCTTCCAACGACGGAATCTGCCGGCGCAAATAACTTGCCAGCAGGTAAAACGTGATCGTCACCAGTTCGAGCGAGACGAACAGCAGGATGAAATCGTTCACCGACGCGAGGAGCAACATCCCCGTTGCGCAAAACATCAAGAGCGCGTAGAACTCGGCCACGCCCGATTCGATTCGGTGGGAAAACTCCGCGCTCATCACGAGCACCAGCGACATCATCGCCAGAAACAGCCGCTTGAAAAACAGCGCGAACGCATCGAACCGATACATCCCGTGGAAAAATGTCGCGTCCATGGGTCGCAGCGCGAAACTATAGAGGCACGCAATCGCCACGAAACCCGCCGCCATGTATCCGATCGTCCGCTTGTTCGGCATCGGCTTGAACGCGTCGACCAGAAGGACGACAATTCCCCAGCTCGCCAGCAGACACTCCAACTGAATGGCGTATAGCGGTTGAATCACGTCAAGATTCATCGTCTCTTCATCACCGGCATGTCAGCCATCTGTGCCAATCCGTGTGAATCGGTGGGTACAATCCGTTCTACGCTCTTCTGAATCACATCCGTCAATAATCGCGGCCAGAACCCGACCGTCAACAGCACCGCCAGCAGCAGCGCGTACGGAAATTTCCTCCAGAGCGTCGTCGCATCCTTCAGCATCGACCATTTCTCGTCGAACGGTCCGTAAAAACTCGACCGCAGCGCCCGCAGCAAATAGGTTGCCGTCACGACGAAGCCCCACACCGCGCAGATGGTTGCGACGTGGAACACCGTCGTACCCCGGCGCCAGGCGCCGAAGAATACCATGATTTCGCTGGCGAAATTGGCAAAACCCGGCACGCCGCAGGACGCCATCACCGCCATCACCATGCAGGTGCCGATGTACGGAATCCTCCGCGCCAGTCCGCTCAGTTCGAGCACGTAACGGTTGTGCGTCTGGTGATAGAAAAATCCGATCAACGAGAATGTCAGTGCCGCCATCAGCCCGTGCGCGAACATCAACAACACGGCACCGGTCACGCCGATGACGTTCAACGTCGCAATCCCGAGCAGCACATAGCCCATGTGGCTGACCGAGCTGTAGCCGATAACGAACTTCCAATCCTTTTGCGTTAACGCCGACCAGCCTGCGTACAGAATATTGAAGCACGCAAGAATCGCGATCAGGTTCGCCCAGTGCCGCGCGCCTTCCGGCAACAACGGCAGCGCCAGCCGGATGATGCCGTACGCGCCGAGCTTCTTCAGCACGCCCGCGTGCATCATCGACGCCGCCGTCGGCGCCGCGGCGTACCCGAGCGGCGACCACGTGTGGAACGGCCACATCGACGCGAGGAACCCGAACCCGAACATCAGACACGCGAACGCCCATTTCTGGGTGTTCGCAGCCACCCGCACGGTGCGTTGCAGCTTCTCAATGTCCATCGTTCCGCCCGCAAAGTAGATCGCCAGCAGCCCGAGCAACGCCAGCACCGCTCCCGCCGTCAGGTAAAGAGTGAGTTTCATCGTCGCGTACTCTTTCGTGCGACCGTGTTTGCCCGGCGGCAACGATCCCCACACGCCGATCAACAGATACATCGGGATCACCGCCATCTCGTAGAAAAAGTAGAAGAAAAACAGGTCCAACGTCGCGAACGTTCCGCTGATGCCGGTCGTCAGCGCGAGGAACAGGATGTAGTACTCCTTCTCCCGCTCATGAATCTCGAAACTGATCAGCGTTCCCGCGAACGACACGAACCCAACCAACAGCAGCAACGTCATCGAAATCCCGTCCACGCCGAACTTCAACGAACACCCAAACGTCGGCAGCCACTCGATCCCATGTACGAACTGATACCCGCTCTGCGTCCGATCAAATTGCAAGAAGATGTACAGCGTCAGCAGCAGCGACGCGCCCGTCGCCGTAATCGCCAACCCGCGAATCGCCTTCGGCTTCTCCGCCGGAAACAGAAACGCCAGAAACGCCGCAGCAAGCGGAAGCAGGACTGCGATGGTCAATAGATTCTGCATTCTTCTTATCTGTCATTCTGAGCGCAGCGAAGAATCTCTATAGTTTTTGTGTTGCTCATAATTTCTAGTTAACGGACTCGAAGGCGTTTCTTACGCACCCGTGGGTCCTCAAACTGCACTTGATCCGGATTGAAGTCGTCCGGGAGGAATTCAGCGTCCTCCGGGAAGAGTTTTGCGAACCGGCACAGTTTCTTATAGCCGGGCTCGCCGCCGCAATTCTCAGGCGGGCAAGCTCGCTTGCCGTCGAGACACCTCGGATACTCTAGCTCATCTGAGGCCGGTAGGATTTTCTCTAGCTTGATGGTGTGCGACCAACCATCGCCAAAATCGTACTGATACGAGATTGTCTTGCGCTTGGGGGTGAACCAACGAGCTACTTTTTCTCGGAACTCAGAAAGGTACTCATTTGTCCCCATGAGTTCGTCTTGGTACGGATCACCAATCCGCGTCTCCTCTCTCGTCGCAGGGTCGAAGTCGCATGTGAATTTGTGAAGGTGGCAATCTTCCCACCCCATCGCATCCTGAATCGCTGAATGAAGGCCGTAGAACGTGTAGTTCTCGGGAACTTGGATTCGACGCCAAACCTTCGGTCTAACCCACAACTCGATCTTGAACTGATAAACTTTCGTGAATTTCCTTTCGCCTATGTGCCTTACTGCTATCATGGCACGACCTCTCGCTTCACAATCTTGTTCTCTCCTTTTGCCATCGCCGGTTTTTCCCCTTCAACCACATTCCGCTCGCGCTTCTGTTGAACGGTTTGCACAATCTCGTCTGCCTTTCGTCCGACATCCTCATCGTGACGGACATAAATCAGCCCAACCCCGTGGCGCTCGCACAATTCTCGTTTCTTCTCGTCGCGCTGCCGCAGGAGATGAAATCCTTGCTCACCCCCGAAATGGTCCACAGGTTCAGAATGTTGCTTGCCCATGTACTCGACAGCGATGCAGACCTCTGGAATTAGCACGTCGAGATGCTGTGGCGAAAGCCACATTGGTTGCACATGCTGGAGAACCTGAATTCCCTTTAGCTTTCGCTTGAGTATCTGGTAAAGCTGGTTTTCCGATACCCATTGCGACGTACCGACTTCGCGCTTCCATCGTGATTCAAGCCAAGCTGACGCCGCGTCGAGCATCGCCTCCCATTCGGACATGTTTCGGGGTGATTCAGGCGGTCTTCTCACAAGTCCACCAAACGGGTGCGCAACGGGGGACGCCTTCCCTTCTCGCCACGTTGAAGCGACAGCATCCGCTGCCTCCGCGCCTCGTCCTTGTATCCAATCGTCGAGGCGTATCTCCGCCCAGTCGCGAAAAAACGCGAGCTTACCTATGTCGAAGAAATCATCCTTGTCGCGCCCTTCTAGCATGGCTGTCAATGAACCCCGTTGTTGGAAAAGTCCCGTGAGAATCTCTGCGCCGGTGAGTGGCAAGCCGTATTTGAATTTCACGTCAAGCAACTTGCCGAAGTGGCGCTTGTTCATTACCGGATGGCAACTGTACAGGCGAACGAGACGATCAGGCAGCCCGTCCCGTGGAACATAACTGTCATGGCCCATGACCACAAAAAGCATACTGTGACTGACAGGGGTGATACCGGACCGTGTCACGATTTCGATAACGCATCCCAGATCATCTTCGCTGCCGGTCTTGCCGAATCGCTCCAAGGCTTCTTGAGCGACAACAATTAGCTCATCGCACTCGCGCAGGTAGGTTAGCACCTCGTTAGCCCTTGGTGTGTTGCCGCGACTGAGAGCTTCTTCAACTGAAATCGGCGGATTTCGTCCGGGTTTCGGGATGCAGCGCTTTTGAATCCTTTTGATGGTTTGTTCGCTGCAATACGCAGGTTGCTGCCGCCACCGTTGCCATTCCGATGCCGAAAGCCCAAATGTGTTTTCTAAGAGTGACACGACTTGAGTTGGCGTCTCGCCATTCAGCTTGTTCAGTGCTATAGCAAGAATCTCAAGGAACGGTTTTGATGTTGTCTCAGAAGACCCCACGCAAACACGGCCTTCGCTGAATCCTCTGCTGAACGAAGCGTTGCTGAACAACTCAACTACCAAATCCCATCGTTCTCGATAGAAGGCGAGCTTCAAAAGCCTATCGTCATCTGAGCCTCTTCGATATGGCTGTGCCCCGCTCTTTGGATTCAGGTAATGCTGCTCGGCCTCGTCCAAGTTCCCGCGAATCCAACAAATATCACCAAGCTTCCGCTGGTGATCGGTGGCGGAATAGAACTCATTCGCCTTGTCGAAGCACCCGCAAGCCATGTAAAGGTCGGTAAGGTAACCGGGATGTTTGTGAAGATGACTACTGTGGCAAATGTAGAGTCTCTCGCACGGGAGTAACTCGCTGGCTGGTGTCTCCGCCAGAATACAGTGAAGGATATTCCCCGTCATCGAGTAGCGCGGCATTTCAATCGTTTCAGACCCGTGCCAAATCTTCATGGTTAAGTCGCATTCGTTTTGCCGCAGCAAACGACCGCAGCCGGGACGACGGCGCCACAACTAAGGCTCTTCGCTTCACTCAGAATGACAACGTGAGGAGTTGTGTTCACCTCACCACCACGCAGTAAATAATCACCGTCACGCCGAGCGCGAAGAGGAAGGCGTAGCCCTGAATGCTGCCGGTTTGGAGCAGGCGCACGGTCTTGCCCAGTAGGCCTGTGCCGACCGACAGGCCGCCGATGCCGAGCCGCTGCAGAATCCAGCGGTCGAACAATTCGCACGCGTTCGCAATCGTGCCCTGCACGTACTTCACAATCCAGAGGTACAACTCGTCGAAGTAGTACTTGTTCTCGACCACCGTCCAGAGTTTGCCGAGCGCGGCTTTCACGGGCGCGTCGCTCGGTTCAGGCTTCCAGTAAATCTTCGCCGCGACGAGGAAACCAGCGAGCGGCACGAGCAACAGCGCGTAACCGAGATTGCTGTGTGCCACTTCGGCGCGCGGATCGAGGAAATGAGGAACCGCGCCAAACCAACCGCCGACGACAGAGAGAATCGCCAGAACGACCAGTGGCAGCGTCATCACCAACGGCGATTCGTGGGCGTGGTCGTAAGCATGACGGTCGCGCGGTTTGCCGAAGAACACAACGAAACATTCGCGGCCAATGTAGTACGCTGTGAGAAATGCCGTCACCGTGCCGATCAGGAACAGCGGCGCGCTCTTGCGCATCGCCGTCAAAAGAATCTCGTCCTTGCTATAGAATCCCGCCAGCGGCCACACGCCGGCCAGCGCCAGCGTGCCGATGAGGAACGTCCAGAACGTAATCGGCATTTTCTTCCAGAGTCCGCCCATCTTCCAGATGTCCTGCTCGTGGTGCAGCGCGATGATGACGTTGCCCGCGCCGAGGAACAACAGCGCCTTGAAGAACGCGTGCGTGGTCAGATGAAACATCGCCTGTGTCGGCCCGCCCAGACCGACCGCCATGACCATGTAACCGAGTTGCGACAACGTTGAGTACGCGAGAATGCGTTTGATGTCGTTCTGCGCAATGGCAATCGTCGCCGCCATGATCGCGGTGATCCCGCCCACCCACGCGATCAGAGTCAACGCCGTCGCGCTCGGCAGGATCAACCACGCCACGCGGCAAAGCATGTACACGCCCGCCGCCACCATTGTCGCGGCATGAATGAGCGCCGACACCGGCGTCGGACCTTCCATTGCGTCGGGCAGCCACACGTGTAACGGGAACTGCGCGCTCTTGCCCGCGGCGCCGCAGAAAATCAACGCGCCGATCAGCGTCAACGTCTGTGGCGTGAGTGCTCCACTCCGCATCAGTTGTCGCATGTGCCCCTCCAAATAAACGAAATCCAAGGACTTCGTAGATGTCCAGACCAATAGAATGCCCAGCATCATCCCAAGGTCGCCGATGCGGTTCACCAAGAACGCTTTTTTTCCTGCCTCTGCCGCACTAGACCGCTCGAACCAGTAGCCGATCAGCAGATAACTGCTGACGCCGACCAGTTCCCAGAAAATGAAGATCTGGATGAAGTTGTTCGACAACACGATGCCAAGCATCGAGAACGTGAACAGCGACAGGCACGCGAAGTACCGCGAGAACCCCGGATCGTCCTTCATGTAACCGTACGAGTAGATGTGAATCGCCGAGCCGACCCCGGTCACGATCAGCAACATGAGCAGGCTTAGCCGGTCCACATTCACCCCGAACTCAATTCTTACCAGCTTGTCGATGACCAGCCACTGGATGGGCATTGTGCCAAAGACATCTTCGTTGGCCTGCATGAAGTTGATGAACAACTGGAGCGAGAGCCCAAATCCCAGCAGAACCGCTGCGATAGACAGAAACGCGCTGACCTGTTTCCAGCGATGCGTGAACAGTGTAATCAGCATTGCCGCCACAAGCGGGGTAAAAAGTATGATCCACGGATAATTGAAAATGGCTTCGCTCATAGCCGCATCGACCGCAGTTCATCTACGTTCACGGTTTGTTTGCGCCGAAACAAGGCCACGATGATCGCCAACCCCACCGCCACCTCCGCTGCCGCGATGGCGATAATGAAGAACACGAACACCTGGCCGTCCACGATCTTGTTGTATTTGGAGAACGCAACGAGCGCGAGGTTGGCGGCGTTGAGGTTCATCTCCAGCGCCATGTAAATGACCAGCGCATTGCGCCGCAGCACCACGCCGGCGATGCCCAACGCGAATAACAGGCCGCTTATCCACAAGTAATGATTCAGTGTTATCATTAAGTTTTTTCAGCCACAGATCGACACTGATGTTCACGGCGCGCATACGCGCCCCGAACTCTGTATCCGTGAACATCCGTGTGACTCTGGCTCACCTTGGGTCCCTTTTCGACAGCAGCACGACACCGATCGTCGCCACCAGCAACAACAACGCGGTCACCTCTAGCGGCAACATGTAGTTCGCGAACAACGGCGCCACCACGTCCTTGAGTCCCCCGTGAAACTCGCCGCTGGTCGCCAACGGCTGGACCGGTTTGCCGAGGATGACTTTCAGTTCCCATGCGAACGCGCCGGCAACACCGAACCCGCCGAGCACCGCCAGCGCGCGAAACTTCCGTTGTTCCGACGCCTTGACGTCGAGCAGCATGATGACGAACAGAAACAACACCATCACCGCGCCCGCATAGACCAGCACTTGGATCGCCGCGAGGAAGAACGCCTCCAGCAGCACGAACAATCCCGCCATGAAACAGAACAGCAACACCAGAAACATCGCGCTGTTGACGGGATTGCGGTTGGCAATCACACCGACGCCGCACAGCAGCATCGCAATGCTGAAAAACCAAAACAATATGTCGTGGATTGTCATGGGTTTAATTCAGCCACATATTCACACGGGTTTTCACGGATGCAATCATCAGTGTTCCATCTGTGTGTATCTGTAGCTTACTTGTGTTTCCACTTCCAAATCGAATCCTCTTTCACGCCGCCCAACTCCAGCAGCTTCTCCTTGTGAAACTGCATCTCTCCACGGTGGTAGCCGACTTCGGCGAAAATGTTCAGCAGGAAGATCGCCTCCTCGGGGCAAACCTCCTCGCAATAGCCGCAGTAAATGCAGCGCAACATGTCGATGATGAAATCCTGCGGCTCCTTCTCCACGTTCGCGTCGAAACGTTCCTCTGGCCGATCACCGGGGATCACGCGGATCGCCTTCGGTGGACAGACAAATTCGCAAAGCTGGCACGCCACGCATTTCACGCGGCCTTCGGGATCGCGCACCAGCACCGGTGCCCCGCGGTACTTGCCGTACAGCGGAGGTTTTTCCTCGGGGTACTGACGCGTGAACTTTCGCTTCGGGATGTGTTTCAACGTCAGCCACAGTCCTTTCAGGATCTGCGGCATATACGTCCGCTCCCAAATCGTCAGCTTTGGCCTTTGAACTTGCATAATCAAGTTAGCCACACATGAACACAGATAAACACGGATAAATAAGTCATCGGTGACCATCCGTGTGAATCTGTGGCTTCATTTCACCCCCATCACGGCGAGTACCATTCCCGTAATCAAAATGTTTAGCAACGTCAGCGGGATAAACACCTTCCAGCCGAGCGCCATGAGTTGATCGTACCGGAAACGCGGAACCGTCCAGCGCACCCAGACGTACACGAACAGAAAGAATATCACCTTCGCCAGAAAAACCGCGATCTGTGCCAGCCCGATGCCCAACGTCTGCGCGACCGCGTTGAACGGGGCCAATGGCAGCGACCAGCCGCCACAAAACAGAGTCGCCATCAGCGCCGACTGCACGAACATCGCCGCGTACTCGCCCATGAAAAACATACCGAACTTCATCGAGCTGTACTCGGTGTTGTAGCCCGCGACGAGTTCTTGTTCCGCCTCGGGGAAATCAAACGGCAGACGGTTCGTCTCCGCAAACGCGCTCACCACGAAAATGAAGAACGACAGCGGCTGACACAGAATCAGCCACGCGTGCTGCGCCTGATACTCGACCACCTTCATCAGGTTCAGCGTGCCCACCTGCATGAACACCGGCACGACGCTCAACCCGAGGCACACCTCGTACGAAATCATCTGCGCGCTCGAACGGACGCCGCCGAGGAACGGATACTTTGAATTGCTCGCCCACCCACCCAATACGATGCCGTACACGCCGAGCGACGCGATGGCGAAGATGAACAGGATACCGATGTCGAGGTTCGCAATGACACAATCAATCGTGCGTCCCGCAATCGGCAACTGGCTGCCCCACGGGATGACCGCGATGGCGATCAGTGCGGGCATCATCGCGATCGCCGGTGCGAGCGTGTAATACAACTTGTGCACGTGATGCGGGAGCACGTCCTCTTTCAACACCAGTTTCCCGAAATCCGCCAGCGGCTGCAACAGCCCGAACGGCCCGACCCGGTTTGGACCGATCCGGTCCTGCATCCACGCGCAGACCCAACGCTCTACCAACACCGTGTACGCCACGATCGTCAGCATCACGCCGAGAACGGCGGTAATCTTGATAAAATCAATGAGCAACTCGGTCATCATGATTTAGGGCACAGATGGAACACTGATTTCCACTGACGAATCTGTGTTCATCTGTATGAATCCGTGGCCTAATTCAATTCCCAAATCTCCAATCTTCGACAGATTCAGCCCCGCCAGCGGCACGAGTGTGCGCGCCATGTCGGCGAACACGTCTTCAATCGTCAAATAGCTCCCGTCCGTGCCGAGTTCATTCAGCAGCGCCGCCAATGTCTGCCATTCGGGCCGCGCAATGCCCGGGGACCGAATCGCCGCGTTTAGCCGCTGGATGCGGCCCTTGGCATTGATGAACGTGCCGCGCTTCTCGGCGAACGTCGCCCCGGGTAGGACGTAATGCGCAAACTCGGTAACTTTGTTCGGCAGTGTGTCGATCACGACCAGCAGTTCCAACTTCGTGAGCAATGCCTCGCCGATGCCGTGCTTCGCCACGTTCTCGCCGAGCACGATGAGCGCCTTGACCTTGTTTGCCTTGATCGCCTCGGCGATGACCGGAATGCGTGCCCCGACAGGACCAGAGGTTACGCCGGTGAGCTTCGCACCGGCGATGTTCGGGTTGCGATCGGTGCTCAAAAGGAATTCGTCCCCGTCGCCGACGTGCGGCACGCAGTCCACCAATTCCGCGCCGAGAACTTTGCGCACGAGTTTGTTGAACAGGAACAACTCCTCCATCGTCGCCCGCGCCGATCCGATGGCCGCTATGGTTGCGCCGCCGCGACCCTTGAGTTTCTCGACGATCTGGCGCGTCGCTTCACGCCATGTGAGATTGAAGCATTCACCGAAGACCGCCGACTTCACGCTGGGCGATGTGATCCGGTTTGGATTGTTAATAAACTTGTAGTGCAGCCGACCATAGTCGCACATCCAACACTGATTGACCGCATCGTTGTCGCGGGGCGTCTGGCGATAGACGACGCCTTCGCGCGACCAGAGCACGGTGTTGCAGCCCGTTGCGCAACTCGGACAGACACTCTTCGTTTCCTTCAAGAACCAGACGCGTTGCTTGAATCGGAAATCGGTTTGCGTGAGCGCGCCAACGGGGCAGATATCCACGATGTTGAGGTCGTAGTTCGTATTCGGTTCCATGCCGGGGTAACACGTGAGCGTGGAGTAACTGCCGCGATTGACGAATCCGAGGCAATCCTGACCGGCGATATCTTTCATGAAACGGACGCAACGCGAACACAAAATGCAGCGTTCGTCGTCGAGCATGATCTTCGGGCCAAGCGGTATGCGTTTCGGCTTGTGGACTTTCTCCTCGACGAATCGGCTCTGCCCTTTGCCGTAGTCCACGGAAAATTCTTGGAGCCGGCATTCGCCTGCCTGATCGCAGATCGGGCAATCGAGTGGATGATTGATGAGAAGAAATTCCATCACGCCCTCGCGCGCCTTGATGA